>Ga0335075_10015279_pt1 | contig 11509 bp, 12 predicted proteins | sample Lox_Sample_24_FD_206723 | JGI IMG/M metagenome (GOLD analysis project Ga0335075, IMG submission 206723) | Soil microbial communities from Loxahatchee National Wildlife Refuge, Florida, United States - Lox_Sample_2.4 | ecosystem: Environmental > Terrestrial > Soil > Wetlands | place: USA...
AGCAGCATCGGCGTGCCGCGGATGGTGTAGACATAGGCCTGCACCGGGTAGCGGATCCAGAAGGCGCGGGCATTGGCGCCGAGTGCCAGGAAGAACCCGCCCACCATGCCGCCGGCGAACGCGCCGACCAGTAGCTCGACTGCTGTGACCGCGCCCTGCAGCAGGAAGGGCAAAGTCAAGTAGTGGAGGAATTCGCTCATGCCCGCCTCGCGCGCAACCGGTTTGCGTCCGGCTGTGCGCGCTGGTGACCCGCCGCGTCAACCGTTGGCGGCAGCCGGCCGCTCGGAGGCCGCGCCCTGTCCCCATTTGGCGAGCAGGGCCTTTTCGATGCCGGCCGCCTGGATCGCCCGCATGGCGTCCAGCACGGCATGGCGCAACGTCGTATTGGACTTGTCGATCGGAAAGCCGTTGAGGATCGGCAGGTTTATAGTGAAGGCAGTCTGCAGACCGATATTGCCCTTGGCCAGCGCCTCCGCATCCGATTCCGCCGTCAGGTAGATATCGGCGCGGCCGCTCTGCACGGCCTGGATGCTGTTGTCCGTGTTCTGCAGCAGCAGTAGGCTGATTTTCGGTTTGCCGGCCTTCTCGCACGCTTCCGACGCGGGTGGGATCAGGCTGACCGCTTCATAGGTACCAGCCGCCGCCGCCACCGTCGCGCCGCACAGGGAGTCCAGCGAGACGAGGTGCTTGGGATTGCCCTTCCGCACCACCGAGCCGTCGATGACGGCGAAGGAGGAGACGAAGGCGACCTGCTTCAGCCGCGGCGGCGTGACGTACAGCGACGGGCCGATATCGACACGGCCGCTGGTGATCGAGGTCAGCAGCACGTTGAAGGAGCCGTTCTCGAACTTGTGCGAGAAGCCCAGACAGGCGCCCATGTAATCGAACAGGTCCGGGTCGAGGCCGACGATCTTCGACGGGTCATCGGCAGCCGGCGCCTCGAAGCCCGCCGTGTAGCCGCCGAAGCCGACGATCAGTCTCTTGCCGACCAGCGACGAATATTTGGCCCTCAGGCCTTGGCAGGTCGCGCTGCCGCCGAACTCCGCCGGCGAGATTTGCGCCTGGGCCAGGGGGGCGGTGGCCAGCACCAGGCCGGCGGCCAGAAAGGCAAGGCATAATTTTTGGAGCGATGTCACGTTCTGCCTCGTTTTGTCTGGATATGGGTGCCGCGTACCCGGCCGCGATGCGCAGCATCGTGTCGGTCGGTTACAACAGGATCGTATACTTTCATACGACCGGTCAAGCCATATCGGCGCCGCGCAGGCGCGATTCTGCGTGCAGAGTGCGAAATCGCTTCGAGAGCTGACCCCCCGTTCAATTGTGACCTCCGGTCGGTTGGGATCGAGGCGGCCCAGCGTGGTGTGCGGGCCGGCGGTGGGGCCGTGGGCAAGTCGCCCGCCGGCGCGAGCGGTGAGGAGGGGGAATGGTGCAGTGAGGCGTGCTTGCTACGCCTCCGTTCGCTCAATCCCGAGTTCGCGAAGGGCGGCGTCGATGCCACGTCGCCTCCCGCACCGCCATAACTCTCCGCACCGGACCTACATAAAACACTCGATCAGGATCAGAGGCGGTTGAGCCATCATGCTCGACCAATAGTCTTGCCCATAGGCGGCCTCACCTTCCGGTGACAGCAACGGACGATGCCACCGAACCTTCCGGAATCCGGCTTCGTGCAATGCCTGCTCATGGGTTTGGATACTGAGAAAATAGTTCTCGATGTCGAAAGTGCCGTCCTCGAGAAAAAACCTCCAGGTGATCGGCGCCTCCTCGCGCCAGGCGCCGACGACCGAGGTTTCGAACCCATATTTGCGATACGAAGGCGCCGCCGAAAAATCGCATGCCGGATTGGAGTTCACGGTTACGAACCGCCCACCCGGCTTCAGGCAGCGCGCAACGCCAACGCACATCGCATCGAGTTCGGCGCGGTCGCGTGCGTAGTTCAAAAAATAGGCCGCCATAGCAATATCGTATTCCGGACCGAGCCCGAGATTCCGCCCATCGCCCACGATGTAGTCGATCCCCAAGCGCTGTTCCGCTTCGGTGCCGCGAGCCAGCTCGATCATCTTCTCGGAAAGATCGACGCCGGTGACCTTTGCCGCGCCCCGGTGCCGGATCATGCGGCTGTAGAAGCCGTCACCGCATGCGATATCGATCACCGTTTTGCCGGCCGGATCGCCGATCGACGTCATCAGGGTAAAAGCTTCGACATGCGTGCGCCACGGCTGCTGCTTCGAGCGCTTGTATTGCTCGGCGATAAGATCGTAATCGGTCGTCATGGTATTCCGCGCCTCATATTCGCCGATCCAACATGATTTTCGCGATGAGCGGCTTATGCATCGATCCCGGAGAAGCGGTACGCCGAAATCCACGTCCACCTCAACAGGTCCGGCGCCGTGAACAGCTCCGGCGCCGTGGAGGGGGGGGCGCCGACATCGGCCAACCGGTCGCGCCGGCTTGCAGGCCGCCGATGCGAAGACCCCGCCGGCCGGCCCGTGGCGCAGACGCGGGCTACACCCCCAAGCGCCACCTATGGGGTCGATACCCCTACGTCAAATCAAGGACTTGTGGTTCGCTCCCGGTTGATTCCGGCCCGCGCCGCGCGCGCCCTTGGCCCCGCCTCCCATTGCTCTATTCTGCGCCCGCGCCCGTCCCGGAGGGGTGGCCGAGCGGCTTAAGGCGCACGCTTGGAAAGCGTGTGTGCGTGCAAGCGTACCGCGGGTTCGAATCCCGCCCCCTCCGCCACGATGTGCGGCCATCTATTTGGAATCGCCTAATTTCTCCACGGATCGGCCCGCGAGCCAGGTGCAGGGCCGGCGCCAGCCTCGCGCGCGCGACGGCCGCCGAAGTCACCGCCGTCACGGGCGCACCCTCGCGTCCCTGAGCCCCCGCCCGTAACGCCGCATGCCCGACCGGAGCGGCCACGCGACCAACCTCACGCCCGCGCACGCGAGCGCGCCTATCAGCCTGACCGCGTTCCATGCGGTCATGCAGCCGGCGAGCACCAGGGCGGCGGAGAACAGAAGCGGGAGCACCACGCGCTGGTTATACCACGGCCCTCGGCTTCAATGGCGATGACGGAAATGGCATGCAAGATATCGGCGCTTGGCGCCCGGCGCGGCTTCTGATGGGCCAATACGGCCCTCTCGCGCTCGATCGCGCCTGCGATCGCATCCACGAGTTCGCTGCCGTGGGAGACATGCGCAGCTGTGCCCTGTGGTCGCGCGTCGCGGCGGCGATCAACGAGGTCGCACGAGTGGAACGGCGCGCCGGGGAGCCCGTGAAGTGAGCGCCGGCACGTATCACTGCCTGCTTCCGGTAACGGACAGATGCCCGCACCGCAGACTCGACTTGATCACGAAACTGCTGCCCGCGAACGTGACATCGCTGCGATACCCCCTCTTCGTGTCGGACCAGCTGACCGTGCCGTCCGAATCGATGGCCCTGCTCGCCAAGGTCGCCGCATGCGCGCCGCTCAGATGACCGGACGCAACATTGTCCGCGACAGTGATCGTGACGACCGTGCCCGCGCACCCGCCACTCGTCACCTTCGCGATCCAGGTGCCGTCGTAAGCACCGGCGCCGAGCGCCGCCGCCGACAGAAGAAGCGCCCCGGCAAAGCCCGACGCAAGGACCGCTCCGTTTCGGATGTTCCACATTGGCACCTCCCCACATTTCCAGGTTCACGGCCATCGTGCCGTCCATTTGCAACCGTAATAGGTTCGATGGCGTGTTAACAACCGCCCTTCGATCGGCACTGCATCCGAATTCCTGCGCGGCGGTCGCCCGCTCCGATCGCTCATGCACCGCCCAGCCGCGCGCTCACCGGCGATATGCAGCCTCACTCTGCATTGCCGGCTTCGTCCGCACTCCTCCGGTGGCCCTGCCCGCCCACCCCGAACCGGGCGATCAATCTTTGGAGAGCGCCACGACGAACCCCGTCGCCGCCCACGCCCACGCCTGCCGGCGCGCGAACCGCACCCGCCGCCCAATCGACAGCAACATTGCGATTCATTCACTTTGACATAGTGGCGGTTTTTACTGCATCTTTTGGCCGATCATCGGGCCGGCCAGCAGCTCGGCCGCGGCGTGGTCACGGGATCCGTACAGATGGCAAGCAGAAACCCCGCCCGCTCAGCCGGCGGCCCATCGCCGTTGCGCATCGTCCTTCGCCCGATCGCGACGCCGAAGCCCGATCCGCGCAATCCGCGCCTCCACAGCCGGGTGCAGGTCCGCCGCATCGCGGCCTTCGCCTTCAACGTCCCCATCCCCATCGGCGCCGCTCTCAAGCCCATCGCCGCCGACCGCGCCGACCGCGCCGACCGCGCCGCGCGCACCCCCCGCCACCCCTACGCCATGGCGCCGGACCCCGCCTCCGCCGCCCTGGAGACCGCCCATGCCGGATGATCCCCCCTACGAGGTAGGCTACGGCCGCCCGCCCCAGCACACCCGCTTCCAAAAGGGCCGCTCGGGCAACCCGAAAGGCCGCCCGAAAGGCGCCAGGAACCTCGCCACCTTGCTCAGCAAAGCGCTCGACCAGCGCGTCCCGGTCATGGAGAACGGCAAGCGCCGGCGCATCACCAAGCGCGAGCTCATCGTCGCCCAGCTCGTCAACAAGTCCGCCGGCGCCGACCTCAGGGCCATCGCCCTGCTCCTCGGCATGGTGCAGCGGATCGAAGCCCGCGCCCTCGCCGCCGCCACCGCCCTCGCCGCCATCGCCCCCGGGGCCACCACCGCCACCACCCCCACCGCCGCCCCGCCGCCCCCGCCCGCGGCGGCCGACCAGGCGGTCATGCTCGCTCTCGTCGAACGGCTCCGCGCCGCCAAGGCGGACACCAATGCCAGCGACTCCTGATCTCGCCGCTCCTGATCTCGCCGCTCCTGATCTCGCCGCCCTTGATCCCGCCGAGTATCAGGCGCTCCTCCGCCAGGATTTCCTGAGCTTCCTCCAGCGTTGCTTCCACGAGCTCAACCCAGACACGCCCTTCCTCGCCAACTGGCACCTCGAGCTGATGGCGGCCCGGCTCGCCTCCGTCGCCGCCGGCAAAACCACGCGCCTCATCGTCAACGTCCCGCCGCGCCACCTGAAGTCGCTCACCGCCTCGGTCGCCTTCCCCGCCTGGTGCCTCGGCCGCAATCCCGCCGCCCGCATCCTCTGCGTGAGCTACGCCCAGGACCTCGCCGACAAGCACGCGCGCGACTGCCGCCGCATCATGAACAGCGCCTGGTACCGCGCCCTCTTCCCCACCCGCCTCTCCCCGGAACGCCAGTCCGTCGGCGAGTTCGTCACCACCGCCCAGGGCTTCCGCCTCGCCACCTCCGTGGGCGGCGTCCTCACCGGCCGCGGCGCGGACCTCATCGTCATCGACGACCCCCTGAAGCCGGAAGAAGCCCTCTCCGAGACCCGCCGCGAATCCGTGAACGAGTGGTTCGACCACACGCTCCTCAGCCGCCTGGACGACAAAGCCTCAGGCGCCATCCTCCTCATCATGCAGCGCCTGCACGAAGACGACCTCGCCGGCCACGTCCTCGCCCAATCGCCCTGGGAAACCCTCGTCCTCCCCGCGCTCGCCGAGCACGACGAGGAGCACGCCACCGCAACGCCTCTCGGCCCGCGCCGCTTCCGCCGCCGCGCCGGCGAGGCCCTGCACCCCGAGCGCGAGCCCCTCCCCATCCTCGAGCAGCTCCGCCGCACCCTCGGCCCCTACCATTTCGCCGGCCAGTACCAGCAATCCCCGGCCCCGCTCGGCGGCGGCCTGGTCAAGGCCGAATGGTTCCGCTCCTACCTGCCCGCCGCCCTCCCCGCGCGCTTCGAGCGCATCCTCCAGAGCTGGGACACCGCCAACAAACCCACCGACCTCTCCGATTACAGCGTCTGCACCACCTGGGGCATCGAGGACCGCCACCTCTATCTCCTCCACGTGCTGCGCGACCGGCTCGACTACCCGAGCCTCAAGCGCGCCATCCGCGACCAGGCCGCGCTCCACCGCGCCGAGATCGTCCTCATCGAGGACAAGGCCTCCGGCGCCCAACTGATCCAGGACCTCATCGCCGAAGGGCTCCACGCCGTCACCCCCTACGCGCCCTCGGGCGACAAGGTCATGCGCCTGCACGCGCAAACCGCCATGATCGCGGGCGGCTTCGTCCATCTCCCAGCCGAGGCCCCCTGGCTCGCCGATTACCTCCACGAGCTCGTCACGTTCCCCAAGGCGCGCCACGACGACCAGGCGGACTCCACCGCCCAGGCCCTCGATTGGGTCAAGCGCGACCTCCTCGCCCCCTCCGGCGGCCGGAACGTGCTCGCCTTCTATGATCTGCTGATCGCCGAGGCCAACGGCAAGCCGCGCCCGCAGCCCATCCCCCTGTGGCCCGCGGCGAACGCCGTCGGCGCGATCCCCAACCCCCACAGCAATATCTACATCGCGGCGCAGAACCTCATCGCCGCCAAGCTCTACACGCGCTACTGCGCTTACTGCGCCGAGGCCATCCCTGCGGGCACCGCCTGCGTCAGCGACGGCGTCGGCGCCTACCACCCGACCTGCTACCAGGCCACCCAGCGCCCCCGCTAGCCAATCCCTCCCGCCCCTCCCGCATCAGGGTACTCACGAAATCCCCAAGCCTCGCAACCCCCTCCGCCACGGCTTCGCATCCTCTCCCCGCGACCGTCCCGTCCCTTCCCCTATCCCCCGAACCGGCCAAGCTCCGCCCTTGCCTGCCCGACCCGGGCAGGGCTCCAAAACCCCGACGACATCGTCCGCGAGCGCGCGCCGCGCGCGCCGCTACCGGATCCCGCTCACCGAACCGAACGACGCGATCACCACCACCGCCGCGACCACCGCCACCGGCAGAACGACGGCCCGATGGGCGAAATCCGTGAGGAACATCGTGCGGCCCACCGCGCGCCCCGACCAGCGCGGCCCGCGCGGACGCCGATCAGGCGGGCGCCGTCGCAACGGCACGCGCCTCCGCCGCCCGAGAAGCCCCCGCTCAGCTCGCGATGCCCGGGCGCAAACCCCTCCGATGTAAGGTCCGCCTCGGCCCGCTGCCGTTTCCACAACATCACCCTCGAACGCCCGCGCCGGCCGAAGCCAAGCCCCTCGGGTCGACCCAAGCCCCGCGCCCTTATTGTCGGCTGGGCCCCGGCGGGGCCAATACGACAGAATGGGCCGCCCGCCCTCCGCCGCGCTAGGGTGGTTCTGCGATTCGCGAGCGAGCATCCCATGGCGTTCGCCTGGTTCTATCCCGCGCTGCTGTCCCTGGCCGCCCTCCTCTCGCCGGCAACGGTCTCGCCCACCGCCCCGTCGCCCCCCGAGCTCGCACCGCCGCAAGCCTCGCTCGCCGGCGACCTCCTGATCGCCTCCCCCGACATCGGCGATCCGCGCTTCCGCCGGACGGTCATTCTCATCGTCGAGCAGGGCGCCGGCGGCGCCCTCGGCATCGTCGTCAACCGGCCGCTCGCAATGGTGCCCCTGGCCGGCCTCTTGAAGGCGATGGGTTTGAGCGGGGCGGGCGTCCACGCGACCATCCGCCTCTTTGCCGGCGGCCCGGTGGACCCCTCGGCCGGCTTCGTCCTCTACAGCCCCCCCGATCCCCGCCCCGGCGGCATCGCTATCGACGGCCACGTCGCCATGACGGAGAACCCCCAGATCCTCCTCGACATCGCCCACGGAACCGGCCCCAAACGCAGCCTGGTTGCCTTCGGCTATGCCGGCTGGGGACCCGGCCAGCTCGCGATGGAACTCGCGCGCGGCGATTGGTTCACCATCCCCGAGACCGCCCGGCTCGTCTTCGACGACCCGCGCGACCGCGTCTGGGACGACGCGATGGCCGCCCGAACCACCCCGCTCTAACGCCCCGGAATATTCCCTGCTGCCCCGATTTCCTTCCCTGATACGGCCAAAAAATCCCTGTTCGCTCGTCTCGGAAATGGCCTCCCCGGGTGCTTTTCGGCCCCCCGAGCCCACGGATTCCCTGTATCCTCCCTGCTTGGCAGCGAATCCGCCCCGTCACTCCCCGGATTTGCGCCCGACATAGCATCGGAAAAGATCAAACTCAGTCCAGCAAACGATATTTCGAAAGCCGTTCGCGGATAAAGTGCTCATGACAAGCTCGGGCGGCGCGTGGCTGACGATCGTCTCCCAGTGGTAGACCATGAGCGCACGCGCCCGGCGGTCCCGCGTGGTCAGCAGCGCCAGAAGAGGCACGATCAGACCGATATAGCCGGCTGCCACCGCACGCCAGAGCCTCCGCCGTGGCGGGTTGATCTCCAGCAGCACGATGGTGCCGCCCAGGCGGAGAACGCGCAGCGATTCGCGGAGCGCCGCCTCCAAATCCGCGATGTGTCGGAGCGCGTAGCCCATGGTCACGAAATCGGCGATCCCGCCGGCCAGCGGCAGCGCCTCCGCCGCGCCCTGCACCAGCTGGATCCGGAGATTGCGCCGCGCGATCGCCAGCATGGCTTCACTGACATCCACGCCGATCACCGCACCGCCCTCGCCCGTGATGGCGAGCGCCTCCCGCGCGAGCAGCCCGGTGCCGACGGCGACGTCCACAACCCGTGCGCCCGGCCCCAAGCCGGCCCAACGCAGGCAGGCGCGGCGGTACCACGCGCCCGACCCCAGCGAGAACAGCCGATTGACCCCGTCGTAATGCTGAGCCGTCCGGTTGAAGAGGTCCCGCACGAACGAGAGCCGCCGCTCCGGATCGGCATAGTACGCCGCGATCAGTGCATGCGGTTGCGCTGCGGGCAGACGATCCTGGTCATTGGACATAACGGCGCGGCTGTGCCTAATTAAATCGGACCCCGGGTCACGGCGGTAACGGGGTCCATACGTTGCGCCGTGTCCACCGGCAAAGGAAGGGTCGGCAAAGGAAGGGCCATCGGGATTTGAGACCGCTCGAACCCCAAGGATCATCGACCAATCGCGATTGCGACGTCTTCGTCATCGGCGGCGGTCCCGCCGGTTCGACAATCGCCGCCCTGCTGGCCGAGCACGGGCATCGGGTGATCCTTGCGGAGAAGGACCGCCAACCCCGCTTCCACATCGGCGAGTCGCTGCTGCCGCACAATCTGCCGCTGTTCGACCGCCTCGGCGTGCGCCAGGAGATCGAATGGACATCGATGCCCAAGCACGGCATCGAGTTCGTCTCCCCCTATCACGGCAAGAGCGTCACCTACGATTTCGCGCGAGCCCTGGACCGCCGCTTCCCCTATTCCTTCCAGGTCCGCCGCTCGACCTTCGATCATGTCCTCTTGAAGAACGCCGCGGCCAAGGGGGCCGAAGTCATCGAAGGCTGCCGCATCGTCTCGGTCGCCTTTCCCGAGGGCGCCGATCCGCGGATCGATGGGCGCGACGGCGAGGGGCGCGAGCGTCGCTGGAGCGCCGCCTTCGTCGTCGATGCCACGGGCCGCGATACCCTGCTGGCGACACAGCTTGGCCTCAAGGAGCGCAATCGGAGGAACAACAGCGCTGCGATCTTCGGCCATTTCACCGGCGCACGGCGTCTGCCGGGCAAGGCCGAAGGCAATCTCAGCGTCGTCTGGTTCGACAATGGCTGGTTCTGGTTCATCCCGCTCGCCGACGGCGCAACGAGTGTGGGCGCCGTCTGCCCGGCCGCTTTTTTCAAGAACCGCGGCACCGACCTCACTTCCTTCTTCATGAGCGTCATCGCCTCGTGCCCGGAAATCGCGAGCCGTCTCAAGGATGCGCGGCTCGCCGGCCCGGTCACGGCGACCGGCAACTATTCGTATGGCTCGAAGCGGGCGAGCGGCGAGAAGTTCATCCTGGTCGGCGACGCTTCCGAATTCATCGACCCGGTCTTCTCCTCGGGCGTGTATCTCGCGATGACGATGGCGTTTCGCGGCGCCGAAGCGGTCGAGACCTGCCTCGGCAACCCGCGCCGGGCACCGCGTGCGCTCAAGCGCTACGATGCCGCGGCGCGGGGCGCGCCCGGCCCAATCGTCTGGTTCATCTATCGCATTCGCGAGCCTGCCATGCGCAACCTCTTCATGTCGCCGCGCAACTGGTTCCGAATCGAGGAGGCGATTCTGGCACTGCTTGCCGGCGAGCTTGGCGGCGGGTGGACGATCCGCTCGCGCCTCCTGATGTTTCAGACGATCTATTACATCACGAAACTGGCGCGCCTGCCGCACCGTCTTCGCGCGCCGGGCAACGCGAATTCCGCAACCAGGGCCGCCGCCGGGTAGATCGCCAGCCATGCAGGGGCAGCGCGCGGGCGGCGCGGCGGAAACCCATCTCGTCCTGATCCCGAGCTACAACACGGGTCCAAAACTGTTCGAGACGGTGGCCGAGGCACGGCGCCAATGGCAGCCGATATGGGTCGTGATCGACGGCAGCACGGACGGCACGGGCGAGGCGCTCGCGGAGTTCAGCCGCCATGACGCGGAGCTCCGCGTGCTCTTTCGCGAGCGAAACGGCGGCAAGGGTGCCGCCGTGCTCGACGGGCTGCGCCTGGCCAAAGCGGACGGTTTCAGCCATGTCCTGGTCATGGACGCCGACGGCCAGCACCCGGCCGCGTCGATCCCCGCGTTCATCGGCATGTCGCGCCGGCATCCCGACGCGATGGTCCTCGGCGTGCCCGTCTTCGATCGCGATGCGCCGCTTCTGCGCGTGGTCGGCCGGCGTGTCTCGAACGTGCTGGCGAAAGTCGAGACAAGAGGCGCGATCGGTGACTCGCTGCTCGGCTTTCGGGTCTATCCACTGACCGCGCTGCTGGCCGTGATGAGCGCCGCCCGCGCGATGCGCGGCTATGATTTCGACGCCGAGGCCGCCGTTCGCCTTTGCTGGCGGGGCGTGCGCGCGATCAACCTGCCCGCGCCGGTGCGCTATTTCACCGCGCGCGAAGGCGGGATCTCGCATTTCCGCTACGGGCGGGACAATCTGGCCCTCGCCGCGATGCACGCCCGGCTCATGGCGGAGTGTCTGGCGCGCCGGATCAGATCATCCCGCCGTTGATGGAGATCAGCTGGCCCGAGATGTAGCCGGCCCGGTCGGATGCGAGGAAGGCAACAAGATCGGCCACTTCCTCGGGCCGGCCGGCACGCTTCATCGGCACGAGCCGCTCGATCGTCTCCTGCGGAAACGCCTCTTCGATCATCGGGGAGGCGATAATTCCGGGGGCAACCGTGTTCACGGTGACCCCGCGGCTGGCGAGCTCGAGTGCCAACGCGCGCGTCGCGCCGTGAAGCCCGGCCTTCGCGGCCGCATAGTTCACCTGCCCACGATTCCCGGCGATCGCGGCGACCGAGGAGATGTTGACGATTCGGCCCCATTTGGTGCGGATCATCGGCATCAGCAGCCTCTGCGTGACATTGAAGAATCCGTTGAGCGAAACGTCGATCACGCGGCTCCACTGATCCGGCCGCATCCCGGGCATCACCGCATCGTCGTGAATGCCCGCATTGTTCACCACGATCTGGATCGGCCCGGCCTCGAGCAGCCGGTCGATCGCCGCGCCGGTATCGGCAGGATCGGCGACGTCGAATTGCACGATC
>Ga0335075_10015280_pt1 | contig 11509 bp, 10 predicted proteins | sample Lox_Sample_24_FD_206723 | JGI IMG/M metagenome (GOLD analysis project Ga0335075, IMG submission 206723) | Soil microbial communities from Loxahatchee National Wildlife Refuge, Florida, United States - Lox_Sample_2.4 | ecosystem: Environmental > Terrestrial > Soil > Wetlands | place: USA...
AGATCTTCCGCGCCGCCGCGCGAGCCCACCGGGTCGCCGAGCGCGACCCAACTGTGGCCGGCGACCTGGTACATGAGGAAGGCATCCGCGGAGTCGTTGAAGAGCAGCCGCTTGTCGCCGGTCAGCGCCGCGTTGGCCAGACAGTTGTCCGAGCGGTTGATGACCGTGCGCGCGCGTGCGAGGTCCTCGGCGCTCGCCACGGCCGGCTCCGGACGCGCGGGCCGCAGCAGATTCAACAGCAGGTAGGCCGCAGCGAGCACGATGACCGCCAGTGACGCGCGCAGCATGCGCGGGGCATTGGCGTACAGCGCGAACTTCCACCAGAGCTCATCGGAGTACGGCACGTTGCGGTACACGAGAATGCCGATCCAGATCGACAGGATGATGACTCCCGCGATGCTCGCGATCCACGCCGGGCTGAAACGCTCGTCGAGGATCGCCGTCGGGCGGTAGAAGGCGCGCCGCCCGAGCGTCAACACGACGAGCACCAGGGCGAGCACGATCGCTTCCTCGTAGCGCAGGCCCTTGAGGAGGGAAGCGGCGATCCCGCAGAGCAACAGCGCGGTGCAGAGGGTGTACGCCGCCCTGACGCGCCGGAACAGCGCGCGGGCCAGCACCAGCAGCCCCAGCCCGTCGATGCTCGCGGCCAGGTTGGAGACTTCCAGCACCGCCAGCGGGATGAAGCGGTGCAGGAGCGTCAGGCGGGACTCGATTCCCGGTGTCGCCCCCGACACGAGCAGAACCGTGCCGGCGAGAAAGGTGAGGGAGCCAGCGATCTGCGGGGCGACGGGCGCGACGTACTGCGCGGCGCGCTCCCGTGCACGCGCGAGATGCGCGCGCGTGGCGCTGAGCTCCTTGTAGCCGAAGAGCACGACACCGAAGAACAGCGGCACGAGGTAGTAGATGGCCCGATAGGCGAGGAGGGAGCCCAGCAGGGCCTCGGGAGGAACGCCGCGCAGCATGAGGAGCATCACCGTCTCGAAGACGCCGATGCCTCCCGGCACGTGGCTGATGACCCCGGCGATGACCGCCAGGGCGTAGGCGCCGATGAAGGGGATGAAGCCGACGTGTGCGCCGGAGGGCAGCAGCCACCAGAGCACCGAGCCCGCGAGGCTCATGTCGAGGATGCCGAGGGCCACCTGCGGCAGACCGATGGCCGGCCCGGGTGCGCGCAGCGCCCAGCCGCGGATCTCGAGGACACCGCGCGAGAGCGCCGACCACACCGCATATGCGGTCACCGCCGCGAGCAGCAGCGCGCCGACGAGAAAGGTCAGATCGGGCCCGAGATGCAGGACGGCCGCGCTCTCCCCCGGCGACAGGAAGAGCGAGATGCCGGCGAGAGTGGCAAGCCCGATTGCGATCCCGAGGCTCACGAACGCGGCGATGGTCGCGACCTCGACCGCGGTGACCCCGGCGCTGGCATACAGCCGGAAGCGGATCGCTCCGCCGGTGAACATGGAGAATCCGAGCGTATGGCCGAAGGAGCTCGCGATGAAGCAGGTGAAGAGAATCCGACCGTACGGCAGGCGCTTGCGCAGATAGCGCAGCGCCAGCACGTCATAGCCGCTGATCACGCAGTAGCTGGCGGCCGTGAAGCCGAGCGCCGCCAGCACGTGCCGGCGCGGTATCGATTGCAGGTGCGCGAAGACCCGGTCGAAGTGCAGGCGCGCGATCTCGCGGTGCAGCACATAGGCGACCACGCCGAACACGACGAGTGCGGCAAGCGGCCCGATCCAGCGCAGCAGCCCCTGGCGCTCGCTCTGCGGGTCCTCTGCCGGGACTGGCGGGTGACTCACATCAGCGGGTGAGCGGCTTGTAACGGATGCGGTGCGGTTGCGCGGCTTCCTCGCCCTTGCGGCGCTTGAAGTCCTCGACATACTCCTGGTAGTTGCCTTCGAACCAGACGACCTGCGAGTCGCCCTCGAAGGCGAGGATGTGGGTGGCGATGCGGTCGAGGAACCAGCGGTCGTGGGAGATCACCACCGCGCAGCCCGGGAACCCGAGCAGCGCCTCTTCGAGCGCGCGCAGCGTCTCGATGTCGAGGTCGTTGGTCGGCTCGTCGAGCAGCAGCACGTTGCCGCCCGATTTCAACACCTTGGCGAGATGCACGCGGTTGCGCTCACCGCCCGAGAGCTCGCCGATGGTCTGCTGCTGCTGCGAGCCCCTGAAGTTGAAGCGCCCGACGTAGCTGCGCGAAGGGGTCTCGTAGTTGCCGACCTTGAGGATGTCGAGACCGCCGGAGATTTCCTGCCAGACGGTTTTCCTGTCATCGAGCGCGTGACGCGACTGATCCACATAGGCCAGCTGCACGCTCGGCCCCATGCGGATCTCGCCGGCATCGGGCGGCTCGCCCCCCGTCAACATCCGGAACAGGGTGGTCTTGCCGGCGCCGTTGGGTCCGATGATGCCGACGATGCCGCCGCGCGGCAATGAAAAGGACAGGGCATCGATCAGAAGCCGCTCGCCATACGCCTTGCGCAGTCCCTTGACCTCGATCACCAGGTCGCCGAGGCGCTCGCCGGGAGGGATGTAGATCTCGTTGGTCTCGTTGCGCTCCTGGAACTCGCGCGAGGCGAGCTCTTCGTAGCGCTGCAGGCGCGCCTTGCTCTTCGCCTGGCGGGCCTTCGGGTTCTGGCGCACCCACTCGAGCTCGTGCTCGAGCGCCTTGCGCAGCGCCTCGCGCTCGCGCTCCTCCAGCTTCAGCCGCTGCTCCTTCTGCTCGAGCCAGGAGGAGTAGTTGCCGTGCCAGGGAATGCCGTGGCCGCGATCGAGCTCGAGAATCCACTCCGCGACGTTGTCGAGGAAGTAGCGGTCGTGCGTCACGGCGACGACCGTGCTCGGATATTCTTCCAGGTAGCGCTCGAGCCAGGAGATCGATTCCGCATCGAGATGGTTCGTCGGCTCATCGAGCAGCAGCATGTCGGGCGCGGAGAGCAGCAGCCGGCAGAGCGCGACCCGGCGCTTCTCACCGCCGGAGAGGGTGGCGATCTTCGCGTCCCAGGGCGGCAGCCGGAGCGCATCCGCGGCAATCTCGAGCTTGCGTTCCAGCTCCCACCCTCCGGCCGCATCGATGGCATCCTGCAGCTTCGCCTGGCGCTCGAGGAGGGCGCTCATCTCTTCCTCCTCCAGGGGCTCCGCGAAGCGGTCGCTGATGCGGTTGAATTCCTCGACCAGTTTGAAGGTCTCCCCGACGCCTTCCTCGACGGTGCTGCGGACGTCTCTGGCCGGGTCGAGCTGAGGCTCCTGTGGCAGATAGCCGATGCGGATGCCGCTCTGCGGGCGCGCCTCGCCATCGATCTCCTTGTCGATGCCGGCCATGATCTTCAGCAGGGTGGACTTGCCCGAGCCGTTGAGGCCCAGCACGCCGATCTTGGCGCCCGGGAAAAAGGAGAGGCTGATGTCGCGCAGAATGATGCGCTTCGGGGGGACGACCTTGCCAACCCCCTGCATGGTAAAGATGTACTGAGCCATTTCTGTCGAGCTTCGATGAGGCAGCGACGAGTATTATCATCGACTTGGCGCTTCTTGGGCAGGTGGGCTCTGCCCCGGCTGTGTTAGCCTAGGCTACCCCTCAGAGACTCACCCATGAGCGACAACGTCGTGGTGATCGCCGGCGAGCGCCTCGCGCGCTACGGCTTCGGTGACGGCCATCCTTTCGGCCCCGACCGCCACGCGGCATTCCTGCGGGAGTTCGGGGCGCGGGCGCTGGATCGCAAGGTGCGCGTGCTCGAGCCGCGCGATGCCACCGACGAGGAGCTGCTGGCCTTTCACACCGGGAGCTATCTCGACTTCGTGCGCGAGCGTTCCGCGAGCGGGCAGGGCTATCTCGATGCGGGGGATACGCCGGCCTTTCGTGGGGTCTACGAAGCGGCATCATGCGTGGTGGGCGCGACCCTGACGGCGGCCCAGGGCATCATGGCTGGCGATTTCCGCCGCGCGTTCGTACCCATTGCCGGACTCCATCACGCCGCGCGCGATCACGCCGCGGGTTTCTGCGTATTCAATGATTGCGGCGTCGCCATCGAGCTGCTGCGCAGCCGCTTCGGGCTGGGGCGGGTCGCCTATGTGGACATCGACGCGCACCACGGCGACGGCGTCTTCTATGCCTTCGAGAGCGACCCCGCGGTGATCTTCGCGGACCTGCACGAGGACGGCCGCTACCTCTATCCGGGAACCGGCCGCGAAGAGGAAACCGGCCGCGGCACCGCCCAGGGAACCAAGCTCAATCTGCCGCTGCCGCCGGGGGCGGACGACGCCCGGTTCGCGGACGCATGGCCGCGGGTCATCGCGCATCTGGAACGCCTCGAGCCCGAGTTCATCATCCTGCAGTGCGGCGCGGACAGCATCGAGGGCGATCCCCTGACGCATCTGCGCCTGACACCGCGCTCCCATGCGCGCGCTGCAAGCGAGCTGGCGGCCCTCGCCGAGAGGCTCGGCCATGGACGGCTGCTGGCCCTGGGGGGCGGGGGGTACAATCGCGCCAATCTCGCCGGTGCCTGGAATGCGGTGGTTGAGAGCTTGATGGCTTAGGGGGGATGGCGCGGGTCAACAAGTCCGCGTCGCCCCGCAGCCGGTCGCGGCGGGAGGGCTTCCGGTACAATCCCACCCCTCCTCACGTCCGCAGCGACAGGGCCACCGCATGTTCTCCAAGAGCCTCGATATCCGCAGCTTCGACCCCGAGCTCAGCCGTGCACTCGATGGCGAGCTGGGCCGCCAGGAGGACCACGTCGAGCTCATCGCTTCGGAGAACTATGTCAGCCCGCGGGTGCTCGCGGCGCAGGGCTCCGTGCTCACCAACAAGTACGCCGAAGGCTATCCGGGCAAGCGCTACTACGGCGGCTGCGAGTACGTCGACATCGCCGAGCAGCTCGCCATCGACCGGGCGAAGAAGCTCTTCGGCGCGGCTTACGCCAACGTGCAGCCGCACTCCGGCTCGCAGGCCAACGCCGGCGCCTATTTCGCGCTGCTGCAGCCCGGCGATCCCATCCTCGGGATGAGCCTCGATCACGGCGGGCATCTGACCCACGGGGCACGGGTCAACTTCTCGGGCAAATTCTTCCGCGCCGCCCAGTACGGCATCAACCCCGAAACCGGGGAGATCGACTACGCGCAGGTGCGCCGTCTGGCCGAGGAGCATCGCCCGAAGATGATCATCGCGGGCTTCTCCGCGTACTCGCGCATCGTCGACTGGGCCCGGTTCGCGGAGATCGCCGGGGGCGTCGGCGCCTACTTCGTGGTGGACATGGCGCATGTGGCGGGGCTGGTCGCGGCGGGCATCTACCCGAACCCGATACCGCATGCGGATGTGGTGACGACCACCACGCACAAGACGCTGCGCGGGCCGCGCGGCGGCCTGATCCTGGCGCGTGAGAACGAGGAGATCGCGAAGAAGCTCAATTCGACGATCTTCCCGGGAACGCAGGGCGGCCCGCTCATGCACGTCATCGCGGCCAAAGCCGTCGCGCTGCTCGAGGCGCTGCAGCCGGAGTTCGCCGCCTACCAGCGGCAGGTGCTGGCGAATGCGCGCGCCATGGCCGCGAGGCTCGCCGGCCGGGACTACCAGATCGTCTCCGGCGGCACCGACAATCACCTCTTCCTGGTCAGCCTCATCGGCCGTGCGATCACCGGCAAGGAAGCCGACGCCGCGCTGGGCAAGGCCAACATCACCGTCAACAAGAACGCCGTGCCGAACGATCCCCGGCCGCCCGCGGTCTCGAGCGGCCTGCGGATCGGCACGCCGGCCGCGACCACGCGGGGCTTCAGGGAGCGCGAGGTGGAGCAGGTGGCCGACCTCATCGCCGACGTGTTGGATGCGGGCGGCACGGAAGCGGTCGCGGAGCGGGTACGGAGCCAGGTCCTCGAGCTCTGCGGGCGCTTTCCGGTATACGGCGAGTAGGAGATCGGCCCGAGTCGTGTACTGCCCGTTCTGCGGCCACGTCGAGACCAAGGTAACCGACTCCCGGCTTGCCGGCGAGGGACGTCAGATCCGCCGCCGCCGCGAGTGCCTCGCCTGCGGCGAGCGGTTCACGACTTTCGAGACCGCGGAGCTGGTGATGCCCATGATCGTCAAGGGCGACCGCACCCGCGAGCCGTTCGAGGAGGGCAAGCTGCGCGCCGGCATGGAGAAGGCGCTGGAGAAGCGGCCGGTGCCGCGCGCGCAGGTGGATGAGGCATTGAGCCGCATCGCGCACAAGGTTCGGTCACTCGGCGACCGCGAGGTGCCGGCGCGGGTCGTCGGCGAGCTGGTCATGGAGGAGCTGCGGCAGCTGGATGAGGTGGCATACGTGCGCTTCGCGTCCGTCTATCGGCACTTCGAGGATGTCGAGGCCTTCCACGAGGAGATCCGCAAGCTCCGCGACCAGCGCGAGAGCCGGCAGCCCGCCCGGGAGCCGAAGCGCGCGGCCAGGCGCCAGCCGGCCGCGGACCGCGACCAGCTTTCGCTGTTGCCGCCGGACTCTTCCGCGAAAACAACTGAAGACGAGTGATGCTCACGGACTTCGATCACCGGCTGATGACTCGCGCGCTCGAGCTTGCCGAGCGCGGGCTGGAGACGACTCAACCGAATCCTCGGGTCGGCTGCGTCATCGCCCTGGGGCAGGAGATCGTCGGCGAAGGGTGGCACGAGCGGGCGGGCGAGCCTCATGCGGAGGTCAACGCGCTGCGTGCCGCCGGAACCCGGGCAGCGGGTGCGACCGCTTACGTCACGTTGGAACCCTGCAGCCATCACGGCCGCACGCCGCCGTGCGTCGAGGCGTTGATCGCCGCAAGAGTCGCGCGCGTCGTCTTCGCCCTGGAGGATCCCAATCCGCGGGTGAGCGGCCGGGGGGCGGTGGCGCTGCGGCGCGCCGGAGTGGCCGTGGAGTCGGGCCTCCTGGCGGCGGAGGCCGCGGAGCTCAATCCGGGCTTCCTGAAGCGGATGCGCACCGGCCGGCCCTGGGTCAGGGTGAAGCTCGCGATGAGCCTCGACGGCCGCACGGCGCTGGCGAACGGTGAGAGCCAGTGGATCACCGGTCCGGCTGCCCGCGAAGACGTACAACACTGGCGCGCCCGCAGCTCTGCGATCCTGACGGGCATCGGCACGGTGCTGGCGGACGATCCGCGGCTCGATGTGCGATTGCCGGACCCGGCGTCCGCGCGTCCGCAGCCGTTGCGTGTCGTACTCGACGCGCGGCTGCAGACTCCACCTGCCGCGAAGATGCTGGCCACCGGGGGCAACGTCCTGATCATGACGGCCGTAGATCAGGGGGAGAATGAGGTCGAGCGCGCCGCTCGGCGCTCGCAGCTGCTGCAGCGCGGTGCCGAAATAGAGGAAGTGGCCGTCTCCGAACCCGTGGCCGCGGCTGCGACAGCTGCCGGTACGGCGGCTGGCGCGATGCGCTTCAGCCTGAGCGACGTGCTGGACCGGCTGGGCCGGCGCGAGATCAACGAGCTGTGGGTCGAGGCGGGAGGCCGGCTCGCCGGGGCTCTGCTCGACGAATCGCTGGTGGACGAGCTGATCCTGTACGTGGCGCCCAAGCTTCTCGGCCCGCGGGCGCGGGCGCTGGCCGACATCGCCGATGTGCAGCGGCTGCAGGAGGCGCGGCAGCTCACCATCATCGACACGCGGCAGATCGGCGAGGATCTGCGAATCCGGCTGCGCAGCGCCGCGGGTCAGCTCATGCACCTTGACCGGGGAGGCTAGCGCTTGTTCACGGGTATCGTTCAGGATGTCGGCAGGGTCGCCAGCCGCGAGGAGCGGGCTGGAGACGTACGCATCGTCATCTCCTTCAATCGCCTCGATCCGTCTGCAATCCACGTCGGCGACAGCATTTGCGTGCAGGGGTGTTGCCTGACGGCAGTCGAGATTTCCGGTCGCTCGTTCGCAGCCGATGTATCGCGCGAGACGCTCTCGCTGACGACGTTGGGCGATCTGATCGCCGGCTCACCGGTCAACCTGGAGCCGTCGCTGCGCGCGGGCGATCCCCTGGGCGGCCACCTGGTCTCGGGCCATGTCGATGGCGTCGCGCAGATCGCGGCGATCAGCGGCGACGCGCGCTCGACCAGAATCGAGGTCTCCGTGCCGGCCGCGCTCGCCCGCTACGTGGCCCGCAAGGGCTCCGTCGCCATCGACGGTGTCAGCCTAACCGTGAATGAGGTGCAGGGCGCCACGTTCGGCATCAGCCTCATTCCCCATACCCAAGCCGTAACCACCCTCGGCGCGCTGCGTGTTGGAGCCCGAGTCAACCTCGAGGTGGACCCGATCGCCCGCTATGTCGAGCGGCTTCTCGGCGATTCCGCGAAATTAGGTTAAAGCCGGCGAAACTGAAATCCGACCGGTAACCTGAGGCTTCAGGTTCCGGGGAGCGTAAGCGCGGTTAGGATTCTAGCAATATCGCGCTTGGGTAGAGTGACGGAACGCTTTACAACCTCGATTGCTCTGGCAGTCAGGACCTCAGAGAGCCGCCCAACGACGATCTTCGGATCCCTGTTGTACTCGGCCTCGAGCTGATCAAGCGGGTAGCCGTGGAGTTCTGTGCAATCGAGCCACGAGTCATAGTTGAGAAATGTATGACCCGCCGCGTCGATTTCCAATTGGCCGGCCATGAGGTCTGGGCGGGTTTTCTTGTATTCCGTTACTTCAGAATTGATCAGGAACAGGAGGGGCTTCGGCTCCATACACGCGAGCACGCAATACTTGTGCTTCGGATTGCGCAAGCTCTGAACGTACACGTGTACGACATCCCCTGTCCGAAGCGCCATGCGCGAGTCAACTCTTCACGCGCCAGGGTGTGGGTCTGCCAGATGCTGGATCAGCGGAACCGGATCGTCGGATAGCGCGGCGATTGCCTCAACCGCGATCTGGCCACAATGTGGTGTCGCCTTGTATGCGGCGTCGTGCGTTTTTCTCTTCAGCTCCGAGAACGGGAGCCTTCCAAATTCCTCGATTGCTTGGTTCAGGCATTCGAGGTCGCTCACGCTGAATACGTCCGTCTCGGCGTCACGAAGGGCCATGACGGTGTTACCTTCGACGCGCAGAGCTCCTCGAGCGGGGTCATACCGGCGTCCGCTGTCACCGCGTAGCCATTTCAGGATGTCATACGCCCCTTGTGGAACGGGACCATGGGGCAGGGCGTGGTGCGCATCGCCGAATATGAAGCGACCGTAGCGGTGAAGGTGATGCTTATCGGCCAGATACAGCACCTTGAGGGTGGTGTAGAGGTCCTGACCGCGCACCCGTCGCGCCACGTAAAGTAGCGCCTCGGTCGCTTTTTCAGGATCAAATTGGAAGGGTCCCATCGCTTGACACCACTCTATTGTCGCAGTATAGCACGGCGGGCTTGGCAGGTCGTGACAAGTGAACTCGGTCACAGAGCGTGTGTTCGCTTTTGCGAGTGATGCGGTGTGCTGTCGGCGCGCGGACGGTAACGGCCGCGTTTGGAGTTGACGTCGCATTGTGCGTGTCAGGTTCTAATGGTCATCACTTGCTTTCCGACACTCGGTTTGTCGTCAATTATGACGCTCCCGCGGGGAGCCGGCGCGCTTTGGGGCAGGAGGCGGCGCGCGCTGCCGGGCGCTGTGACATTTCGACCGGCGGCATGGGGCACGACGCAGCCCGTCCCGCTCGGGCACTGCGCCTATGGCACCATTGCGCTGGTAGTCCTGCTGGAGCCCAATATGGCGAAGTCGCCGTCGCGGACATTCGTGAAGTTCCCTCTGTGGCGCCTGCTGTGGATCACCGCTTTGCTCGTAGCCGCGCCGCTCACGCTTCTTGCGGCGCCGCCGGCGGTCGACCAGCCGGCCCCGGCGCTCGTGGTGAAGCAGCTCGACGGCGGCGAGTTCGACCTCGCGAAGCTGCGCGGCAAGGTGGTGCTGGTGAACGTGTGGGCGACCTGGTGCTCGCCCTGCCGGGTGGAGATGCCGACGCTCAACGCGTTCTACCGCCGGTACCATGCGAAGGGCCTCGTTCTCCTCGGGCTCAGCATCGATGAGCCGTCGGATGCCGCTCGGGTGCGGCAAGTGATGCGGCAGTTCAGCTACCCGGGAGCGCTCGCGAGCGCCGCCCAGGTCAATGGCTTCGGGGAGCCGGTCGCCGTCCCGATCACGTACGTGATCGACAGGCGCGGGGTGATCCGCGCCCAGTTGCAGGCCGAGGGGCCGTCCGGAGTCTCCAGGCAGGCGCTCGCCGGGGCCGTATTGCCGCTGCTCGCCAGGTAGAACGGGCAATGAGCCGGCGAATGCGCCGGCAGCGGGCGCCGCGGAGCTGCCGATAAACCCCTGCAGGTATACTGGGGCACTTACCTTCCAGGCGCGCCCATGTCCAAAGTACTCTCCATTTCCGGCAAGGCGGTCCCGCCGGCCAGCTCCGCGGGCATGAATTCCGTCGAGGAGATCGTCGCCGACCTCAGGGCCGGACGCATGGTCCTCATCATGGACGACGAGGATCGCGAGAACGAGGGCGACCTGATCATGGCGGCGGAGCTGGCGACGCCGGAGGCCGTGGCCTTCATGATCCGCCATACCAGCGGCATCATCTGCGTCCCCATGGAAGAGGACCGGCTGGCGCGGCTCGACCTGCCGCAGATGGTTGCCAGCAACAGCGAATCGCACCGGACCGCCTTCACCGTATCCGTGGACGCGCGTGCCGGTACGACGACGGGCGTCTCCTCCGGCGACCGTGCGGCCACCATTCACGCCCTGGCGAATGCCGGCTCGAAGCCGCAGGACCTCGCGCGGCCCGGTCACATCTTTCCGCTGCGCTCCCGCCGCGGCGGCGTGCTCGTTCGAACCGGCCACACCGAGGCGGCGGTCGACCTCTGCCGCCTGGCCGGCCTGCAGCCCGTGGGTGTCATCGGCGAGGTGATGAACGAGGACGGGACGATGGCGCGCCGGCCGCAGCTGGAAGCCTTCGCCAAGCACCATGGCCTGAAGATCGGCACCATCGCCGATCTCATCCGCTACCGGCTGCGCAACGAGCGCTCGGTCGAGCGGGTGAAGGCGCAGTCCGTGCAGACGGAGCTGGGCGAATTCATGCTCTACGCCTACGAGGACCGCATCAGTCAGGATGTGCATCTCGCCCTGACTCGCGGGAAGCTGCGGGGCGATGAGCCCCCTCTCGTGCGGGTTCACGTCGTCGATCCGCTGCGCGACCTGCTCGGCATCCGCGCGGACCCGCTGGCCTGGACGCTGCGCGCGGCCATGGACCGGATCGCGCGCGCCGGCAGTGGTGTCATCGTGATCCTGCGTGATCGTGAGTCGCCGGGCGACCTGCTGGAGTCGGTCCGATCGCTCGCGGCACCGAGCGCGGCCGAGGCTCAGGCGGAACCGGCGTCAGGTGGGCATGGCGCGCGGCGTGACGGTGAAGTGCTGCGGACTTTCGGTGTGGGCGCGCAGATCCTCAAGGACCTCGGAGTGCGCCGGATGCGTGTCCTGTCGGCACCGAAGCAGATACACGGCATCTCGGGATTCGGCCTGGAGATCGAGAGTTACGTCGGAGAGGACGGTTGAGCGCACCACGCGTCGTGGAGGGCGA
>Ga0335075_10015281_pt1 | contig 11509 bp, 5 predicted proteins | sample Lox_Sample_24_FD_206723 | JGI IMG/M metagenome (GOLD analysis project Ga0335075, IMG submission 206723) | Soil microbial communities from Loxahatchee National Wildlife Refuge, Florida, United States - Lox_Sample_2.4 | ecosystem: Environmental > Terrestrial > Soil > Wetlands | place: USA: Florida...
CTCGGATCCCCCGGCCCTGCGGTTGGCCAGATCCCGCCACGCGATGAACAGGATGCTGCGCGGGGTCCCCGACCAGGCGCCTGGATCATCGTTCACGTCGCGGCTCCAGGTCGCTGGCTGACGCTTGGCCTGCGCGTTACCAGCAGCCACGTCATCTCGGATGTGAAGATTGCAGCATTATTCGGTGGCTACCAGCTGGTAGTCAAGGCGCCGGGATCGGCGCGCCCGCAAGCCGGCCCGGCGTCATACTGGCCCGCACACTGGCCGGCCTCGGCGCCCCGGCACCCGATACCATACGACGCTAACTGGTGAGGACCTGCATGAACCTGCTGGCACCGATTCGCCGTCCCCTACTCGATGAGGCGGCCCGATCCGGCGTGCTCCGGTCGGTCAGGCTGTTCCGGCTGTTCCTGGCCGAACAGGCCGACCCGGAGAAGTTCTACGCGAGCCTCGCCGAGGACGCCGTGCGGCAGGTCGCCGAGCACGATGCGCTGGACGGCCGGACGGTGGTGGACGTCGGCGGCGGCGGCGGCTGGTTCACCGCGGCGTTCCGGGCCCGCGGCGCGCACTGCTACCTGTTCGAACCCGATCCCGCCGAACTGTCCCTGCGGACGGTGTTGCCGGCCGGCGCGGTGATCGCGGACGGTTACTGGCTGCCGGTCCGCGACGGCGGCGCCGACGTGACGTTCTCCTCGAACGTCCTGGAACACGTCCCCGACCCGATTGGGCTGATCGAGGAGATGATCCGGGTCACCCGGCCCGGCGGGCTGGTGTACCTGTCGTTCTGCAACTGGTACTCGCCGTGGGGCGGGCACGAGATGTCGCCCTGGCACTACCTGGGCCCGGGGTACGCCGAACGCCGGTACCTACGGCGTCATCAGCGCCAGCCCAAGCACCGGTGCGGCGTCAACCTGTTCCGGGTGCACATCGGGCCGGTGCTGCGAGCGATGCAGGCCCGGCCGGACGTCGAGATCGTCGAGGCGCGGCCGCGGTACTACCCGCGCTGGTGCCGCGTTCTGGTACGGCTGCCCGGCCTGCGCGAGGTCGCCACCTGGAACCTCATGCTGATCTTGAGGCGGGTCGGTTGACGGCCAGGGCCGGGCCCGAGCGACTCGCCCACCCGGCGACGCCCGCCGGCGCGGGCCGGCCGGAAGCGGTCGACGGGGACGGCAAACCGAGGCGTGGCCGGGTGCTGCGCTGGTCCGCGCTGGTATGGCTGGGCGCCCTCGTCATCCTGCTGGCGAACGACCCGGGCCGGATGTTCTTCGACACCAAGCTCAGCGTGGACCTCGATCCCGGTGGCTACTTCGCGAGCCTTCCTTACCTGATGGACCCGCTGAACACCTTCGGCGCGCTGAACAACCAGGCCGTCGGCTACGCCGTGCCGATGGCGCCGTTCTACCTGGCCGGCCACCTCGCGCACGTGCCGGTCTGGCTCATCGAGCGGCTGTGGCTCTCGCTGATCATCGCGGTCGGCTTCGGCGGGCTGGTCAAGCTGGCGGACGCGCTTGGCATCGGGTCGCCGGCCACCCGGTTCCTGGCCGGTCTCGTGTTCGCGGCGTGGCCGACGTTCACGATCGTGATCGGGTCCACCTCGGCCGCGGTGCTGCCCGGGATGCTCGCCCCGTGGGCGGTGCTCCCGCTGACCGCGGCCGTACGCGGGCGGGGCGGCGTGGTCTGGCCCGCCGCCCGCTCCGGGGCGGTCGTGGTGTTCATGTCCGGGGTGAACGCCACCGTGACCATCGACGCGCTGCTGCTGCCTGGCCTGTTCATCGTCGCCTATGCCCGCGGCCGACGGCTGGTCGCGCTGGCCCTGTGCTGGGCCGGCGCGGTGGCGATGGCCACCGCGTGGTGGGTGCTGCCGCTGCTGCTGCAGGGCAAGTACGCGTTCAACTTCCTGCCCTACATCGAGCAGGCACCCACCACGACCGGCACCATGTCGGCCGCTGCCGCGCTGCGCGGCGCGGGCAACTGGACCGCCTACCTCAACCTCGGCACGCCGTGGCTGCCCGCGGGCTGGTCCCTGGTGAGCACCCCGATGGCGATCATCGCCGGCGCCATCGCGGCCGCGTGCGGCCTGTACGGGCTGGCCATGAGGAACATGCCGTGGGCGGCCTGGCTCCGGCTTTCGGTCGGCATCGCGGCGGCCGGCGCCCTGGCCGGTTACAGCGGTGCGCTTGGCGGCCCGTTCCACGGGCCTATCGATCGCCTGCTCGACGGCACGCTCGCACCGTTCCGCAACGTGTACAAGCTCGAACCGGTCATCGCGGTCGCGCTGGTGCTTGGGCTGGCCCACGCTGCCGCGACCTGGCTGGCGCGGGCGCCCGGCGGGCAGGAGGCCCGCGTCCACCGGATCTTCGCCCTAGAGGCCAGGGCGGTCGCCGGCCTGGTGCTGATCGGGCTCATGCTGCCGTACCTGTCCGGCCAGGTCCTGAACCCCGGCTCGTTCTCCGCTGTGCCGCGCTACTGGTACCAGGCCGCCGCGTTCCTGGCTGCCCGGTCGCCGCACAACACCGCGCTGGTGGTGCCGGCGGACGCGCACGGTGACTACCTCTGGGGCGACCCGATCGACGACCCGCTGGTCGCGCTGGCCACCTCCCCGTGGGCCGAACTCGGCCTGGTGCCCTACGGCGGGGCGGGATCGCAGATCTTGCTGCAGACGGCGGAGGACGCCGTCGAATCGGGCGAACAGGTCCCCGGCCTGGCCGGCTACCTGCAGCGCGCGGGCGTCCGCTACGTCGTGGTGCGAAACGACCTGGACCCGCGCCAGGTCGGCTACACGTCCGCGGCGCTGGTGCACCAGACGCTCGAGCTGTCCGGGTACACCCGGGTCGCCGCGTTCGGGCCGCTGATCGGCGGCAGGCAAATCGAACCGCGATCGACCCGCGCGCAGCAGGCGGCGCTGCCCAGCTACCCGGCGGTCGAGATCTACGCCCCGGCCGGCGCCGGGTCCACCACGCCAGCACCCCCCAGCCCCGTGACGACCCTGCCGGTCAGCCGGACCGTGCTGGTCAACGGGGGACCGGACTCGCTGCTACAGCTCACCGGGCAGGGCCTGCTCGGTCCCGGCCAGCCCGCCATCGTCGCCGGGGACACGCTGCCCGTCAGGCCGGCCCAGTGGGCGGTCACCGACGGGCAGCGCCGGGCCGACACGCTGTTCGGCCTGGTCAATAACAACGTCTCCTACACCTACACCGCGACGGAGACCAACCCGCCCGGCGCCGGGCAGCTCGGCCGGGCCGGCGGGCCGCCCCGCCAGCTGCTACCGGTGCCCGCCGCCGGGCACCAGACGGTGGCCGTGCTGTCCGGCGCGGCGGGCGTGACCGCATCGTCGTACGGCTCCTGGATCGCCGACACCATGCAGGACGACCCGGTCAACGCCTTCGACGGCAACCCCGCGACCGCGTGGGCCGAAGGCAACGAGCGGACGCCCGTGGGCCAGTGGATCCAGATCACCTTCACCGGACAGCTGGACCTGCCGGCCAGGATCGGGATACGCCTGCTCGATGACAGCACCGACCGCGAGATCGCCAGCGTGCTCCGTGTTTCCACCGCGGCCGGCACCGCCACCACCCGGGTCGCCGCCACCGGCGCGACCCAGCCGCTGAACGTGGTCCCCGGCCGCAGCAGCTGGCTGCGGATCACGATCGCCGCCGCCAGCCGGGTCACCCTGGGATACCCGGGGGCGGGAATCTCCGACGTGCTGATCCCAGGGGTCACGGTGACCCGCCTGCTCCAGCCCGCCGAGGACCCGGCGGGCGTGTCGGCGGCATCGACCGCCTTCTCCTTCCACCAGCAGGTGCCGTCGCCGCTCGCCTTCGCCGACCCCACCGCAGTCCCGCCGATGGCCAGGACGTTCGCCGTTCCCCGCCAGCTGACCCTGCGGCTGCAGGCCTCCGCGCTCGCCCTGCCGGGCCCGGGCCTGGACGCGCTGCTTGACAAGATCTTGCCCGCCGACCCTCCCGGCCCGGGCCAGCTGCAGGTCGCCGTCGCCGTCGCCGCGACCGCGGGCCAGCTTCCGGCCGGATTCCCGGCCAGCCTGATCAGCGGAACGGCGGGCATGCCGTGGACGGCCGAGGAGCCCAGCCCGGTCATCCACTTGAGCTGGCACGGCAAACGCCGCATCGCGTCGCTGATCGTGCGGCCCGCGGCCGGCCTGCCGTCCACGCCGCTGACAGTGAAGATCACCAGCCCGGACGGCACCAGGCAGGGGAGCATCGGGCCCGGCGGCCTGGTCACGTTCCCGCCGCTGACCACCGACCGGATCGACGTGTCCTTCCCGCGCGTGCGCCAGGCCACCATCGTCACCTCGACCGGCCAGCTGGAGACGCTCCCGGTCAGGCTGTCGCGGCTCGCGGTGCCGGCCCTGGCTGGCCTGCGCGCGGTCACCCCCGACGAGCAGAAAACCTTCACGCTGGCCTGCGGCCAGGGACCGGCCCTGACCGTCGACGGCCGGGTCTACCAGACGTCGGTAAGCGGCACGATCGGCCAGCTGAGCCAGTACCTCCCGGTGCGGGTCGGGCTGTGTGCCGCGGGCGGCGCGCTGAGCCTAGGCGCCGGATCGCACACGCTGACCGCCGCCACCCCCGGCACGTTCGCGGTCACCGACCTCAGCCTCACCAGCATCAACGCGCCGGCCACCGGGTCCGCCCCCTCCCGGGCCGTGACCATCCACAGCTGGCAGCCGGACAGCCAACGGCTGAGCATCGCCCCCGGAGCGGCCTCGTACCTGGAAATCCATGAGAACTACAACCCAGGCTGGGCCGCTGCGCTTAACGGGCGGCCGCTCACGCCGGTACGCCTCGACGGCTGGCAGCAAGCCTTCATCGTGCCGAACGGCCCGGGCGGCACGATCACGATCACCTTCCGCCCGGCCGCGACCTATCACCTGGCCCTGGCCGTTTCCATCCTCGCCGGCGCCATCCTCCTAGCCCTCGCCGCCTGGTCCTTCCTCCCCGCAACCCGAAGGCGCGCGCGAAAAGCGGAACCAAAGGACGTGACAACCTACCGATTCTTGCCGGTAGAAAGTGACATCCATTGGTCGGGCGGCCAACGTAACGCGAACACGCTTGGGATGCTCGGGATGCATGGGACAGGTGCGACGAGGGCTTGGCTGGGCGTGCTAGCGGTAGCCGCGCTGATCTTCGTGGCCGGCGGCCCGGTGGCGCTCGCCGTTCCGCTGCTGGCCTGCCTGCCCTGGCTGCCGCTGCGCCGGCCCGGGCACCCGCCGACCGCGGACTCGCCGACCGGGGACCGGGCGGCGTGGCTACCCTGGATCGCCCTCGCGGCGATGGCCGCGTCGGGATTGCTTTCCGCGGTGCGGCCGTTCGGCCAGGGCCTGTTCGGTCCGTTCGGCTGGCCCGCGCAAGCGTGCGCGCTCATCGCGCTGGCCGCCGCGCTGACGCCGACGCTGGCCTTCCCGTCCCGGCTCCGGCCGGCCGCCGGGGAAGCGCCGACGCTGGCCTTCCCGTCCCGGCTCCGGCCGGCCGCCGGGGAAGCGCCGACGCCCGAGGAGGACAGATGAGCGCCGGACCTCTGGCCGGGATCTCGCTGGCGCTGCTGGCCGCGACGGCCTACAACGTCGGGCTGATCCAGGAGAAGCGCGCCCTGGCGCGGATGCCCGCCCTCGACCTGCGCCGGGTGCCGCGGCTGATCGTCGGCCTGGTAACCGAGCCGGCCTGGCTGGCCGGCTTTGCGCTGATGCTCGTCGGGCTGGCCTGCCAGGTCGTCGTGCTCACGTTCGAGCCGGTCAGCGTGGTGCAGCCGGTGCTGGCCTCCGGCGTCGCGCTGGTACTCGTGCTGTCCCGGCTGGTCCTGCGGGAGCGCCTCGGCACGGTGGAGACCTGGTGCGTGGCGGCGATGGCGGTCTGCGTGGTCCTGCTGGCCGCCTCGGCCGGCGGGGCCAGCGGGACCGGCACCGGGGTCGGGCATCACGCCGACCCGGGCTGGATGGCAGCCGTCGCGATCCCTTCGGCCGTCGTCGGCCTGCTGGTCGCGGTCAGCCCGCTGCGCGGCCGCTCGGTCGCTCCCACGGCGGCGATCCGCTTCGGCATCGGCACCGGGCTGCTGTACGGCGTCGCGGCGCTGGCCATCAAGGCGCTGTCCGGGATCCTGGTAGGCCACCACGGCGCCGCGGGCATCGCGGCCGGCCTCGTCACGTCCCCTTACCTGTATGTTTTCGGCGGCTGCTCGGCGGCTGCCATGCTGGCGTACCAGGTCGGGCTGCAATCCTGCCGCGCGTCCATCCTCGTCCCCGTCTCCACCGCCACGGGCAGCATGTACTTCCTGATCGCGGGTACCTGGCTGTTCCACGAGCACCTGCCGGCCAGCCCGGGCAAGCTCGGGCTGCGCCTGGCCGCGATCGCGGTGGCCGGGCTCGTGGTCATCACCTTGTCCCGGCAGGCGCCCGAACCGGCCCCCGGCTACCTGGCCGGCGCGAGGAGGCGTTAATGGCCCTGGAGGACGCGCTGCTCGACATCCTCGTGTGCCCCATCGACAAGCGCGGGCTGCTCTATTTCGCCGACGACGCCGTCCTGTACAACCCGCGGTTGCGCCGCCTGTACCGGATCGAGGGCGGCGTCCCGCTGATGCTGGCCAGCCAGGCCGTCCCGGTGCCCGACGAGGAGCACCAGCGCTTGATGAAGTGCGCGCGGCGCGGCGAGGTCACCAGGATCACCGCGGGCCAGGCCGACGTCCTGTAATCCGGGCAGCTGGTACACCGTCAACCCGGGCTGGTCGATGATCACCACCCACCCGGGCAGCCGCGCGCCAAAACCCTCATCGCCCGCATCCGGCCCGTCGTCAAGCACGAACCGAACCCCCGCCGCCCGCAGCACCCCGGTCAGCGGGCCGCTGCCGCGGATGGCGCCGTCAAGCTCGCGTGCCGGCGGATCGTCCGGCGCGAGCTCGACGTCGCCGACCCGTGTCCCGTCGTTCCAGATCAGCGGCCGCGACAGCAGCCGGGTCCACGGGTCGAGCACCCTCTCGCCGTGATTCCACGACGGCGTGCGGTACGTCTGCCACGGCAGCAGCAGCACGCTGCCGCGCGCCGCGTCGGCATCGAGCACCCGCGCCGCGGTCAGCCAGCCGGCCGGGTACCAGACGGGCCGCAGCCGCCCCGCCGCCCCCCAGGCCAGGCCGGGCAGCAGAAGCAGCGGCGCGAGGATCGCGACGACGCCGTACACGGTTCCGGCCGCGTCCACCCGGGCGGACCGTCCGGCTCCGAACGACGCGGGGTTCATCGCCGCGGCCACCGCGAGTCCGAATCCGCATGCCTCGGCTAGCGCCAGCGGCGCCACGAACTGCTGCGCGTCACGCAGCACCGCGAATCCCGGCCACGCGCCGATCATGGACCGCAGCAGGTCGCGGCCTCCGGCGGTCACGCCGAGGCACGCGATCACCAGCCCGGCGCCGGCGGCCAGCCCCAGCCCAGGCCACCGGTGTCGTCGTCCCGCCAGCAGCAGGTACCCGGCCAGCGCGACGAGGACCACGACCAGCCACAGCGCCGACCACGCCCCGCCGTAGGCCTTCGGGACCGTCTGCGCGTTCCAGGCGCCGCCCAGCATTAGCAGGCTGCCGATGCTGCCGAACGGCGTGTCCGCCCGCGCCGCGAACGCGGCGACGCTCGCGAGGTCGACCCGCACCGGGTGCAGCAGGGACGGGATGAGCCAGGGCAGGCTGCCCGCGGCCAGCGCCGCCACCGTGACCAGCGCCCCGGCGCCCCGGTCGCCGCCGCGGCGCAGCGCCGCCGTGGGCACAGCCACCAGCGCCGTGATCGCCATGGCGGCGAACCCGCCGACGACCGCGGGCAGCAGTGCCAACCCAAGCCGGGCGGCCCCTCGCCGGGACGCCAGGTCGCCGGTGAGCACGGCCCGCAGCACCCAGGGCAAGCCGGCGTAGCCGAGCAGCAGCGCCCACTGGCCGATGATGAGCCGTTCGCCGACGTACGGGTTCCACGCGTAGAACACCCCCGCCGCCAGCCGGGCGGCCAATGGTTCTCGGTGCGGCTCGCGGCTCAGCAGCGCGGCCGCCCCGGAGCAGGCCAGCACGAAGATCGACAGCAGCACGACCTTCTGCACGATGTCGGCGGGAGCGGCCCGGGACAGCGCGGCGATCACCAGGTCGCTGGGCACGGCGCGCGGCGGCGCCAGGCCCGGAAGCGCCGCGGAGAACGGCTCGCGGGGCACGAACACCATGTCGTAGCTGAGCAGGAACCCCCGCCGCAGGCCCGGCCCGAGCGCAAGCAGCCCCAGGCCGAGCCCGACCGCCGCGCCGACCGCGCCGCCGATGGGCCCGCCACGGAAAAACGACGCGCGCACGGTCGCAGCCGGACTCTCCCAGGTCCTGACCAGCGTCGTCACACTTCGCCGCTTCCGCCCTCGCCGCCTTCCAGGCCGCCCAGCCTAGCCTCGGTCATACATTGTGGCGACATGCCGGTGCCGTGTTGCTCCGGGGAGCCACGGCGCCCAGGGTGACCGATCGCTGATTACCGGCACGGTATACCGGAACGCTGCGGACGCGGTGTCCCGGCCACATTTGCGGGCGAGCAGGGTGGCGAGCTGACCGGGTCCTGACGCGGGCGGGGCTGTGCGGACCCGGGAGATCAAGACGATGCCGCCAGGTGCGGTGATGGCGCACGGGTGGTCCGTGGTGCAGTCGCCCATGACGGCCGCGACGATCAGCGCCATCGCGAGCACGTCGGTGCGCAGACCCTCGTCGAGACCGGGCCTGATGGCGATGTGCTCGCCGAAGCCGACGATCGCGGTAATGCTGTCATCCGGCCACCGGCTCCGCGCGGCGGCATCGTCGAGCACGGTGATGCCGAGGCGCGCCGCGGTACCGTGCAGGCGGCCGCGGGGGCCCGCGGGCCCCCGCGGCTCCGGCGACGACATAAGCGACCCAACGGGTCGCCGACTCCCGCGTAGGCCGGGCCGCCGGTCTCAGGCGCGAGTGCCGGGACCGGCTGCGCGGGGATCGGTTGCCCGGGCACCGGCTGCACGGAGGCCCGCGCGGAGACAGCTCGCGCGATCTCGGCGTGCTTTGCCTTGAGTTCGGCGTCCCACCGCCTCAGCGTGTGCCACAGCGGGATCCCTGCCCAGCAGCAGAAGAACAACAGCGCAAGCGGGATGTTCAGCCAGAACCACGTCACGATGACCCCTCCCCAGGTGACCGGCCCAGATCGGACTTGCCGACCCGTCACATTTGGAACGCTATGCACTGCTGCGCTCGGCCGGCTTCGGGGATTTCCCTGGGTTCTTCCCTAGGCTTGGATCGCGGGCCCCTCGCGACTGCGGATGTGGGCCGCCAGCTGATTGCGCTGACTCACTCCCAGCTTCGCGAACACGCTCGCCAGGTGAAACTCGACTGTCTTCGGGCTAAGGTACAGCTCCGCCGCCGCCTCGCGGTTGGACAACCCCGACCCGACCAGTCGCGCCACCCGCAGTTCCTGAGCGGTCAGTCCGGGCAGTTCCGGATCGCCGCCGCCGGAGGTCCGGACGCCCAGCGCGGCGAGCTCGGCTCCGGCGGCCTGGGCGAAGGGGCGGGCGGCGAGGGCGGAGAAGATGTCGTCCGCGGCACGGACAGCCGCGATCGCGGCCTTGCGTCGGCGCAGCCGGGACAGGCACCGGCCGTGCTCCAGGTTCAGCAACCCGCGGTGGAAGGGGAAGGGTGCGCCGGCGCTGGCCTGGCTTCCCTTCCGAAGTACCTGCTCGGCCCGTTCCAGCTCGCCTTGCGCCATGGCCAGCGAGCCGCGCAGCCACGCCGCGTTGATCAGCGCCAGAGCCTCGCCCCGGTCGGCGGCGCGGGACTCGAACGCGCCGAGGGTGGTCTCGGCGTCGCCGAGCCGACCGGTACGGATCAGCGCCCAGATCTGCACCGGGCGCCACCAGAAGGCACCGGGATCGTCGTAGCAGTCGATCTCCGGCACCGCCAGTGCCGTGGCTGCGCCGAGGAGTGCCTCGCCGGGATCATCCCTGGCCAGGCCTAGGACGCTGCGGGCGGAGGCAGCGAAGATCTCGGCAAAGCCACCGAAGGTCCGCGCCGCCTCTTCCGCGGCTTGGACGTGGCTGACCGCACCCGCCCAGTCCCCGCGGCAGGCCGGGACCCGGGCTGCCGCGCTGTGCACGATGGGCAGGTCGTAGTGGAGGTCCGCGTCGCGGGCCAACGAGACCGCCAGTTCGGCGTGGTGCTGGCAGTCATCCCAGCGTCCTCGCCGGAACTCGGCCTCGGCGAGAAATGCCAGCGGCTGACCGGGAAACCGCACCTGCAGCCCGCCCTTGATCCGCTTCACCGCCACGGCCAGGTCGTCGGTGGCTCCCTGCAGGTCACCGGTCCACAGCTTGACGATGCCGCGGTAAGCGACCGAGCCGGTCTTCGCGGTCGGCGCCATCGCCGCCCGCTCGGGCAGGTCGCTGAACAGGCTGAGCGCCTCGCCGCCGTGCCCGCCGAGAGTGAGCGGTATGGCTCGGATGCCGCGGGCGGTGTCGTACCACGGCTCGCTGCCGGTGGCACTGTCCAGCGCGCGGTCCAGCCATGCGGTCGAATCGGTGAACGAGCCGGATATCCCGAACAGCATGCCGAGCCCGATCGCTGCCTCCGCGCCCGTCGACGCTTCCACCGCGGGATCGTGAGCGTCCCATGCCGCCTGCAGCAGGGCTCGCGCGTCCACTGGCCGCGCCGCGAGCAGGGCAAGCTGACCCAAGGCCGCGTCCCTGCGGGCGCTGACTGGAAGCGACTCGACCGCCTGCCTTGTGGCTTCGGCGCGGGCGACATCGGCGGCCCGCACCAGCAGCTCGAACGACGACAGCGTGCGCTCATCCCTTTCGGGTCCTGCCCGCGACACCAGGGCCGCCTGCTGCAGGTACCGCGCGGCCAGGCGCAGCTTCCCGGCGGCGTCTGCCCTACGGGCCGCTTCGTCTAGGTCGGATGCAAGTTCCCGGTCCGCTCCGGCCGCCGCCGCGGTCCGATGGGCGAGCGATTCGTGGCCGGATACGGTCGCCGCCGCACGCTGGTGCAACGCCCGTCTCCGCTCCGCCCCGAGGTCGGTGTACACCGCCTGGCGGACGAGCAGGTGCGGGAAGGAAACCCGCCAGCCCGACGGCGTCTCCTCCTCGAGCAGGATCCCGGCCCGCTCGGCCTCGCCGAGGGCCGCCGCCGGGGCCGTCGTGTCGGCCACCGCCGCCACGTCGACCAGCGTGCTGTGCTCCCCGAGCACCGCTGCGGCCGCCACCACGTCACGCGCGGCCGGAGAAAGGACGGCCAGCCGGAGCTGGATCACTTCGGCGAGTGACCGCGGCGCGCGCAGCAACCCGTGGGCATCGTTGAGTGCCTCGTCGGTCAGCTCGGCGAGAAGCGCGCGGGCGAGCAGCGGGTTGCCGCCCGTGTACTGCCTCAGCCTGCGGAACGCCCGGTCGGACAACCCGGTGCGCCCCAGGGCCAGGCCCAGCATTCCAAGCTCGTCCACGTCGAGCCCGCCGAGCTTAAGCCAGGTGGAGCGGCGATCGCCGCTGAC
>Ga0335075_10015283_pt1 | contig 11508 bp, 8 predicted proteins | sample Lox_Sample_24_FD_206723 | JGI IMG/M metagenome (GOLD analysis project Ga0335075, IMG submission 206723) | Soil microbial communities from Loxahatchee National Wildlife Refuge, Florida, United States - Lox_Sample_2.4 | ecosystem: Environmental > Terrestrial > Soil > Wetlands | place: USA: Florida...
CACGCCGGCTACGTGAAGCGAACCTCCGTCGACACCTACCGCCACCAGTCGCGCGGCGGCAAGGGCCGCATCGGCGCCAAAACGCGTGAGGACGATTTCGTCGAGCACTTCTTCACCGCCTCGGCGCACAGCTACATCTTGCTCTTCACGTCCAAGGGCCGCGTCTACTGGCTGAAGGTTTACGAAATCCCCGAGGCTGCGGCGGCCACGCGCGGCAAGGCCATCAACAACCTCGTGCGCTTCCAGGACGGCGAGAAGCTCACCGCCGTCGTCCCCACGCGCAACCTCGAAGAGGCCGGCCGCTACGTCTTCCTCGCCACCAGGAACGGCACGGTGAAAAAATCCGAGCTCGTGGAATTTTCGAATCCGCGGCCATCCGGCATCATCGCCATCAATCTCGATTCCGGCGACGAGCTGATCGGCGCGAAACTCACCGACGGCAAGCAGATGGTTTTCCTTGCCAGCCGCGACGGCCAGGCCATCCTCTTTCGCGAGAGCGAAGTCCGCTCGATGGGCCGCGCCGCGGCGGGCGTAAACGGCATGGACCTTGCGAAAGGCGATTTCGTGGTTTCGATGGATGCGGCGCAGGTGGACTTCGAAATCATCCGCAAGGAATACAAGAAAGATACGCAGAATCTCGACGAGCTCGAAAGCGACGAGATTCGCGAATCGCTCACGTCGCTCATGCTCACCGTCGCCGAAAAGGGCTACGGCAAGCGCACGCCGCTCGCCGAATACCGCGTCACGTCCCGCGGCGGCAAGGGCGTCATCAACCTGAAATCCACCGATCGCAACGGCCCGGTCGTAGCCGCGCTCCAGGTTCGCGAGGATTCCGACGTCATGATCATCACCGGGCACGGCAAGGTCATCCGCGTCCACGCCGCCGAAATTCGCGAGGCCGGCCGCTCGACGCAAGGCGTCCGCCTGCTCAAGCTCGACGAAGGCGACCGCATCGCCGCCGCCGCTTCGATCCTCGAAGAGGAAGAGTCCGCCGCCCCCGAGCCGGAAAAGAAATAACCGCAGCGCCGAGGAATTGGGCGCCTGGAGGGCCAACGGTGAACCAACAAGTACCTCGCGTGATAGGCTGGATAAATCTCGTTCTCGCGGGACTAGGCTACTGCCAGCTGGCTGTAAACGTCGTCGGCTATCGCTCGCTGCCCGCAAGCTTCATTGACGAATACGGCCCGTTTATGCGAGGCCGCTTTCCGGCGATGTCGATCCTCAGCGCAATTCTCCTCGCCCTTCTTGCGGTTTCCGGGTTTCTGCTCCTGAAAAGCTCAAAGCGTGCGATTCAGTTCTCGAATGCGGTTTTCGCAATTGAAGTCGTCGCAATCACCGTCTTCTGCGCTCGGTGGACTTTCCCGCTATCGTTTCTCGCACCGCCCGTGATCGCCACTGGAATGATGAACGGGGCCATTGTGCTCCAGATTGTGACTCTATATCCGATTGTTGGGCTGATTCTATTGAATCTCCGGCCACAGAACCGAAATACTCTGGTGTTGCCGTCATGACCCGCAGGAAGCATCTGGCGAATCTTCTGCGCGCGAAATCGATCAAGCGCGGCGACTTTACGCTGGCGTCCGGCAAGAAGAGCACCTACTATCTCGATTGCCGCCTCACGACGCTCGACCCCGAAGGCGCGCTCCTCACCGGCTACTGCGTCCTCGATCTCCTGGATGAAATGGGCGTGAAGCCGGATGCCATCGGCGGCCTCAGCATGGGCGCCGACCCCGTGGTCTCCGCGGCGATCGTCGTCAGCGCGCTCGAGAAACGCCCGGTGCAAGGTTTCCTCGTCCGCAAGGAAGCCAAGGGCCACGGCCGCAAAAAGCAAATCGAGGGAATGGAGCAGACGCTCGGCAAGCGCGTCGTCATCGTCGACGACGTCTGCACCACCGGCGGCTCGACACTCGAAGCCATCGAAGCCGTCACGCGCGAAGGCTGCGAAGTGGTCGCCGTGATCAGCCTGGTCGACCGCGAAGAAGGCGGCTCCGACATGCTCCGCGCAAAATACAACTACCGCTCCGTCTTCACCGCCCGCGAGCTCCTCGAAGACGAATCCGCCTCGCGCACCGCCGTCTCCCGTTCCTCGCAGTGAGCGTGCTCCATCCGGCCAAACGCGAAATCGCAATCGCCGTGCGCTTTGCGCGACATCGCGCCATTCCGCGCGCTCGCGCCGCCGTGAGAACGTACTAGAATGGTTTCGCATTTATTTTGCTGAGGGGGAATCATGAAGCGTTCCGGCAGTCATCTGCCCATGCCCAAGTTGGCCTACCAGGACCCCGTCTTCGTCGAGAGTTTGCCGGCGCGCCCGTTGCGTATCCTGGCGGAGTACATCGATCCCATCAACCGCCTTCGCAAAGCGCGCGTGGGCGACACGATCGTGATGTTCGGCTCGGCGCGCATCCAGCCGCGCGATAAAGCTCTGGCGGCGCTCAAGAAAGTGCAGCGCGCCGCGAAGGGACGCCGCACCCCGGAATGGCGCACCAAAATTGTCGCCGCCAAGTCCATTGTCGAGATGTCGCGCTACTATGAGGAAGCGCGCGAGCTTTCGCGGCGCATCACTTCGTGGGCGATGACGCTTGGCCCGCACCCCAAGCGCTTCGTGATCTGCTCGGGCGGCGGTCCAGGCATCATGGAGGCGGCCAACCGAGGTGCGGCCGAGGCGGGCGGCTCGTCGATCGGGCTGAGCATCCAGCTGCCGCACGAGCAGTTGCCCAACGCTTACATCACCCCCGACCTGAATTTCTGCTTTCATTATTTTTTCATGCGCAAGTTGTGGTTCGCGCAGATGGCCAAGGCGCTGATCGTTTTCCCGGGCGGCTTCGGCACGATGGACGAGCTCTGGGAGTTGCTGACGCTGCTGCAGACGGGAAAGCTCTCGTCGCACCATTTGATTTTGATCTACGGACGGAAATACTGGGACAAAGTGCTCAATTGGCGGCACATGGTTCGCAGCGGGACCATCAGCGAGGCAGATTACAATTTGCTGCAGTTTGCCGACACGGTCGACGAGGCCTTCGACCGCGTGCGCTCCGAGATGGAGACGCACCACCTCGCGCTCGAAGTTGAATAACAGCTGCGGGGATTGGCCGGCTAGGAAGGACGCGGCGCAACCGCGTCCCGGCAACGTGAGCGCTTCGAACTTCAGTTGTTCGAGACTTCGCGATCGGCCAGAAACACCGCATTAAACCGCCGCTGTTCGCCTTGGTCGTGGAGCAGGACCACCGGCGACAGATGCAGCGATTGCTTGCAGTTGCGGCACATGCTCATTTCGCCCTGTAGATCCTGGACGAAGCCGTCCGTGAAGTGATACGCCGAACGCGGCCGGCGAGCGGGCTTTGTCCCGTGCGTTCCGCAATGAGGGCACGTGAACTCGACGAGATCTTCCTGGGGATCGCGGTTCAGCGCCGCCCAGCCCGTGTACCGAACGCCTACTGTATCGAGAGAAATACGGCTCATGATGGCACCTCTTTTAGCGCCCCATAATGGGACGTTTACGATGAGTTAGACGCCCCATTGGCAAAAAGCGATTCATCTTTTGCGTCGAACATCCAAATGGGCAGTGCAGAGCGCGTTACGAGAAGTTGAGCGAATCGCGGCGGCTGCGGTGCGGAACTGGGAACCTGTCGGCGCCACCGGTGTCTATCTCTACAGTAAACATCATGCATCGCGACGACCGGTCATCGCTGGATAGCGGCGCGGCGATCGGCCCCGAGTGCAAGAAGCTGCGCGCCTGAGAACCCGATCTCGGGCGACGGATTTCCCATGCTGTCGATTCGAGCGCGGAGGTGTGTCTATGAACGACCTCGGGAACCTATCGAATTGCGTGATGGATAGTGATCTTGGCCGGGCGGGGCGCGCACGGCGGCTCCGGCGAAGGGCGTTTCTCACCTCGCTGGTGCTGGAAAGCACGGCGGTGGGCGTGATGTTGTTGTGGCCGCTACTTGCGCCCGCCGTACTTCCCGCGCAAATGGCGGTCACGCCCGTGCCTCCCTACCGTGGCGACACGGCCGTGGTCACGAGCGGACGTCCGCGTGAGTCCGCAGGCCCGGTTTTTGTGGCCACTCCGATCTCGCTGCATCCAATCCCCGGCCGGCCTCACTCGTCCGAGCCCGGCGCGCCTGGCGACGAGCCTCCTAGCATCGGTAACGGCCCGGTGGGCTTCGGCTCTGGCCCCGATATCCTCGGCGGCGGTCCCGACGGCCGCGCGATCGACGTGCCGCGGCCGGCCGCTCCCAGGCAGCCGCTCAAGGTCAGCGCTGGCGTGATGGCCGCGCTGCTGACCCACCGCGTGCAACCCGACTACCCGGCGCTGGCGAAGGCCATGGGATTGTCGGGGACAGTCGAGCTGCAAGCGATCATCGGCACGGGCGGTACTGTGCAGCAGCTCGAAGTCGTCAGTGGAAACCCGATCCTTGCTCGGGCGGCCGTCGAGGCGGTGCAGCAGTGGCAATATCAACCCACTCGCTTGAGCGGCCAGTCGGTCGAGGTGGAGACACACATCACGGTGACCTTCACGTTGCAGTAGATGGGAGGGGCTGTCGGGGCTTGCCCGGGATCCGCGAGCCGCCGCAGCCAAAAGCTCGGTTAGAGGCGCGTCCGCTAGAACTTGAACACGATTCCTGTCGAGAGGCGCACGTTGTTCTGCGTGTTCCCGAAGAAACGCGTCGGAAGATAGTCGCCCTGAATGACCCGCCAGTAGATACCGTGAACGAGTCTCGTGTCGATCCCACCGCCAATCGCCACGGCGAACGACGTATCGGCGAACGGGCCTGTGCTGACATGCGCGCCTCCGACGAGGATGTGTGCGAACGGCGATACCCGGGTAGGCCACGAGACCTGCGGCCCGAACAAAAAGGTATTAATGCTCGTGCTTACGCCGGAGGGTGAGCCATAGTGCCCGTCGAAGTCGGCCACGCCGCCGAGCCAGTCCATGAACTTATACTGCCCCGCGAGCTCCCAGCCGTTCAGGTTGAACCCGGAGGACCCGGGATTAAACGCCGGCGTGGCATCGACCCTCATATACGAGTAGCCGCCGAAGAATTCGAACTTATCCTGCGCCTGGGCCGTCAGCGGAACGAGCGACCCCAGCAAAACCAACCCAAGCAAAAGCGACAATCTGCGTATCATCGAGAGTCTCCTCCTCGGGAGAAATGGACTTTTGAGATTGCCCTCGCGCGGGCTATGCGATCCCTTCCGGCGACGCGGGGCGCCCCGAAGCACTACTCCGGGGCAACGTGAGTGGGCCGACAACGGTTTGATGCCGACGGAACCTCCAGAAGTTACCCTCAAAGGTGGCCCCATGTGCCGCGGGGCCAGTTTCGTATTTGTGTATATGGAAAACTGAATGATGGCACCCTTTCGGAAACTCATCTTAACGCAATCATATGTATTTAAGACACTTATTCTGTGCAGCTCGTGGAACCGGACTTGCCTATGTATCGCCCGTTCGCATTTGGGGTTTGTGTCCGCACCTCCCGATTTTGCTGAAAACTTATTCGCCGGGCTGTAAGTGCGACGTGGGGCTATTGGAACCGTTGGGGTCGGGGCTGCCTCGTATATACGGCAATCATTAGATTTAGAAGAAAATCTAGGAGGGGCTATGACTTGGAAGCGTTTGATTTTGTTTTTCGGCCTGGCGCTGGCGATGGCGGTTCTCAGCAGCCAACCGGCCTGGTCGCAGTCGGCCGAAAGCGGATCGATCTCCGGTACGGTCACCGATAGCACGGGTGCCGTAATTCCGGGTGCCACCGTTACCGCGACGAGCCAGGGCACTGGCGCGACGAGAACTGTCACCAGCGGAAGTAATGGACAATATCTCATTCAGGGTCTGATCCCCGGGGTCTATCAGGTGACGGTAACCAGCGGCAACTTCCAGCCCTTCAAGTCCCAGGGTGAAGTCACCGTAGGTGGCAAGCTAACCCTCGACGCGCAGCTTTCGCTTTCCGGCACGACCACGACGGTCGAAGTAGTGGGCGCCGGCGGGACTTCGGTCAACACCCAGACGCAGGAGCTGTCGCAGTTGGTCGATACCACCCAAATGACCCAACTCCCCAGCCTGAACCGCGACCCTTACGACTTCGTCTCTCTTTCAGGTAACGTGAGCAATGGCGACGAGACCAGCAACGGCGGGGCGCCTAATGCCGCGATGACCGTTGGCCAGAGCATCACCGGCTACGGCGTCGGCTACTCCCTGAACGGGCAGCGCGAAACCGGCACCGAGATTCTTCTCGACGGCGTGGAAAACGTGGGCATCTTCAGCGACACTGCCGGCCAGCCGGTTCCGGCCAATTCCATTCAAGAATTCAGCATCATTACCAATAACTACGGCCCCGAATACGGCCGCGCTTCCGGCGGCGTCGTCAACGTGGACTCGAAGCACGGGACGAACGACATTCACGGCGACGCGTTCGAGTTCAACCGGCTTTCCGCATACACGGCCAACACCTACGGCGACGTCGCGAACGACGTTCCGAAAGGCATCTACACGCGCAACGACTTTGGATTCGATGCAGGCGCTCCGATCATCAAGAACAAGCTCTTCGTATACTCCTCGAACGAGTTTGTTCGCGTTCGCAGCGATACGACCCAGACGGAAGAAATCCTCGATCCGTCGTTCATAGCCCTGCTCCCCAGCAACATCCAGAGCTACTTTTCGACGTTCGGGACGGGCGCCCACAGCCCGTCGGGCACCGTAGTCACCGCGGGCCAGTTGGCCGCGAACCCCTTGGTCAACACGGCCTTTCCAGCGCCCGGGGTTTTCCCCCTGATAAACGGTATTACGCCCGTTGCATCCACGCAGCCGGTTTTTGACGTCGTAAACTTCCCGGCTCCTTTCGACGCCGGCGGAGGCGTTCCGCAAAACTCGTATGACTTGTTGGGGCGTGTCGATTACAACCTTAGCGACAAGACGCAAATGTTCGTGCGCTACGCGCGCTACAGCGAAAATGATTTCCCAGGGTCGGTTTTTTACAGCCCCTACCCGCAGTACAACGTCGGCGGGGTTATCATCGACAACAGCGCGTTGTATTCGATCAATCACATTTTCACCGACAATTTGCTGAGCAGCACGAAGTTCAGTTTTGCGCGCTTCGATTTCGTGCAAAGCTATGACAACGCTCTGACCGCGACGCCAAACCTGTACCTCAGTACCAGTAGCTATGCGGAACAGAGTGATTACGTCTCTGGCAACGTGATTCAACTGCCGGGTCTCGAGAACACCGCGGACGGATCGGGCGGTTTGCCGTTTGGAGGGCCGCAAAACACCTTCCAGATCTTCCACGACATGGCCTGGACGAAGGGCCGGCATACCATGCACTTCGGCGGAGAGTTCACCTATCTCCAGTTGAATATCGCCTACGGCGCTTACTATCAAGCCAACGAAGTGCTGGGTAATGACCTCGGTCCCTCGATCGATACGTTGGTGAACGCAGGCGGCGCCATGCAGGGTGGAGTTTACGCGAGTCAGGTACTCCAATTCGCGGCTCGCGTGAATGCGGAAGGCGCGCTGCCTTGCGCCACGGATATGTATGGGAACGAGATTACAACGCCTTCCTGCGAAGTGACGCCGCCGCTGCCGGCCGCCAATCCCGCCCGCAGCTACCGCTACAAGGACTGGGCGCTGTATGCCGGAGACAGCTTCAAAGTAACTCGCAAGCTCACACTGAACTACGCTCTTCGTTACGAGCACTACGGCGTGCAGCATAACAATCACGCGGATCTCGACTCGAACTGGTACGACGGCACCGGCCCATACCCCGAAAACGTCGCTACGGGCGGTGTCTTCCTCACGTCGCAAAGTCCGATCGGAGAATTCTGGAAGCCCCGGTGGGGAACCGCAGCGCCTCGCGTTGGCTTTGCTTACGACGTTTTTGGCGACGGCAAGACCGCCCTGCGCGGCGGCTTCGGCATCAGCTACGAGCGCAACTTCGGCAACGTGACGTACAATGCCAGCTTCAACCCGCCGGCGAGCGCGGTGGTCAGCTCCGATTGCAGTGCAACCTCCGGCGGAGTGATCGGCTCGAGCTGCAGTCAATTTGTTACCAACAACGACTTGGGTCCTTTGGGCCTCCCTGGTCCTCCGACCGCGCTCACTCCGTCCGAATTGCGCGACGACCAGTCGAACATCAACGTGGCGCAGACGCAGTTCTGGAGCCTGGATTTGCAGCACCAGCTCGCCACAAACACAATCCTCGACGTGTCCTACAGCGGAGCGCACGGGGTTCACCTCTACGATCTCAACAACATTAACCTCATCGGGGCCACGCAGGAATATTTGGGCGTACCCCTGGTAACGACAGTTTCCACTGCGGGTGGTGAGCAATGCCCCTACGTTGATCCGGGCGCTACCGCTGCGGCGCAGGCTGCAGGGACGATAGGACCCGACGCTACAATTAACGGATGCTATACGCGACCCAACTCGCAATACGCTGCCATCAACCAGAGGGGCAGCGACGGTATTAGTTCGTATAACGCGCTAAACGTAGCCCTCAAGATGCAAAACCTGCACCACACTGGGCTGTCGCTGATTACCAACTACACCTACTCGCATTCGCTGGACAACCTCAGCACGACCTTCTCGGACGATCTGACGCAGGGATCCCTGGGCTACACCAACATCACCGATCCCAAGCTCGACTACGGCAACTCCGACTTCGATATTCGTCACCGCATCGTGATATCGCCGATCTGGCAGGTGCCGTATTTCAAGGATGCTGCGGGCTGGCAGGGTGAAGTGCTCGGCGGATGGACGGTCTCGAGCATATTCACGGCGCGCTCCGGTCTTCCCTTCTCGATTTACGACGAGAGCTGGAACCTCAACGGATACACGATTCCGCGCTACACTCCATCCGCCGCCATTACGCAATACACCACGGGAACTTCGGTGCCCGTGGTCGGGTCGCCCAACACGTTTACGGCTTTGACGCTTCCGGCTCCGGACGACGGCGCGCCTCTTAACCCGACCCTCGGGATCTCCGACTTCGGGCCCTATCCGGCCAATATGACCGGAAGGGGTGCGTTCCATGGTCCCCCAGCGTGGAACGACGATCTCGCGATCGCCAAGAAATTCAAGCTAACCGAGAGGTTTGCCTTGGAGTTCCGGGCGGAAGGGTTCAACGTGTTCAACCATCACAACTACTACGTAAACGGCGACGACAACTACATTGGGTCGCCGACCACCTCCCCGATTCAGGTGTTTGAGATGAAGGGTGGCCTTGGAAGCGAGGCCCTCGGTGGCAACCACGACGAGCGGCGGTTCGGCCAGTTCGCACTGAAGCTCGACTTCTAAGCTACGCTGTTCTCAACCTTTACCAGCGGGGGAGCCTATCGGCTCCCCCGTTTGCTTTTGTCCCTCCCGCAACTTCCCCAGCCCCCGCTGCGTATGGGTATAATAGGCGCCCAGCACCTCGCGCTGGGGACAGCCAAAGACCGCCGCCACAACCATGACCGGAAAAACCTCCATGAGCATGCGCGAAGCCGTGAACATCGCCACGGCGAGCCTGTGGTCGCACAAGATGCGCAGCGTGCTCACGCTGCTTGGCGTGGTGATCGGCGTGATGTCGGTAATCGCGGTGGTCAGCCTGGTCAACGGCCTCAATGACTACGTCGCCGACAAGATTTTCAACCTCGGCGCCGACGTCTTCATGGTCAATCGTTCTCCCTCGATCATCACCAATATCGACCAGTGGGAGTCGGCCCAGAAGCGCAGGAAATTCCACTTCGACGACTACGTGGCGCTGCGCGACAATTGCCGGAGCTGTGTGGCCGTCGCCGCGAGCCTCAACAAGACCGGCCAGGTGAAGTACGGAACGAACACTCTCGACGATTCCTCGATTATAGGATTCACGCACGAAATGCCGGAGGTCTACAGCCGGGAGCTCGCCGAAGGGCGCTATTTCACCCGCCTCGACGTGGCGCGCAGCGCGCCCGTCTGCGACGTAGGGTTCGACATCGTCGACAAACTGCTTCCCGGGACCGACCCCATCGGCAAGGAAATTCGCATCGACACCGGCGAATGCGAAATCATCGGCGTGGCCAAAAAAAGAGGCTCGGTGATGGGGCAGTCTCAGGACAACTGGGTGATCCTGCCGCTAACCACGTATCTCGGCATCTACGGCAGCGGCGACGACTCGGTCCGCCTGTGGGTGAAGGCCGCGGGCACGAAGGCGCTCGATTCCACCATGGACGAGGTTCGCATGCTCCTGCGCGCGCGACGCCACGTGGAGTATAACGACCCTGACGATTTCGCCATGGAAACAAACGCGTCGTTCCTGGAAATCTGGGGCAGCATCAGCAACACGTTTTTCGGCGTCACGATCGGCATCGCTTCGATCTCGCTGATCGTCGGCGGCATCGTCATTATGAATATCATGCTCGTGTCGGTCACCGAGCGTACCCGCGAAATCGGACTGCGAAAATCGCTGGGCGCGCGGCAGGCGGACATTCGGCTGCAGTTCCTGATCGAATCATCCACCATCGCGGCGATTGGCGGAGCCTGCGGCGTGATTCTCGGCATCATTTTGGCGAAAATCGTCAGCTTGACGACTTCGCTCCCGAGCTCCGTGCAAATCTGGTCGGTTTTGATGGGGCTGATCGTCGCCACCAGCGTCGGACTGTTTTTCGGCGTCTATCCGGCCACCAAGGCGGCGCGGCTCGATCCCGTCGTTGCCCTGAGGCAGGAGTAATCGTGAAACAGAGTCGCGGCCTCGCGGAATTCAAGGAATCGGTCGCGCTGGCGTTCGACGTGTTGCGCCGCAACACCCTGCGCTCGTTCCTCACGGTGCTCGGCATCGTCATCGGCGTCACCACGATCATTGTGATCGGCGCGGTGATCAACGGCCTCAATTCGAACGTGCTGGGCAACATTCAATCGCTGGGATCGAGCACCGTCATCATCTCCAAATTCTCCTGGGCCACGCTCGGCCGCCTCTCGCCAAAGGTGCTTCAGCGCAAGGACTTGAATCCCGAATGGGTCGAGGGCCTCACGCAGTTGCCGCACGTGGTCGCCGCGGCGCCCGTGGAACAGATCGAAAACTACGCAGTGGGCGCCGGCGCGAGCGAGGTGCGCCGCGGCAATCTTCGCGCGAAAAACGTGATTCTCGAAGGCGACGGGCCGGCCGTCGCGCAGATCAGCGATTTCAATCTCGATCGCGGCCGCTTCTTCAACCGCACCGATGAAGAGCACCACTCTCCGGTTACCGTGCTCGGCCATATCACCGTCAACACTCTTTTCCCCGGCGGCGAAGATCCGATCGGCCAGGAAGTGCTGCTCGAGGGCCACGTATTCACCGTCATCGGCGTCCTCGAAGAGCAGAAGCAGGCGCTGGGCACCGGAGAAAATCCCGAAGACAACTGCGCGCTCGTTCCCTTTTCCGTGATCCGCAAGCTGCATCCCGAGTTCAAGAACGTCGTCTTCATGGCCAAGGCGGATACGACCGACAACCTTCCGCTTGTCGTCGACGAAATCGAGGAGTACATGCGCCGCGTCCGCAAGCTGTCCTCCGACCA
>Ga0335075_10015286_pt1 | contig 11508 bp, 9 predicted proteins | sample Lox_Sample_24_FD_206723 | JGI IMG/M metagenome (GOLD analysis project Ga0335075, IMG submission 206723) | Soil microbial communities from Loxahatchee National Wildlife Refuge, Florida, United States - Lox_Sample_2.4 | ecosystem: Environmental > Terrestrial > Soil > Wetlands | place: USA: Florida...
CCAGGACCACGGGGCAATCCAGAAAAGAGCCTACCTGCTCTGCATATCCAAGCACGCTTACCCCGTCTCGCGGGCGAATTGTCCCAATATCGCCAGCGAGCACCGCAAGCTCGACCTGGCCGGCAAACCCGGTGAGGTCGGGCCCCAGATCGAGCGGATAGATGTCGGTCCACGGCGTCCGCGAACCCTCCATGCGGATTTCGATGTGGACGTCGCTGAAGTAGAGGATGCGCATTTTCTCAGGGATCAGCCGGATGAAGATCATAAAGCGCCCCGGCTTACGCAGCATAGGCGCCCAAACGGGCGCCTGACCCGGCGCCTTAGAGGCATCATCGGTCCCCCCGCAGAACTAACGCGTCAGAGGTTTCTCGGCTCTGACGGCCCCGCTAGAGCAGATCGACGTCCGAATTGCCAATGCAGAGCGGACACAGCTCTGCCCGCTGTCTTGGGCAGCTCGGTGCCACAACCGGACTCATGCAATGCAGCAAGATCAAGATTGCTGGGAGTTAGAACCGAACCTTGTCTGGGAGCAATCGCGCGACCTACGATCAGACGCCCGCGCCCCGGCACGACGTCCAACTCATGTCCCGACCGTGAAGCGCTCGCGCGAATGCCGGGGGTTCTCCATCTCGTCGATCATCGAGACCGCGTAGTCGTCGACCGAGATGTGGCTGCGGCCGGTGGCGTCGTCGAAGATCAGGTTGTCACGGCCCAAACGGTATTTGCCGGTCCTCTTGCCTGGCTCGAGCGCGTGCGGCGGCGACAGGAAAATCCAGTCGAGATCCGGCTCCGCCTTGAGTAAGTCCTTGATCACGGCCGTCGACTTCGCGCCGCCCTCATAGGCCTTCGGAAAGAGATAGCTGTCCATCAGCTTGACGCCGGGAGCGATCTCCGAGGTACCGGCGCCGCCGACGGCGAGGATGCGCCGAACGCCGGCGCCTCTCAGAGCGGCGATGATTGACGTCGTCGCGCGCCTTTGCTGCGCGATCCGGGCCTCGATACTGTCCTTTCGCGCCGGCGCGTAGGAATGGATCACGGCCTCCTGACCGCTAAAAGCCTCGATGAGCGTCGGGACGTCGTTCACGTCGGCGGCGACCGCGGTGATATGTGGATCGCGCGGCAGCTTCTGAGGGCTGCGCGTGATTGCCGTCACGTGATGACCGCGCGAGACCGCCTCGGCAAGCAGCTTTGCTCCGACAAAGCCTGTGGCGCCGACAATCGCGATTTTCATTCCCATTCCTCCTTTGAGGTGTCCGCGTTCGCTGACGCGAGCCGCCGCGCCCTCGGTCACGCGAGAAATTCGGCGATCGTTCTCACCGCTTCCGGCTTTTCGTCGAGCACGAGGTGGCCGGCACCTTTGAAGATGCTGATCTCGGCTTGAGGGATCAGCCGCCGCCAAAGCTTGGATTGGCCCGCGGGCGTCAGTTGATCCTCCTCCCCCCATACCAACAAGGTCGGCATCTTGATGCGGTGGAGATAACGCGGCAACGTCGCGTCCCACGGGCGTTCCCAGAGCAGCCGGGCGACGGTCGTCATCTCGCGATAGCGGTCGCCGATAAAATCCAGGTCGGGCTTCACCGGCAGATGCGGCCTGATCACCTCGAAGTTGCTTGCCAGCATGGTCGGAAGCTGCTCGGGCGGAAGCGCCAGTACGTCCGCGGTCGGATAATCCTGGTCGCGCAGCCCGGCAGGCCCGACAAGGGCCAGCTTGGTGACGCGATGACCGTGCTCCATTGCGAATTTCGCGGCCAGGTACCCGCCCAGCGAAAACCCGACCAGACGCAACTTGGCTAGGTCAAGCGCATCGAACAGGTCGAGATAGTGCATGACATAGTCGTGCAAATCGGTCATCGCGGGATCGTCGCCGGACTCGCCGAATCCCGGATGAAACGGAATTATGACGCGGAACTTCTCTGCCCACGGCTTGGCAAAATTGAAGCCCGTGAACGTTCCCGCTCCATGCCAGAAGACCAGCGGCTCACCCTTGCCGGCGGTAAGCACGACCGTCCTTACGCCGTTGACCGTGTGCGTCTCGCGTTCGAAATCGGCCATCGCCGTTCCTCCTTATTCCGCGGCGGCGCGCACGTTCGCTGTGCCGCCGCGCAGCTTGGGCATCACCTCTTCGGCAATGAGGCTCAGATTCTTCACTACCTTCCAATGCGGCATGTTGCCGATGGCGCCAAGGAGGTTGAAATGGTTGGTGCCCATCATCTCCCCCCATTCGCCCAGCCGGTCGACCACCTGATCCGGAGTGCCGACGGCGACAAAGAAGGCTTCGTCGATGGCGCTGAAATTGAACGACCCGTGGAGCTTGTCGGCCAAGGCGGCGCGCGCCTTGAGTTGGTCGACTGAGATGTAGCCGGGCGGCGCGAGGAATTCCGGCGTGGTGCGCAACGCATCCTCGAAGAAGTATCGAATATGGTCCAAGGCCTCGCTTTCGGCCTTCTCCTTCGTCTCGGCGACATAGGCAATGACGCCGAGCGGCAGTTGCTCAGGCCGGATGGAGTGACCATGCTGGGCCGCGCGCTCGCGCAGCCTTCGGTTCAGCTCGAGCGCCTTCTGCTTGGTCACGAATACCGCGGAATAGCCGAAGCCCAGCTCGGCAGCGAGCTCCACCGTCTCCGGGCTGCCAGTGCCGACGATGTAGCACGGCGGATGCGGCTTCTGAAACGGGCGAGGCCACGGATTGAGGAAACGATAGGTGTAGAAATCGCCGAAATATTTCGTCGGGCCGTCTTGTGTCCAAGCCTGCAGGATGATGGCGATCGACTCCTTGTGCCGCTCGCGGGCGGTCGCCGGGTTCACCGGATTCGCCCAATACTCCATGCCGGTTCCCAGCGGGAATGCCACCTCGAGGCGTCCGCGCGAGAGGACGTCGAGCATGGCGTATTCCTCGGCAAGACGGTTCGGATATTCGAGGTTCGGCGGCGTGCCCCAGACGCAGATTCTGGCATTGCTCGTCCGCGGAATGATCGAGGCCGCGATAAGATTGGGCGCCGCCATCATGCTGTAGGCGGTGTTGTGGTGCTCGTTCACCACGATCGCATCGAAGCCGAGTTTGTCGGCCAGAACCAGCTCCGACAGATAGCGCTCGTAGAGTGCGTGCCCTCGTTCCGGATCGTAGTGCCGGTTGGAGAAATTGACCCAGAGCGATCGGAATTCCTTGTGGTTCTCGGGCAGGTGGACGTAGGGAAGGAAGTGCATGAAATTGAATCGCGCAGTTCCACTCATTGACATCTCCCCTGGTTTTGGCCCGGCCGCCGTTCGCGGGAGGCGGTCCGGTTATAGTGGCGGCACCAAAGCTTGCTCCGGCATAGCCCATCGTCCCGCGGAATCTCGAACAGACATCTGCCTCACCTCCGCTTTGCGGCTCCGGCGCCACTGAGCCCGCCCCGCGCGTCGCGAAGCGCCCGCCAGATCCGCTCGCTGGTGGCCGGCATATCGAGCTCCTCGACCCCGTCGGGCTCGAGCGCGTTCATGATGGCGATCATCACCGCCGGCAGGGCGCCCACCGTGCCGGCCTCGCCGGCGCCCTTCGCGCCAAGCGGATTGGTCGCGGTCGGTACCGGCTTGCTGATCACCTCGACATTGCACGTCGTATCCGCCCGCGGCATCGCATAGTCCATGAAGCTCGCGGTGAGCAGCTGGCCGCTGGCGCGCTCGTAAACGACCTGCTCCATCAGGATCTGTCCCAAGCCCTGGGCGATGCCGCCATGGATCTGCCCTTTGAGGGTCAGTGGGTTGATCACGGTGCCCACATCATCGACGACAAGGTAGCTTACGACCTGAGGCGCGCCCGTCTCGAGGTCGATTTCGACCTCGCAGACATGGCAGCTGTTGGGAAAGGTCGCGTGCTCGGGGGAGTAGGTTGCATTCTCGTAGAGCCCGGGCTCGATCCCGCGCGGCAGCCGTGCCGGCTGGAAGGCGGCGATCGCCACTTGCTTCAGGCTGAGGCTGCGGTCGGTGCCGGCGATGGTGAAACAACCCTCGGCAAAGCCGATATCGGCTGGCGAGGCCTCCAGCAGATGAGCGGCGATCTTGCGGCCTTTCTCGACCACCTTCTCCGCGGCGAGCGTCAGCGCCGCGCCGCCGGTGACCATCGAACGCGAGCCGTTCGACCCCATGCCGAAGGCGACGCGATCGGTGTCGCCGTCGACATATTGCACGTCAAGCGGATCGATCCCGAGATGCTGATGCAGGATCTGCTTGAAGGCGGTGTCGTGGCCCTGGCCATGGGTCTTGGTCCCCAGCAGCAGGAGGACCGTGCCACTGGGGTTGAAGCGGATCTCGGCATATTCGGGGACCGGTCCGGCGGCCTGCTCGATCGCGTTGGCGATGCCGATGCCGCGCAGCTTGCCGCGCTGACGCGCCGCCGCGCGCCGCGCGGGAAAGCCGGCGTGATCCGCGGCGATCAGGGCCGTCTCCAGGTTCTGCCGGAAGTCGCCGCAATCGTAATGCGGGCCGAGCGCGGTCTGATAGGGCATCGCGCTCGCCGGGATGATGTTGCGCCGGCGCAGTTCGATCGCATCCATACCGAGCTCGCGCGCCGCCGCCTCGATCACCCGCTCGATGAGGTATGTCGCCTCCGGGCGGCCGGCGCCGCGATAGGGTGCCGTCGGGCTGGTATTCGACAACACCGCGTTGATGGCGACATAGGCCGCAGGAATGTCATAGACCCCCACTACGGTGCCGATCATGCCGAACGGCGTCAGCAGCTGCCGGTCGGAGCCGATATAGGCGCCGATATTGGCATCCATGCGCAGGCGCAGCGCGAGAAACCGGGCCTCGCCGTCGAGCGCCAGCTCGATCTCGCCCACATTGTCGCGGCCATGCTCGTCGGCGAGCAGCACCTCCGAGCGCTCGCAACTCCACTTCACGGGACGGCCCAGCTTGCGCGCGGCCCACAGCGTCAGCCGATGCTCGACATACTGCCAGCCCTTTGCGCCGAAGCCGCCGCCGACATCGCGGCACACCACCCGCACCTTGCTCTCCGGCACCTTGAAGACCATGTTGGCCAGCATGTTGCGGACGCGATGCGGGTAGTTGACATCGGCGAAGAGGGTGTAGCGGTCCTCGCCACGGTCATAGGTCCCGATGGCGCCCCGCGGCTCCATGTATTGCGCATGCACGCGGGTTATGACGTAGCGGCGGCTGACGATCTTCGCCGCGCGCGCGAAGGCCGCCTCGGTCGCGGCCTTGTTGCCGCGCTCGTAGAGGTGGGAGATGTTGTCGGGATTCTCGTCCCAGACCCTGGGGGAGCCCGAACGGGCGGCTTCGGCGGTATCGGTGACGGCGGGCAGGGGCTGGTAGTCGACGGCGATTAGCTCGGCCGCGTCCTTGGCCTGCGCCAGCGTCTCGGCGATTACCATCGCCACGGGATCGCCGACAAAGCGGACGCGATCGATCACCAGCGCCGGTCGCTGCGGCGCGAACATCGGCGAGCCGTCGGCCTTCTTGCGCGGCATTGCCGCCTTCGGCATGGCAAGGCCGTCCGCCGCATAGTCCGCGCCGGTATAGACCGTGAGCACGCCCGGCGCCGCAGCAGCGGCCGCGGTGTCGAGAGCGGCGATCCGCGCATGCGCGTGGGGCGAGCGCAGGAGCACGGCATAGGCCTGTCCGGGAAGATTGACGTCATCCTGGAAGTGACCCTCGCCGCGCAACAGGCGCGCATCCTCAAAGCGCATCAGCGGCTGCCCGACGCCGTACTTCATCATTCTTCGAAGGCCCCTGCTGCAATCGTGGTGGCGGGACGCGACCGATCTACTCGGCGGCGTTCGGTACCTCGAGCGCGTCCCAATTCGGCCTCAGAACGGCCGGCTGGAACTCGTGGCCATAGACGTCGCCTTCGTAGTATTCGCTCTGATGCGAGGCCGGCCGTGAGCCCCAGCCGTACTCGATCAGCCAGTTCGACGGGTTGAGGAAGTAGTAGGAATACTGGTGGTCGTTCGAGTGCTTGCCGGGCGTGACGCCGATCGGGATGTTGCGCTGCTTGACCAGCTCGTAGGTGTAGGCGAGGTCGTCGAAGGACTGCACCTCGATCATCACATGATTGATCCGCTTGCTGCCGCCGAGGCCGAACGCGACGGTGTGGTCGCGGTCGTTGCAGTGCATGAAGAGCGCCTCCAGCTTGCCGCCGTCCGGCATGGGAATCTTGTATTCGATGCCGCCGCGCATGCCGAGCAGGCGATAGAACCGGTAGGTGGTTGCGAGATCGCGGTTGCGGATAATGCAGTGGCCGAGCCCGCCGCTGCCGGTGGCGAAACGCCCATACATGCGCCGCCCGGGATGGAAGGGCTTGCTGTACTGCACGTGCGGCCCGTGGAAGATCTCCAGCGGGTTCCCGTTGGGGTCCTCGAGCGTCAGCAACTCGAGCACGTGACGATCCTCGGCCTCTCCGCGCGAGCAGAGCTTGAAGGGTACGCCGGCCTCGGCGAGCGTCTTCTGCATGGTCTCGAACTCGTCCTGCCCCGCTACGCGCAGCCCCAGCGCGATCAGATCGTCGCTGCCATCCTCGTCGAGCACGAAGCGGTGGTGCCAGAAATCCATGCGTAGATAAGCGCGCCGCGGCTCGCCTTCATCGACAAACTCCAGCCCGAGGATCTCGGTCGCGAACTCCTTCCAGCGACCGAGGCTCTTGACGCCGAGGGCCATGTAGCCGAGTTCGGTTATCCCGCTCATTTCCTACCTCCCTTCGTCTCTGTGCTCGTGGTTATCGCAACAGAAAATCTGGGCTCCTTACTCACGCGGGAGCAGCTCGGCGGCGAGCTTGGAGAAGCCAGTGAAGGTGCGCTCGATGTGCTCGCCGAGCAGCCGGCAGGCGAGATCGGCGTCGCGCGCCAGCGCTGCCTCCATTATGGCCTTGTGCTCCTGGCGCACGCCGGGACGGATGTCGACGACGGTGAGCGTCAGCATGCGGTAGCGCTCGGAGCATTGGTAGAGAATGCGCCGGAAGTGCCGCACCCAGCGCGATGTAGAAGCGGCCAGGAGGGCCTCATGGAAAGCATGATTGCGCGCCGACCACTCGCGCCCGAGCGCCAGGGATTTGTGCGAACGGCGGGTGTCGACCAGGTTAAGCTTGTGCAGGGCGGCGACCACGTCGGATTCCCAATTGTCGTCGCCGGCTTCGATCGATTCGCGCAGCGCCATCGTCTCCATCATCTTGCGCAAGGTGATGATCTCGCGGAATTCCGCGATCGACACCGGCGTGACCCGGAAGCCGCGCTGGCCTTCCGAGGTCACCAGCGCATCGGCAACCAGGAGCAGGAGCGCTTCGCGGAGGGTGCTGGAGCTCACGGAGTGCTGCGCCCGCAGCTCCTCGATCGGCAACTTCGCGCCCGGCGCCAGCTGCCCGCTGATGATGCCGACCTTGATCTCGCGATAGACCTGCTCGATCAGCGTCTTGGCCGTCGGCAGTTCGGCTGCCGCCGGCGCTTGCTCGATCTTCCTGGAACGCGATGCCACCATCGTCAGGCTCGTCAAGGACTCGCCGCGAAACCGATCATAGCAGGAAGCGGCCGCGACGTTATCGAAATATCGAACGATATCGATTTAACGGCAGAGCTCGGTGCCGTGGCGAAATATCGATAACGTCGTTGACCCCTCGCAAGCGACGGGACTAAGCTTCAGAAAAAGCGCCTCGCCCGAACGGCGAGGCTTGCGGCGGGCAGGTCCGCGCACGAGGGAGGTGGCAACTTAGTCAGGCTCGGGAGCGAAGCAGCGCGACCATGGGCGTCCATGGGCGCCCCGGATGCTGCGGCCCGGCAAGATCGATCATCACCATCAGGCAAGGGGAGCGACAATGCCCGCACGCACCGGAGCGCAATTTCTCCGTGGTCTGGCCGACGGCCGTGAGATCTGGGTCGGGGGCGAGCGTGTGACCGATGTTGTCGACCACCCGGCCTTCACCGGCGCCGCGCATGCGCTGGCCGAGGTCTTCGACCTGCAGCATGAAGCGGCCGGCGTCTGCCTCATGCCGGACCCCGAGACCGGCGAGCCGATCAATGTGAGCCACATGATCCCGCGCTCGCGCGAGGATCTGCAGCGGCGTCACCTGGCGCTCGAGCGCATCTCGGAATATTCCGTCGGACTGATGGGCCGCACGCCGGACTATATGAATGTGACCTATGCCGGGTTTGCCGGCCGTTTCGACGAATGGGCGGTCAACGGCAACGAGCAGGGCGCCGAGAATCTGGTGAAGTATCAGAAGAAGCTGGCGCGCGACGACGTCAGCCTCACCCACACCATCGTCCACACCACCGTCGACCGCGCCAAGGGCGAGACGCCGCTCGGCTACGACGACGTTCAGCTGCACAAGGTCGAAGACACCGAGCACGGGATCCTGCTGCGCGGCTCGCGCATCCTGGCGACCTTGGCGCCGTTCGCGGACGAGATCGCGGTCTATCCCGGTCATCCCATGCCGAACGCTACCGACGTGCATGCACTGTCCTTCAACATTCGCATCGACACGCCCGGCCTCAAATTCCTGTGCCGCGACAGCACCTCGGTCAACACCAACCGCTTCGACAACCCATTGTCGAGCCGCTTCGACGAGCAGGATGCCTTCGTCATCTTCGATGACGTCGAAGTTCCACGCGACCGCATCTTCATCAACGCCAATCTGGCGGTCTACAACTCGGTGATGCTCACCGGCTGGTGGCCCAACATCATGCACCAGACGATGATCCGCGCGCAGACCAAGCTGGAATTCGCCTATGGCCTGGCGGCGCGCATGGCCGAAGCGGTCAACGTCAACTCGCCGCAGGCGCAGCAGATGCTGGGCGAGATCTGGTGCTTCGCCGAGTTCGCACGCTCGGCGATCCTATCGGCCGAGCAGGGCGCCTACGAGTACGGCAACGGCGTGTGGTTCCCCGACGGCCGGCCGCTGGTGGCGCTGCGCGCCGCGCTGCCGGTGTGGTTCCCGCGCGTCAACGAGATCATCCGGCTGCTCGGCTCGCATAACCATTTCACCGCGCCGAGCGCCGCACAGTTCGCCGATCCGACGCTGCGGCCGTTGCTCGACAAGTACCTGCCGGGCGCCGGCGGCGTGAGCGCCGAGCAGCGCGCGCGCATCTTCCGCCTCGCCTGGGACTATGCCGGCGGCGCGCTCGCCAGCCGCAACGAGCAATACGAGCGCTTCTATCTGGGCTCGGCCGGGCGCAACCAGGCGAACGGGCATCTCTACTCGGACCGCACCCGTGCCAACCGGCTTGTCGACCGCTTTCTCAACGAGGACGTGCCGGAGCTGCGGCGGGAGCCGCCGCGCGAAGGATTGCGCGCCGCTGGCTGAAGCGGGAGAAGCTAGAGAGGCGCACAACGCGTCGAAGGGTCGATCAGGGAGAGGCGGGCGTCATGGCGGAAGCGACGCAGTTGGTGGTGATCGTCGGCGCCACCGGCACGATCTGCGAGCGACTGCAGCGCACCGGGCTCGCGGTGATCGCCGTCGGCCAGACGTCATTACCCGATCAACCTTGTCGCTGGACTATCGGCGCCGGCGCGGCCTACCGTGACGGAGCCGGCGCTGCCATCGCGTAACCATCCAAAAGGGAGATCGTCGAGATGAGTGTGCTGGAAGGGCCGAGAAGAGAGCTGCGCCACGTCGTTTTTGGCGGCAGCGCCTATTGGGCCGAGTATCGCGAGGGCGAGCTTTATCTCGGCGATGGGCGCGTGGTCTCGGAGCGCGCGGTGCAGCATCTGCCGCCGTGTTCGCCGACGAAGATCCTGTGTGTCCATCTCAACTACCGCTCACGCCTCTATGAGTTCACCGGCGGCGACAAGCCGCCGCCGACCCCGACCTATTTCCAGAAGCCGGTCACCGCGCTCAACGCGCATGGCGCCGAGCTGGTGCGGCCGGAGGGGTGCAAGTACCTGAATTATGAGGGAGAAGTCGCGGCGGTGATCGGCAAGGTCACGCGCAACATCGGCCGCGACGAGGTGTGGGACCGTCTCGCCGGATTCGCCGTCGCCAACGATGTCGGTCTCCAGGACATGCGCGACACCGACGCTGGCTCCATGCTGCGCGTCAAGGGGCCGGACGGTTTCTGTCCCATCGGACCCGGCCTGGTTTCTGGCGTCGACGTCCGAAAATCGATCCTGCGCACCTACCGCAATGGCAAGCTCGTGCAGGAGGGCGCCCTCGGGGAGATGCTCTTCGGCATCGACTACCTGATCGCTGACCTGGCGCGCCACATCACCTTGTTGCCTGGCGACATCATCCTCACCGGCACACCGGCGAATTCGCGTCCGATGGATGTGGGCGACCTGATTGAGGTCGAGGTGAGCGAGCTTGGCCGGCTCGGCAACCGCGTGGTGTCGGCGCCGGCCCCGCGCGAAGCGGTCGGCCATCAGCCGACGGATACGGAATCGGTTCGCCGTGTTGCCCTCGGCAATGACGAGCGGCTGCCGCCGAACATCAAGGCGGGAGGATGAGGACGCTTTAGAGAGAAAAGTAAGTCCGGTCGCAACGTCGACCGCGACGAACGAAAGGCAGGGAGGAAACAATGAGGAAGGCCGTCAGCCGTCGACAGGTCTTGCAGGGGGCAACAGCTGCCGGAGTTGCGGCGGCGTCGGCATCGCTACCGTTGCGAACCGCTTTTGCAGTGCCCGAAACCGTCAAGATCGGCCTCGTCGGGCCCAAGACGGGCGCACTGGCGCTGTTCTATGAGGAAATGTCCTGGGCGATCGAACACGTCAAAAAGGCCACCGGCCATGCGATTACGATCAACGGCACCAAGCACCCGCTCGAAATCGTCGTCAAGGACAGCCAGTCGAATCCGAACCGTGCATCCGAAGTCGCTCAGGAACTGATCCTCAACGACAAAGTGCACATCGTCACCGCCTTCGCCACGCCCGAGACCGTCAATCCCGTCTCGGATCAATGCGAGGTCAACGGCATGCCGTGCGTCACCAACGACGATCCATTGGAATCCTATTTCTTCGGACGCAAGGGCGATCCCAAGAAGCCCTTCGAATGGACCTACAATTTCTTCTTCAGCGGCGCGGAAGCGACGCAAGGCATCCTGGGAGCCTGGACGCGTGTCAACACCAATCGCAATCTTGGCGTGCTGTGGGCCAACGACGATGACGGCCGGACTTTCGCCAAGGTGATGCCGCCCGTGTTCAAGCAGGCTGGCCTCAACTTGATCGACCCGGGCCGCTTCGACCTGCCGTCGAGCGACTACACGCCGGAGATCACGACGTTCAAGGCGGCCAATGTCGACATCGCCTTCAGCGTCATTCCCGGACCGGACTTCACCATCTTCTGGAACCAATGCGCGCAGCAGGGCTTCAAACCGAAGATCGTTACCGCCGGCAAGGTCGGTGAGTTCCCGCAGGGCATGTATCCCTACGGCGATCGTGCGATCAACATCGTCACCGAGGTCTGGTGGTCGCGGTACCATCCGTTCTCCTCGAGCCTGACGCGGCAGAGCTCGCGCGAGTTGGCCGACGCTTATGAGAAGGACGCCAAGCAGCAGGCGTCGATGGGCCTGGGCTTCCGCCATTCGCTGCTCG
>Ga0335075_10015287_pt1 | contig 11508 bp, 5 predicted proteins | sample Lox_Sample_24_FD_206723 | JGI IMG/M metagenome (GOLD analysis project Ga0335075, IMG submission 206723) | Soil microbial communities from Loxahatchee National Wildlife Refuge, Florida, United States - Lox_Sample_2.4 | ecosystem: Environmental > Terrestrial > Soil > Wetlands | place: USA: Florida...
GCCGGCGATGTTGATCAACCCGAGAAGCAGTATCGTGGTCAACAAAATGCTTCCGGTTACATTCTTGGCTTGCAGTTTCATTGAAGTATCACCATTCCTTTTCGTCAGTCTTGTTAGAGCCTGGGTCTGTTACCGCCGGCGTCCGCCCGAGTTGTGCGGAGCGCTGACGTGCTGCGGATGAGGCCGCGGCTGGTGCATCGCTGCCTGATGCGTGCTCTGCCGTCCGCGATTTGCCGCCTGCCTGTCGCGCTCGCCATTCCCGCTCATATAAGAGCGCGGCTGGTTGGCTCTGCTCTGGTTGCGGTCGAAGCCCTGGTTGCGCTGATCGCCACGATCAAAGGCGTTGTTGCGCTGGTCACCGAAGCCGTGCTGATCACTCGTGTTGCGCGGGTTACCGACGCCGTCTGCGTTCTGCTGGTTGGGATTGTGCTCGACGCCGCCGTTGCCGCCAATCAGGCCGTGATTGCCGTTATCGCCGCCGTTCGGTTGGGTGTGAGTAGCAGTGCCGGGCTTGTTCTCGTGCCAGCCGCCATCGGGACCGAAGTAACCGTTGGGGTGATAGGCGCCGTTGGGACCATAGTGCGTATCCTGGCCTGGCTTATAGTTACCGTCGGGATGATACGTGCCGTTGTTGCCGTACCATGCATGGTTTTCCGATCCGGTCGCACCACCCGCATGGGCGACGTAGTGACCGCCGTTCGGATTGTTCGGCCCGTAGTGATTGTTGTTGTAGTTGTTTGTGGTTCTGTTGATGATCGTCTTGTTGATGTAGGTGTTGTTGTTGTAGCTCACGCCGCCGCCACTACCACCCCAGTTGAGGCCCCATGCGCCGAAGCCCCATCCGAAACCGCCGCCGACAAAGCCGCCGCCAACGTAGCCGCCGCCGCCCAGCACTGCTCCCACGGCCACTCCCGCGCCGAAAGAGAGCCCGGCGCTAACCACCGCCACCGGAGGAGTGTACGCAGGCACAACATACGGAGCTCCGTAGACAACGGTTGGGTTGTACTGCGGAACATAGACCACGCTCGGATTCGCGGGCTTAATGACGATCGTCGATGGGCTCTGCTGGACAACCGTGATCTGTGAAGAAGACTGCAGAGTTCCAGCGGCCTGCGCCTTGGCGCGCATCACCTGCACTGCCGTCATTACATCGGACTGCTGATTGACGTAGGCCTGTCCCAGGCTCGACGTCCAGGAGAGATTCCTGGCGAGGTCACTGAGCACTGAGGGAAACTGCGTGAGAGCCTTCACGCTGGGATCCCAGCTCTGCTGATTGACCGCGTCGGTAAGCGCGCTGCCCGTCAGGTTGCTGTTCTGCTGGAGCCAGTCCTCCGCGTAGGCGACCTGGTCAGGGAGGGTCGCTGCGGCGAGCACCTGCGCTACCAGGGCATCAGGATAGAGGGCGATCGGCGCAACAAGCGCGTCGAGTTGGTCTGCGGTCTGCAGCGCCACCGCCGGAGCAGTGGACGTCGCGCTCGACGAGTCCTGCGCCGTGGAGGCCGTTTGTGATGCATCCTGTGCCTGTTCCTGAGCGAGAGCTTCCGCCGGAGCCCCCGCTACGAGCAGGGTCGAGCAGACCAGCATGGAAAGCAATTGTTTCGGTAAGTTCGCAAGCATTGTAATTCTCCGGTTGAAGCGATATTTAGCGCCGGCTGCGCTGCTGAGCGTCTGATCGAAGGAACTTATCTCAGAAGTGCATCGTCAGGAACGAGAGTAGGAGAGGTGTGATGCGAACAAAATAGAGGGCACTACACGAATCCGTGTGTGGTTCCACATGGATACCGCATTGGGGAATGAATCGATTACCCGAATGGGTAATCCAGACGTAACACCTGCCGGGGTGAAAGAATAAAATTGGAAAGTATGCTTGCCATGAAGGCTGCCAAAGTCCTACAAATCGATCCTCGCGATAATGTTCTGGTTGCTCTTGAGCCGCTCGACGCAGGTCAGCCGGTCGCCTTTGCCGATCAAAGTTATCTGCCGGTAACAACTATTCCGGCCAAGCATAAGTTCGCCATTGAGGATCTGCCTGTCGGATCGCACGTCATCATGTATGGCGGCATAGTTGGCCGCGTGCGCGAAGCCATCCCGCGTGGAGGGCTCATCAGCACGCGAAACGTCGCCCACGACGCAACAGGCTTCGCACGCAGAGATGTGCAGTTTCAGTGGACGCCGCCTGACGTCGCTCGCTGGCGCGGCCTCACCTTTGACGGCTATCACCGCGCGGACGGCCAGGTGGGCACGCGAAACTACTGGCTCGTCATCCCCCTCGTATTTTGTGAAAACCGCAATGTCGAAGCGCTTCGCGACGCCTTTGAAGACGAGCTGGGCTATAGCCGTCCCAAGAAGTACAACCAGCTCGTAAGGGCGTTGGTGGACCGCCGTTCGCAACGCTCTTCTGCGCCGCCGTCGGATGCGCAGCGCCCGGCGAATCGAGAGCGCATTTTTCCTAATGTAGATGGCATTCGCTTCCTGACTCACGAAGGCGGCTGCGGAGGCACTCGGCAGGACTCGCAGGCCTTGTGCGGCCTGCTTGCCGGATATATCCACCATCCCAACGTCGCCGGCGCAACTGTGCTGAGCCTTGGGTGCCAGCATGCGCAGTCCTCGATTCTGATGGAAGAGCTGCGTAGGCGCGATCCGGCCATGACAAAGCCCGTGCTGCTTTTCGATCAGCAGCAATCCGGACTCGAATCGAAGATGCTCACCCGGGCTATCGAAGCAACATTCGAAGGGCTGGTGAAAGCGAATGAGCTGCAACGGAAGCCTGCGCCAATCTCGAAGCTGACTATAGGGCTGAAATGTGGCGGATCGGATGGTTTCTCCGGGTTGTCGGCAAACCCCGCTCTCGGTCAGGTCTCGGATATGCTCGCCGCGCTCGGAGGCAGCTCCATTCTTTCCGAATTTCCGGAGCTTTGCGGCGTCGAGCAGAACCTCATCGACCGCTGCGCCGACGCGGCGGATGCCGATCGCTTCATCCAGCTCATGCGCGACTACAACGCTCGCGCCAAGGCTGTTCATTCCGGATTCGAGATGAACCCATCCCCGGGAAACATCCATGACGGCCTCATCACCGATGCGATGAAGTCCGCCGGCGCTGCCAGAAAGAGCGGCACTTCGCCGGTACGCGGCGTGCTCGATTACCCCGAATACGTAACCGTCCGAGGACTGAATCTGCTCTGCACGCCGGGGAACGATGTGGAGTGCGTCACCGCGCAGGTGGGAGCAGGCGCGAACATTGTTCTGTTTACCACCGGCCTCGGAACCCCCACCGGCAATCCGATTACTCCAGTCGTCAAGGTTGCGACCAACACGCGCCTTGCGGAGCGCATGTCCGATATCATCGACATCGACACAGGCGCCATCATTCGCGGCGAGGCTACGCTCGAAGAGGTTGGGGAATCCATGCTGCGAAAAATTGTCGACATAGCCGGCGGAAAGACTCTGACCAGGGCCGAAGACCTCGGCCAATACGACTTCATTCCCTGGAAGCGGGGCGTATCGCTTTAAGCGCCTTCATTGCGCGCTGATTTGCGGCGCGCCCGGGCGAGTTTTCTCCACACCGAGATGCGCGAGGACATTCGCCTGTTCCCATCTTCACCCGACGCAATCCATCTCCTGGGGGCCTTCGCGTCTCCAAAGAGTTCTTGCAAAGCGAGCCGCTTCCGGCTATCGTCACTCTGCGAGTTTATGGCGTATTTCCGCCCCCGGGACTGTCACTTCTGCCAGTTTGCTAAAGTCGGCAGAAAAGAAATACTTTAGCTGCGCCCGTCGGCGCCCCGAGTGTTGTCGAACTTACGGTAGTGAAAGATGTTGCCGTTTTGTAAGATCCTTTCCCCAGGGGTGTTCCAAGGAGTGTGTCAATGCGGATCACACGTGAGTTTCATCTTTCTGGACGATGCACTCCAGATTCGGAGCGACGCGGATCAAACAACCCGCTGTCGGGAATTGCGCTTTGGGGCGTGGTCATCGCCGGTGCATTTCTGCCGGCGGCGCTAAGCGGGTGTGCAAAGAAAGAAGCGCCGGCGCCGCCCGCTCCTCCCGAAGTGACCGTGGCCAGCGTCGTCCAGCAGGACGTGCCCATTTACAACGAGTGGGTTGCGCAGTTAAACGGCCCGGTGAATGCCGAGATCACTCCCAAAGTCCAGGGCTACCTGCTCAAGCAGGACTACCAGAACGGATTTTTCGTTAAGAAGGGCCAGCTTCTGTTCGAGCTTGATCCGCGCCAATACGAGGCATCAGTCGAATCGGCCAAAGCGTCGCTGGCAGCATCACAGGCGCAGCTTGGAAAGTACCAGAATGATGTTACCCGCGACACTCCTTTGGCTGCGCAAAACGCAATTCCGCAGAAGCAACTGGATACCGACACGTCCAACCGGGATGCTGCGGCGGCTGACGTTAAGGCCAAGCAGGCAGATCTGGATAACGCCCAGCTGAACCTGGCCTGGACGAAGGTCTACTCACCGATCGATGGCATCGCGGGCGTGTCGAATTCCCAAATCGGCGACCTGGTCGGCACAACGACGAAAATGGCGACCGTGTCGCAGGTCAATCCGATCTGGGCCTACTGGAATGTCAGCGAGAGCCAGTTTCTCGGCGTTGCGACCCGTATAAATGGAATCATCACCGGAAGGGGTAATGACCTCACACGGACGCCGGTCGAATTCATTCAGGCAAACGATGTGCCTTATCCGCACAAAGGCAAGTTTATTTACGTCAATCGCGCGGTCGGGACTTCGACAGGCACTATCCAGATTGCGGCTGAATTCGCGAATCCTGAGGCCATTCTTCGTCCCGGCGGCTTCGGCCGGGTGCGGATTAAGATCGGCGATAACCAGAATGCACTGCTCGTTCCGCAGCGTTCCGTTATGGAGGTGCAGACGGAGCACATGGTCCTGGTGCTCGGACCGGATCACAAAGTCAGATTTCGTCCGGTGAAGGTGGGAGAGCGTGTAGGGCCGAACTGGATCGTTACCGAGGGCTTGAAGCCGGGCGAGCAGGTTGTGGCTGAAGGGCTGGAAAGAGTACAGATGTTCGCCGCCGCAATGCCGCAATTGGCTAAGGAAGGCATTCCGGTTGTTGCCAAGCCTTACGCGCCGGCCCAACCGGCGGGCGAGGGGGGTAACTGACCATGGCGAAATTCTTTATCAATCGTCCCATCGTCGCGATGGTCATCGCGATTCTGATGGTACTGGTTGGCGTCGTAGCCATGCTCAGTTTGCCTACCGCGCAGTTCCCCAATATTGCCGACCCGATGATCCAGGTGAAGGCCACATACCCGGGCGCGGATGCCCAGACAATTGCCGAGTCCGTTGCAACCCCCCTTGAACAACAGATGTCCGGCGTCAGCGGCATGAACTACATGTACTCCCTGAGCGCCAGTTCCGGCGGAGGAATGTCGCTGTACGTGGACTTCCAGCTGGGGACCGACATCAACACCGACCAGATTCTGGCGCAGATGCGCAGCGGGCAGGCCAACTCCCAACTGCCTTCCGAGGTCACACAGCAGGGCGTGATCGTGCAGCCTGGGACGACCGCGCCGTTCATGCTGCTCGACCTCTATTCACCTTCCGGCACATACGACAACATCTTCCTGGCTAATTACGCCACCATTAATTTGCAGTACGCACTCACCCGCATTCAGGGTGTCGGTCAGGTTCAGATATTCGGCGCGGGGCCGTACGCAATGCGCATCTGGGTCAATCCTGACCGGCTGGCAAGCCTGGGAGTGACCGTCTCCGACATCACCAACGCGATCAAGGCCCAGAACAAGGTCAATCCCGCGGGTCAGATCGGAGGCGAGCCCGTTCCTCCAGGTCAGCAATTCACCTATAACGTCCGCGCTCCGGGGCGCCTGCCCACCGCCGAGGAGTTCGGCGAGATCGTCGTCCGCGCTCAGCCCGACGGATCGATCCTGCGCCTCAAAGACGTGGCGCGTGTGACTCTCGGAGCCCAATATTATTCGATGCTCGCGCGGATGGGAACGGCAGGCGAGAACAAGCCAGCGCAGCCCGCGGCCCTCATCGCGCTTTACCTCACTCCGGGCAGCAACGCCCTCGCCACGCGAGACGCCGTCCTCAAAATGATGGACGAGTCAAGCCGCCGCTTCCCAAGCGGCCTGGACTACACCGTCGCCCTCGATACGACGCTCGCCGTCAGCGCCGGCATCCACGAAATCTACAAGACTCTGATTGAAGCCCTGATTCTGGTCATCATCGTCGTCTACATCTTTCTTCAGGGTTGGAGAGCAACACTCATTCCGCTTCTCGCGGTCCCCGTCTCGCTGATCGGAACCTTCGTCGTTTTTCCCCTGCTCGGTTTCTCCATCAACACTTTGTCGCTCTTCGGGCTCGTCCTTGCGATCGGGCTGGTCGTGGATGATGCGATAGTTGTGGTGGAGGCTGTGGAACACCACATTGAGCACGGGCTCTCGCCTCACGACGCCGCCATCAAAGCGATGGAGGAAGTGTCCGGACCGGTTATTGCCATCGGCCTCATTCTCGCCGCTGTGTTTATTCCCACGGCCTTCGTTCCCGGTATTACCGGACAGCTCTATAAACAGTTCGCCGTCACCATCGCGATTTCCGTGCTCTTTTCGGCATTCAACGCGCTCACCCTCAGCCCTGCACTTTCCGCGCTGATGCTCCGTCCCAGGAAGCCGGCTCGCGGGCCCCTCGGCATGTTCTTTCGCGGATTCAACAATGTGTTCGGGCGCGCCACCGACGGCTATGTGAATGTGTGCAGGCACCTGATCCACAAGGCCGTGCTGGCTTTTCTTTTGCTCGGAGTGCTTATCTTCGGCGCCGGTTACTTCGGCAAGAGGATCCCGCAGAGCTTTCTTCCCGACGAAGACCAGGGGTATCTTTATGCCGGCCTGCAGCTGCCCAACGCCGCGTCGCTGCAACTCTCATCGGAGGCTGCCCGCGATGTCGAAAAGGTCATCATGGACACGCCTGGCGTGCAATATGTCAGCACCGTCGTCGGATACAGTCTTTTGAGCGGCGTCAACACCACATACAGCTCATTCTTCTTCATCTCATTGAAGCCCTGGGATGAGCGCAAGACCCCGGAGACCAGCTATGACGGGATCAAGGCCCACCTCCAGCAGGCACTTTCGAGGCTTCCATCGGGACTTGCATTCTCTTTCCCACCGCCGGCCATCCCCGGTGTAGGTACTTCGGGTGGCGCAACCTTCATTCTTGAAGACAGGTCTAACAGCGGCATAGAATTCCTCGCAAAAAATGCGCGGATATTCTGGGAGGAAGCGCGCAAACGCCCGGAGCTCTCCGGAGTCCTGTCGACGGCATTGCTCAACGTCCCCCAGATCGGAGTAAAGGTGGACAATGCCAAGGCGATGACCCAGCAGATACAGCTGAGCGACCTGTATCAGACCGTGCAGACCTTCATGGGTGGTTCGCTGATCAACTTCTTCAATCGCTTCGGCCTGCAGTGGCAGGTGTACGTCCAGGCCGATGGCACGTATCGCACCAACGCGGAAAATCTCGGCAAGTTTTACGTCAGAAACGCATCAGGCGATATGGTTCCCCTGAGTACACTGTCCAGCGTCTATCCGCGCAATGGCCCCGAATTCATCATGCGCTACAACCTGTTCAACTGCGTGCAGATCAATGCTTCGGCTGCGCCCGGTTACAGTTCCGCCCAGGTGATGGCAGCGCTGGAAGATGTGTTCCATAAAACGATGCCCCATGAGATGGGCTTCGATTACATGGGCATGTCCTACCAGGAACAAAAGGCCGCGCAGGGAGTTTCGCCCGCGGTCATCTTCGGCCTGGCATTCTTCGTCGTCTTCCTCATCATGGCCGCCCAGTATGAGAGCTGGACCCTGCCTTTCAGCGTGCTGCTGGGCGTGCCCATCGCGGTCTTCGGAGCCTTCTTCGCGCTCTTCTTCCGCCACCTCGAAAACAACGTCTACGCGCAGATCGGCCTCGTCATGCTGATCGGACTGTCGGCCAAGAACGCCATCCTCATCGTGGAGTTTGCCAAGCTCGAATACGACAGCGGCAAGCCGCTCCTCGAAGCGTCCCTCACCGGCGCCAGGCTCAGACTGCGACCTATTCTCATGACTGCGTTCGCCTTCATCCTTGGCTGCGTGCCGTTGTATCTAGCAACCGGCGCGGGCGCTATCTCGCGCCAGGTTCTGGGAACGGCTGTGATCGGAGGCATGCTCGCATCCACAGTCATCGCGATTTTCTTTGTTCCGGTTTTCTTTGATGTGGTGGAGCGCTTCGGCGCGCTCTTTGAGAAGAAAGAAAAACCGCAGCCGCAGCCGGTGGCCGGCATTGGTCCGGAGGGAGGGCAGGCATGATGCGAGCGAGAACGTTGGCAGGGGTCGTGCTGTTGCTTTTGCCCGTTGCGTGCAAACTCGGCCCGAATTACAAGCGCCCCGCCTTGACCGTTCCCGATCAGTACCGGGGCACAGCGCCGCCTTTGACAACTCCGACATCGCAGCCGTCAGCACAACCACCGCAGCCCGATCAGACATCCTTCGGAGACATGAAATGGTGGGCCGTTCTGCAGGACGAAACCCTGCAGAGCCTGATCAAGGAAGCCCTGACCAATAACTACGACATACGCATCGCGGCTGCGCGAATCGCCGAAGCCAACGCGAATGTCGGTATCACTCGCGCAAACCAGTTCCCTACGGTGGGTGGCGTCGCCGGAATTCAGAATGAGCAGTCTACGCCGCTTTTCACTGGCTCGCCCTGGGTGGATACCCTCGGACTGCAAATGAACTACATCGTGGATTTCTGGGGACAATATCGCCGCGCAACCGAGGCCGCCCGCGCGAACCTCCTTGCTTCTCAGTATGCCCAGGATGTTGTCCGAACCACCCTCGTGTCCGAGGTGGCGAGTGGCTATTTTCAGTTGCGCGCCTTTGATGCACAGCTCGACGCTTCGAACCTGACCCTGAAGGCCGACAAAGAGATGGTCCGCATCAACACCATCAAGTTCAAAGGTGGAGAAAGCGCCATTACCGACGTGCTGCAAGCCGAACTTCTGCAGCAACAGGCCGAGGCGGAGATCATTTTCCTGAAGCAGGGCATCGAGCAATCAGAGAATCAGATCAGCATCCTTCTGGGCAGAAATCCCGGGCCCATTCTGCGTGGGCTTTCTCTCATGCAACAGCCGCACATGCCTGAGATTCCGGCCGGATTGCCCTCGGCGATTCTCGAACGCAGGCCGGACGTACGGCAAGCGGAACAGAATCTGGTTGCGTTCAACGCGAATGTCGGGGTTGCAAAGGCCGCCTTTTTCCCCCAGATCTCCTTGACCGGCGCCTTCGGCGCGTCCAGCACTGCCTTAACCAGTTTTCTGCAGGGACCAGCCACATTCTGGTCCGTTGGAGGCCAGTTGGCGCAACCCATCTTTGAGGGCGGCAGGATCAGGAGTGGCTACCGTCTGGCCTGGGCGCAACGGGATGAAGCCGAACTGCAGTATAAGCAGACCGTGCAGCAGGCATTTGGCGACGTATCCAACAGCCTGGTGGGCTATTACCAGTCACGGCAGTACCGGATGAAGATTCAGGAACAGACCGACACCTACAAGCAGACCGCGGACCTCGCCAATATACGCTTCCTCGGCGGGTATACAGCTTTCCTCGAAGTTCTCGTGACCCAGCAGCAATACTTCACCTCGGAAATCAACCTGGATCAGGCCTGGCTCACCGAACTCCAGAATTATGTTCAGCTGTACCAGGCACTCGGCGGCGGTTGGCAACAATAGACCCGCGTAACGCGCTCCCCATTTTGCGCGATATTTGACCGCGTGGAGGCTGGATTTGGTATAAGCGTCGAGTACGCGATGAAGCAAAACATCCTCAGCGTCGTTCTCGTCGCTATCCTCTGCGTGTTGCCCGCCGCCTGCTCTCCGCCTGCAGCGGCCCAGCAGCAATCCGCGCAGCCCGCAAAGAGCCAATCGAGCGCCGATCAGGATATTGTCGAAGAAGAGACGGCGTCCAGCCAGGTCACGATCGACGGCAACCGGGTCCTGACGGTGTATGAGCCCGTCGGCACCCTGACCACCGAAGATCGCGCGCGCGGAATCGAAGAGCGCATCATCGCTCTCGCCAAAGACGCCGGCATCCCCTCCCAATCCATACGCATTCAGCCGAGGGAGGCATGGACCGAGATTGTCGGCGGCAACACGATGATCATGGCCGTCACCGACGCAGACGCCCGAGCCGCTGGCGAGAAGCGGCCGGATCTCGCGCTGGAGGACGCGCAGAACATTCGTCAGGCCGTCGAGACGTACCGGCAGGACCACAGTTGGAGAATGATACTGCGGGGAATCCTCAAGACTGGCCTGGTCACGCTAATTTTGGTATTTGCGCTCTGGCTTGTCCGGCGCCTGAGATTATTTTTCCGCTATCGAATCGAAAAACAAGTCCAGATAAGTGCAAGCCTTAAGGATAAGTCGGCATGGCATATCTTTGTCGCCTATCTCGGGCCCATGATGCTCACCATCGGAACCTTTCTGCGCTGGGTGCTGATCCTCGGCCTGTTGGAAGCTTATTTTACTGTGACTCTGGGCTTCTACTCCTCCACGCGCGACCTATCTCTCACGGTGACCAGGTGGGTAGTTTCCCAGTTGGGGTCATTGGCAAAGTCCGGATTGGATTACCTGCCGAACCTGGTGATTATCGCTGTGATCGTGTTAGCCGCGAGTTACCTTATTCGGCTAATACGGCTGGTTTTCAGCCAGATCAGCAAAGGTGACCTGAAAATCCCCGGGTTCTTTCCCGATTGGGCCGAGCCCACAGATAAATTGATACGGGCTTTGGTCCTTGTTCTCGCGCTGATTGTTGCCTTTCCTTACCTGCCGGGAGCCCAAAGTCCGGCCTTTAAGGGGATCTCCTTATTTGTAGGCGTGCTGCTATCGCTGGGCTCTTCTTCTGCTGTAGCCAACGCAATTGCGGGCGTGATCCTGACCTACATGCGTTCATTTCTCATTGGCGACTGGATTCAGATTGGGGACACCATGGGAGAAGTAGTCGAACGAAACCTCCTGGTAACCCGGCTCCTTACGCCCAAAGCAGAGATTATCACCATCCCCAACTCTACTGTCATGAGCGGCGCGGTAAAGAACTATAGTACCGAGGCGAGAAAGTCCGGAGTCATCTTTTACACCACGGTATCTATTGGTTATGACACGCCCTGGGTGACCGTTCACCAGTTACTCATCAGCGCGGCTCTGGCAACGCCCCATGTGTTACGCGAACCCGCGCCATTCGTCTTGCAGAAAGCCCTTGATGATTTCTATGTGAGCTACGAGCTGAATGCCTATACCGATACCCCGCGCGAAGTGCTGAACATATATTCGGATCTGCACCGGAACATTCAGGACAAGTTCAACGAAGCCGGCGTGGAGATATGCTCTCCGCATTTCTCGGCGCTTCGCGACGGCAACCGGATCGCGATTCCCGGGCAGTACGTCAAGCCGGATTACAAGGCCCCGGGATTTCGCCTGAACCTGAACGAGGTCGCCCGC
>Ga0335075_10015288_pt1 | contig 11508 bp, 4 predicted proteins | sample Lox_Sample_24_FD_206723 | JGI IMG/M metagenome (GOLD analysis project Ga0335075, IMG submission 206723) | Soil microbial communities from Loxahatchee National Wildlife Refuge, Florida, United States - Lox_Sample_2.4 | ecosystem: Environmental > Terrestrial > Soil > Wetlands | place: USA: Florida...
GCCATCCTCAAGCGCATACGCGCCGAGGTGGACGCCACTTTCCCCGGGCGCATGCTGCTTGCGGAGGTCAATCAATGGCCCGAGGACTGCAAGGATTATTTCGGCGACGGCGACGAGTGCCACATGGCATTCCATTTTCCGCTGATGCCGCGGATGTATATGGCGATCGCCCGCGAAGACCGCTTTCCGATCAGCGACATATTGCGCCAGACGCCGGAGATTCCGGAAAACTGCCAGTGGGCGATCTTCCTGCGCAATCACGACGAATTGACACTTGAAATGGTCACCGACACCGAGCGGGATTATCTGTGGGAGACCTACGCCGCCGATCGTCGCGCCCGCATCAATCTCGGCATCCGCCGGCGGCTGGCTCCGCTGTTGGAGCGCGATCGCCGGCGCATCGAGTTGATGAACAGCCTGTTGCTGTCCATGCCGGGAACGCCGGTGATTTATTACGGCGACGAAATCGGCATGGGCGATAATTTTCATCTCGGCGACCGCAACGGCGTGCGCACGCCGATGCAATGGTCGCCGGATCGCAACGGCGGGTTTTCGCGTGCGGATCCGGCGACGCTGGTGCTGCCGCCGCTGATGGATCCGCTGTACGGCTACGGCGCCGTCAACGTCGAGGCGCAAGCGCGCGATCCGCATTCCATTCTCAATTGGATGCGGCGGATGCTTGCGGTGCGGCGGCGGCATCCGGCGCTCGGCCGCGGCACGCTGACGTTCCTCTATCCGCGGAACCGCAAAATTCTCGCTTATTTGCGTCAATACGGCGACGAGTCGCTGCTGTGCGTCGCCAACGTTGCGCAAAGCCCGCAGGCGGTGGAACTCGACCTCTCCGCATTTGCCGGACGCGTTCCGGTGGAACTGAATGCCGGCACGGTCTTTCCTCCTATTGGAGAGCTGACTTACCTGCTGACACTGCCGCCGTTCGGCTTCTATTGGTTCGTCCTGGGCAAGGCGAGCGACTGGCCGGTATGGCATACGCCAGCGCCCGAACCCATGCCGGAGTTTGTCACTGTGGTGCTTCGTAACGGTCTTGCGCAGGTTTTGGGAACCGGTGGCCAGGATCTCATCGAGAGAGACACACTGCCGCAATACATTCCCAAGCGGCGCTGGTTCGGGATGAAGGATCAGAAGATCGAGACCGCGCGGCTCAAGAACGTGGTCAATATCGGCGACCGCGATCTTGAAATCCTGATCAGCGAAGTCGAGGTGAAAGCCCACGGCGCGATGAGCCGCTGGCTGCTGCCGATGTCGATCGTGTGGGAAGACGAGGCCAACGCCGCTCTGCCCAACCAGTTGGCACTCGCGCGGGTGCGGCGCGGCCGGCGCCTCGGCTTGCTGACCGACGCTTTCTCGACGCCGGCCTTTGCGCACCGCGTGGTCGATTGCCTGCTGCAGGGCAAGACCTACGAGGACGAATTCGGCAGCTTGATGTTCCGGCCGACCGAGGCCGGCCGGGCGCAGCTTGCGGCGGCAAAGGGCGCCGCCGTCAATTGGCTCGCGGCGGAGCAGTCGAACAGCTCGCTGACCGTCGGCGACGTGGCGATGCTCAAGGTCTATCGCCGGATTTCGCCGGGGATGCATCCCGAAGCCGAGATGAGCCGCTTCTTGACCGAGCAGGGATTTGCCAATGCGCCGCCACTGCTCGGCGACGTCGTCCGCGTTGCGCCGGACGGCACCCCGGCGACCATCGCCGTCGCGCTCGGATTTGTGCGTCATCAAGGCGATGCCTGGACGTGGACGCTCGATCATCTGACGCGCGCGCTCGACGGCATGGCGCAGGCGGAGGCGGCGCGGGAGAAAGAGGCCGAGCTTCTGGCCGATTGCAACATCGTTGCCGCGGCCATCGGCCGTCGGCTCGGCGAAATGCACCGGATTTTGGCCGGCGCGAAGGACGACGAGGCTTTTGCGCCCGCGTCGGCGACGCCTGCGGATGTGACGCAGTGGACCGACAAGATTCAGGCGAGGGTGGCGAAGGCCTTCGACGCGATCGGCGCCCACAAGACCTGGGACCGCGAGCAGGATCGCGAGCGCGCCAAGGCGCTGCTTGGCATGCGAAGCTCGATCGTCGCGGCGGTGCGCAACCTGGCGAAGTCCGGCGGCGGCGCATTGAAGACCCGTATCCACGGCGATTTTCATCTCGGCCAGGTCCTGGTCGTGAGCGGCGACGCGTTTATCATCGACTTCGAGGGCGAGCCGGCGACCTCGATCGAAGAGCGCCGCGCCAAGGACAGTCCGTTGCGCGACGTGGCCGGACTGCTGCGCTCGATCCATTACGCCGGCGCGACGCTCACCGACCGCAAAGGGGTCGGCGCCATGCCGATCGATGAATCCGCGCGCGATCAGCTTATCGCTGCATTCAGGCGGCAGGCTTCGGAAGCGTTTTTGCGCGGCTATTGGGAGACGTCGGTATTGAAACGCGACAAAGCGTCACGCGCTCTGCTCAGCCTGTTCCTCATTGAAAAAGCGGCTTACGAGATCGCCTATGAGGCGGCCAATCGTCCGACCTGGCTTGGCGTGCCGCTGGCCGGACTATTGTCCGTGATCGAACGCATCAACAAAGAGAGCGCCGGAGGCCAAAATGGCTGAAAGCGGATTGCAGCCGTCGTGGCGTCTTGGCCGAGAGGCGGCACAGGCTCTGGCGCATGGATCGCACGACAATCCGTTCGCGGTTCTCGGACCCCACGACGTCGAAGGCGGCCGTATCGTGCGCGCCTTCCTGCCCGGTGCGACCCGGGTAGAAGCGCTGCGCCGCTCCGACGGCAGCGTATTGGCTCAGCTCGTTCCCGGCGAGGAAGAGGGCCTGTTCGAGAATTTTCTGCGCGACCGTTCGCCCTATCGGTTGCGGATCGTCTGGCCCAATGCGGTCCAGGAGATCGAGGACCCTTACTCCTTCGACCTGCTGCTCGGCGATCTCGACCTGCATCTGTTCAACGAGGGTCGCCATTTTGAGCTCGCGCAATGTCTCGGCGCGCAAAACGTAACGGTCGACGGCATCAACGGCGTGCGCTTTGCCGTGTGGGCGCCCAATGCCATCCGCGTCGCCGTGGTCGGAGATTTCAATTCCTGGGATTCCCGCCGGCATCCCATGCGGCTTCGTCACCGTGCCGGCATCTGGGAATTGTTCATTCCACGCGTCGCGCCCGGCTCGCGATACAAATTCGACATCCGCGGCCCCGGCGGATTGGCCGTGCCCTGGAAGGCCGATCCGGTGGCGCGGCAGACCGAGCCGCCGCCGCAGACCGCCTCGATCGTGCACGGGCCGGACACGCACCGCTGGCACGACGATGCCTGGATGAAGAAGCGCGGCGCGCTGCAAGCGGCCGATGCGCCGATCAGCGTCTATGAGGTGCATCTCGGCTCGTGGCTCAACGAGAGCGACCACGCGCAGGAGGGCAGCCTTTGGGATGCCGCCGCGGCACGCCTCATCCCTTATGTGCATGAAATGGGCTTCACCCATTTGGAGCTTTTGCCGATTACCGAATACCCGTTCGGCGGCTCCTGGGGTTATCAGCCGCTCAGCCTGTTCGCGCCAAGCGGCCGGTTCGGGCCGCCGCAGGGATTGGCGCGGTTCATCGACGAGCTTCACGCCGCCGGAATCGGCATCATCCTCGACTGGGTGCCGGCGCATTTCCCGACCGACGCGCACGGCCTGGCGCGGTTTGACGGCACGGCGCTTTACGAACATCTCGATCCGCGCGAAGGCTTTCATCAGGATTGGAATACGTTCATCTATAATTTCGGCCGGCGCGAGGTGCAGGGCTTTCTGATTGCCAGCGCGCTGTATTGGCTCGAGCATTTCCATGTCGATGGGCTGCGGGTCGACGCCGTCGCGTCCATGCTTTATCGCGATTACAGCCGCAAGCAGGGCGAGTGGATCCCCAATATTTACGGTGGGCGGGAAAATCTCGAAGCGATCGGCTTCATCCGCCATCTCAACGCGGTGGTGGCGGAGCGCTGCCCCGGGGCGATGATGATTGCCGAGGAATCCACCGCCTGGGGCGGCGTCAGCCGGCCGATCTCATCCGGCGGACTGGGCTTCGCCTACAAATGGAACATGGGCTGGATGCACGACACACTGAATTATATGTCGAAAGAGCCGATCCACCGGCAATACCATCATCACGACATGACGTTCGGCCTGCTGTATGCGTTCAGCGAAAATTTCATTCTACCGCTCTCCCACGACGAGGTCGTGCACGGCAAGGGCTCGCTGATCGGCAAGATGCCGGGAGACCGCTGGCAGCGCTTCGCCAATCTGCGCGCCTATTACGGCTTCATGTGGGGGCACCCGGGCAAGAAGCTTTTGTTCATGGGCGGAGAATTCGCGCAGGAGCGGGAATGGAGCCATGATCGCGACCTCGATTGGCCCTCGCTCGACGATCCGGCCCATGCCGGCGTGCAGCGTCTCGTCCGCGATCTCAATCGGCTCTATAGCGGCGAGCCGGCCTTGCACCGGCGCGATTGCGACGGCCGCGGCTTCATGTGGGCGGTGGGCGACGATCGCGCCAATTCGGTCTACGCCTTCCTGCGGCTTGCGCCGGAGGTGCCGTCGATTCTGGTCGTGTGCAACATGACGCCCGTTCCCCGTCACGGTTACCGCATCGGCGTGCCGGAAGCGGGCTCCTGGCAGGAGATTTTTAACAGCGATTCCGGCTATTACGGCGGCTCGAATGTCGGCAATGCCGGCGCCGTGGAGGCGGCCGCCATCAGCGCGCATGGACAGCCGCATTCCGTCGAGGTGATATTGCCGCCATTGGCGACGATCTACCTGCGGCACGTCCGTTAAAGCATGGCGTCGTTACCGGCAAAGCTTGAGAGCGGCGCGCCCTATCCGCTGGGCGCCACCTGGGATGGGCTCGGCACCAATTTTGCGGTGTTTTCCGGCAATGCCGAACGCATCCAGCTATGCCTGTTCGATCCGGCGGGCAGACGCGAAATCGGCCGGCTCGATTTGCCCGATTGCACCAACGAAATCTGGCACGGCTATCTGCCGAACGCGCGTACCGGCCTGATTTACGGCTATCGTGTGCATGGACCCTATGAGCCGCAGAACGGCCATCGCTTCAACCCGCACAAGCTTCTGCTCGATCCATATGCCAAGCAGATCGCCGGCAGCCTGCGCTGGTCCGATCCGTTGTTCGGCTATCGCATCCATTCGTCGCGCGCCGACCTTTCGGTCGATCGGCGCGACAGCGCGCCCTTCATGCCGAAGGCCGTGGTCGGCGACGACGCCTTCGATTGGGGCGACGACCGGCCGCCGAACGTTCCCTGGTCGGACGCCGTCATCTATGAAGCGCATTTGCGCGGCTTGACCATGCTGCGGCAGGACATCCGCGCCGAGGAGCGCGGCACCTTTGCCGCTCTGGCCGACCCCGGCATCATCGATTATCTGCGCAGGCTCGGCATCACCGCCGTCGAGCTTATGCCGATCCAGGCTTTTGTCAGCGAGCGGGCGTTGGTCGAGCGCGGCCTGCGGAATTATTGGGGCTATAACCCGCTCGGCTTTTTCGCCATCGAACCGCAATACCTGTCGGCGAGCGGCCGTAACGACATGCGTGTGGCGGTCCGCCGCCTGCATGCCGCCGGCATCGAGGTGATCCTCGACGTCGTCTACAATCACACCGCCGAAGGCAGCGAGCTTGGTCCGACGCTGTGCTATCGCGGGTTGGACAACGCCAGTTATTACCGGCTCTTGCCGGACAACAAGCGCTATTGCATCGACGAGACCGGCACCGGCAACACGCTCAATCTGTCGCATCCGCGCGTTTTGCAGATGGTGATGGATTCGATGCGCTACTGGGTGACCTCGTTTCACGTCGACGGCTTTCGCTTCGATCTCGGCGTGACGCTGGGGCGCGAGAGTACCGGCTTCGATCCGGGCTCCGGCTTCTTCGACGCGCTGCGCCAGGATCCGCTTCTCACCCAAGTGAAATTGATCTCCGAACCATGGGACCTCGGGCCGGGCGGCTACCAGCTCGGCCATCATCCGACCGGCTTTGCCGAATGGAACGACCGGTTCCGCGACAGCACCCGCCGCTTCTGGCGCGGCGATGCCGGCGAACGTCCGGAGATCGCCGCGCGGCTGGCCGGGTCGAGCGACCTGTTCGATCGCCAGGCGCGCCGCCCCTGGGCTTCGGTCAATTACGTCTCCTGCCATGACGGCTTCACGCTCGCCGATGTGGTCAGCTACGGCAATCGACATAACGAGGCCAATGGCGAGGATAATAAGGACGGCGCCTCGGAGAACTATTCGGCCAACTGGGGCGTTGAAGGAGTGACCGCGGACAAGGCTATTGCGGCGACGCGGTCGCGTGTTCAGCGGGCCATGCTTGCGACGGTGATGTTTTCCCACGGCACTCCGATGCTCCTCGACGGCGACGAATTCGGCCGCAGCCAGCGCGGCAACAACAATGCTTATTGTCAGGACAATGACATGAGCTGGCTGGATTGGAGCTTGGAGCATTCCGAGCCCGGGCGGACGCTGTGCGCCTTCGTCACCAAGCTGATTGCGCTGCGCAAGGCCCATCCGGCGCTGCGCGCGCGCCATTTCTTCCACGGCCAGGAGCAGCCGGCGCCGGGCATTTCCGACATCGAATGGTTCGATGCCGCGGGGCAAAACATTCCCGACGCCGACTGGCGCAATCCGGAGCAGCATCTGCTTTGCCTGCGGCGCGCCACCCGAAACGGCGATGCGTCGGTCTCGCTGTTGAGCCTGCTCCTGAATCCGACCGCCGAAGACCGGGAGTTCCGGCTGTCGCCGCCCGAAATTCCCCGCCGCGTTCTGATCGACAGCGCCGCGCCCGATGCCGGAGAGCGCGATCTCGCCGGTCCCGCGATCCTGGTCGCCGCCCACAGCGCCATCTTGATCTATTCGCGGTTGCCGGGCTCCTCTCAGCCATGACTGCTCAGCCATGACTGCTCAGCCATGACTGCGGCGGGCTGGAAGCTGCCGTTTGGCGCGAATCTCGTCGATCGGAATCGGACGCGATTTCGCCTCTGGGCGCCGGCGCAAAATGCCGTTGCCGTCGCCGTCGAGGGCAGTGCGCCGGTACCGATGACCGAGAGCGGCGACGGCTGGTTCGAGGCCGAAATAGGCTGCGGCGCAGGTTCGCTTTATCGCTATGTCCTGCAGGACGGCACCGCGGTGCCCGACCCGGCCTCGCGGGCGCAAAAGGGCGATATCCACGGCTTCAGCGTTGTCGTCGATCCGTCCCGGTACCGGTGGCGGCAGACCGAATGGCAAGGCCGGCCGTGGAACGAGACGATCGTCTATGAACTGCATGTCGGGCTTCTCGGCGGCTATGCCGCCATTGCGAACGAGCTGCCGCGGCTCGCGGCGCTCGGCATCACTGCCATCGAATTGATGCCGATCGCCGAATTTCCCGGCGCGCGAAATTGGGGATACGACGGGGCCCTGCCGTTTGCGCCGGAATGCAGCTATGGCGCTCCCGACGACCTCAAAGCCTTGATCGACGCCGCCCACGCGCTCAAGCTCGGCGTCTTTCTCGATGTCGTCTATAACCATTTCGGTCCCGACGGGAATTACCTGTCGCTCTATGCGCCGCAGTTCTTTCGCGACGACGTGACGACGCCGTGGGGTCCGGCCATCGATTTCCGCCGCAGGGAGGTTCGCGCTTTTTTCATCGCCAATGCGCTGTACTGGCTCAGCGAATATCGCTTCGACGGCCTGCGCCTCGATGCCGTTCATGCCATTACGGAAAGAGGCTGGCTCGAGGAGATGGCCGCCGCGGTGCGCAAGACGATGCCGCCCGGCCGGCAAGTTCATCTGGTGCTTGAGAACGACAACAACGACGCCGCGCTGCTTGCCGGCCGCTTCGACGCGCAATGGAACGACGACGGCCATCACGTTTTGCACATCCTCCTCACCGGCGAACACGACGGTTACTACGAGGATTATGTGCCGGATCCGGCGGAAAGGCTGGCGCGCTGCCTGAAGCAGGGATTCATCTATCAGGGCGAAGCCTCGAAGCACCGTGGCGGCAAACCGCGGGGCATGCCAAGCGGTGACTTGCCGCCCACGGCGTTCGTCTTGTTCCTGCAAAATCACGATCAGATCGGCAACCGCGCCTTCGGCGAACGGCTGACCGCTCTTGCCGACCCCAAGGCGCTGGAGGCGGCCATCGCCTTGTTGCTTCTTTGTCCGCAAATCCCTCTGATCTTCATGGGCGAGGAAGTGGCGTCGGTTTCGCCGTTCTTGTTCTTCACCGACCACAACCCCGAGCTTGCCGAGGCCGTGCGCGATGGACGCCGTCGCGAATTCGCGGGCTTTGCGCAATTCTCCGACCCGTCGCTTCTGGCCAAGCTTCCCGATCCCAACGCGCTTTCGACATTCGAGCGCTCGAAGCCTCTGCACGACGCGGCGAACGGGCAAAAGCGCGAAGCGCTCTATCGCGCGTTGATCGGCATCCGCCGCGACGAGATCGTGCCACGGCTTGCCGGCGCGCGCGCCGTCGAGGCGCATGCCGTCGGCGCCGGCGCGGTCGTTGCCCAGTGGCGGATGGGCGACGGTGGGCTTTTGACGATCGCCGCCAATCTCGGCGCCACGCGGATCGCGACGCAGACCCTGCAGGGGCGGCTGCTGTTTGCCTCGTCTCCGGTTGCCGCGCAGTCCGTCAAGGCCGGTTGGCTCGAGGCATTTACGACGGTCGCGGTTCTCGCGGCATGAGCGAAGCGGCCATTCAAGCTCTGGCGCGCCGGGCCGGCCTTGCCGCGGAATGGACGGACTATGCGAATAGGCCGCATCGGGTCGCAACTGAATCGCTGGCGCGGATTCTCGAGGCGCTGGGGCTGCCATGCCGGACGCCCGACGACATCAAGGCGAGCGAGACCATGCTCGCGCCGCGCGGGCTGCCCGCGCTGATCACCGCAACGGTGGACGAGGCAATCGAACTACCCATGCCGCACCGCGGCTCCCTCCCCGTCGAACTGACGATGGAGGACGGGACGCGCGCCGAACCGCAGGCGACGGCCACGCAAGGCGGCACGATGCTGCCGGGCATCGCCGTGCCCGGCTATCACACGCTCGATATCGGCGGCGCTCGCCTAACGCTGGCGGTGGCGCCGCGACGGTGTGTGACCGTCGCGGATCTCACCGCGGGCGAACGAAGCTGGGGCATTGCCGCTCAGCTTTACGGTCTGCGCCGGAGCGGCGATTGCGGCATTGGCGATGCCTCGGCCGCCGCGGTGCTCGCTTGCGCGGCCGCTGCCGCAAAGGCCGATGCGCTGGCGCTCAGTCCCATCCATGCCATGTTTTCCGCTGAGCCGCGTCATTTCAGTCCGTATTCGCCGTCGAGCCGATTGTTCTACAACCCGCTTTATGCCGACGCGGCGGTCGTGTTGGGTGCCGAGCGCGTGGCGAAGGTCGTTGCCCACGCCGGGCTTTCCGCACAATGCGCGGCGCTCGAAGGGTGCGCGCTGATCGACTGGCCGGCGTCGGCTGGCCTCAAACACGCGATCTTTCGCGCGCTGTTCGAGAATTTTGCCGCGACCGATCTTGCCTCAGCACCGACGCCGCTCGCCGCCGATTTCGCGCAATTCCGCGCCGCCGCAGGCAAGCTTTTGGAAGATCATGCGCGCTTTGAGGCTCTGCACGCGCAGATGTACCGAGGTAACCCTTCGCTGTGGAGCTGGAGGGATTGGCCAGCCGAGTGGCGCGATCCGAACGGCGCTGCGGTGGCGCAATTCGCCGCCAAAAACGAATTTGAAATCGGCTTTCATTGCTTTTTGCAATGGATCACCGACCGCTCGTTCGCGGCCGCGCAGCGGGCGGCAAAAGACGCCGGAATGCGTATCGGCTTGATCGGCGATCTTGCGGTCGGCATGAGCGGGGAGGGAAGTCATGCCTGGACCAGCCAACGCGACATTCTGACCGGCATCGAGATCGGCGCGCCGCCGGATCTGTACAACGCCAAGGGCCAGACTTGGGGGCTGACGACTTTTTCGCCGCGCGCCCTCTTCGAAGCGGGCTTTGCTCCCTTCATCGCCACCTTGCGGGCCGGCCTGCGCCACGCCGGCGGTTTGCGCATTGATCATGCGATGGGGCTTTTGCGCTTATGGGTGGTGCCGCGCGGCGCGGACGCCAGCACCGGCGCCTACCTTCATTATCCGATTGCCGATCTCTTGCGGCTGGTCGCGCTGGAATCGCATCGGCACGGCGCCATCGTCGTCGGCGAAGATCTGGGCACGGTGCCGGAAGGATTTCACGACACGCTTGCCGACGCCGGCATTTACGGCATGCGGGTGCTGTGGTTCGAGCGCACGCCGGAAGAGTTCGCGCCGCCGCGATCGTGGCCGACCAACACAATGGCGATGACCTCGACCCACGATCTGCCAACGGTCGCCGGCTGGTGGAGCGGCACGGATATCGAGAGGCGTGCGGCGCTTGGCCTCGCGGATGCCGAACAAGAGCGCAGCGAGCGCAGGCGGGATCGCGCGTTGCTCTGGCGGGCATTCCGCCGGACCAAAGCTGCCGTCGGCGAAGCGCCGGCGCCGGACGCGCCGTCGGCCGCCGTCGACGCGGCTCTGCGCTTTACGGCCAAGGCGTCATCGCAGCTCGCCTTGCCGCCGCTCGAGGATATCCTCGGACTCGAGGAGCAGCCCAATCTGCCAGGCACCGTCGAGGGGCATCCGAACTGGCAGCGGCGTTATCCTGGCCCGGCGGGCGCATTGCTGCAAACGAAAGCGGCGCGCCGCAGGGTCGCGTCCTTGAAACGGCGAGGCCGATCATGACGCCGCGCGCGACCATGCGTCTGCAATTTCACAAAGGTTTCACTTTCGCCGACGCGGCCGGCATCGTGCCTTACTTGTCCGGCCTCGGCATCAGCGATGTTTACGCCTCGCCGATCATGACGGCCCGTCCGGGCTCGCTGCACGGTTACGACGTGATCGATCCGACCCGCATCAGCGCCGAGCTCGGCGGCGAAGACGAATTTCGTCGCCTGGTCACCGCGTTGCGGCGCCACGAAATGGGGATCATCGTCGACATCGTTCCCAATCACATGGCGACCGGCGCCGGCAATCCTTGGTGGATGGACGTGCTCGCCGGCGGGCGCACGAGCCGCTATGCCAAATATTTCGACATCGACTGGAAGCCGGTCGATCTGCATCTGCGCGGCAAGGTGTTGTTGCCGGTGCTCGGTCGCCAATACGGCGAAGCGCTCGCCGCGGGCGAGATCGCGCTCGAGGTCGAAAGCGGCCGCGCCCGAGTGCGCTATTTCGATCACGTTTTTCCTTTGAGCGACGTCTTCGCCCATGCGGTCGCGCAGGCGGCGCCGGACGCCTACGATCCGATGACCCGTCAGGGCCGCGAGCGGCTGCATGAGCTTCTGGAGGACCAATATTATCGTCTCGCCTGGTGGCGCCTCGCCAACGACGAGATCAATTGGCGGCGTTTTTTCGACATCAACGACCTCGTCGGCGTCCGTGTCGAGGTCGATGAGGTGTTTGAGGCCGTGCACGCCGCTGTGTTCCGGCTTT
>Ga0335075_10015289_pt1 | contig 11507 bp, 11 predicted proteins | sample Lox_Sample_24_FD_206723 | JGI IMG/M metagenome (GOLD analysis project Ga0335075, IMG submission 206723) | Soil microbial communities from Loxahatchee National Wildlife Refuge, Florida, United States - Lox_Sample_2.4 | ecosystem: Environmental > Terrestrial > Soil > Wetlands | place: USA...
CCTCCTGCGCGTCACAGGGTTGTAACGTGCCGGGTGCACGTCGCCCGATGGCGCATGGTCTCAGCCCATGCGAAAGTCCTTTGTCGTGGAAACAGACAAGGCCGCAGAGGTTCGCGCAATGCGCACGTTGCCGGGACACGTTATGCCCCCTGCGCGGTTCGGCTTCCGACCGACGGAGATGCCAAGTTGAACGAATCCCCCGATACCCTTGCCATCAATACCATCCGTATGTTGGCGGTCGATGCCGTGCAACAGGCGAAATCTGGTCATCCCGGCACGCCCTTGGATGCTGCCCCCACCGCCTATGTCTTATGGCAGCGCTTCCTTCGCTACGACCCCACTGTTCCGAACTGGATGAACCGGGACCGCTTCGTGCTGTCCGCCGGCCATGCCTCTGCGCTGCTGTACAGCCTGATCCATCTCGCCGGCATAAAATCGGACAACGGCGAAGACGCGGTCACGCTGAAGGACCTGGAGACATTCCGACAGGCGGGCAGCCATTGTCCCGGGCATCCCGAATACGGCTGGACTACCGGTGTAGAAACCACCACCGGGCCGCTTGGCCAGGGCGCTGCAACCAGTGTCGGCATGGCGCTGGCCGGGCGCTGGCTTGCCGCCACTTATAATCGACCCGATTTCACATTGTTCGACTTCCGAACCTTCGCGCTATGCGGCGATGGCGACATGATGGAAGGCATTGCCAGCGAGGCAGCCTCCATCGCCGGTCATCAACGCCTGGCCAACCTGTGCTGGATCTACGACAGCAATCGCGTCACGATCGAGGGCCATACCGATATTGCTTTTACCGAGGACGTGGCTGCCCGCTTCCTCGCCTATGGCTGGCACGTCACGCGCCTCAGCGACGCCAATGATCTCGGTCAGCTTGACCGCGCGTTTCGCGAAGTCGCCGCCGTCACCGACCGGCCTTCGCTGATCGTCGTACCCAGCCATATCGGCTACGGCTCGCCGCACAAGCAGGACTCGCCGGAGGCACATGGCGAGCCGCTCGGCGAGGCAGAAGTGCGGCTGACCAAGCAGTTCTTCGGTTTCGATCCCGACTCTCAGTTCGTCGTGCCGAACGGCGTGCGTGCCCATTTCGATGCGGGCATCGGCGCGCGTGGCGCGGCGCTGCGCCGCGATTGGGAGGCAATGTTCTCCCGTTATCGTGCGGCCTATCCGGCGCTTGGCGCGCAGATCGACGGTATCCGTACCGGCACTCTGCCCGAAGGATGGCAGCAGGCACTGCCGACCTTCGCTGCGGATCCGAAAGGAATGTCCACACGCGACGCATCCGGAAAAGTGCTGAATGCGGTCGCCCAACAAATCCCCTGGCTGGTCGGCGGCGCCGCCGATTTGTCGCCCAGCACCAAGACGCGGCTGGTGTTCGATGGCGCTGGCGACATGCAAGCCATCGGCGGTCCCGGCGACCCACCCGGACGCAACATGCACTTCGGCGTTCGCGAGCATGCGATGTGTGCGATCGTCAATGGCATGACGTTGTGCGGCTTGAAAACGTTCGGATCTGGCTTCCTGATTTTCACCGATTACGCTCGCGGTGCGATTCGGCTGTCATCGCTGATGAACCTGCCTGTCATGCATATCTGGACACATGATTCGATTGGCCTCGGCGAGGACGGACCGACGCATCAGCCGATCGAACAATTGGCGGCGCTCCGCGCGATCCCTGGCATGGTGGTGATCCGCCCGGCCGACGCCAACGAAACCGCCGAGGCGTATCGCAATATCCTTGCCTTCAAGGACCGGCCGGCGGCACTGATTTGCTCGCGCCAGGCGCTGCCGATCATCGACCGGCAGGCAAATGCCCCGGCCAGCGGCCTGGCCCATGGCGCTTACGTTCTTGCCGACGGTCCTGGTGCGCCGGCGGTGATTCTGATCGGGACCGGCAGCGAAGTCGCGCTATGCTTGGCTGCCCGAGAGCAACTTGCCAAGGAAGGCATCTCGGCCCGTGTCGTCAGCATGCCATCCTGGGAATTGTTCGAGGCGCAATCCGAGTCATATCGCGACGAGGTGCTGCCGCCCGCCGTCACGGCGCGCGTAACCGTGGAGGAAGCGGCGGCGATCGGTTGGCATCGCTATGCCGGCCCTGGCGGAACTGTGCTCGGCATGCACAGCTTCGGCATGTCCGCGCCGATCAAGGTGGTGACGGAACATTTCGGCTTCACCGTCGCCCACGTGGTCGAAGCGGCAAAACTCGCCGTTCAGCGCGCGCGCTGATTGGTCTTGGCCGAAGCGAAGCGTGACCCGATTCAGGGCATGATGCCGGCGGACACTGCTGCCTCGCGTGGCCCTTCACAATCGCGCCGGGCGTCGAGCCAGCCCAATAACGCGTCGCGGATCGATAGCAGGCTCTTATAATGCTGCGTTGCGTCCGGCAGTGCCCGCACCGCCTCGGCAAGGCGTGCTGCCGTGGCGGCATCGCGGATTGCGCTCGCCAATGGGTAGACGTGCACGCGAATGCCAAACAACACAGCGTCGGATAGCGGCAGCCGACGCAATGTCTGGCGCTCGACGCGCAGGAACAATGCATCGCCGGCGTTGGCGATCGTAACGATTGGGTTATGGCCTGTGCGCCACTTGCCGGTGGGTTGGAACAGGGCTGCATCGTCCACCACCGCCCAGTTGATGCGGCAGGCGATGTAGCCTGGCTTGACGTGACGCATGAAACGATCGACCGGCGCAGCCAGACGGTCGGCATAGAGCGGCACTGCGCCATGCACCAAAGCGAGCGGGCGCCCAAGCTTTTCCATCAGCCGCCAGCGGGTGGGAAAGCACAGCACGGCGGCGGTGAACATCGGCACCGTATCAGTGATTTGAATCAGGCAAAGATCTTCCTGCACCAACTGGCCGGCGAGTTCCAGCGGATCGCAGGACAGGTTAGGGAGGTTCCATGCTTCTCCGGTCAGGCGGTTGTGCAACCAGTCGCCGTCGCGGGTGAACCAGTCGGGATGATGCGTCGTGAGGTTGTCGATGACGGCCGTTAGCGTCTCGGCGCGTGCCGTATCGGATGCGGGCAAGGCGGCGAAGACCTCGGCGTGATGATTGCTAAGCAAGCCGCGGCGTTGCTCCAGTTCCGCGGGGTAGCGGTCATCCAGTTCGAACCAGGCGGACTCTGGCAGGGTGATCAACCCCATCGCCATGCGATAAGGCCCGGCCTCGAAGGGCAGATAGATTGTTTCCGGTGGCAAGGTATGCATGCGGCACTGTGGCATGGCGCATGGACGGACGCCAACCACGGTCATCGCGCGGAGAGGAGCGACGCAGCAACCTTGTTCGAATCTTTGCGTCCGTGCTGCGTGCGCGCGTGATCAAGGTTGCTTCGCCGCTGGGCTGCTGGTGAGAAAGAAAGCCTCTCCTCCTATCCCCCCGCAAGGGGAGGGGGACTGTTCCATCCAACTGCCGGTCGGCCGCCTCGGCCGGGGGCAACTCGCAATGACATTCAGGGGTTGTGGCAGCAGCCGTCTGCCTCTTCTCCAGCAACGAAACGTCCGTTCGGATCGACGAAGCCTTCACTTTTATAGCGATCGTGGTGGCGCACCCAATCGGTCAGGTTGCCGTTGATCGTCTCGTTGCGGCCCTTCGGCGTTACGTCGAGCACTGCGTAGGCATTAAGGTTGATTTCGCCGCCACGCGCGAAGGACGAGTAGGTGTGGAAGATATTTCCGCCCTCATCCTGGTAGAACACGCTGCGGCCGGACATTTCGTCGATGCCGATCGGGCGCATGTCGTAGTTGTAATAAGCTTCTCCCTTGGCCAACTCCTCGGGGCGGAACGAAACGTGGAAATCGTAGTTGAAGTCGGTGCCGTGGGAGGAGACGAATTTCATGCTCCACGCCATGCGCCGCCGATAGGCATCCAATTTTGCAAACGGCGCGCGGGCGACGGCGACATAGGTCACGTCGTGGTGTTCCAGATGCACCAGCGCACCGCTGATCTGGTCGATCTCGAAAGAGCACCCGACGCAGCCTTCGGTCCAGTCGGGGCCGAACATGAAGTGCTTCACCACGAGCTGGCTGCGGCCGTCGAACAAGTCGGACAGTGTTTCGGGACCGTTGGGACCTTCGAAGACGTAGGTCTTGTCTACCTTCACCCAGGGCAGCGCCATGCGTTCGGTGGTCAGCTCGTCACGCATGCGGGTGAACGCTTTCTCCCTGGCCAGAAGCTGCTTGCGGGCTATCAGCCATTCTTCGCGGGAGACGACCGGGTGTTGCATGGACGGACTCCTTGTTGCGGGTGGCGGGTGAACGGTGCCGCCCTATCCTGCACGACGATCGGGCAACGCGCTTGCCGACATGTCGGCGGCAAATTCGGCGAAGCGTTCGAAGCAGCTTGTCCAGCCGTCGCGGTGGCTGTCGCGGGCGGGCACGCTTTCGAAGCCGGTCTGGTAAAGGGAGAGCAAGGTCTGCGCGCCGCGCGGTTGGAAGGTGACAGTGATGCGCATTTCGTGGCCGGGATTGCCGTCCGCATCCTCCCAGGCGTACGTGAAGACCAACCGTTCCGGTGGAATGACTTCCTGATAGACGCCGCGTTTGGTGTGCAGCGAGCCCTCGGGTGACCGCATGGCGACGCGGTAGCTGCCGCCGGGGCGGGCATCGAGGCGGCACGATTCGATGGCGAACCCCTTGGGTCCCCACCAGCACGCCGCATGCTCTGCGGTGGTCCAGGCAAGGAACACCAACGCGGGTGGCGCGTCGATCAGGCGCGAAACAATAAGTTCGGGTGCCTCTGCGGCTTCGGTATCAGTGACGGCGGCCACGGGACGATCGCTTTCCTTGCAGCGTCTCCAGGTAGTCTTCGAGGCGATCGAAGCTTTGCTCCCAGTGGGCGCGGTATTCTTCCAGCCACGTGGCCGCGTCCTTCAGGGGGCCGGCTTGCAGGCGGCAGGGCCGCCACTGTGCTTGCTTGCTGCGGGCGACGAGGCCGGCGCGCTGGAGCACTTTCAGGTGCTTGGAGACGGCGGGCAGGCTCATGGCGAAGGGCTCGGCCAGGGCGCTAACGGAGGTCTCGCCCGCGGCGAGGCGCGCGAGAATGGCGCGGCGGGTGGGGTCGGAGAGGGCGGCGAAGGTGGCGCTGAGGGGGTCGGCGGACATGGATGTGGAGAACCGAGTGGTTAAGTAACCGATTGGTTAATTGAAAAAGCGGCGGATGTCAAGGAGAAAGCGCGTCCGAAGGGACGTGCATCCGTTTGACCGACGCGATCAAGCAAGCACTTGCGCGGCCACAACCCGTGTCATTGGGAGTTGCCACCGGCCGAGGCGGCCGCCCGGCGGCTGGATGAAAGTGCGGCGTGCCACAGGTATTTCGTCATGGCGGGGCCTGACCCGGCCATCGACGCATCATCGATCGGGACGTGTTCGGTGCGCGCCCGCTCAGTTGGGGAATATGGCCGGGTTAAGCCCGGCCATGACGGGAACTTTCTTGCCGGCGCGCCGCGCCGCAGCAATCCCGATCGACCGGCGCATGGACAACCGAGCGCTGACCCGCCGCGAATTGCTTCGGCCCTTTGGCACTTCGCATTGATCCGTAGTACCGTCCCCGCATCCAATATTGCCTGGAGGTCACGCCATGCATGCTCGGCGGCTCGATCACATCCAACTTGCGATGCCGCCAGGCCGCGAGGATGAGGCGCGTGCGTTCTATCAAGGCATGCTTGGCATCGGCGAGGTGACCAAGCCGCCCCATTTGGCGGTGCGTGGTGGGTGCTGGTTCGAGCAAGGCGAGTTGAAGGTTCATCTTGGTGTCGAAGCAGACTTTGTGCCCGCCCGGAAGGCGCATCCGGCCTTCATCGTCGAAAATCTGCGGAGCCTCGCAGCGATGTTGGAGCGAGGCGGGTATCGTGTGAGCGAGGATCAGCCGCTGGAAGGCTATGACCGGCTTTACGTGGATGATCCTTTTGGTAATCGGATCGAGCTGATGGAACCGAAATTTCAGTCGGTAGAATCAGGGGAGGGCGGCACTGCCAGTCCCATGTCATTGGGAAGAGCGTAGCAACGAAGCAATCTCGCTCGGGGAAGCCTCCGGACCGTCCGTGCATCCAGACGACTGGGATTGCTTCGTCGCGGCGCTCCTCGCAATGACATAGGCCTCGCAATGACATAGGATGTGTGTGACTAACGCTTCTGCGGTAGCGCGTCGTAAATTATCAACGATTTCTGGTGGTTCCGGCTGCCGCCCGTCATCGGAATCATAGTGGCGCCGTCGAACTCATGCCTCCCCTCCTGCTTATCCTCCCATGCGAGGAAGCGTTCGACCGTCCAGGACTCACGTAGCGGGGTGCTCATGGCTGAGAGCCTAGGCATCCTTCGATCCCCTCGCAGCCTCGGCATCCTTCGATCTCGCAACGATCGCTTGAACCCGCCCTGCCGTCATGCCGCCCACAATCCATGGTGACGCGCTGCCCCGTCCAGGCTATATCTGGTGCCCAGCCAAGCCTTTGGAGGAGTCGCCCGCATGGATGGAACGGCCCGCGCCGCCGATGAACATCCGGTTCGCTTCGACCTGCTGACCGAAAACCCGGTCTATAAGCCGTTCCGCTACCCCTGGGCCTACGAGGCCTGGATGACGCAGCAGCGCGTTCACTGGCTGCCCGAGGAAGTGCCGCTGGCAGACGATGTGAAGGACTGGCACCGCACCCTCTCCGATTCGGAACGCAACCTGCTGACGCAGATCTTCCGCTTCTTCACCCAGGCCGATGTCGAGGTGAACAACTGCTACATGAAGCACTACGCGCAGGTATTCAAACCCACCGAAGTGCTGATGATGCTGTCCGCCTTCTCCAACATCGAGACGGTGCACATCGCCGCCTACAGCCACTTGCTCGACACCATCGGCATGCCGGAGCTGGAATACCAAGCGTTTATGAAATACAAGCAGATGAAGGACAAGTACGACTACATGCAGTCCTTCACGGTCGAGTCGCGCTTCGAGATCGCCCGCACGCTGGCGGCCTTCGGCGCCTTTACCGAGGGGCTTCAATTGTTTGCCTCCTTCGCCATCCTGCTGAACTTCCCGCGGTTTGGCAAAATGAAGGGGATGGGCCAGATCATTTCCTGGTCCGTGCGCGATGAAACGCTGCACTGCAACTCCATCATCCGGCTGTTCCGCACTTTCGTCCAGGAAAACCCGGAACTGTGGAGCCAGGACCTGAAGCGTGAAATCTACATCACGGCCGCCACCATCGTGGACCATGAGGACGCATTCATCGACCTCGCGTTCGAGCAAGGTGCGGTGCACGGCCTGACAGCGCAGGAGGTGAAGCAATACATCCGCTATATCGCCGACCGCCGCTTAGTGCAGCTTGGGCTGAACGCGCTGTATCACGTGCCGAAGAACCCGCTGCCGTGGCTGGACGACATGCTGAACGCAGTGGAGCATACGAATTTCTTTGAGAATCGGGCGACCGAATACAGCAAGGCGTCAACGACCGGCACCTGGGAAGAGGCGTTCGACACGCCGGTCTCTGCTGTGCTGGCAGCGGAGGCGACCGGCGGCGGCAAGAAAACCGAATTGACGGGAAGTTCGTCTGAATAATGCGATTATTACGCTTATGACGACAAATCCCCTAGCCAAGTACCGCGAAATCGTCTATTGATTACACGTTCTGCCTTGCTGTGAGGCAAAATCGTAATAGCGACGCAGAAATAACCCTTTGTTAACGCATTTGTGACGAAATGCCGGACGACTATAGGACATAATATAGTGGAACTGACTTTCGGCAAATGGAGTCGCGGCGGCTCATCGGGTGGAACACTCGCATGGTTGATGGGGCGTTCTATCGTGCTGAAATCGCGTGATTGGGGTTGACCGATGGGGACGACCACGTGGGCAACCGGTGCTGCCGGCACCGTGGAGCAGGCGGCAAACGAACTGGAAGAGGATGCTGGCCGGGAGCATTCCGGTGGTAGCGGCGTACCGCGCTACAGCCGGCGCTTGTCCGACAAGATTCTGATCGCGTTCCACCATGCCTGCGACCAGAGTGATTTCGAGGTCGCCGAGCAATTGCTACACATCCTCGAAATGATGCTGACCCGCCGGCCGCTGACGCCGGACGGCACACGGCGCCGCAACATGGAAAGCCTGGTTGCGGCACACGAACGGCTATGGCACTTGCGGCATCCCCACACCGACCAGTTCTGAGCCCCTTCGCTGCAACGCCGCCATCGCCGAGCCTGACCCGGGACCAAGTCCGGTCGTCCCGGTTGCGCAATGCACCGGTCAGATCGCTGCCAGCGTGTCGAACACGTCTCCCGCCGGCGGCAGACCCAGAATATGCCGGCGGTGCCACAGGGCGTAGAACAACAGCTTCCATGCCGCGAAACCGTCGCGCCAGCGGCGGACATTGCGAAACAGCGCCACCACGCGGTCTGGATCGGCGATCTCCGCCACACCCGGTTGCGCCGCCACCAGCGACCCCAATCGCGGTCCCTGCCCTTTGATCCACGCCCCTACCGGCACGGTGAAGCCCTGCTTCGGCGCGAAAGGCCGCGCGACAGGCAAATGCTTCTCAAGCCACTTGCGCAGGATCCACTTACCCATGCCGTCGCGCAGCTTCATGGCATCCGGCAGGCGGAAGGCGGCCGAGGCAACGCCTTTGTCCAGGAACGGTGTGCGCCCCTCCACCGCATGCGCCATCAGGCAGCGGTCCAGCTTCAGCAACAGGTCGTGCGGCAGCCAGTCGGTGATGTCGGTCGCCTGCGCTGCGGCCAGCCGCGAGCGGCCGCCTTCGGCCGCGCGCAGTTCCGCCGCGGCGATGCCGTCGCGCCACCCGGCGGGGCGCGCCCGCAGCACGTTCACGCGATCGAAGGAGCCACGCGCGTACATCGCCCGTCCACCCAGCCACCAGGGACGCATCGCACTGGCATAGCGCGGATAACCAGCGAAAATCTCGTCACCGCCTTCACCGCTGAGGACCACCTTCACATCCTGCCGCGCACGCTGCGCCAGGAACCAGGTGGGGATGATGGCGTAGTCGGCCGCGGGATCGTCCATGCAGGCCACGATCTCGGGCAGATGCTGCCAGACCATCGCCTCGTTGATCTCGATTGCCTCGTGCCGCGCGCCACAGGCTTTCGCCACCGCCGCCGCGTGGTCGCGCTCATCCGCCGCTTCGGGCACGTCGAAGCCGGCGGTAAAGGCCAGCACGGGCTCATCGTTCAGCCGCGCCATCAACGCGAGCAAGGTGGAACTGTCGATGCCGCCGGAGAGGAACATGCCGTACGGTACATCGCTGCGCTGGTGCAGGTCGACCGACTCTTCCAGCGCGCGGTCCAGCCGGACCAGCGCCTCGTCTTCGTCGATGTTCTCCGGTCCCCCTTCCGGGATGGCGCTGATCCGGCGGCGGTCGATCACGTGGCCGTCCGCGCAGGTGAGCGTCTCGCCGGGCAGCAGGCGCTGGATGCCGTCGAAGATCGTGTCGGGGCCGGTGGTGAATTGCAGTTGCAGCAGTTCCTCGCGCGCCGAGGGGCGGACGGCACGCGTGACCAGGCCGGCTTCCAGTAGCGCCTGCGGCTCCGACGCGAAGGCCAGGCCCTGTGGCACCTGCGCGATATACAGCGGCTTGATCCCGAACGGATCACGCGTCAGTGTCACAGACCGTTGCGCACGTTCATGGATCGCGACCGCGAACATGCCGCGCAATTTCTGCGCGTAATCCGCGCCCTGGCGCAACCACAAATGAAGTGGCGGCTCGCAATCGCTGTTGGTGGCGAACGTCACCTCCGGCATCGCCGCGCGCAATTCGCGATAGTTGTAAATCTCGCCGTTGCAGATCAGCGTCGCAGCGCCGGCGAACAATGGCTGGTCTCCGGTCACCAGGTCGATGATCGCCAACCGGTTGTGCACCAGCGCGACGCGGCCAACGACCGCGTGCCCGGTACCGTCGGGGCCGCGATGATGCAGGCTGTCGATCAGACTTGACAGGGTAGCGGGGTCGGGCGGGGGGGCCCCGCTTGACAGGATCAGGCCAGCGATGCCGCACATTTAGCCTGCAACCTCCAGTAACAGGTTTTCCAACGCCACCGATTGGGTGTGCGCATTCAGGTTGCGCCGCGCATGATCGTATCCTGCCCGAGCCAGCACGTGGCGCAATGCCGGATCTGCCACGAGGCGGTGCATGGCGGCGGCGAGTGCGGCGGGATCGTACGGCGGCACCAGCAGACCGGTGCGTTCGTGCTGTATCGCCTCGGCAACGCCGCCTTCATTGGTGCCGATCACGGCGCAGGATTGGGCCATGGCTTCGAAGATGACGCTGGGCAGGCCCTCGGCGTCGCCGTTCGGCGCGACCACGCTGGGCACCAACAGCGACCATGCCCGGGCCATGCGCGCCCGCACGTCTTCTGGCGGGAGCCAGCCGGTGAGTTGCACGCCGGGAACCTCACGCGCCAGGGTTTCGAGGATCGGACGCAACGGGCCATCGCCCACGAAGATGATCGGCGTGGCATCGCCTTGCGCCCGCAGGTGGCGGACGGCGTCCGCTATGTCCCGGATCCCTTTTTTGGCAACGAAACGCCCAGAGAACAGATGGTAGGTCGGTGCAGGTGCGCCGGGCGGCGGTGCCGGGGGAATTTCGGCCCCGATCGGCAGCACAACCAGCTTGTCGGCCGGCACATGTCGGGCCAACGCCATATCGGCAATCGCGGCGGAGACACAGACGAATCGGGATGTGGCCGCCACCACTTGCAGCCAGCGCCGTGCCTGTACCGTGCCACGCCAGTTCTTCGCCTTGCTGATGTCGCCGCCCCAAAGCGTGACCACCATCTTGAGGCCGCGTGCCCGCACCAGAGGCAAGGCCAGTGCCCCACCGCGCGCGAACTGCGCGTGCAGTACCGACGCGCCCGGCGCCACATCCAGCCGCGGCACAATCCCTGCCTGCTGGAACAACGCGCGCGCCAACCAGGTGGGGCCGAGTCGGACGACCGATCCGCCGAGTTGATTCGCCAAAGGCATGATGTGCCGCCCGACCCAGACCGGCGTCAGGCGCGTGAACCCGACATATTGGCGGCGCAGAAATTGGATTTCCGATGGCGTGCCGATCCGGTCGCGATACACCAGAAACGGTATCGGAACGGAAGGGCTTTGCGAGACGGTGCGGGCCAGGGTGGTGGCGCTCATCCGGCTGGTTCCTACCCGCCTTGTCAGCCGCGGCGCAAGCACCCAATCTTCCATGTCATGGCACGCATGACATCCCTATCCGAACGGACGGTGATTGAAGTCGCCGGCGAGGACCGCGTCGCGTTCCTGCAAGGCCTGGTCAGCAACGACGTGGCCGAGGCTGCCGTCGGGCGCGCCGTGTGGGCGGCGTTGCTGACGCCGCAAGGGAAGTATCTGGCGGACTTCTTTATCCTCGCGGACGGCGATCGGCTGTTGCTGGATGCGGAACGAGCGCAGGCGCCAATGCTGCTGCAGCGGCTGACCCGATTCCGGTTGCGGTCGAAGGTGACGCTGCGGCCAGCAGATGAACTGAGGGTGTACTCCGCCTGGGACGATGCGCC
>Ga0335075_10015290_pt1 | contig 11506 bp, 9 predicted proteins | sample Lox_Sample_24_FD_206723 | JGI IMG/M metagenome (GOLD analysis project Ga0335075, IMG submission 206723) | Soil microbial communities from Loxahatchee National Wildlife Refuge, Florida, United States - Lox_Sample_2.4 | ecosystem: Environmental > Terrestrial > Soil > Wetlands | place: USA: Florida...
TGGTTCCCGCCACCATCGCCGCGGCAACCCCGGCCAGGAGCACCGCCTGGGGATTGATCCGCCAGCCGCCGCGTAGCGCGCGCAGCGTGAGCGCCAGGCCGAGCGTACCGGCGGCCAGGCCAGCCGCGGCAAGGCCGACGGCGAGGTAGGGGCTCAGCCGCAGGTCAACGGACCACGGCAGTTGGCCGAGCGCGCCAGACACGCCAGGCGGCCCAGGCAGCGGCGGCTCCATCAGCGATGTGCCCGCGACCCCGACCGCGATCGTGCACGCGATGCTGACTCCGGTCAGGATCAGCCCGGTGGTCCCCGTCGACGCCATCGCTCACAGGCGGGTGGCAAGCGCCCAGGCGACGTCGGCGAACTGGCGGGCGCGGTGCAGTTGTGCCCTCAGGTCGGTGCCGGTCGCGCGGTGCGCGAGGGGAACCTCGACCTCAACGATCCGCAATCCCTTGCGCTTCAAGTCGATGGTGAGGGCGGTCTCGACGCCGAACCCTCGGGCGAGGGGCCGTGCAGCGTCAAAGGCTGCCCTGGTGAGACACCGCTGTCCGTTCAGTGGCTGAGCGGGTGAGTAGCCGATCGCGCGCCTGGTGCCCGCCGCGGACAGCCGCACCACGAACCCGTGGCCGCCCAGCTTGACCTGGGCAGCGAACACCCCGATCGTCATGTCCGCCTCGCCCGCCGTGACCGGCGTGATCAGCGGACCGGCTTCGGCCGCCGTCGCGCCGAGGTCGGCGTCGAGGAACAGCAGGTGCCGCGGGACCTGGTGCCGCTCTCGCTGGTCGAGCAGGCGGATGGCTTCGGCGCCGGTCTCCATCGCGGCCGCCTTGCCGCGGTTACGGGCGTGCCGAAGCACGGATGCGCCTGCCTGTTCCGCGGCCCGTGCCGTACCGTCCCGTGAACCGTCGTCGACGACCACGACCACGTCGACGGCGGAGAGAGCGCTGGCGGCGGTCACCGTGGCGGCGATGCGATCAGCCTCGTTGTACGCCGGAATGACGACGGCTACCTGTGACATGGCACAGATGCTAGCCGTCGCCGGGGATACTGTGCTGCGAAGATACCCTGAGGTTTAGGTTTAGTTGCCGGTGACCGCGGTCGGCTCGTTCACGATGGTGAAGACGGAATCGAGACCGGTCACCTGAAGGATCTTCCTGACAGCGGGCCGCGGCGCGGCGAGCTCGAGCTCACCGCCCCGCTCCTGGACCTGGCGGAGGCAGGACAGCAGGACGTTCATTCCGGTGGAGTCGCAGAACTCCACGCCGGACAGGTCGATGATCATCCGGGATGCCGGGGCTGCGCTGGCGATGGCTGCGGCAAGCTCGCTGTGTAGCCGCGGAGCGGTATAAAGATCGATTTCTCCCGATACGATCACGATCGCGTGATCTTCCCGAGACCGACTCGAGACATTGAGCTCCACGGCTGGAACCCTACAGCCATGTACTGCCGGAACGCTAGTGGCAGTTACCAGGAAAGCGCATGCTACGCGGCGCGGACCCGCTCGTCCGGCATGCTGCCCGGCTCGCGGCCGACCGGGCAGCAGATGGCACGCGGACCACCCCTGCACCCCGCAAGCTCCCCGCCCGGCACGCAGATCACCTCGAATCCGGCCGCCTCAAGGCGCGTGTTGGTCAGCGTGTTCCGCTCGTAGGAGATCACCGTGCCGGGATCAAGCACGAGCAGGTTGGCGGCGTCGTCCCACTGGTTGCTCCAGCCGGAGCCGAAGCCGGTCTCGATCATGTGTAGCCGGTCGATCCCCATCGCCTGCGCCGCGGCCTCGAGAAACGGCTGCGCGTGCGACAGGCACAGCCCGCCGGCACGCTGGGTAATCGTACGCGCGACCAGCGAGTAAGCGATCGTGGGCCGCATCACGACCGTGTCCGGTCCGGCCATTGTGCACAGCGTGTCCAGGCATTCTGTGCCGCTGGGATCGGTCAGCACCGCCAGCACGGTGTGCGCGAACCCGCTGTCGAACACCCTCCGGGCTAGCCGCTCCATGCCCGCGGGCGAGGTCTGGCCGCCGGTGCCGATCGCCACGACGCCGGGCGCGAGCAGCAGCACGTCGCCGCCGGCCAGCAGTTCCAGGCCCGGCTCGTATAGCCGCTTTGTCCCGGCGAACATCGGATGATGCGCGAACACGATCGCGGCGAGTTCCGCCTCGGTCCTCCTCGCCCGCGGGCTGGTGACCGCCACGCTGTCCCCGATCCAGACGCACGAGTCCCTGGCGAACACCAGGTTGGGCAGCGGCTCGATGATCCAGTCCCAGGCACCGAGCAGGCCGAATACGGCGCCGCGGCCGCCGCGGAACTCGTCCCGCGCCAGCCCCATGATGATGACCTGGGCGAGTTCCTCCGGGCTGAGGTCATCCAGATAGCCCCTGAGCTGGCCCCTGAGATCATCACCGAGCCGAGGGTCTTTGAGCACGGCCTCCACCGCCTGGCGTCTAGCCGACGCGTACTCGAGAGCGTCCTGCAGCAGCTCGGTCAGGTAGAGCACCGCGACGTCATGCTCACGCAGGACCTGAGTAAAGGTGTCATGTTCTTGCTGCGCCCGTTCGGCCCAGGGCAGGGCGGCGAACAGCATCCCGCATTTGTGCTGTGGTGTCACCCGCCGCAGTTCCGCTCCCGGCCGGTGCGCTAGCACCGTCCGCAGCCGTCCTACCTCGCTGTCCACTCCGTAAAACTGGGACACGAATCCCCCTGGATGCATGTCGTAAGTCTTTTAGCCACACCCCGCGCCGGTGTCCGCTCTGCCGTTTGTTCCTGTGCGGACGCAGTTGGAGCCCACGAGCGTACGACATTCCCCGCTGTTAGTTATCACCACTTCCGGACGCGATTACGCATCCCGTGACGACACGGTCACCAATTCTGGGGCGCTGCCGTATAGCACCGGCACTTCAGCCCATACCTTCTTCTCTGCCTGATCGCGGCCACCGCAAACACCCCAACGCAGCGACAGCCGGTCGACGATGCTCAGGCCCCGTCCGCCTACTGAGGAATTGCCCGGCTCGTTCACTCTGGGCATGCCCCCGCCGCCACCGTCACTGACCGCTACTTCCACGCTGTCGGAGTGCAATGCCCAGGAGATCTCCAGCGTGCCACTCGGCAGTGGGCTGGCATGGCGCAACGCGTTGCTGATAAGTTCACTGAGCACGAGACCTGCGTCACACGCAGTAGTGTCGGCCACTCCCGCTTCCCCCAGGTCAGCGATGAGGCGGCGGCGCGCGATGCCGACGCTAGAGGCTCTGTACGGGAGCACCATGACGCCCGACGTAGCTACCTCCATATAAGACCGCCCCGCCCGTGGAACTAAACCAACCCGGTACGAGCGGAAATGCCCAGTGTGAACGAGGTGAAACCGTGAACGCCATATTTGGTGGGTGTTATGTTGCTCCTTGTCCCTAGTGCGGGACGAAATGTCCCGATGACAAGGTAGGGTGACGCCGTGGCTACCCCGACTGTTATCGTCGACAACCTGCACGTGGTCTATCGTGTCTACGGGGCCGGCGGAGACAAGGGCACCGCGGCGACCGCGCTGATGCGCGTGGTCAGGCGGCAGAAGCGCGCGTCCATCCGCGAGGTACACGCGATCCGGGGCATTTCGTTCGTGGTGAACCACGGCGACGTGGTGGGCGTCATCGGCAGGAACGGGTCCGGTAAGTCGACCCTGCTGCGGGCAATCGCCGGGCTGCTCCCCGCGGAGGAGGGCGCTGTTTACAGCATCGGTCAGGCCGCGCTCCTCGGCGTCAACGCCGCGCTCATGGACGACCTGACCGGTGAGCGGAACGTAGTGCTCGGCTGCCTCGCGATGGGCATGCCTCCGCAGGAAGTCAAGGCCCGGTACCAGGACATTGTCGACTTCTCCGGCGTCGGCAGGTTCGTCGACCTGCCGATGCGCGCCTACTCAACGGGCATGGCGCAGCGGCTGAGGTTCGCCATCGCGTCGGCCAAGAGCCACGAGATCCTGATGATCGACGAGGCCCTCGCCACCGGTGACGCCTCGTTCCGGATGAAGAGCCACAACCGGATCAGGGAGCTGCGCGACGAGGCCGGCACGGTGTTCCTCGTCGCGCACAACCTCGGCGAGATCGAGCAGAGCTGCAACCGGGTGATCTGGATGGAGGCCGGCCAGATCCTCCGGGACAGCACGGACGTGCCCGGCGTCATCGACGAGTACCTGGCCGCCACCGGCGGCGAACCCCGGCAGCGCGAGCAGGCCCGCCTCTAAGGGCGGGGGCCCGCTCGCCGCGGGTAAGACGGATACCGCAACTATTTGGTCACTTTTGGGCTAGCGTAAGCCCGCTCAGGCGTCGGCGGCATCCGCCCGGAGCAGGCTCAGCCGCATCACCGTTCCGCCGCCCGGCCGCGAGCGCGCCACCACGGTGCCGTTCTGTGCCACCGCCAGGCGCCGCACGATGTACAGCCCGATCCCGACCCCGCCGAACCGGCGCCGGTCTCCGGTCTCAGCCTGGAAGAAGCGTTCGAAGATGCGCTCGTGGTCGCCGTCCGCGATCCCGATCCCCTCGTCCTCGACGTCGACCTCGATCCATTGCCCCCTCCGCCGGGCCCGCACGGTCACGATCCCGCCGGACGGCGAGTACTTGAACGCGTTCTCAAGCAGCTGGCCGACGATGATGTCGGTGGACATCGAGTCGCCGTACGCCTGCGGCAGGTCGTCGGGCACGTCCGCCATGACCTTGTGCTTGTCCGACAGCGGCCCGAACGACACGACCGTCGCCCGCAGCAGCCCTGCCAGGTCGAACGGCTCGTTGTTGACCGGAAGCTGGTTGGCGCCGGCCCGCGCGCCGAGAAGCAGTTGCTCGACCAGTTGCCCGAGAGACCCGGCCCGCTCGGCGATCGTCCGCACCGCGGACCGGCGGTCGGCGTCGGACAGTTGGTCCCACCGCGAGGCGAGCGTCGACGCGAACCCCTGTACCACGGTGATCGGGGTGCGCAGTTCGTGGCTGGTCGTGGCCAGGAACAGGTCCTTGGCTTCCTCGAGCTCCTTCGCGGCGGTCACGTCACGGAAGTCGACCACGCGCTCCTTGCCGTCGCCGAACGCCGTGCACAGCACATCGAGCCAGCGGCCGCTGTCGAGCTTGTGGGTCCGGCGCTCCCCGGCCTCGGGGATCGGGAACGGCGGCGGCGCGCCCATGACCTTGCTTGCCGGCATCCCGGTGATCCGGTGCGCGGCCGGGTTCCACTGCTTGACCAGGCCGTCGGTGTCGAGCACGGCGATGCCGTCGGCGCTGCCGTCGATGACCGCGCGCTCGTGCGCCCGCTGGCGCACGACTTCCTCGAACGCCATCGCGTTGGTCAGCGCGACGCCCGCGTGCCCGGCGAGCAGCTCAAGCAGCTCCAGTTCCACGTGGCTGAGCGTGCGGCGGCTGTACAGCGCGTACAGCGCGCCGTAAGGGCGCCCGCCGACGTGCGAGAGGCTCAGCGCGATCGTGTGCAGGCCGGGCAGCGCGGACCAGATGAGGTCGTCGAACTCGCCCGACTCGCCGGTCGCCATCATCACCGTCTTGCCCGACCGCAGCAGCTCGCCGACCAGGCTGCTGGACAGCGACGCGACCCGTCCGCGCAGCCGGGTCGGCAGCCCGGCGGTGGACACCAGCCGGAGCCTGTCGTCCTCGATCAGCACGAACCCGCCCGCGTCCGCCCCGGTCAGCTCCCGGAGGCTGGCCGCGATCCGGTCCAGGACCGACTCCAGGTCCCGCTGCGCGTTCATGTCGGCCACGACATCGCCGAGACGGCGTACCACACGCGCCCGTTCGGCCATGTAGTGCCGGGCTGCGTCGTCCTCGCCTGTCTGATGGCAGATGTTCACCCAGCCGATCACGTCGCCGCCGCCAGTCAGCGCGCTGGTGTCAATGCGCAGGTCGATCGCGGACCCGTCCTTGCGGATCCGGCGGGTCGCGAACGAGATCTGGCCGCCGCTCCGGACCCGCTCGAGCACGGCGTTGTGCTCGGCGTTGAGCTCTTCGGGGATGATCGGCGGCTTGAGGCCGATCACCTCGGCGGCCCCCCAGCCGAACATCCGTTCCGCCGCCGGGTTCCACAGCATGACCGTCCGGTCCGTGCCAAAGGCCACGATCGCGTCCGCGGCACTCTCGATCACCGCACGCGCGGTCGCGTCTACTGGATCCCTTCCGCCGGCGGCTTCCGCCTGCCCTGCCACCACAGCAACATCGTGCCATCTGCGGCGGCACGGGTCAGCGGAAGAGCATTACTTACTAACTGAACGATCCGTGGCGCCCCTTACGAATTTTCCGTTTTCTCCGGGGTTGTCGGCCTATGCCGTGATGATCGTCACGGCTAGAGCGGTCGCCAGGAGAGGCTGAGCTGCTGCCCGTAGATGTAGGTGCCAACCGGCGTTCCGTTGGCCGCGCTGCTGCCGGCCGTGGCGAGGTTGTCGCCGTTCCAGAGGTTGTAGATCGTGCCGCCGAACGGGCTCGCCCCGTAGTCAGCCCACTGCTCGCCCTTGTTCTCCGCGTTGCACGCCTCCAGCCGGGCATAGTCGCCGTTCGCCTGGCTGCCGGGGTTGACGTAGAGGCATTTGCCGTTGATCCGGACGGTCCCGTCGGGCTCGAAGGTCCAGTCCTCCTCGTGCCAGCCGTTGCACTGCCACAGCACGACGCGGGTACCGTTCGCGGTCGCGTTGCCGGGGTCGGCCAGGCACATGCCCGGGATGCCGTTCTCTATCGGTCCGGCGGGCGTGGTCCAGGTCTTGCTAGCCCCGACGTTGCAGGCCAGGACCTCTACGGTCACGCCGTTGTGGTTACCACCGGGATCGCCGAGGCAGAGTCCCGAGGCCGCGTTGACCAGCGCGGGACCCGCCCATCCTTTCTGGCTCTGCACGGATTCTTCCTGTGCCTGCCACTGCTGCGAGGTCGCGTCCGTGCACTTGGCCAGCACCACTTTGGATCCGATCTTGGTCCCGGACTCGGTGAGGCACTCACCGCGACCTCGGATCGTGCCGTCCTGGGCGATCGTCCAGTTCTGCGATCCGGTGCCGTTGCAGTTCCAGATCCGCACGCCCGTCCCGTCGTCCAGGCACTTGCCGCCGAGATCCAGCCGGATCGGGCCGTAGGCCTCGCTGCTGGCGGAGTCCTTCACCGTCCAGGTGAACGTCTCCGAAGCCGAGGCCTGGTAGTTGTCCCCGATGTTGATGGTGACGTGGTACGTGCCCGCCTTGGCCGGCCAGCCCGAGAACACGGTGGCACCGGGCACGGGCGCCTGGTATATCCCCGGCGGCAGGCCGCTCGCGGAGTAAGCGAGCTGCGCGCCCTTGACGGAGTCGGTCACGCTGACGCTCACCGCGGCGGCGCCACCTACGTAGCTGGTGAGGTTCGCCTGCTGCTTGACCGTGATGGTCCCGTGGATGATCCACTCCACCTTGCTGGTCGTGCTGCCGCCGAGCGGGTTCGTCACCGTGATGTTCGTGACCGGGGAGCCGGCCGTCGTGGGGGTCCCGGTGAAGGTGATCTGATCCTGACCGGTGACGGCGTAGGAGATGCCCGCTGGCAGGGTCCCCACCGTGAAGTCCAGCGGGTCGTGCGCCGCGGAGTAGGCGGTGAACAGGACGCTCACCGGCTGTCCGATGGTGGCGAGGGCGGTGAGGGGGCTGGCGGTCACCACGTCATCCACGGTGAGCGGGATGCTGACGCTCGCGCTTGCGCCGCTGCTGTCCGTGGCCGTCACGACCGCGGTGAACGTTCCCGCCTGCGTGGGCGTCCCGCCCGTGTAGAAGTTGCAGGCTTGGGCGGACGGAATGGCGCACATGGTCGAGACGCTCATGCCCGGCGGCTGCCCGGCCATGCTGAACGAAAGGCCCGGGTCGGGCGTGGAGTCGATCGCGGTCAGTTCCAGGTTCGGCGATGGCTCGCCCACCGTGAGGGAGGACGGAACCTTGCTGTCCAGCTCGAGCGTGATCGTGCCGCTGTCCGTGGACTGGACCATGGGACCAGCGGAAACGGTGGCGGCATGCGCCGCGCTGGCCGGTACCGCGATCAGGCCGGCGCTCCCGAGACTCGCCACCATCGCCCCGGCGAGAACGAACCGACGTGCCCCTGCGATGACCCCGCGCATAACCGCTCCCCGTGGCCGGAATGGCCGGTACTTCCCCGTACGGCACGCGGCCTCGTAGCGCAGACACCGGCGAGCCTGAAAGGCTCTGCCGCATTGTTACCGTTTCACGTGGATCAACGCAAGTACGCAGATCGTTCCATTTCCGCAACAAGCGTTCTCGCCCGGGACCGCTGACCCCTAGTCAGTGAGGAGGACGCCGGGGTTGAGGATGCCCGCTGGGTCGAGGGCGGACTTCACGGCGCGCATGGCAGCGATCTCGGCGGGGGTCCGGCTGAGATGCAGCAGCGCCGCCTTGGCGTGCCCGATGCCGTGCTCGGCGGAGATCGTGCCGCCATGGGCGGCGGCGAGGCCAAGCACCGCCTCGTCCACCGTCTGGTCGTCGGGGTCGGGACCTAGCACGTTCACGTGTACGTTTCCCACGCCGATGTGGCCGAACACGATCGCCCGCGCGTCCAGCTTCGCGATCACCTCGCCGAGTTCGGCGCGGAACCCGGGCAGCCGGGACAGCGGCATGGCGACGTCGAGCTTGTGCGGGATGCCCGCGGCGCTGATCGACTCCGTGTGCCGTTCCCGGTACGCCCACAGCGCCTCCCGGCCGGCGGCGTCCACCGCGACCGAAGCGGATTCGAGCTGGGGAATAGCCGCCAGTCGTTCGGCATAGTCTTCGGCTTTTTCGGAGGCGCCGGCCACCTCCGCGAGCAGGTAAGCGGGGTAGTCCTCCGGCAGCGGAGCCGGCAGCCCGGTGTGCGCACGCACCAGCGCGAGCCCGGGTGCCTCGAAGTACTCGACGGCGCGGATGCCCGGGACGGCGGCGCGGATGGCGGCCTGCAGCGCGGCGGCCTCGGCGATGCCGCCGACGCCGGCGAGCAGGGTGAGCACCGGCGGCTCGGCTGGCCACAGCCGCAGCCGCGCGGCGGTGACCACCCCGAGAGTGCCCTCGCTGCCGACCACCAGCTGAGCCAGGTCGTAGCCGGTGTTGTCCGCCAGGATGCCGCCGAGACGGGAGAGCACGCTGCCGTCCGCGAGCACCGCCTCGACGCCAAGCACCTGCGCCCGGGTCCCGCCGTACCTGATTGCCTGGACGCCGCCCGCGTTGGTCGCGATCGTGCCGCCCACCGTGGCGGACTCCCGCGACGCCAGGCTCACGCCGTACTCGAACCCGGCCCGTGCCGCGTGCTCGCGCAGGTCCGCGATCGTGACCCCGGCCCCGGCGGTCACCTGGCCGGAGAGCGTGTCCACCGGGTCCAGCCGGGTCAGCCGTCGGGTCGAGAGCATCACCGGCGGCGCGGCCGGGTCGCTCCGGTAGGGGACGCCACCTGCCACCAGGCCGGTGTTCCCGCCCTGCGGCACGATCGGGACGCCGTGCCGTGCGCAGGCCACGACCACGGCCGCGACCTCCTCGGTCGAGGCCGGGCGGACCACGCACCTGGCCAGCCCGCTGTACCTGCGGGTCCAGTCGGTCGTGTAACCGCCGGTTACGCCAGGATCGGTCAGTACATGATCGTTTCCCGTGATGCCGACGAGGTCAGCGAGCAGCCCGTTCATCAACGGAACACCCTAGTCGATGTCGTCGCGGGTGCTTCCGTTGCACCCGGCCCAACCGTATAGTTCTGGCCAACATGCCGCGAATAAGGTGGCTCCCGCCGGGCATCCCTCCGGATATGTACGTATCGCTTAACCAGCGGGTAAATTACTTGCTATAACAAAACTATCGGCACCCGTACAGCCGCGAGGACGCGGATATGGATCAGGCAGAGCCATTCCCGGATCAGGGTCCACCTGAGCAGCCCAGCGCTGATCAGGGTCCCGGGCAGCGGCAGCGCCGGCCAGAGCGGCGCCGCCAGCAGGAACAGTCACGCCCTGACCTGGCTGACAGCTCCGGCGTCCTTCGCCCGGTCACGCTGGTCCATCCCGTCATCGCCGGATACGACGGGTCTTCGTCCGCGCGCAACGCGCTCGCCTACGCGGCTGGCATGGCACGGCGGCTCGGACGTCCGCTCCTCGTGGTGTACGTGGCGTCCCCTGGCGTCTACTGTGAGCCGATGACCGGTCAGGTGGTTGGGCTGCCACGGGACACCGACGCTCTGGAACGGTGGCTGCTCACCGAACTCGACCAGGTCACCGACCCGTCGGAGCTCGAGGTACACGTCCGGACCCGGCGCGGCAGCCCGGCCAGGGAACTGTCCGCGGTGGCGTCCCAGTTCAGCGCCGACGCGTTGGTCATCGGGGCACCCCGGCATGTCTGGCGTCACGTGGTGGGCTCCGTGCCCGGCTGGCTGACCCGGCACGCGAGTTGCCCAGTCATCGTGGTGCCGTAACGGTGGCGGCCTGGTTACGGAATTCCGGCATAAGTCGCCAACAGCGCATATGAGAAGTATCCGGTAAATGGCTTCAATAACCGAAGTCCCGGAAAAATCCCCGCCGTCCGGCGAGGACCCTGCCACGTCAGGCGCACGCTATACCGGTAGCAACTTTCCGTGTCCGGACGATTGCCGCAAAAAATGCCTCGCGTGCGCGCATGTCGCACTTGCGTACTCCGCACTTGCCCTGGACAGTGGATGCCCGTGGCGGACGCGAGCCGTTGCCGATGGCAACGGCTCCCTGTTACGAGCAGGGAGCCGCCGCAATCCACTAAACCGGCTACTCACCACTGGAGTAACCATGATCAAAAGGCTACGTGCAAGTAGCTCGAAAAGAAACCTGGGCGCGCGAGCACGGCATCACCCACGGGCGGGTGACCGTCCTGATTATCGATCCGCCGCCAACCGGGTCATCCGGAATACCACCGCAGAGGGCACTCGTTCCGGGTGGCTTCGCTTTCGGAAACATCCCGCTCGGGCACTAGCCCGGCGGCCGGCAGGTGCCGTCCGCAACGTGTTCATGGCGGTGGGCACGCCAGTTTGCGTCGTCTCGTATGGCCGGAACCGCAGCCGCAGCGGGTTACCGGTTACGCCACACCGGCCGCCGTTTCTGCGCGAAGGCGGTCATGCCCTCAATGGCGTCCTCGCTGGCCATCAGCTCGTCAAACGCGCCGGAAGGACGCGTGACGGCGTCGATCACGTCGGGGACGCCCCGGGTCTCCTCCATCACCCGCAGCGAGATCCGCACCGAGGTCGGTGACCCGTCGAGGATCCCGGCAGCCAGCTCGCGGGCGCCGTCAAGCGCCTTTCCCGCTTCGGTCACCCGGTTGACAAGGCCGTAGCCGAGCGCGTCGGCCGCGGTGATCCGGCGGCCGGTGAGGATCATCTCGGTCGCGACCTTCGGCGGCACCGTGCGCGGCAGCCGGACCAGGCCGCCCGCACCGGCGATCAGCCCGACCCTGACCTCGCTCAGCGCGAACTGTGCGGCGGCGTCGGCGACGACCAGGTGGCAGGCCAGCGCGATCTCGCAGCCGCCGCCCATCGCGTAGCCGTTCACCG
>Ga0335075_10015291_pt1 | contig 11506 bp, 11 predicted proteins | sample Lox_Sample_24_FD_206723 | JGI IMG/M metagenome (GOLD analysis project Ga0335075, IMG submission 206723) | Soil microbial communities from Loxahatchee National Wildlife Refuge, Florida, United States - Lox_Sample_2.4 | ecosystem: Environmental > Terrestrial > Soil > Wetlands | place: USA...
TCAACGGCGTGCCGGTGCGCGGCTCGGCCGATGCGGCGCTGCGGTGCGATGACAACGCGGTGTGTCCGGCGCATTTCAATCTCGATATCTCCGCGCTCGATGCGGCAACGCTGCAGTCGGCGCTGCTCGGAGCTGGCCAGCACGGCGAGTTGCTGGCGGAGATCCTGGCCAAGGTGGAGCGCCCGACGGCGCGCTGGCCGGCGATGAACGGACAGGCGCAGGTGGACAGCTTCGCGCTCGGCGACCTGGTGCTGCATAACCTGCGCGGCGAGATCAGTGTCGAGGATCATCGGCTGCAGATCATGTCGCTCGATGCGGCTGCACTGGGCGGATCGGTACACGCGACAGGGACGGTGGAGGCTTCCGGGGCGCAGCCGCAGTATGTCCTGGAGACAAGCTGGAGCGGAGTGAACGTGGCCCAGATCGCAGCGCTGTTCAAAGAGAAGTGGCCGGCCTCGGGAACGATGTCCGGGGGCGCGCACGTGGTGTTGCAGGGATATTCCGCACCCGATCTGGCTTCCTCCGCACAGGGGACGTTTCACTGGGTGTGGAATGCCGGGTCGTTGGTTGCGGGCGGGGCGCCCCCGGGCGGCAAGGTCGTGAACGTGGCCTTGAACGCCGCACGCTTCAGCCAGTGGAGCGCGAGCGGAACGGTGGCGAACGGCACGCTCACCCTAGACAAGACAGGGGCGGCGAATCCGGTGAGCGGCACCATCTCCTTTGACCGCAAGCTGGATCTGGCGTGGCCGGGAGCGCGGCCGGTTCATATCGGCGGAACGCTGACGCATCCGGTGGTTGCGATGCCCGCGGATCGTTGAGTCTGATCCGGGCAATCGTTTCGGAGTGGAGCGGAACGCGCTGCGGCAAGCCGGAGCACCTGATCCTTCTGTAGAATCGATGGCGATGCACAAAGCCAATCAGCGGCGCCGGCTGCTGCGATCCGCCCTTACGGTCGCAGTCATCGCTGTAGCGCTTCTTGTGCTCGTGCTGTCGGTGGCCGTGGTATCCGGCGCAGGTCATGCTGTTGACCGGATCGCGCTGGCTCTGCCGATCTTCTTTGTCCTGCTGTTCCTGGCATCGGTGGAGGAATGGCTACCTCTCAAGAACCTATTCATCCAGGCGGAGCCACGGCTCTCGCTCTCTCCCACCCGCGCACCCCCGGCCTAGCTCTCTCTCGAGAAATCCGATGAAGCCCGACGCATTTGCAATGCGCGGGCTCGCGATTGCGCTGCGCACACAACGGGTAACTCCGGGAAGGAAGAGTGTCTCTTGTCCGAACAGGATGATGAGAGGACGTCCGCGAAGATTGCGGCAAGAAAGACTGGCGTTGTTAACCGGCTAAAAGATTTTCCTCAATATCTTGGCAATGCACGGCAGGAAATGAAACTCGTCACTCGCCCCAGCTGGGAGGAGGTGCGCGCGACGACTCTTGTGGTTGTCGTGTTTACATGTCTCCTCCTGCTTTATCTGGCCGCCTGGGACTGGGTCTTCGACTTGCTCTACCGCTGGCTCTTCGGCGGTTAGCGTATCGAGTGCGGCCTGGTTTCTGGAGAGAAGCCATCCTGTGACAGACGCGGGATGGCTTCTGTTGCTTGCGCTACGGGGAGGATGGAGCACCTAATGTTCTTTCGTGGATGGTGGCCTGAACTTCGGGAACGGTGCCGTCGTTCACTGTGACCTCCAGCGGTACGCCCTGTACCAGCATGCGATGCGCGGTGCGGGTTTTGCCGGGCAGGCGGACTCGTTCGGTCAGCGTGCCGGTCTTGGAGCGGACAGTGACCGGGACCTCGGCCTCGGCGTATCCATCGTTGAGGATGTCGATTCCGACCAGGTACTCGCCGTTCTGCGCGGCGGGGCTGGGGTAGACGCCGGCGATGGAGAGGTCGGGCAGGCCGCGATCGTTGTAGACCCAGTTGTCGAAGAACCATTTCAGGTCTTTCGCCGGGTCGAGAGCATTGGGCCTTTCCACCAGGCGCTCGAAGTAATCAGGGGTGGTGTCGGCGGCAGGATCGTAGGACTGGAGGGCGGCGGCGAGCTGTCTATCCCCGGCCACGTCGCGAAGCATCCATAGCACATACATGGCCTTGGTGCGGTAGTAGACGGCATCGGAGGCGTGGAGGAGGTCCTCGCCTGTGCTCGCGCCGGGAGACGCGGGCTCGGCGAAGGCCAGGGCGCCGCGGGTGGACTCCAGGGCTTCGAGAGCCAGGGTGCGGTCGTTGATGTGCTCGATCCAGAGCGATCCGATGAAGCTGGCCACACCCTCGTTGAGCCATTCGCGCGGCGATTCGAAATAGACGTGCGCGAGCCCGTGGGCCAGTTGCGGAGCGAGCTTTTCGGGGGCGTCATCGGTGAGGGCGGTGAAGAGGGCGCTGCCCTGCTCGAAGGGGGAGTCGCCGGATTCTGGCAGGTCGATGATGGTGAGATCGCTTTTGGGTTTCGCGCCCAGCCACTGCTGCACCAGGGGCTGCACGGTCGTAGCGGCGTTCATGTAGGCCTGGGCGTCGGCGGCGTGCTCCTGGCGCGGATAGATGCGCAGGCCATTCCCCTCCTGCGGTCTGGCGGTGGAGAGAAAGAGCGTGGGCACTTTGAAACCCAGCGGGGCAGGGCCGTAGCTGCAGGTAACCACTCCGGGGAAGCCGTTGGCGGGCAGGGCGGCGGGCTTGCCGAGCTGCTCCACATGGCCATCGAGAACGGCGACGGTGGGCGGGATGTCGAAGAACTCGGCGCTGACGCGCATGCGGATGGTCGCGGCCGACTGCCGTGACTTCTGCGCGGCGATTTCCTTGAAGACCCTGGCGCCGTCGCCAAGCAGCGCGGGCACCGAGGTTACCGGATACCAGACAACATTGCCGAAGCCGCGCAGGCCTACGAAATCGGCGGAGATTTCGTCCCAGTCGGAGTGGGCGGCGAGATCGGCTGGAGTGCCCAGTTGTTCGAGGCGCCTGGCGCTGGGTTCGATGGCGCCGCTGTAGACGATATCGAGATTCAGGGAGGCGTTTGGAGCCAGGGGCTGGGGGAGCTCGATGACCGCTTCGCGCAGCTGACCGGTGTGGTCCTCGTCGCTGTTGACCAGTTGCTGGCCGAAGGGGACACGCTTACCGTTGAGAACGACATCTTCAAAGTTGAGCGCGGAGCTGAGCTGGATGGGCAGCACACTGAGGGGCTGCGCGCCGTCATTGCGGAGGCCGAGCTGGGCGCGGGTGGAGATGGTGTGCTGCTGCGGCGTGAGGTGAATGTCGAGATCGTAGGAGGTGTAGGTGATCGCGGCGCGCTCCTGATCGGTGACCTTGGCTACGGGTAGGTTCGGCTGGGCGGCGGGTTTTTCCGGCGCCGCATCCGCATCGGAGCGGTGGAAGAGAATTTTGGCGTTGGGATTCGCGGGCGGCGCGGCAGTTTGCTGCTGGGATTGAGATTGCGAGGTGCTTTGCTGTGCGGCCACGGCGCAGCACATGCCGCATAGGAGGCATGCGGCGATCGACTTCCAGATGATCATGAACCTAAACCTTTTCTCTCCTTACGCGGCTCGGCGGGCGGCTGCAAGGCTGAACTTTCCTGTGTTTTTTTGCGGCGCTGGCGGGCGGCTTCGAAGAGCACGACCGCACCGGCGGCGGATACGTTGAGCGACGCCACACGGCCGGCCATGGGGATGCGCAAGAGGTGGTCGCAGGTTTTGCGGACGAGGTCGTGAAGACCGTCACCCTCGCGACCGAGCACCACTACGGTATTCGACGTGAAATCGTACTGGTCGTAATCGAGGGTGCCGCGCTCGTCCAGCCCGACCGCCCAGATGTTGCGCTCCTTGATCTGCTCCAGGGCGCGGACGAGGTTGACGACACGGGCGATGCGGACGTGCTCCGCTGCTCCGGCCGAAGCTTTGACGGCCACGGCGCTGAGGGGCGCGGCGCGGCGCTCGGTGAGGATCACTCCGTCCGCCGCCGAGGCGTCGGCGGTGCGCAGCAGGGCGCCCAGATTCTGCGGATCCTCGATGCCGTCGAGGGCCAGGAGCAGGCGGGGCTGAGGGCCAGGAAAGAGATCTTCGAGGTCGAGAAACTCGCGGGTGCGGACGATGGCGACCACGCCCTGGTGGCTGGCGGTCTTGGCCAGGCGGGTGAGCTCCTCGCGGGCTTCGAAGCGGAGGCGCACGTTGTTCTCACGGCAGGCGTCGATAATCCGCTGGAGTTTCTGGTCGTGCCGGTCGCGGGCGACGCTGACGTGATCGAATTTCCTGCTTCCCGAGCGCAATGCTTCTTCGACCGGGTGCAGGCCGTACAGAATCTCCATGGCTTTAGTTTAATGGCTGGTTGCGCGGACTCCGGCCATCGACAGAAATCCGCGCCGGGGTGCATCGCAGGGCTTCGCTCTCTACCGAATCACCGCTGTTTAATATTCCCGAATCAGCGGCTTAGAGATTTCGGCGGGCGGGCGCGAGCAAATTAAAAGAGTCTATTGCGATGGAAGCGCATCCGCATCATAATAGGCTAGTTAGCGAATTCCTGCTCATGGGTTCATGTCTTCGCTCTCGACCCCTCGCGAATATCGTCCAAGGAAGCACCCATGAGTTTTGCTCGCAGCCTCGAGAATCTTGTCGCGAAGAGCGTCTTCAACGGCGCCTCGTCCGTCTCTGACAATGAGATGAGCACCGTATCGCTATCGTTGACCGAGCAGGCGCGCAGTGAGAACGCTCTCATCGCGCAGGGGTTGAAGCATCACGACCCGGAGCTTCTGGATCGGCTGATTCTGCAGTATCAGCATCGGCTGCTGCGTTATCTTCTGTTCCTCACTGGGAACCGGGAGATTGCTGAAGACCTGTTCCAGGAGACGTGGATGCGGGTTTTGACCCGCGGCACGCAGTACAACGGTTCGGCGCGCTTCGATACCTGGTTATTCACCATTGCGCGCAACCTGGTGATCGACTTCCGGCGCAAGCGCACCATGAGCAGCCTGGAAGAGATGTTCGAGAGCGACGGCGACGATCGTCCATTTGAAATTCCAAGTAACGAACCCAACCCCTTCGATCACTATCAAAGCAGCGAGAACGCGCAGCGTATGGCGGAGGCTTTGCTGACCCTGGAGCCGCTGCATCGCGAGGTTCTGGTATTGCGCTTCCACGAAGAGCTTTCGCTGGAAGAGATTTCGCAGGTTACGCGGGCCCCGCTGTCTACGGTGAAATCGCGGCTGTACCGCGGGCTGGCGTCGTTGAAGCCGCGCATGGCGGCGAATGCAGTGGAGGCAAAGTGAATCCGACCCCGGGGATGGACGCAGGGCGCGACGAACGGATCGCAATCGATCCGCAACTGGTGCGCGCTTTGGCCGGTCTGGACGCCGAAGCGAATATGGCGGTGGTGCAGCGTACGCGGCGCGCGGTGATGGCGGCGGCGAACGAGCGGCGCGTCGCGCGGTCGCGGTCGCGGCGGCAGGCGGGAATGATCCTCCTCGCTTTGGGGGCGCTGGTGGTGCTGTTGACTCCTGCCCTCTGGGTGGCTGCCGAAGATCTTTTCGAGGGCGAGTTCTTCCAGGACCCGCCGAGTGTGGCCATGTCACTGGTAGTGACCATTTTTTCGACTATATTTGCGGCGCTGATTGTGATGTGGCGCAATCGGGAGTCGCGCAGCCGAGAAGGGCTCTGAATCCTGTTGAGGGTCGGCTTGAACGATGGACAGTTGGTGGAGTAAGTCGGGACAAAAGCGCGATATGAGGATGGACGGCGAGTTCTCGGACGACCTGCGACTGATTCCACGTTGGGCCATCGCCGGAGCTCTGGCTGCTTTTGCGCTTACCGAATACTACTTCTGGGTCATTCTCCCGCAGCATCGTCATCACCCCAGTCCGCTTCCTGAGCCATTCCGCTTTTATCTGCTGATCTCCTGGGGCGCGCTGGCGGCCTTGTATGTGCTGATGATGGGCTATATCAGCAACGATGCTCCGCGGCGCGGCATGAGCGCGCGGCTATGGATGATCTGCGTGGTGATGCCGGGCGGCATCGGGGCGGTGCTCTACTTCCTGCTGCGGCAGCCGATTCTGACCTCGTGCCCCTCGTGCGGCACACGCATCACGGGAAGTTTCCACTATTGCCCGCAGTGCGCCTACCAGGTGGCTGCATGCTGCGGAAACTGCTACCAGACCGCGCGGATCACGGATGTCTATTGCGTTCACTGCGGGCACGATCTTGCGGCCGACCATCCGCCGGCCCGCCTGCAGGCCTTCGGGCGATAGAGGCTGGCTGGCGCGGCAATGGGTTTACTGGACGGCCATCCTTTCGCTTCCTATACTCATAGTTTGGCTTCTCCCGCCCCCATCACGGCACTGATCATCGACGACGAGCAGCTTGCCCGCGAAGAGCTGAAGTATCTGCTCGACACAACGGGCAGCGTCGAGGTGCTGGCGCAGGGAGCGAACGGCATTGAAGCTGTGGAGTTGATCCGCGAATATCAGCCGGACGTGGTTTTTCTCGATGTGCAGATGCCGGGGCTGGACGGCTTCGCGGTGCTGAAACAGCTGATCGAGCATCGCGACCTTATTCCTCAGATCATTTTCGCGACCGCCTTCGACCAGTACGCGGTGCGTGCCTTCGACGTGAATGCGATCGACTACCTGCTGAAGCCTTTCGACAAGAATCGCGTGATGCAGGCTCTGGACCGGGCGCGGCTGCGCCTGCAGGAGACCGCGCAGGCCGACGGCGAGCCTTTGACCCGCGGCGGGGATGTAAAGATCGATGCGCTGATCCGGCTGATCGAGCAGCAGCAGTCGGCCCCCCGCCAGCACAGCGGGAAGATTGTGCTGCAGGCGCAGAGCCGGCTGCTGCTGGTGGACCAGAAGGACATCTGCTTTGCCTCGATCGACGAGGGCGTCATCTCGGTAGTGACGCCGACGATCGAAGGCCAGTCGAAGTGCAGAACGCTGGAAGAGCTGCTGGAACTGCTGGACCCGAATGTATTCTGGCGGGCGCACCGCTCCTACGTGGTGAACATCAACCACATCAAGGAAGTGGTGCCGTGGTTCAAGAGCAGCTACCAGCTGCGCATGGACGACAAGAAGCAGACCGAGATCCCGGTGAGCCGCGCCCAGACCAAGCGGCTGCGCGAGCTTTTCAAGCTGTAAGGCGCCGCGCCCCGATTCACTTCCGATAATTTCGTCACAACCGCTGTGTTCGATGCGAGAGAATCTGCTTTCGTTCGAACTGCGCCGCCGTCCAACGCCCAGACTGAAGCATCGGCTGCTGATCCTGGGCCATTTTTTTTAACGAATTGGGAGGGCAGGGAGATGTTCGTTTCTTCTGTTATTCATGGATGCGCGAGACGTGCGGGCTGTGGATGTGCGCGATTCGTTCGCGGCATGATTCTCGGCGGATGTTTTGCCGGCTTGGCTTTGCAGTGCGGAGCGCAGGCTCCGGCGCTCAAGGGCGGCCGAATGATCGAGTGTTCCGGACTGCCGTGCGTGGATGTGACGGCGGAGGATGGCACGCACCTGAAAATGCTCATCGATACCGGCAATACACATTCACTGCTCGACATGGCGAAGGCCAAAGAGCTGGGCCTGGAACTGGGACCGGTGAACGGCCCGGATGGCAAACCGTATCCGAATTATTTTTTTGCGACCTTGAAAGGCGTGAAGCTGGGCGACGCGGCGCTGGGGGATATCAAGCTGCTGGTTGTCGATCTGCAGCCTGATTTCGCAAAGGGCAATATTCCGAAAGCCGACGGAACACTCGCCTATACGGCCTTTGGCAGTCGCCTGCTGCGGCTGGACTACAAGAGCCGGTCAGTGGGTGTTTCAGAGATTCTTACCGCGGAGGTTCCGTGCCCCGGAGCATGCGGTGAGGTGACCACACCAACCTTTGGCAAGCACGGCCCTCCGATTGTGGTGACGACCGGCTTTGCGGTGAACGGCAAGCCGGTAGCGGTGCAGGTCGACACGCTGTATTCAGGCAGCATGCTGATCTTTCCCACCTCGGTTGAGAAGCTGGGCTTGGAAAGAGAGTCGGCGGCGACAAAGACACGCTTCTTTCCGTTCACCGACGGCGGCGTGGATATGACGGAAGGCGAGGCAAGAACTGAGAGCTTCCAAGATACGACTCTGAAGAAAGACGCGACACTCTATTTCGCAACGCCCAAGGTACATACGCCGGATGGGATGTTCGACGGCACGGTGGGAGCGGAGTTGTTCGCGGGGCACGTGGTGACGTTGGACTTCTACGCTCACCACTTTTGGATGATCTAGAAGGCGGAGAGCCAGGCTTAGTCGTAGCGCTCGAAGATGACTTGCTTGCGCTCCCAGCCGAGCTGCATCAGGCGGTCGCGATTGCCTGCGACCATCTCGTTCAGTCCGCAGATGTAGGCGTGGATATCGTAACCGCGGGGCTCGGCGGCGGTGGAGACGACGGGCGCGCGATGATTTTGCTGGGCGCGGCGGAGAATGATTTCGCTCACGTGATCCTGGACGTAGCCGCGCAGGCCCTCCCAGTTGTCCTGGGGGCGGCTCAATGTGCAAAGGTAGTGGAAGTTGGGGTGCGCGGCGGCCAGCTTCTCGAAGTATTCCTGGTAGTAGATATCGGATTCATACCGTGTGCCGTAGACCAGCCAGAAGTGGCGGCCCTGGCTGCGATCTTCGCCTGTTTCCGGAAACAGGTGTTGAGCAAAGCCGCGCATCGGCGCGACGCCGGTGCCGGTCGCGATGAAGACGCCGTCGGTGAGCGGTTGGCGGAGGACGAAGAGGCCATGTGGGCCGTGAAATTGAATCTGGTCGCCGGGTTCGAGATCGCACAGCTTGTTGGAAAAGAATCCACCTTCGACCCTGTTGACGCACAGGTCGAATTGATTGCCGGAAGGAGCGGAGGCGATGGAGTAGGCGCGGGTCTGCTGCTTGCCGTGACTGTCCTCGGCGACCATGGACACGAACTGGCCGGGGATGAAATCGAAGGCCGGGAGTTCGGGGGCAGAAAATTCGAGGTGGAAGCACTGCGCGGTGTCTGACAACAGGAGCTTCCGCTCAAGGCGAGCGACGTAATGTGGGCGTTGCAATGCTTGGACCTGCCTTCGCTGAACTTATACCCAGTGTACGAAAGGCCAGGCGCGTCCTCCAAGATTGAGACCCTGGTTTCGCACTGCCTTTGGCGCGTCCTTCATGCTATTTGATTGGGGCATCGTCGGCAAAGACCAGGCGGCAGGTTTCTCCACTGGCGGCGGCGTGGCGATTGCAGTCCTGCAGAGCTTTCTTCGCCGCGTCCTCAGGATGCATCTGTGCCGCGACGAAGGCGTAGTGATGTGCAGACATGGCAAAGGCCTTGTGGGGCCCCAGGGTGAGATAGGTGCGGAAGCCTTCCTGGCCGTGCTCGGAGAGGCCGGGCGGAGGAGCGATGGCGGGCGGCGCCGGCTCGGGCAAGGGCTGGGGAAGCAGCACGAGGTCGTGGGCTTTGAGGAAGGCATCCACCATGGGAGTCCAGACGGCTATGCCGTGGCTGAAGAGATGATGTCCATCCTGGCCATCGGCTGGAGCCTGAATAAATTCGTCCTGGCCTCCGGCGGCGCGAAAGGCCGCGTCGAAGCGCTGCGCCAGCTCGGGCCAGGAGTACTGGTCGTTCTGCGCATAGATCCAGAGCATGGGGACGCGCGAATGCCTGCCGAAGTCATGGTAGGCGGCGACGAGGGCATCGGGGTTGCAGACGTCGTGGTCAGCTTGCGAGCCTCGTCCTCCGGCGAAATTGATGGCGGCGACAAGGTTCTTTGGGGCGTCGGCGGTGAGAGCGACGGTGGCCATGCCGCCTGTGGAGATGCCGACGGCGAGAGCTCGCGCGGGATCGACTCCCGGGAGTTTGCTACCGTATTCGATTGCGATGCGCAGGTCTTCCGCGGCATTGAGCGATGCCCGCTCGTAGTCCGTCTGCGGGCAGCGGCCGGTGTGCGCACCATCCTGTTCACCGCCGGAAGATCCATAGCCGCGGCGCACGATAACCAGGACAACGAAGCCCCGGCGTGCAAACCAGACGGCCTGGGGCAGGGGCTGCCAGGGAGTGACGGTGAGATGCGCCTCTGCGTCGCGGGAGCTGCCGTGGGTCATCACCACCAGAGGGCGCTGGCCGGGAAGATCGGCGGAAACAACAAGCGCGTCGAGTCCGCCCGGCGCCTTGACCCAGGGGATGCGTACTTCCTCTTCGTGCAGGGCAACGGCGGATGCGGCGCGTGCCAGGAGTAGAAGGCAGAGGGCGAGGAATGCAGCCGGTCTATTTTTCAGCACGGATTTCCCTCACAACGGACACGGGATGCGTTCCGAAGCACTTCTCCTGCTACGGCCTTTACGAGAGGTGCGTGATGCGCCTCTCTTCGGTCTGCGCAGGGAGGAAGGCTGCTCGATCGCTGACAGAAATCTACTCGACGGTGACGGATTTGGCCAGATTTCGCGGCTGGTCCACGTCGCAGCCGCGGCGTACGGCGATGTGGTAGGCGAGCAGTTGCAGAGGGATGACGTCGAGGACCGGGAGCAGCAGCTCCGATGCGCTGGGCACGTAGAGAACGTGGTCGACCAGCTGCCTGATCTGCTCGTCGCCTTCGATGGCGACGGCAATCACCTTGCCGGAGCGGGCGGTGACCTCCTGGATGTTGGAGAGCGTCTTCTCGTAGCGCAGGCGGGAGTCGCGATTGCTCTCATCCCTGGTGGCCAGCACGACCACGGGAAGCGTCTCGTCGATCAGCGCGTTGGGCCCGTGTTTCATCTCGCCGGCGGGATAGCCTTCGGCGTGGATGTAGGAAATTTCCTTGAGCTTGAGCGCACCCTCGAGGGCGATGGGATAGTGAATGCCGCGCCCGAGAAAGAGGAAGTCGGATGCGGTCGAATAGATTTTCGCCAGCTGCTCGCAGACACCGTCGGCGGTGCGCAGGATCTCCTCGACCTTGCCGGTCAGAAGGCTCAGCGACTCGAGGAGAGTGCGGCTCTGTTCGAGGGAGATGGTTTCGCGCTTCTGGGCCAGATGCACGGCGAAGAGAAAGAGCGCGACCAGCTGCGCGGTGAAGGCCTTGGTCGACGCGACGCCGATCTCGGGGCCGGCGTGGGTGTAGATGGTGCCGTGCGCCTCGCGGGCAATCATGGCCCCGACCACGTTGCAGATGGCGATGGTCTTCATGCCCTTGGCGATCATTTCGCGCTGCGCGGCGATGGTGTCGGCGGTCTCTCCTGACTGAGTGATGAGCAGGCCGAGCGCGGCGGGATCGACGATGGGGTCGCGATAGCGGTATTCGCTTGCGTAGTCGACCTCGACGGGCACGCGGGCCAGCCGCTCGATCATGAACTTGCCGGCGGTGGCGGCGTGCCAGCTGGTGCCGCAGGCGGCGATGTTGATCTTTGTAGCGCGGCGGAATTCTTCTTCGGTAATCTTCATCTCGCTCAGGAAGACCTTGCCGGTGTCGAGCGAGATGCGGCCCAGGGTGGTGTCGCGGATGGCGCGCGGCTGCTCGAAGATTTCCTTGAGCATGAAGTGCTTGTAGCCGCTCTTCTCGGCCTGGATGGGGTCCCAGAG
>Ga0335075_10015292_pt1 | contig 11506 bp, 6 predicted proteins | sample Lox_Sample_24_FD_206723 | JGI IMG/M metagenome (GOLD analysis project Ga0335075, IMG submission 206723) | Soil microbial communities from Loxahatchee National Wildlife Refuge, Florida, United States - Lox_Sample_2.4 | ecosystem: Environmental > Terrestrial > Soil > Wetlands | place: USA: Florida...
TGGTGGCCACGGCTGTCATGGCCAGCTTGGCCCCGGCGGAGCCGAGCTGAGTCAGGACTTTCATGCGTTCTCCTCACGTGGATGACTGGCGTGCGCCATTCAGTCCCGTGAGGAGCCCGCGCGTTACAGCGAACCTTTACGCGACGCCCAGGCCGAGCAGGAGGCCGTCGTCGGCTACGGCCGGGGAGCTGGTGATGAAGATCGGCACGCCGTCCGCCGGCACGGTGATGGTCTCCAGCACCTCCGAGCCATCCAGCGTCGAGATCGTCCCGATCACCTGCCCCTGGCTGACCTGCTCACCGGTGCGCACGGTCGGCGCCCACCAGCCACCGCGCTCGGTGCGCATCCACAGGAAGCGGGTGAGGTAGGTGGGCGAGGGATCGGGGGTCCCGGCGGGCAGGTCGGCCATCCCGAGCAGCGCGAGCACCCCGTTGAGCCCGCGGACGTGCCGGGCGACCGCCTCCTCCTGGACCAGGCCGCACTCGCCGGACTCGGCGGTGATGGCCGGCACGCCGAGGTCGGCCGCGGCCGACGTCGAGGTGCCGGCGATGGGCCGGTCGGGGCCCTTCTCCTGCCGGATCACGTAGGGCAGCCGGTAGGCCACGGCCATCTCGGCCGCCCGGTCACCGGCCGGGCCGGTCTCGTACAGCGAGAACGCCTCCAGCGCTTCGACCAGGTCACCGCAGTGCGCGTCGATATACGCGTCGGAACCCGTGATCAGCTGCGTGAACGCGGCGTAGGCCAGCCGGTCGGCGAGCGTGCCGCCCGGGTCGCCCGGGAAGCACCGGTTGAGGTTCTTGCCGTCGTCGGGAACGACGAACGGGGTGCGGCCGTGGAAGGCGGGCAGGTTGAGCACGGGCACCGCCCGGACCCGGCCCCGCAGCTCACGGTCTTCCAGGCTGCGGGTCCACCGGCGCACTCCGTCCATCGACGCGTACTCGCAGCCGTGCACTCCGGAGATCACCGTGAGCAGCGGGCCGTCCTCGCTTCCGGTGGCCTCGACGAGCGGGACATCCAGGCCTGCGAGTTCGATCGTGCGCCGGGTAACCGTTGTTGCCATTGGCTAAGGCTCCTTTGTCGTTGAACGGGCGAGCACGCGCTCGGCTGCTTCGGCCACCCGGAGCAGGGCGAGGTCCTGACCGCGCCGGCCGGCCAGCTGAAGGCCGGCCGGCAGGCCTGCCACGGGCACCGGGATCGAGACCGCCGGGTGGCCGGTGAGGTTGTAGGGACCGGTGAACCGGCCTTCGGCGCTGTCTTCCCCGACCCCGACGGGCGGGTCCTTCTCCGGGGCCTGGTAGCCGACCGTCGGCCCGGCGATGACGTCCACGCCGTCCAGGCTGGCCTCGATCGCGTCGGTCAGCGTCTCCCGCTGCCTGATCGCGTCGGTGTAGGTGGTTTCGGCGATCGACGCGCCGTGCTCAAGCAACGCCCGGGTGCCTTCCGCGTACCGGCTCTGGTCGCGGCCGGAGTGCACCAGGGACGCTTCCCGTCCCACGATCACCGCCAGCGTTTCTTCCCAGGCGGGGAGGTCATCCAGCCAGGGCGCGGCGAGCTCGCGGATTTCCCACCCGGCCGCCGCCAGCCGGGACAGCGCGGCAGTGACCGCGTCGCGGACCTCGGGCGTCACCGACGGGTCGGTGAGCTGGGCGGCCAGCACGCCAATCTTATGGGTGGCCGGTCCGTCCCCCGGGGCCGGATGGGTTTGGCCGAGCGCGTCGCGCAGGTCGCCCGGCAGCCCGGCCGGTGGCCCCGGGTCGCCCGGGTCGGCCAGGTCGGCGAGGTCGGCCGGGTCGGCCAGGCTGGCCAGGTCCGCGAGGTCGGTGACGTCAGCCGGGCCGACCAGATCCGCCGGGTGGGCCAGCCCGACCAGGTCGGCCCGGTCGGCCAGGACCGCGAGCAGCTCCCGGGCCCCGGCCACGGTGGCGGTCAGGGTGCCCACGTGGTCGCAGGTGGGCGAGAGCGGGAACACCCCTTCCTCCGATAGCAGCCCGTAGGTCGGCTTGAGCCCGACCACGCCGCAGTAGGCGGCCGGGATCCGGATCGACCCGCCGGTGTCGGTGCCGAGGGTCAGGTCGCACACGCCCGCGGCGACCAGCGCCGCCGATCCGCCCGATGACCCCCCGGAGGTCTTTGAGGGGTCGCGCGGGTTGCGGGTGTCGCCGACCTCCGGGTTCGCGAAGCCGGCCGCGTACTCCAGGCACTGGGTGGTTGCGAACACCTCGGCTCCGGCCGCCCGCAGCCGGCGCACGAGCTCCGCGTCGCTGGCGGCCGGCTCGGGATCGGCCGCGGGGCTGCCGCACCCGGTCGGCACGCCCGCCACGGCGATGATGTCCTTGATGCCCACCGGGCGCCCGGCCAGCGGCCCTTCGGCCGCGCGCCGCGGGGCCCCGATCACGGTGGCCACCGCGTTCAGCGGCCGTCCGAGCCGTTCAAGACGTTCATAGGCGGCCAGAAGGTCGAGGTTGGCCCGCTCGCAGGTCCGCCGGCCCTGCTCGATCTCGGTGATCAGCTCGACCACCCGCCGCAGCATCGGCCCCTTGAGGTCGCCCAGGTGCGCGGGCACCTCGGTCGGGCGGCGGCGCACCATCAGGTCGCGGTAGATCCCGGAGTGGGTCTTGGCCGAGCGCCGGTTGAACGCGACCAGCGGCGGAAGCGATCCGGCCAGGTCTTCCGGGTCGAACCCGTCGAAGCCCAGCGGCGTGACCGGGGCCTGGTCGAGCACCTCGCGGGCCACGGCGACCAGCAGCGGAGTGTAGGCGGGGTCCTCGAGCCCGTCCGCGATCGACAGGTCGCTGACCGCGATCGCGGCCAGCATCGCCCCGTACGCCTCCTTGCCCCACAGGTAGCCCATGATGTGCTCGGCGGGCTTGGCGTCGGCGATGTCGGCGGCCACGGCCCGGACCCGGTCCGAGATCGTCCCGTCGATCTCGCCGATCACGAAGGTCTCCCGGCTGCCGCGCAGCACCACCCCGGGCCCGGTCACGTCGGCGCCGAAGTTGACGAACGCCTCCACCACCCGGTCCGCCCCGACCACGGCGGCCAGCTGGTCGGCGTTCAGGCCGTTCTGCAGCGAGACCACGAACCCGCCGGAGTGCATCCGGCCGGCCAGGCTGGCCGCGGCGGCCGCGGTGTGCTGCGACTTGACCGCGACCAGGACCGGCCCGTCCAGCCGCTCCGGCAGGTCCGCCGGCAGCACCGCCGGCACCCGGACGGTGAAGTTCTCGATCGGCCCCTCGATCCGGAGGCCGCGTTCGTTGATGGCCGCGACCACCTCCGGGTCGGCGTCGCTGACCAGCACGTCGTGGCCGTCGCGGACCAGCCCGGCAGCCACAGTGCCCCCGATCGCGCCACAGCCAAGCACCACATACCGCATGGCGCGTAACGTTAGCAGCGTCGTCGCCTCATAAGCTAGGACAAAGGTTTGTTTCGTCGGTAATCTGCGCTAGATCTCGCGCCCTGGAGGCCGGGATCCCTAGGCTGACCCATAGCACCGCGAGCCTGAACCGGGAGGATCCGCCATCACGCCACTGATGATTGCCAGCGAGCGAGGTGAGGTCGGCCTGCCGGCTGGCGTGGACCTGCTCCGCGGCGGGGCCAGCGCCCTGGACGCGGTCGAGGCCGCCATCCGCGTCGTCGAATCCGACGAGGACAACCACACGGTCGGCGTGGGCGGGCTGCCGAACTTGCTCGGCGACGTGGAGCTGGACGCCTCGATCATGGACGGGGCGACCCGGCGGGCGGGGGCCGTGGCCGCGGTATCGGGCTTCCCGCACCCGATCTCGATCGCGCGGGCCGTCCTCGAGCGGTTGCCGCAGCATCTGCTGCTGGTCGGTGCCGGGGCGGAGCGGTTCGCCGGCGAGGTCGGCATCGAGCGCGGGCCGACCCTGACCGGGGAGGCGTGGCGCAGATGGCAGGATGGCCTGTCCGCCGCCGGGATCGAGGCCGCCGTGGCCAGGTTTGGCCCCGGTGAGCGTGCCTACCGGGAGCAGGCGCTCGAACGGCTCGCTTCGATGCCGGTGCCGGAGCCGCCCTGGGACACCGTGGACGTGCTCGCCCTCGACGCCCGGGGCAACCTCGCGGCCGGCGTGAGCACCAGCGGGTACCCGTGGAAGTACCCGGGCCGCATCAGCGACTCGGCCATCATCGGCGCGGGCAACTACTGCGACAACGCCGTCGGCGCGGCCGCCTGCACCGGCCGCGGTGAGCTGGCCATCCGCGGTGGCACGGCCCGCGCGGTGCTTTATGCGCTCGCGGCCGGTGGTGACCCGGCCAAGGCGTGTGCCGAGGCCCTGGCGCAGACCCAGGACCTGCCCGACGAGTTTCGCTCTCCGTTGCTGGCCCTGTGCCTGACCCCGGATGGCCGCCACGGCGGCGCGTCCACCATGCCTGGTGCCACCTACAGCGTGATGACCACCGAGGACGCGGCGTTCCGGATCGAGGAGCGGAGGCAGGTATGAAGATCTTTGTGTCCAGCGACATGGAAGGCACGGCCGGCATCGTCGACTGGGAGCAGTGCGTCGGGGACGGCCCGCAGGCGGCGGCCGGGCGCAAGCTTCTGCTCGACGAGGTCAACGCGGCTATCGAGGGAGCGATGGCGGGCGGCGCCTCCGAGATCGTGGTCAATGACTCCCACTCCACGATGCGCAACCTGCCGCCCGGGGCCCTGGCCGGCCAGGCCTCCTACATCTCCGGCAGCCACAAGCCGCTGTACATGATGCAAGGCCTGGACGCCAGTTTCGACGCGGTGCTGCTCGTCTCGTATCACGGCTCGGTTGGCGCGCCCGCCGGGCTCTCGCACACCTACAGCCCCCGCGTGGTCGTCGAGGCCAGGCTGGACGGCGTGGTGACCGGCGAGGCCGGGATCAACGCACTGGTTGCCGCCCACTACGGGGTGCCGGTGGTGCTGGTGACTGGGGACCGCTGCGCGTGCGAGGAGACGGCCGCGCTGATTCCCGGGGTGCACGAGGCCGTGGTCAAGGAGCCGGTCAGCCGGACCGCCGCGCACAGCCTGCACCCGTCTCGCGCGTGCGCGCTGATCAGCGAGACCGCCGAGAAAGCGGTCGCCGGAGCGGCCACCGCCGCGCCCCCGCCGCTGGCCTCGGCCACGCTCGAGGTGTCGGTGCGCACCACCGACATCGCCGAGGCGGCCAGCTGGGTCCGCGGCGTGGACCGGACCGGGCCGCGCGAGCTGCGCATCCAGGGCGCGGATGCGCTGGCCACGTACCGCTCGTTCTGTGCCGCGATCCTGCTCACCCGAACAGTCGCGGAAGTGGTATGACCGGGATCGAGGGCGCGTCTGCCGAGAGCGCACCCGTCGAGGGTGCGTCCGCTGCGGGTGCGTCTGCTGAGGGCACGCTGGCCGGGCCTCCGCCGGCCGGGCAGCGCCGGGCCTCCCGCCTGGTCGATATCGCCGAGGCGGTCGGGGTGCACGTGTCCACCGTGTCCCGGGTGCTCAACGGAGACCCGGCGCAGTCGATCCGCCCCGAGGTCTACGAGCGGATCCTGGCCACCGCGCGGCAGCAGGGCTACCGGCCCAACGCGCTGGCCCGGGCGCTGAAGCGGCAGCGCACCGGGGCGCTGGCGTTCGTGCTGCCGCTGGAGCGCAACCCGAGCTGGGCCAGGATGCAGGGCGGCGCGTTGCGCCGGGCCAGCGAGCGCGGGTACGTCGTCATGATCATGGAGGAGCTCACCGAGGAGCCCAAGCCCCCCGGCGACTACCGCTACCTGGTCGAGGAGAGCCGCGCCGACGGCCTGCTGCTGGCCACTCCGCTGCGGATCCCGGAGCACGCCGACGGGATGACCGGGGCGCCGCACGTCTACGTGAACCGCCGCGGCCCGGATCGCGGCAACGACGTGGTGATGGACGAGCCCGGCGCGGTCCGGATGTTCCTTGACCACGCCGCCGGGCTCGGCCATCGCAGCTTCGCAGTCATCGAGGGACCACCAGAGGTGGACACCGTGCACCGCAGGGTGACGGCGGCGGGCCAGATCTGCGCGGCGGCCGGCTATGACCTCACCGTCCAGCATGCGGCCCCGAGCGAGGCCGGCGGCTGGGATGCCGTCACGAAGATGCTGCGCCACGGGCCGCGGCCCACCGCGTGCGGCGTGGGCCACCTGACCCAGCTGTTCGGGGTCATGGCGGCGCTGCGCGCCGCGGGCGTCAAGGTGCCCGGCGACATGTCCGTGGTCAGCTTCGACGAGGACCAGTGCCTGGCCTTCCTCGAGGTCCCGGTCAGCAGCGTGTGCATGCCGCTGCCCGAACTCGGCGCGGCCGCCGTGGACGCGCTGATCGCGCGCATCGAGGGAAAGCCGGACGGCGACGTGATGGTCAGCGAGCCGATGACCCTGCGCCAGCGCGCCTCCGTGGCCCCGCCCCCATGACCCCGGTGGACTGCGCTCAGATAGGGGTGACCCCGAAACGATCAGCACTGCCCTGGGCGCAGCTGCCAGCCACTGGCTGACCCGAACCGGGCCGCCCGGTCAGCCGGTCAGCACCCGCACCCGGTTGTTGCCGTTGTCCACGATCACCAGGTTGACGCCGTCCACCGCCACCCCTTCCGGGTCGGCCAGTTCGGCGCTGGTGCCCGGGTGACCATCCCCGGAGAATCCGTACGAGCCGTCGCCGGCCACGGTGTAGATGTGGCCGGCGGTCATCGCCTGCCCGTAGAACGTGCCCGTCGTGACCGCCACCACCCGGACCCGGTTATTGCCCGCATCGGCGATGACCAGGTTGCCCGCGCTGTCCACCGCCATCCAGGACGGGGTGTTGAGCTCGGCGCTGGTGGCGGCTCCGCCATCGCCGGAGAACCCGGTCGTGCCGTCGCCGGCCACGGTGTAGATGTCACCGGCGGTCATCGCCTGCCCGTAGAACGTGCCCGTCTTGACCGCCACGACCCGGACCCGCTCATTGCCGTAGTCGGCGATCACCAGGTTGCCAGCGCCGTCCACCGCCACCCCCGACGGGTAATTCAGCTCGGCGCTGGTGGCCGGGCCGCCGTCGCCGGAGAACCCGGTCGTGCCGTCGCCGGCCACGGTGTAGATGTCGCCGGCGGTCATCGCCTGCCCGTAGAACGTGCCCGTCTTGACCGCCACCACCCGGACCCGGTTATTGCCTTCCTCGGCGATCACCAGGTTGCCCGCGCCGTCCACCGCCACCCCGGTCGGGTAATTCAGCTCGGCGCTGGTGGCCGGGCCGCCGTCGCCGGAGAACCCCTGCTTGCCGTCGCCGGCCACGGTGTAGACGTCACCGGCGGTCATCGCCTGCCCGTAGAACGTGCCCGTCGTGACCGCCACCACCCGGACCCGCTGATTGTTGAAGTCGGTTATCACCAGATTCCCCGCGCCGTCCACCGCGATCCCCATCGGCCGGTTGAACTTGGCGCTGGTGGCCGGGCCGCCGTCGCCGGAGAACGCCGCCATGCCACGGCCGGCCACGGTGTAGATGTCGCCGGCCTTCATCGCCTGCCCGTAGAACGTGCCCGTCGCGGCTGCTGCCACCCGCACCCGGTTGTTGTAATCGTCGGCGATGACCAGGTTTCCTGCGCCGTCCACCGCGACCCCGAACGGGCCGTTAAGCTCGGCGCTGGTGGCGTGGGCGCCGTCGCCGGAGAACGCACCCGCGCCGTTGCCGGCCACGGTGTAGATGTCGCCGGCGGTCATCGCCTGCCCGTAGAACGTGCCCGTCGTGACCGCCACCACCCGGACCCGGCCCGAGTCGGCGATGACCAGGTTGCCCGCACCGTCCAGTGTCACCCCGGCCGGGCCGTAGAACTCGGCGCTGGTGGCCGGGCCGCCGTCCCCGGAAAAACCATACGTACCATCGCCGGCCACCGTGTAGATGTCGCCGGCGGTCATCGCCTGCCCGTAGAACGTGCCCGTCGTGACCGCCACCACCCGGACCCGGCAGTTGCCCTGGTCGGCGATGACCAGGTTGCCCGCGCCGTCCACCGCCACCGCCATCGGTCGGTAGAGCTCGGCGCTGGTGGCCGGGCCACCGTCCCCGGAGAACCCCACCCCGCCGTTGCCGGCCACGGTGTAGATGTCGCCGGCGGTCATCGCCTGCCCGTAGAACGTGCCCGTCTTGACGGCCACCACCCGAATTCGCACATTATAGGCGTCGGCGATGACCAGGTTGCCCGCGCCGTCCACCGCCACCCCGTACGGGTCGTCGAGCCTGGCGCTGGTGGCCGGGAGGCCGTTCCCGGAATCCCCGCCCTTGCCGGTGCCGGCCACCCGGTAGATGTCGCCGGCGGTCATCGGCCGCCCGTAGAACGTGCCGGTGCTGGCCGCCGCCACCTGGATCTCATTGTTGCCAGAGTCGGCGATGACCAGGTTGCCGGCGCCGTCCACCGCTACCCCCGTAGCGCCATTCAGGCCGGCGTGGCTGGCCAGGCCGTCATTCCCGGCAGGCGCGTTCGCACCGGTGCCCGCGGCCGTGGTCAGCTGGTCAGTGCCCGGGTCTATCTTCCGCACCGACGAGAACCCGGCGACGTACAGGCTGCCCGCGCCGTAGGACACCCCATTCGGGGACATCGCCACTTTCGTGGCCGGGCCCGGGCCGCCGACACCGCCGGCCACCGTCGAGATAATCCCGGCCGCGGTTGCCTGGGCCGTCCCCGGCCGTTCCGGCCCGGCCGCCCTGGCCGGGCCCGCGCCCAGCATCATCACGGCCAGCCCCGCGGCCGCCACCGGCCCACCCCGCCGCCACCAGCGGCGAACGATCACGCCACGCCGCGGACATACAGAGGCCCGGCGGCCACCGCCGGGCCCTAAGACACGTCCGCGCGGCTGCCCGCCGAGGTGGCCCGCTCCGCCATGCCCGCCCGCAACCCGCCCGACCCCCATCGCAGCCTCCCGCACCCGCCGCCGATCGCGCGATCAGCACAGCACAGGCCCGGCCCGTCCGCAAGACCCGCGAAGCCACCACCTGTGATTTAACTCGCCGTTAAGCCTTCGGGCGATCACGCCACGTCATGGCGAGGGCGCCACAGGTATGAGTCCCGGCAATGAGGAAAGGTGGCCAGCCTCCACCGGGCGCTTTCCGGTCCGGCGGCCGCGCCGCGCTGTGGACGGGGAAAGAGTCCTAAGCCTCATCGTAGAGCAGATCGGCCAGCTCGGACCGGGCCGCGACGCCGAGCTTCGGGTACGCCTTGTACAGGTGGTAGCCCACGGTCCGGGGGCTGAGGAACAGCTGCGCCGCAATGTCCCGGTTGGACAGGCCCTGCGCGGCCAGCCGGACGATCTGCAGCTCCTGCGGGGTCAGGTTGCCGAGAGCGCCGGGCCCGTGGCGCCCGCGGTCCTGCGGGCCGGTGACGCCGGTCGCCTGGAGCTCGGTGGCCGCGCGGCCGCTCCACGGCTCGGCGCCCAGCCGGTCGAAGGTCTCCAGGGCGGCGCGCAGCTGGGTCCGGGCGTCGGTCTTGCGCCGCGCACGGCGCAGCCATTCCCCGTAGAGGATCTGCGTACGGGCCCGTTCAAAGGGACGGTCATCGCGCTGATGCGCGCCGAGCGCGGCCGCGTACAGATTCCCGGCCTCGGGGCCGGGCGCGAGCAGCGCCCGGCAGCGCAGGACCAGCGCGTCGATCCAGGGCTGGCCGGCCCGCCCGGCCCACCGCTCGAACCGCTGCAGCGCCCCGGCCGCCCGGGCGGGCTCGCCGATCCTGGCCGCGGCCTCGATCAGGTCGGGGGCGCTGCGCATGACCGACACGTGGTGCGGGGCCGGGCCCTCGGCCAGCGCCGCTAGCCGGCCGAGCGCCGCCTCCACCCGGCCGTGGCCGAGGTCGAGCAGGCCGAGCGACCAGTGTGCCCAGCCGCTGCCGGGCGCAACGTTGGCGGCGGTGGCCGTGGTCATCGCGTCGTCGGCCAGCTGGCGGCACCGCGGCTCGTCGCCGGCTGCGGCGGCGAGGTACGCGAGCAGCCCGGTGACCTGGCTGACCCAGAGCCACTGGCCGCTGTCGTTCGCGACCTGCACCGCCTCGGCCGCGGTGGCCAGGGCGTCCCGGTGCCGGCCGTGGAACAGCTCGGCCTCGGCCAGAAAGAACAAGACGGTCGGGAGCAAGCCGATCCGGCCCTGGCCGCGGGCCTCGGCGGCCAGCGCCGTGGCAACCTCGTGGGTCTGGGCGTCCTGGCCGGCGATCAGGCCAGCGCCGCACACCTGGACCAGGTCAAGCGGGCCATCGGCCCCGGCCCGGCGGGCCCGGGCGGCCACGTCGGTCAGCGCGGGCACCTGGTCGACCGGCCGCCCGAACAAGGTGCCGAGCATGGCGGCCAGGTACTCGGCCGCCGGCCGCATCGGCTCGCCGTCCGGCAGCCGGAGCCCGGTGAGCCGGTCGGCCACGTCGGCCAGCTCCGGCTCGCCGATGTACCAGGCCGTGTGGAAGGCCTGTATCAGGATCCGGGCGGCCAGCACCGGGCTGGTCTCGGCGAGCAGGTCGGCGCCCTCGAGCAGCAGCCGGTGCCCGCTGCGGAACGAGCCCTCGCCGAAGTCGGCCAGCGCCCGCACGTGCAGCAGCCCGGCCCTGAGCATGACGTCGCCTGCGTCGGGTTGCGCCCGGCCGGCGAGCGCGCGGGCCCGGGTTAGGTCGCCCGACTCGGCAGCCGCCTCGGCGGCGATCGTGAGCCGGCGGCCCCGGGCCGCGGGATCGGTGCTCAGCTCGGCGGCCCGCGCACTGGCGGTGGCCGCCGCCGCGTACCCGCCGCGTTCCGCGGCCTGCTCGGCGGCCTGGTCGAGACCGGCGGCTACCTGCTCGTCCGGCTGGGCGGCAGCGGCGGCGCGGTGCCAGGCGCGGCGCCCGGCGTCGTCGCTGCCCGCGCGCCCGTCCAGCGCGCCGGCCAGCGCCCGGTGCACGGCGAGCCGCTGGCCGAGCGGCGCCTGCTGGTAGACCGCGGCCCGGATCAGCGGGTGCCGGAAGGCCAGCGACCGACCGGCCTGCCGGATCAGCCCGGCCCGCTCGGCCGGGGCGAGGTCGGCGGCATCCGCGCCGAGCGCCTGGCCGGCCCGCAGCACCAGGCCCGCCTCGCCCGCGTCGTCGGCCGCGGCTACCACCAGCAGCAGCCGGGTCGCGTCGGGCAGCCTGGCCGCCTGGCCGCTGAACGCCGCGAGCAGCCGGCCGGTCAGCGCCAGCTCACCGGGATCTTCGATGGCGGGCTGGTACCCGGATGCGGAGGGCAGTTCGATCAGGGCCAGCGGATTGCCCTGCGCCTCGGCCAGGATGCGGTACCGCAGCGCCGCGGTCAGCTCGCCGGGCTGGGCGTCGAGGAGCGCTGCCGCCGATTCGGGCGGCAGGCCGGCCACCCGCAGCTCGGGCAGCCCGGACGCGGGAAACCTGCCCTCGCCGTCCCGGGCGGCCATGATCAGGGCGATGCCCTCCTCGCCGAGCCGGCGCGTGGCGAAGGCCAGCGCCGCCGCGGACGGCCCGTCCAGCCAGTGCGCGTCGTCGACCAGGCACAGCAGCGGGCCGTCCCCGGCCAGCTCGGACAGCAGGGACAGCGCCGCCATGCCGATCAGCAG
>Ga0335075_10015293_pt1 | contig 11505 bp, 9 predicted proteins | sample Lox_Sample_24_FD_206723 | JGI IMG/M metagenome (GOLD analysis project Ga0335075, IMG submission 206723) | Soil microbial communities from Loxahatchee National Wildlife Refuge, Florida, United States - Lox_Sample_2.4 | ecosystem: Environmental > Terrestrial > Soil > Wetlands | place: USA: Florida...
ATGACGGCGACATCTACGTGGTCGGCCGGATGGGCAACAGCCTGAAGATCCGGGGCCGGAGCGTCTACGTCGAGGATCTCGACGCGGCCGTCGCGAACGCGACCGGGCTGAGCAGGGGCCGGCTGTCAGTGGTCGGCAGCCAGGACGGCGGCCGTCCGAAGGTGGTGCTCTTCGCCGAGGCTCCGCCAGGAGAATGGGCCGAAGCCGCGCGGCGGACACTGCGAAGCAGGGTGGGGACCGGGTGCCCGATCACGGTCGTCTGCGGCCGGTCCGGCCTGGTGCAGCGCACTTCCAGCGGCAAACCGCAGCGCCGGCGGATGTGGGAGACCTTGCAGAGCGGGCTTCCGGAGGGCGCGCAGATCCTCGAGGACCCGTCCGATGCCGGATCGGCCTGACCAGGCCCCCGCCCGCTCGGCAGCGCGGAGGGTCGCGGTCATCGGCGGCGGAGTCGCCGGCCTGACCGCCGGGTATCTGCTGCGGACCCGCTACGACGTCACGCTGTTCGAGGCACGGCCCCGGCTCGGAGGGCATGCCGATACGCATCAGGTAGCCGGGCCGGATGGCGCGGTGCACGCCGTCGACACCGGGTTCATCGTCTGTAACACGCGCACGTACCCGCTGCTTACGCGATTGTTGCGCGAGCTCGGGGTGGCCACGCAGCGCACTGAGATGAGCCTCTCGGTGCGCTGTGACGGCTGTGGCCTCGAATACGCGGGCGGCCGGGGCGTTCCCGGGCTGGCGGCCGGGCGATCCGCCGCCGACCCGAGGTACTTGCGCATGCTGGCCGAGGCACCGCGGTTCTACCGGGCCGCCCGCGGGGCAGTGACGTGCGCCCGGGACCCGGCAGAGCAGACGCTCGGGCAGTTCCTGTCCGCGTTCGGCTTCTCCGCGTACTTCCAGCAGCACTTCGCCGCACCGCTGGTCTCGACCGTGTGGTCGTGCCCGCCGCGGCTGGCCTTCAGCTATCCGGCCAGGTACCTGTTCACGTTCCTCGCCAACCATGGCCTGCTGTCCGTGCGCCGGCAGGTGACCTGGCACACCATCAGCGGCGGCTCGGCGAATTACGTCAACCGGATAGCCGACGCGCTCGCCCGCGTCCGCGTGGGCTGTGCCGTGCGGTCGGTGCGCCGGCTCGCGTCCGGCGTCGAGGTCCGCGACCAGTCCGGCGCGACGGCGGTCTTCGACGCCGCCGTGATCGCCACGCACGCGGATCAGGCGCTGTCGGTGCTCGCTTCGCCGACCCACCTGGAACGAGCCGTGCTCGGCGCGTTCGGCTACTCGAGCAATCGCGTGCTGCTGCATGGTGATCCCCGGCTGCTGCCGCGCAGCCGGGGTGCGCGGGCATCGTGGAACTACTACCAGGAAAGTTGCGCGGGGACGGGCCCGGTCCGGGTGTGCTACGACATGAACCGGCTGCAGCGGCTCGGGACCTCCCAGCGCTACCTGGTGTCGGTCAACCCCGCGACGGATCCGAAGGCAAGCACGGTTGCGGCGGCGATGACCTACGAGCATCCCGTCTATACGCCGAAGTCGGTGGGCGCACAGCGGAGGCTCGCCGAGCTCAATGACGGCCGTCTGGCCTTCGCCGGCGCGTACCACGGCTGGGGATTCCACGAGGACGGCTGCCGGTCAGGAGTCGCGGCGGCCGTGTCGCTGGGGGCGACCTGGTGAGCCGGCGGCCCACTGCGGGAGCGACCGCCGCGCCGGCCATCTATCAGTGCCGGCTTCGGCATGTGCGTGCCGCGCCGGTCCGGCACGCCTTCACGCACCGCACGTGGATGTGGCTGGTGGACATCGACGCCCTGCCCCGCCTGCCGCGAGCGGCCCGCTGGCTGGCCAGGTTCGAGGCACGCGACCATCTCGGCGATCCGGCGGCCACGCTGCGGCAGAACGTCGACCGGTTTCTCGCGGCGAACGGCGTCGACGCCGCCGGGGGACGCGTCCTCATGCTGACGCACGCGCGCTCCGCCGGATACGTGTTCAACCCGCTGACCGTGTACTGGTGCTATGACGCTGGCGGCGCTCTCGCCTGCGTGCTCGCCGAAGTGCACAACACGTATTCCGAACGGCATTGCTACCTGCTCCGGGCCGGCCAGCCTGGGCGCGCCATGGTGGTCCCCAAACAGTTTTATGTGTCGCCGTTTTACGAGGTCGCCGGCCGCTACGTGATGAGCCTGCCAGAACCCGGGGAACGCCTGTCGCTGACCGTGACACTGCACCCGCCCAGCGGGCCCCCGTTCGCGGCGCAGCTGCGCGGTACGCGGCGGGCCGGAACCTGGCAAGGGCTGCTGCGGGCCTGGTCGCGCAGGCCGTTCCCCGCGCTGACCGGGATGCTGCTCATCCGCGGCCACGGGATATGGCTCTACCTGCGCGGGCTGCCGGTGGTCCCGCGCCCGGCCGGCTCCGGAGCACCGCCATGACGCTGACCGTGCCCACCGAACGCTGGCCGGAGCTTGCCACCCTGCCGGCCGGTCCTGTACGCGGGATGATCACGAGGGCGGCCGTCGCGAGCCTGCTGAGAACGCTGCCGATCCGGATACGCGGGCCGCAGTCAGGGGAAAACGCGGCAGCGCGGCCCGCGGCGGCGGACGGCGGTCAGCCGGTGCTCGTCATCAACCGGCCGGGCCCGTTCTACCGGCGGATCGCAGGCGCCGGGCTTGTCGGCCTTGGCGAGGCCTACATGGCGGGCGACTGGGACAGCGCAGAGCTCGCCGCGACGCTGACGGTGCTAGCCCGCGGCCTTGGCCGGCTGATTCCCGCTCCGCTCCTCCGGCTCCGGCCACCTGGCTCCCACGGCCGGCCCGACTCGGACGCCCAGGACATCAGCGGCTCCGCCAGGAACAACCGCCTGCACTATGACCTGGGCAACGACATGTTCGCCGCCTTCCTCGACGAGACGCTGACCTATTCGTGCGCCTTGTTCGGGACGGACCCGGACGGCCTGCCGACCGCGTCGGCGGGTGCCCTTGCCGACGCGCAGCGGCGGAAAATCGACGCGGTGCTCGATCTCGTCAGCGTGCGGGAAGACACGCGGTTGCTCGAGATCGGCGCGGGGTGGGGCGAATTGGCCATCAGGGCCGGGTTGCGTGGTGCCCATGTCGTGTCCGTCACCAACTCGGTCCAGCAGCACCAGCTGGCGCTGCGGCGCGTGGCAGCCGCCGGGCTCGCCGGCCAGGTCGACATCAGGCTCAGTGACTACCGCGAGGTGACCGGTCAGTACGACGCGGTCGTCAGCGTGGAGATGATCGAGGCAGTGGGGGCCAGCTACTGGCCCGCGTACTTCACCGCGATCGACCGGGCGCTGGCGCCACGCGGCCGGGCCGGCCTGCAGGCGATCACCATGTCACACGAGCAGATGCTCGCCACGAGCAGGCATCACACCTGGATCGACAGGTATGTCTTCCCCGGGTGCCTGATTCCCTCGCTGCGAGCGATCGAGGAAGCCGTGGCCGGTCATACGAGCCTGAAGATCGCTTCGGCGCGGTGGATGGGGCCGCATTACGCGCATACGCTCCGGATCTGGGGCGAGCGGTTCGACGCCGCTGCCGATCGCCTCGCCGCGCTCGGATTCGACCCGGTGTTCCAGCGGATGTGGCGCTTCTACCTGGCCTACTGCGAGGCCGGGTTTCGGTGCGGCCGGCTGGATGTCGGGCAGTTCCTGCTAGTGCGGCCCGATTGAACGCGCGGAGTTCCCGGCACCCGGGCGCCGGCGATGACGGCGGACTGGCAGGTGCGCTCGCCCCGGTGGTCCGCTGGCTGCTCGGCGGTGAACTGCCGGTGCGGCTGTGCGCCTACGACGGAAGCGAGGCCGGTCCGGAAGGAGCGCCGGCCATCGTGCTGCGCTCACCGATGGCGCTGCGCAGGCTGCTGTGGAGCCCGAACGAACTTGGCCTCGCCGACGCCTACGTGACAGGGGCCATCGACCTTGAAGGCGACCTCACGGAGAGCCTGCGGCTCATGTGGCGGCCTGGCGCCGGAGCGCGCCGCCCGAACTGGCACCGGCTGGCTCCGCTCGACCTGCTTCGCATGGCCCGCGCGACGATCGGCGCCGGCGCGGCCGGGCGCCGCCCGCCGGTGCCACTGGCCAGGGCGAGGCTCAGCGGCCGCAAGCACAGCCGTGACCGTGACCGGGCGGCCATCGCGCACCACTACGACCAGTCCGTCGAGTTCTTCGAATTGCTGCTGGACCGGTCGATGGCGTACTCGTGCGCCTTCTGGGCCAGCGACGCGCCCGGCTACGGGCTCGCGGAAGCGCAGCTCGCAAAGCTGGAGCTGATCTGCACGCGGCTGGCGGTGCGACCGGGCACCCGGCTCCTCGACGTGGGCTGCGGCTGGGGATCGCTGGTGGAATACGCCGCCGCCCGGCACCGCGCGTGCGTCACCGGCGTGACCCTGTCCGCGAGCCAGGCCAGCTACGGCAGGACCAGGCTGGCCGCGGCCGGTCTTTCCGCGACGGCTGAGATGCGGCTGGCCGACTACCGCGAGGCCACGGACGGTCCGTACGACGCGATCGCCGCGATCGAGGTCGGGGAACACATCGGGGCCGCCCGGTACCCGGCATTCGCGGCGCAGCTGCGCGAACTGCTACGCCCAGGCGGGCGGGTGGTCGTCCAGCAGATGTCGCGTGGCACCCGGGCGCCAGGCGGCGGCGCCTTCATCGAGCGGTACGTCGCCCCCGACATGCATATGATGCCCCTGCACACGACGCTGGGAATACTGGCCGGCGCCGGCCTGGAGATCCTGGAGGTACAGGCGCTGCGCGAGCACTACGTCCGCACGATCCGCGCCTGGCTGGCCCGGCTGGAAGCGCGGTTCGGCGAAGTGCAGGCCATCGTGGGACCTGAGGCCGCCCGGGTCTGGCGGCTCTACCTGACCGGTGCCGCGGTGGCATTCGAGGATGGGCGGATGGGAGTGGACCAGATCCTGGCCGTCCGTCCCGAGAGGCGCCCCTGAATGGCGGAACGGCTAGAGCATCTCGTGCTCGTGGTGCCGGGCGTGCTGGGCAGCGTCCTGTCCGACGCCGACGGTGCGCCGTCCTGGGGTCCGGGACTCGGCGATGTGGCCAGGACGATGCGCTGGCCGTCCGCGCTCAGCCTCGCCGACCATCCGGATCTGGTTCCGTCCGGCCTGCTACCCACCATCAAGCTGATTCCGCCCTTTGTCGTGCCCGGCTACGACCGGCTGGTACAGCGGATTGGCGCCGCGTTCGCGGGCGTCCAGGTCGACCTTGCCTGCCCGGGCCGGAACCGGAACCTGAACGCCAACGTCGTCCTGTTCCCGTATGACTTCCGGGTCGGCGTCCCCGCGGTGGCCGAACGGCTCAAGGCCGAGATCGGGATCCGGCTGGCCGGCCTCACCGAGGCGGCACGCCACCGCCGCGTGATCGTGGTTGCCCATTCGCTCGGCGGTCAGGTCGCCAGGTACTGGCTTGGACCGCTCGGCGGGTGGCGGGACTGCCGGGCGCTGATCACCGTCGCGACTCCGCACCAGGGCGTGCCCAAGGCCCTCGACTGGCTGCTGAACGGTGTGCGAGTGAAGAGCATGACACTGCGTTCGGCAACCGAGGTCCTGCGGGAGTGGCCGTCGTCGTATGACTTGCTGCCGAGCTACCCGGCCGTGCTGTCAGCGGGGCGGGCCACCGCGACGGCCAGGCCGCTTCGCCCGCTTGAGATGGACGCGATATCCGACAGCGGGCTTGCCCCCCGGGTGCGCCGCGCGGTGGGGACGAGCGCCGAGATCGCCGTCTCCTGGGCGGCACTCACCGGGCGCGGCGAGGCGCCCGAACTGACCGCCGTCTTGTCCCGCCGTCATCCGACGCCGAACCGTGCCGTGCTTGTCGGCCGACAGCTCCGCGTGACCAGGGACGACCCGGAGTGGCTGCCGCATTGCGGGTGGCGCGGCGACGGCACGGTGCCCGCCATCTCAGCGATCCCCCCTGAGTTCGATAGCGACCACGATGACCTGCGCGAAGTCCCGGACAGGCATCAGGCGATGGCGTCCGCCGCGGTGATCGTCGACATCATCAGGGGATATACCCGCGGCGCGACGGTCCGCCCGGCAGCGGGACGCCCTGCTTGCCTGGCCGACCCCCAGTCCGGCGCTCCCCGGTTGGACCTGGACTTTGATGAGGTGGCGCCGGCCAGGCAGCCGATGGCTCTTGTCGCTACCCTGTCGCACGACAAGGCAGCGGCGGCCGCGGAACTCTGGCTTACGGTCAGGCGGCAAGCCGCTCGCTCACCCGTCTTCCGCTGCCGGTCAAGGCTGACCGCCGGCCGCTGGCAGATCGCGATCCCGCCGCTCGGTCCCGGTCTCTATTCCGTGGCCGCGCAGGCCGCCGGTACGTTCGGGGAACGCCTGATCACGAGCAGCGGCGTGCTCGGCCTGGTGGAAGCCACCTAGGACGCCTAGCCACGGGCCGCGGCGGCCGTCGCGCCCTCCTCGGAACCCGCGGTTAGGTAGCGCCTCCGGGTGGCGCCTACCGAAGCGACCACTACCCCCGCGATGCCGGCCCACTGGGCGAGGGCGATCCCCTGGCCGAGCGCGAGCAGGCCGAGGATCGCGCCGACCGCGGGCTCGGTGCTGGTCAGGATACTGAACAGGCTGCGCGGCATGCGGCCCAGCGCGTCGGCCTGGAGGGTGTAGGCGAGCACGTCGCACAGCAACGCGACGGACGCGCCCAGCAGCAGCGAACGTCCCGTGAACATCCCCGCGTGGTCGGCCGCGATCCCGAAGGGGGCGATGGCGACGGCCGCGATGGTGGTGGCGAGGGCGAGCGATTCCCTGTTCCCGGCGTGGGACGCCAGCACGGGGTAGACGGCGATGTAGCCTGCCCAGCACGCGCCGGCGGCGAGTCCGAAAAGGACGCCCGCGACGCCGATGGCGCCCAGCGCGGTGATGCCTGCCGCCGCGGCCACCCCGGCGGCGGCGAGCACCGCCCACCCCACGGCGGACCACTGCCTAGCCCCGGCGAGCGCGACCGCCAGGGGGCCGGCGAACTCGAGCGTCACGGCGACGCCGAGCGGGAGACGGTGGATGGCTTCGTAGAAGCAGAGGTGGTGCAGCACGAGCAAGGCGCCGACGGCGGCGGCCAGGCCAAGGGTCTTGGCGTTCAGGCAGCGACGCCACCGGGGACGCCGCAGCGCCAGGAGGCCGAGCGCGCCGAACCCGAGCCGCAGCGTGACCGTCCCCGCGATCCCCGCCGTGGGGATCAGCAGCGCCGCGACCACGGCGCCGCCTTCAAGGCTGACGACGCCGCCAAGCACCAGCGCCGGAGCGGGAACCGCCCTGGCGTCACGCACTGCCACCGCCTCTCAGGGGCCGCGGATCAGGCGAACGGCCACCCACCGGTGACGATAACGAGGAACGCGCAGGCGCGACACCTAATTAGAGGGTCCCTCGCAGGAACTCGGCGGTCGCCTCGACAGCCCGCGTGACAAACGGTTCGCGATCGTACAGGTCGATGTGCTGGCTCGTGTCGAGCCAAACGATGTCCTTCTTCCCGCCGGCGCACTCGAACAGCTTTCTCGCAAGCTCCGGCGAGCAGTACGCGTCCCGCGTCCCGTGGACCACCAGCAGCGGCGTGGCGGCGAGCAACTCCGCCGCGCCGAGCGCATCGAACGTCAGCAGCGAATACAGTGACCCGGCCGTGACCTGGTTGCGCCAGTGGGGTGCGACGGACCGTTCGGTGCCGTAGTAGGCGTAGGGCTCGTCGCCGGGCATCGCCGCCTCACCGCCGTTCGGCGCGACCGCCGGCAGGTACTCGTCATATCTGGCCAGGAAGCCGACGAGGGCGGAGCGGTAGGCGTCAACGCCCATATTTGCCACGAGCCATGGCGGGCTGTTGTAACCGCCGGCGATGCCCGCGACCGCTTTCACGCGCGGATCGATAGCCGCAGCGCGAACCGCGTAGCCGCCGCCGAGGCAGATCCCGGTCAGTCCGATCCGCTCGGAGTCGACCTCGGTCAGGCTGGCGAGCAGGCCGACCGCGGCGCGCAGGTCTGTCAGCTTCCCCTGGCTGTCCTCGTGCTGCGCTCGCCCGCCGCTCTCCCCGAACCCGCGATGGTCGAACGCCAGCGTGACGAACCCCGCGTCCGCGAGCAACCGCGCGTACGTCCCGGTGACCTGCTCCTTGACCCCGCTGAACGGCCCAGTGAGCGCGACTGCTGGCCGGCGCGCCGCGCCGTCGGGCAGCCGGAGATCGCCGACGAGCGTCACGCCCTCGCTGTCGAAGGTGACTCGCCTAAGCTCGCTCATGAGGGCACGGTAGGCACGCTGCCCGCGGCCCCGCCAGAAGGCACTTCGCGGTGCCCTTCCCGGCTGGCCTTTTCACGACGGGAGAGAGCCATGACGCTGGTGGTACCCGATGTTCTCGAGGCCAGTTGCACGACCCGGCAGGCGCTGGAACGGCTCGCGGCCAAGTGGCGGGTGCTGCTCATCTACGCGCTGCTCGCCGGCCCGCAACGCCACGCCGAGCTGCGCCGCAGGCTGCCCGGCATCACGCAGAAGGTGCTCACCGAAACCCTTCGCGGCATGGAACAAGACGGCCTAGTCCAGCGTCGGGTGCTCAAGTCCACCGCCCCGCAGCACGTCGAGTACGACCTGACCCCGCTCGGTCGAACCCTCGAGACCCCGCTAGCCGCGATCTGCGCCTGGGCAGCGGAGCAGCCCGTCTCTGAGGATAGGTAAGTGTAGCCAACAGGTAAGGGTGTTATCTGCTGCTTGCCGCTCCGAATAGCACTAGTATTCAATATAAGAGTACTTCCAAAAATCACACTTGAACAGGGTAGCCCATGACGCAGCCGCCGCCCCCCGAGCCCGGGCCAGCCGAAGAGCCGGCCCGCGACTCCGGGCTGCCCGGCGGCAGCGTCCCCGGCGGGGCCCGTGATCCGCGGCTGGCCGGGTTCGCCGACGACGGCCCCGGCGACACCTGCCCGCCCAGCGCCGCCCTCGCCGCCGTCGTGGAGGCCCTGTCCGGGCCGGAGCAGCGCTGCCAGGACGCCACCGACGAGGAACTCATCGGGCTGCTGGGCCGCTGGGACTCCCTGGAATCGTGGGCGGCGGCGGGCAAGCTCGGGGTGGTGCGGGAGCTGATCCGCCGCCGCGCCCGCCCCGGCCCCGGCGGCCGCCTGGCGGTGCACGGCGACCTGCCCGGCCAGTGGCACGAGGGCCTGGAACACGAGGTCAGCGCCGCGCTGGGGCTGTCGATCCGGGGCGCGGACAAGCTGACCTGCTTCGCCTGGGACCTGGGCGCCCGCCTGCCCGGCATCGCCGCCGCCCTCGCGGCCGGCACGATCAGCGAATGGAAAGCCCGGCTGATCTCCGACCAGCTCGCCGTGCTGGACGACCAGCAGGCCGCGGAGGCCGAAAAGCTGATCCTGGACCAGATCGCCGGGCAGCCGCCGGGGGTGGTCGGGAACATCGCCGCCGCCGCGGTGTGCACCGTCGACCCGGACGGGGCGGCGAAACGCCGCGAGCACCAGGAGCGGGAGGAGGCGCGGGTGCGGTTCTGGCGGGCCAACGGCGGCGCGTGCGCGCTGGCCGCCTACGGCCTGCCCACCGACGCGGCGCTGGCCGCCAACGGCGCGATCGAAGACCGCGCCCAGCGCTACAAGAAGTTCAAAGTCCGCCCGGACGCACGGCTGGATCAGCTGCGGGTGCTGGCGTTCTTGGACCTGCTCAACGGCATCACCCTGGAGGCCCGCCTGGCCCAGGCCCACGCCGACGCGGCCGCCGCGTCCCGCGACGGCACCACCGCCGGCGGCCAAGACGCCCCGGCCGGCGGCGAGAACCCGGCCGCCGCCGACCCCGGCGCGCCCGACGAGGACCGGGACGCCTACGACTGGGACGCCTACTTCGGCGACCACGGCGACCCCGACGACGACCGGCCAGGCAACGGCATTAACGACCCCGGCGACGATGTGCCAGCGGACTCCGGCAGCGATCACAGCGAACCCGACGCGAGTGACCCAGACGGTCTCGGTGGCGGCGGTGCTCCCGGCGGCGGTGCTCCCGGCGACGGGGATCGCGGCGCAAGCCGCGGCGCCGACCCGGCCGGTGATGCAGGCCCCGGCGTGCCGGACGACGACTGGTTCCGCGACAGCAGCGAACCCGGCGATAACCGGCCCGGCGAGCCCTCCAGCGGCAGCGGCGAACCCGCCGCCCGCCCCCACAGTCCCGACGGCGACACGGCCGACGGCGGCACGAGCGGCGGCCCCGCGGCCGCCCCGGCGCTGCCGAGCCTGGCTGCGCGGGCCAACCTCACCTTCCCCCTCACCACCCTGCTGCAGATGGGCGAACGGCCCGGCGCCGGACACGGACTCGGCCCCCTCGACCCCGCCCTGGTCCGCGACCTCGCCGCCACCGCCGCCGCCAATCCGGACAGCCAATGGTGCCTGACCATCACCAACGACGAAGGACAGGCCGTCGCGCACGGCTGCGCCCGCCCCGCCCGGACGAAAAAGCCAGACTCCACCGCCGCCAGCCGCGACGGGCCCCCAGGCGACACGCCATGGGCACTCACCCCAACCGGCGAACCAGGGCCACCCGGCGGGTACGGCACCTGGACCCTCACCCTGCCCGGCGGCCGCCACCTCATCGTCAAGCTGCTGGCGGTCCCGGTCACCGACTGCGACCACCAGCACGAATCCCACGGCTACCAGCCCAGCGACACCCTCCGCCACCTGGTCCAGATCCGCGACGGCACCTGCACCTTCCCCACCTGCACCACCCACGCCCGCGAATCAGACTTCGAGCACGCGATCCCCTACCACCAGGGCGGAAAAACCTGCGCCTGCAACGGCGGCGCCAGAAGCAGACGCTGCCACCACGTCAAGCAATCCGACGGCTGGACCGTCACCCAGCCCCGCCCCGGCTGGCACCAGTGGACCACACCCAGCGGCCGCACCTACACCCAAGGACCCATGCGATACCCGACGTGAGGCCCACCCGACAGGGACGCTCGACCGGATGACCAGGGACGTGGCCAGGGAGGTGACTGGCGCGAAGGACGGCCCGGATCGGGAACATTTGCTGTATGCCGGAGACAACGATCCCAGAACCCCGCTTCCGTACTGTCGACGGAGTGCGAACCCGGTACGCCGACAGCGGTGGCTCGCGGGAGCTGACGGTTGTGCTGACCAGTCCGTGGCCGGAGAGCGTGTACGCGTTCGCGCCAATCTGGGCCTCGCTCTCCGAGCACGTCCGCCTCTTCGCTGTTGACCTACCGGGCTTCGGCGCCTCCGAACGCCGAGCCGACCTCCTGTCTCCCCGGGCGATGGGCACGTTCCTCGCACGGCTCATCGCCGAGGCCGATCTCGGCACGCCGCACCTCGTCGCGCCGGACGTCGGAACCTCAGCCGCCCTGTTCGCGGCGGCCGCGTATCCGGACCGGATCGCGAGCGTGATCCTGGGCAGCGGCGGAACCGCGGTTCCGATCCAGCTCGGTGAGCCGCTGGCGTCGTGGGTCCTCGACCCCGACCTGGACAAGTACCGCAGGATGGACCCACG
>Ga0335075_10015294_pt1 | contig 11505 bp, 12 predicted proteins | sample Lox_Sample_24_FD_206723 | JGI IMG/M metagenome (GOLD analysis project Ga0335075, IMG submission 206723) | Soil microbial communities from Loxahatchee National Wildlife Refuge, Florida, United States - Lox_Sample_2.4 | ecosystem: Environmental > Terrestrial > Soil > Wetlands | place: USA...
TAGTTGAGGGAATTCAATTTTTGAAGGTTTTTCAAAATATGATTTTTACTATGGCAACCACATATTAAACCAGACCGGAGTTGCCGAGTAGTCACGGTTGCCGAGATCGCCCCGGTCCTACTTAACGAAGCGTGGTTTGTTCTCATTTGTGCTGCGTCGTTCGTGTCATGCAAATGGTACGGGATACGACCACCGGTTGCAATTATCATGGGAGGATTGCTCGGCATGATTTGGTTCGGTGTTGTAGGGTCGGGGTAGTATACCGTCGACGGTTCGTTGCTGTCACACCCACACCTGCTGATTTATTGATCCTATATATTTAACCCCCTGTATAAATAATCCTCTATATACATATATTACCTGTAGTCCTCAAGTGCAACGGTGGATAGTCGCTGTCATCGTCCACTCCCTCTGCCACAATTAAGGTTATGTGTCAATCCTGACGGCGATATTGATTAGGATGTGTCCGCCACACAAATAGCACGTTTTAGAGTAAAATGCGGATGGAATACAGGAATACCGAAGAGGGTGCAATGTCGGGGAAATATATATAGGTCTTGAATAGTCACATAAGCAAAGAAGAGAGTAGCAAAACGTACACCACTATAACAGCAGCAACATAATGCGATTCCGGAACATCGAGAGATTTGACTTACACGTTACGGGCATTGGAGTCTTTGCACCTTGATGCCTGTTGGAAAGCCAAGCGCAAAGGTTGGCACAGTGAAACCAATGCTTAAGCGATGATGATGTATCAAGAGAGCTTGTCTAATAGAAGATGTTGAATAGTTATAATTGATTACAGGAATATTAATTAACTATACATTCAATGCCCATTCAATGCCCCCCTTTGTTTGCATCCACATTTACCTCAACATGCTCAATACTGTGACGAGCCTGCATCCTGCGTCTCAAGAGATAGAAATCGTAGAATATAGTGTGGAAATAAAAGACCCTACTACTGTCAATACTTGCCTGTTACAGTTACCAAAGCACGATTTGGGTTGCGAGGACGACTTTTGGCATGACGCAAAACGTCCATTTGACTTGCGAACCGAGGCTCTCGCAAAAGTCCTTTCCGTAAAGGTTGGCTGCGATCAAAGCAAATCCAACCGCCCAGTTGAGGAGAAGAATTACGATGAAGTGATATCCGTGCCAGTGTTTCCTGAAAAATGCATAAAGGTACGAGCCAGTCAACGTGAGAAAGGCGAACGCTCCTGCAAAGACATTCCAGTGAATCCAGACAAAAGTGCCGGAAAAAGTAAACGTCCCGAATTGACTGTGTGATGCATTGTAGAGTGGAACCGCTGTGTTGTCATACGGACGGAATTTAGCGTCGAGAGTACAGACCAAAGCGAGACCGACAACAGTGGAAATGTAAAGTTGACCGTAAAGAGCGTATTCAAGCCACTTGCCATTCTGGAGTAGCGATCCACTGACTACGGAGTGGCCAGGGACCCCTAATTTAAGCATCGTTCGTTGTATGAGGCATTTTCGTCAAGATGCTTATCTCCGTTAACGGATGTCCCGAAATTTGCTAGGAAATTTTATGGCGTGATAACTTTCCTATCTGAGACGGGCACAACTTGATCACCAGAGCGTCCGCAGAGCCACGCTAATGGTATGCACAGGGCAGGTGGCTGTTTATCATTGAATGCCATTAAGGAGCAACAATCTGATCAGTCGTCTCGGGAACTGCTAACCTTAGCTTACTGCAGAAAAATGGCTTCCGTAGGCTGACTCTTAAAAATGCCTCATTGCGCGATTTATTTATTTCAAGTTTCAAAGTTTATTTCGAAGGCGGACTAATTAGCAGTCTTCTGCGGTTTCGGGGCCAATTTTACCCTGCAGGGAAAGCGGGCCGAATCACGGCGGAACATCCGAAGTACCTACATATTCTCGCCAAAAGGCTTACCACGAATGCAGTTGTACCCCGTGATTCTTTTGCGCGGGGTTTGTGCTATTGGTTCCTGCACAACCAAACCGGCGATAGCTACTGCTCCATTCTGCAATTAAATCGGTCGTGTTGCTCCATATCCTTCAATTTAGCTTCCAGAATGCATTGATCGAGTTGACCAATTATGAAAGACGCTCAGCCAGAATTCAGAGTCAAAAATTTCACTGAACTGTGTGATGAAGATGAAGGAGGAGGAGATCACCATGTGGTGCTCTAAATGGCTAAAATGGCGCTCCGTGATCCGCTTGGGAATCGGCGCAAACCACCCAAGCCGTCTTGCATCAGGTCTCCTTGAAAATAGGCTCAATCGCGTGCCCGGATTTCGGGGATACTAGTAGTTTTGCCCGACTTTCGATCTTCAAAGCGGGAAACCTGTGAGTGATAAAAACTAGCATACACGTTACTCCGCATGTTTCTACTGATCAATCACAGCACGTGGCTCAAAAGGCCGACTCCTCTATATTACACTATGGCATTAGATTCCGGGAGCCGGGATCGCAAAACTTGAATAAATACCCTTTATATCTGACAGGCACTCCATTATAACTCAGATTACTCTGTAACTTCACGAATACAATCCTTACCCATTACTTTGAATCGTGTCCCCATCTACGATTTCATTACCCCCACTCAACTCCCGAAAGAGGGTTATCGACGAACTTCTCTACCGAAATCCTGTATTGAAAGCCTTCGAATATTGCGTCCCTGGCAAACGATGTATTCTACTCGTTTTTCGAAGGGAGGATCCGTTTCTCTGCCCCCTTGTTGCCAACGCGGATTATGGAGGATACAGATTTTGAGTTCATGTATATACAAAAGAATCTCAGGGTACACAACTGGCTCCAGACCCCATTCTCCTGCCCTTTCGCTTTCGGGTACCAGACCGGTGCGTGAAAAAAGAGTTCAACCGTCCGGTAAAGGAGGGGGATTGCGCGTGCGTTGAATTGCCGATTTACCTGGCTACAGCGATACAGGTCACCTTTCTGAAGGTACTGAAACACATCGTCGATGAGCTCAGGAAGAAGGAAGTCGTGGTTGTGCATTTCTAGCGGTTCTCAAGCCTCGAGGATACTGACGACTTCAGCGGTGACTCACGAACCAATTTCAATTTCCTGTCCAGTTCATTTCCGAATGGGCGCAATGCCGATGCTGCTGCATTCGGTCCGGAAAATAGATATGTATATTTAAAGTTTTCGTCGGCGCTGTCACCCATGTCCGGCAATTATCTTCGTCTCCAAAAAATATCACAGAGTGATTGTTGTAACTAACAATAGGATATTGGTTCAAATAAGAGATGACAGTATGGACGGATAAATCAGAGGCGAAAAAAAGGTGGAGGGGAAAACCCGATAAAGTGGAGATACCGCGAGGGAGTCCCAAATTGGCGGAAGGTATATTGTAAAGCGGAGTAACTAGAGTCCAGAATTGTTTGTGAAATTCCGTCTTCCTTTCCCTAGTTATGACGTCCCAGCAGAACCCGATCCCCGTGTATGAGTTCCCTCTTCGTTGCGCACCGAGTGACCGACCAGAAACAAATGCCGGCCATATGACAGAGATATGCCATCGAGAGCATGCGGATGGACAACATCCACCCTCGAGTACTTCGCTCTTATTCAACGTCCGCTAATTCAGTAGCTACCAAACCCCCGCCCGATACAGCTACCGCGACTTCCTTCCCCTCCTTCAATATGGCTACCTCTATACTGTAAAACGAACATTCTTTAGTCGTCCGGACAATTGAACCCCCCTACAATATTTGGGTAGCAAGCTTCTAATCCACTATTAATATTGCTGCCCAGGTTGACTCCTGCATCAAAATATAGTTGTATCTCGCCATTGTTTTCTACACATTTCCAGCTGCTAAGTCCCACCCAATTGAATTCGAGATTAGAGTACGTGAGATCACAGGCTTGTGCGCCTTGATACGGAATCCCAATCAGGACATCATAGGAAGCAAACGCTCCGTGATCCGTCGCATGACAGGACTGCGGTCCTACGGCCATCGAGACTGGGTTGACTCTTTTAACAATGTTTCTCGCCGTGTGGAAGTTCGCCACGGTACTGACATGAATCAGACAAGAAGCATCGACAATTGGATGAGCCATCGCCCAGACCGGGAATATCAGGCCAAGAATAACTTTCGAAGGTCGCATTCTCGAAGCAGACTGCGAGACTTTGCTGACAAGTTGTGTTGTCCTTCCGTAGAACCGTGAGACGTTTTCGTCTGATTCAGGAAACGCGAGGCGCGGTCGAGCGGGATCGAGTATTGGCGGGATGCCATGGTACCATGAGCGAATTTTCGTGTGGTTGCAATCAAGTTTTTCTTTATATATGGCTTCGCTATGGGATTGTCTCGCTAGACCGGCTATCTCGCTTTGTACTGCTCGTACACAATCTACAGCTTCATTTTCATCCTAAACTTGGCTTCCTTGATCCGAAACAATAATCAGTGTGATCATCTCTCCTAATTGTTACATCGGAGTGTTAAGACGTCCACTTAATTCAGGGTCTTCTGGATATCTAAGGCCTCCACTTGAAATTTCTTTCTCTACTCTGGTTTCACCCCCTTGGTTCGATGCTGTTGGAATAACAACATATTCTCCTTGCGGCATTTCCTCCCTACCGAATAAAGCTGTTGCCCGTCTCTGTCGCCAAAGAAGAACTAAGATAACCGAAATTGCGATTAAAACAATTGCGCCAAGAGAGCCTCCAACGATTCCTCCGATGGATCCAGCGGATAATCCATTGCTTCCACTGCTGGCGATAAGAGAGGTAGTTGAACGTAGGGCCGAATTGGTTGATTGTGAGATACTGCCAGCGGTGGAAAGAACTGCAATTAGCAATCTCATCAGGTTTTGACAGGTGATCCTCACCTGCACCAGAGCTTGTGTCAACACTTGACGTGATTGAAAGTATAGAACTATTCGTCACAGAAATTGTGGTGCTGGACGTGAATGAAGGAACATAATTAGTCATCGCAGTTCGGACTGAAGTTGAGGTGGTTGTGGACACCGTCGGCACAAAGAGTCTACGTATAAGCCAGAATTCCTATAGGCCAGAAGTACGTCCATGATGCCGTGCTTATTAGAGCTGTGCCAACGGCCACACCTGGTTCAAGACTCTCAAACTAACTCATGAGACATGTCCTATGACTTAGCACCACATGAGAATAATGCGAAATACCAACATATCAAGAGATACAAAGGTGACTTGTTCGCCAGCAGTAAGTAAATTAGGAATTAAGCTGAGGTATACAAAAGTCCCGGTTACTGTCCCAGTTGCAACGGTGAATGGAAAGATGACTGATGGCGCGGGAAATGTTTGGCCACCCACGACCGCCGTTCTCCATTCTGTAAGAAAGAATCCACCGCTGTCGCAACCGTTTAAAGTAAATACGTCAAGGTCTGTGTAATCGACCGTTGCAGTGGGATTAGAGATAGTTGTTGCTGGGTTAGGAGACGCTTCGAAGCCACATCCTTCGACTATCAAGCCGAAAGACACAAGCAGGGCGTAGAAATGAAGAGTAATTGAAGGCATCTTCATCACACTAACAGGGGACGAACTACAAATGAAAATGACTGAAGACTTGGAAGTGAAGTCGGAGCAACGAAACAGAAATAGCCTCGGGTTAATGGAAGCACATGTCAATATCGACACAATGCGGCGGTGTCAGCCTCAGCCTTCGGCTTTGGTGCACCATGAATGAACATAAGTCATAAGTCACTCCGTTTGCATACAAACCACAATAAAATTACACTTGTAGACGTTGAACTCATGTATGATACAAGAGTGTAAAGGGACATATGTACAAGACTGTAACTGCGGTTTCGCAAACTCTGACCTCGAATTCTTAAGGCACTATTTTCTTTGGTATGTAATTACTTTATGTTCTCTTTAGCCTCTCCAAGACTAATATGCAGAATCCGGATTTGGTGCAACTGACGCGTTAAATAATTGTTAATGCGATTTGTGTGCGGATGGCTACCGGTCAGTTATCCTGGGAATGCTGAATCAGCGGCCAGCCCGCCTGCCGTTTTAGAGTTCACCAATCACAGAACCATGCTGACCATGTGCTCCAAGGTGTTGCGTGAGTGGAGCGCTGCCGACTGTCGGTCGGGTTTTCGTGCTGAAGGCCCCAATTCTCTCGTGCGCCTAGAAAATAAACTTTTTTTTTTTCATAAGACAGAATTTCGCCCCCACCTTTTTATTTTCTTTCGATTTATTACCACGATAGCTCCATAAAGCACCCCCAACCGGCCCCCCAACCGAACGTGCCCCAACCGCCCTCCGCCGTTATCTGCACCTCTTCGCGATGGTCAAAGTTCCGACGCTGGCTTACGCTGTCTGCATCCCAGAAGTCGTTCTTTTTGGAATAGTCGCCCTTGTCCTTACGAGACGATTCCTCCGCATCAATCCGAACAGTGGATCGCCAGACTTTTTCCTCACAGCAAGGGAGTCAACTCCTGAGTGGATCATAGCCTGGTCGTATTATGCATCTAACGTTGGATCTTGGGTAATTTTCGCCCTTCCAGCGTACGTCGTCTCCGCTGGCATCATCGGTCTACTCGCGTTTGCCGTATCTTGCGGTCTCCCAGTGCTCGTAGTCGCTCACCTTGGATGCGTCCTCAGAAAGAAGTATCCGCACATCGTCTCCATCACTGATTTTGCTCGTTGGCGTTTCGGTCGTGCCGTCCAACTCTACGTTGCCGCTTTGATGCTTTTAAACATGTTCCTCGCACTCGTTGCTGAGTACACGGCTATAGGCAATCTCTTTGTATACACGCTCGGCGGTTCTCGGGTTCCCATCGTAGTGACCGTCGCCGTCGTAACTTCGATCTATACTGCAGCCGGAGGTCTTTACATTAGTATTCTCACTGATGTTGTTCAAGGCATGATCTCTGTTTTTCTTCTCCTACTTTTGTATGGCTACGTCGCCGCTACTTTTCGTCCTGGACCCCTCCCACCTCTCAATCACGAACTCGGCCCTAACTATTGGGGGTATTCGGCCATCGTCTGCCAACCTCTAGCAAACATAACGGGAACTATCTTCAGCGAGGGACCCTGGCAAAGGGCGTGGGCTTCTAAAAATGATCGTGCGCTCAAAAGAGGAGCTCTCTGGGCCTCTATGCTGCTTGTTGTCGTGTGTTTCTTATACGGCTTTGGAGGCTTTTTGGCGATCTGGAGCGGTGTCCCGCTTTCTGATCCTACGGGGTCAACAGCTTTCTTTGCTCTCCTTGACACGGGAGGAAGAGGGGCTCCAACCTGGATTCTTATTGTTGTGGCTGTTGCTGCCGTTGCCATGAACGCAGGGGACGTTGACACATGGGAGAACGCTATTACAAACACCTTCTCAGCGGTCTTTCTGCGCAAGTTTTCCACAAGATATATCCGCATTTTCGTTCTCCTCATAAACATTCCTGCGGTCGCGGTCTCGCTCCAGGGTTATAATATCAATTCCCTTTTCCTGGTTGGTGGTACGCTTACCACTCTGTCCGTGGCGCCGATCCTTCTCGGTATGTGGGACAGAGTTACTAAGCACGTCACAAGCGGTGCTACCCTTTTTGGTTGTTTCATTGGATTCTGGTCTATTGTCGTGTTTGGATACCTTCGTGAGGGAAATATTGCTGCGGGAATGAACTACGTTTTCTTCAAGTACTATGATTGGCCTAGTTTTGTAATTCCCATAATCGCCTCAACGCTAGGCGTCGGTTTGTGGGCTGTGGCAGAGAAGGCTATTCGTAAGTTCCTCAATCGTCCGCTCCCGGCGCTCCCAGCTCTGGCTGCTCATTCTCCCGATGATGATCAGACAAACCCTGCGATCCCGGGAGCCGATCACCGAGTTTGCGACGAGGATAGCACTAGGGTCACACAAATTAAACAGTGTTAGGATATCTTAATATTTCTCCATAAAGTAATAATGTATTTGCTTGAAGTTCCCAGGACTTGTCTTCTTACATAGTAGCCTATTGCTTCTCTTATTGTTTAGACTATAAGCAGAAGCATCAGCCATCGTTTATCTAATGTACTAGATCCAGTACAACTTCAACAGCAATTTGGGGGGATACGTGAAACTACTTCACCTATAAGTCAGAAGATTGGGGCAAGTGGTCTACCTTTGCCAACGTAGTTGGCCGGAACAGCAGCCTGGCACTGTCGCCGGAGAGGAGAAAAGCCCCATCTCAACTCCGGTAACGAACAGATGGGGAAGAGATACGCAAGAAGCGACGAGATGGTGAAGGAGAAGAGTGTTGCATATCTGGAGGAAGTGAAGAACAGCAACGAATGGTGAGGAGATGCGCACGACGAGGTGGTGGAGAAGAGGAGTGTCCGAGTGGGTCAGGAGGAGTTGAGCGGCCAAGCTGACGATGTAGTTTGGGTGTGAGATTGAGTAGAGATTCATTCTTCCAAGATTGCGAACAGTATTTGTGCACTATTTCAGATTTCCATTTCCCCAGCTTTATGATGTCCTGAGTTGACATACAGGTTTCCAAGGTTGTGGCTGCTCCACGACGAAAAAGGTGCCCCGAGAAGCTGTGGAGTTCGATGTTGACGCTGCAAAAGAGAGAATGAAATCGTCCCTTAAACTAAGTGTAACTGAACGGGCCTGACAGACGAGACAAGAGCGGACCAGTGGCGTGTGCAGATTACTATGGATGAATAAGGGACGTGTATCCAATAGTCCTATGTGATATCTCTGAGACGGAGGAACATAGAGAACATAAGTAGATGTTAACATGGTTATGAGAGTTGAAGAGGTGTTTCGAGGACGAGTTTGGTGATTTCGTGTTGTGGCCGAGTAGTGGCGTTACCATAAGTCCATTTCCCGCTTCTGACGACAAGTTTGAGATGGTCGAATATAGTGGTCGGCGACTCATTCACGTTCGCTCACTGCTATCGGGGGTGCAAACGAAAACGTTAACAGTGCATCTTCTGAGCTAAAGCAGCAACGTCTTCTGCGCTCCTTTTTGAGTAGACCGGCGCACATAGGATATGAAGCCTCTGAGTACGACGCTTTGCGATTTGTTGATCCGATCGTACTCGTACTCGTTGGCCCTGCCATGGCTTCCGGATTTTAGGGGCGTTGATCGTTCAGTCCAAGGTGTAGAGCGTCGGGCAGAGAAATGCATCCAAACCGCTGCATCTGTTGTCGTTGCCCTTGGCTTTTTGTAAGGTCTCGATGATGGGATGAATATATCGATTATAATCCAATCCAATTTTTGCATCCTCAATGGTCATCCACAAGGCTACGACTGATTTATCCTCGGGGTCGATAAGAAGCCCATCATTGCCATATAGAGAGAGCCTCCACATTCTTGATCCGCCACCGTGGTGGAAAAAATGGTCCGACAGACACGATCGGGGTAATTTCCCTAATTTCTGTGACCAATTGAACGAGTTGCAGAGAGTTGTCAATTGCGAACAATTCGGGCGATGTTCGCGGGGGTCACGTTTGCGGATCATTTGGGAACGAACGGGAATGCATTACACAGACGATTCGTTTAATAGGACTTGAGTCAGGTGGCACGGCAGAATCTTACATAGATCGCACGCGGCGGAAATATATCGGAAGATGGGGGGAAATTTGTCGTAATGCCCCGTACCATTCTGGCTCATTCTCTATTACCTGGCGTCAGAAAACACGGGGTACATGCGGGAAAGTTATGGAATGATTGATTGATTGTATCAGTCTATTAACGTCATATGTAAAGCAACTAGGCTTATGACGATGTACCCTATATAGCTATGTTTTCTCATTGTACATGATTACTACAATCTAGTGTCGAAAGGTTCATACTTTAGCATAGAAAAATACAAAGAAAGAAAGAGAGAAAGAAAGAAAGATTTTCTATTGTAGGACAGGCGTTTGTTCTTAAAAAGAGCCCCATGGCGCTCTTCAAGGAAAGTTGCGGAAGTTGACGATGGCGATCACGATGATCGCGTTGGTGAAGTTCCTCTACCCTAATGGAAATCAAGGGCTTGTGACTGCCAAAAGTGGTGGGGTTGCGGGCACGCATGATTTGTCCTAGGAACACAACCCGTCCTTCTCTCCGTTGAGGTTCGGGCATTCCACGTGGCCACAAGCCCGCCCCAACCGCTCACACCTGAACTCGCACCCGCTGCCCTCTCGCGCTCGCTCAACACACCCCAAATCGCCGCTACGGCGCTCGAACGACCCCCAACCGCCTTCCCGTGCTCGAACGTGCCACACTGATCTGAAAATGCTCTTTGCTCGTCGCCGTTGCAACACCATCGGATCTTGTTGTAAAATAAGAAGAAGACACAACGATAACAATAACGACAACACTGACATTGTTGACGAGAAAATCGCGTACCGCCTCGTAACAAAACAATTCGACCAGTGGCGAGACTCTATTCGACCAGTGAGACCCGGGGGACACGATAATAAAACTTATCGCCTAGGCGAAGACAAACTTTTACGTTTCCCAAGCAAGCGAGAGTTTGCGGCACAGGTAGAAAAAGAACAGCTATTGCTCCCAAGACTGAGACCCTCTCTTCCGCTGGATGTCCCGGAACCTATAGGCTTGGGCGAGCCCGGATGTGGCTATCCATACCGATGGTCTATCTACCGTTGGTTAGAGGGAGATGCCTTATCCACGGTTCAGATGCCCATCTCTGGACAAGAGCGATTAGCCAAGACACTCGCAAAATTCTTAATAGCCTTACAGAGAATCGATACCACCGCTGGTCCGCCCCCTGGTCCTCACAATTTTTATCGCGGAGGCTCGTTACTAGTTTACGACAACGAAACACGCGAAGCGCTGAAAAGACTCAGAGATAGGATTAATACCGACTACGCGATCCACGTCTGGGAAGAAGGTCTTCGGTCTAAGTGGAGGCGAGAGCCGGTATGGGTGCACGGAGATGTAAAGACAGACAACCTGCTAGTTAGAGGGAATCAGGGATCTAAAGAACTCGCGGCTGTCATAGATTTTGGAATGCTTGCGGTGGGAGATCCTGCTTGCGATCTAACAATGTATTGGACATTCTTCAAAGGAAATGCTCGTAGGGTTTTTCGCGATGCACTTATTCTTGATGAAGATACTTGGAAGCGGGCACGCGCCTGGAGTCTGTGGAAGGCCTTGATTATTGAAGCGCAAATGACCAAAACGAATAGTTCTGAAAGCAGGCACTCTCGTTGCGTAATAGATACAATCGTGAATGAATAGGATTAAATGGTAAGGTTTTTTCCAAATGAAAAATGTCTGGTCTCGAAAATGTCTACACTATAATACATGCGTTGTAGAAATATGTGTGAGTGTGAGCGAGTTAATTATATACATGAGATGTGGCTATACAGGTCTTTATATACATGGGATTGCAGCGCTGAATAATCCCAACATTCCTGGTATTCTTTTCTTCCTTTTCTATTTGAAATCTCGCCACAACTCATGAGATATGAGAGGAAAAATCTTTTAGAGATACTTGCCCTACTACTCTATATTATACCTGTAATTGCACCCTGAATTATTTCATACTTGCACCTGCAAGTATCGTGGTGCACCATATTATAATTTCGCTCCACACAA
>Ga0335075_10015295_pt1 | contig 11505 bp, 13 predicted proteins | sample Lox_Sample_24_FD_206723 | JGI IMG/M metagenome (GOLD analysis project Ga0335075, IMG submission 206723) | Soil microbial communities from Loxahatchee National Wildlife Refuge, Florida, United States - Lox_Sample_2.4 | ecosystem: Environmental > Terrestrial > Soil > Wetlands | place: USA...
GCCAGCTTCTAGATGTGATCCGCCGTGCGCCCCCGGTGGCGAGGACGCTGCTGATCGTGGGCCACGATCCCGCAATCCCGGAACTCGCTCTCACGCTGGCGGCCGCCACTTCACCGGCGAGCTTGCAAGCCGTGAGCGGCGCCGCTCCGCCTGCCGTGCTCGACGGCATGCGAGCCAAGTTCCCCACCGCCGCCGTCGCGGTCTTCGAGGTCACCGGGAACTGGGATCAGCTAGGCCCGGGGATGGCACGACTGACCAGCTTCGTGACCCCTCGCGACCTGGCCGCACGAGCCAATCCAGGCGGCAGCAGCGCTCGTGCCCTAGCCTGCGGCAAGACGACTAGGAAGACCGGCTGAAGTGCCTTCAGAGCACCCGCGCGACCGCGGTGAACTCATTTACTGGTCTAGCGATGCCTGTGATTCGACCCACTGGCGGAATCCGGGGTGCAGCCGTAGCGCCTTCATCTGGCTGATCGTGAACCAGCCAGTGGCGGCCGTTTCTTTATGCGTATACGCGGTGAAGGGCTCGTCGATATCAGCGTGGACGATATGAAATTTCCAGCCGCCGCCACAGTCCTGCACCTCGGTGCCGGTGACACGGTAGGCAGGGACGGGCCAGATTTCCTCAGTGGCCTCGCGGTGCGCCGCTGCTTGCGGCGACTCGCCGTCATGTATGGCGCCGCCGGGCATGCTCCAGGTGCCGCCTTCATCGACCTGCCGGGACCGTTCGGTGAGAAGGTACTCAGCCTCACCGTTCCGCGGGACGTGCCGCAGCAGCAGTCCGGCCCCGCCGTACGCGCCCCAGTGAATGTGACCCAGGCTGCAGAAGGTCCAGCGATCCGCGCTTCCTGGCGTCATCATCGGCTCTCCTACCCGCCGGGGCAGCCTGGCTCGCATGCGGTCGAACGCGGCAGCTGGGCGGCGTCGCTCCCGCCGCCCGCGTCGCCCGATCGGGGCGGTTGCCGCCAGCCTAAGGCCCGGCGACCTGCGGTCACTAACGGATGAGAACGGGCAAGTATCAGTATCCGAAGACCAGCCAGGTCGGCCCACCGCGCGGCGTCTTGCCTGCTCAGGGCGTGGTAGCTCTGTACCCTGAAAAGCGAATGATCCACTACAGTCTGGCTGCCTGGGACAACGCGTCGTTTGGTTGGTGAGGCGAACCGTCAGAATGGATCGTTCTGCGTGAACCAACCGCAACGAACCTGTCACGGTGAGGCAGCGAGCACCACGCCATGATGTGCCGGGTGCACCGGGACCAGATCAAGCTGGCCGATCACGCGGTCGCCAAGCTGGCCGGGCAGATCGCGGGCATGGCCGGCCGGTGGTCGCGGGAGCTGGGCCTGCTCCGCAGCGTCCCGGGGTTCGGGGACGTGGTGTCCGCGGCCTGGCTGGCCGAGATCGGCCCGGCCCCGCACCGGTGGTTCCCCAGCCACGACAAGCTCGCCTCCTGGGCGACCTTGTGCCCGGGGAACAACATCAGCGCCCGCAAACGCCGGCACAGCCGGACCGGCGACGCCGGCACCTACTCAAGCCGATGCTGATCCAGGCCGCCTGGGCCGCGATCCAGGTCCGCGGCCGGCTCCAGGCCGGTACCGCCGCTCAACACCTGGTCCGCCGGTTCGGCGGCGACAAGAACCCGGGGCGCGAAGAAGAAGGCGATCACCGCGATCGCGCATACCCTGCTCAAGATCGCCTACCAGGTCCTCAAGACCGGGCAGCCCTACACCGACCTCGGCCCGGACTTCTACACCCGCCGGGAATCACCCGAGCAGCAGGCCTACCTGGAACGCCGGCTCCAGAAGCTCCACCCCGGCTGCACCGTCACCATCACCATCAGCCCCCCGCCGGGCAGTCCCCCGCCAGGCACCCCCGCGGAGGCCGCCTGACCGGCCCGCCGCCCACCAGGCCCTGACCGACGACCCTCCGGAGCCGCTGCCCGGCACCCCGGCTACGCGCCGGACAACCCAGCCACCACACCCAGCCCTCGCCGCCGCACCGGCCACGGTCCGCTGCCGCGCGCACGATGACAGCGGCGGACGCAATCACCGTCGAGCACGCGGAAGCATCGCGTGACTCAGGTCGGCGGGACGATCCACTCCCGGCAAAGCGTCCCATCAACATGAACCACGCTGGTATATCGAGCGTCGATGACTCAGGTGTCTTGAGACAGGACAGCGCCGTCGTGGGCACGGCGAGGACGCGATCTACTTCGATGCGGCGAAGAACCGTTACGTCGGGGCGATCTCGGTCGGTTTCGGGCCGGACGGGAAACGGATCCGGCGTAAGGTCACCGGTCGGACCAAGGCCGAGGTCCGGGACAAGCTCAAGGCAGCGCACGCCGAGCTCGACCGCGGACTGCATACATCGGGCACGTACACGGTGCGGCAGGCGGTGGACGACTGGCTGGAGGGCGGCCTGCAGGGCCGGTCAGATCGGACGCGGTCTATCTACCACGAAGCGCTGAAGCCGCTGCTGGAGCACATCGGCGCCAAGCCGCTCAGAGAACTTACGGCCCGCGATGTGCGCAGGGGCATTGAGGCGCTCAGCGACAGGGCGTCGACCAGGTACCTGCAGCTCGCCCAGGCTTCCCTGGCGCGGGCGATCCGGTACGCCGAGGCGCACGATCTGGTGGGCCGGAATGTGGCCACGCTGGTCGACAACCCCAAGGGCCAGGTGGGGCGGCCTGAGCCGGTCCTTCACCCTCGAACAGTCCCTCGCGCTGCTCGATGCTGCCCGCGAGTCGCGGCTGAACGCTTACGTCATGCTGAGCCTCACGGTCGGCATCCGCACCGAGGAGGCCAGGGAACTGCACTGGGATCACGTCGACCTGGACGGGGATCCGGGTGCGGCAAGGCCGGTTCCGCCGTCGGTGGCGGTATGGCATTCGGTACGGCAGGTGGTGACACCAAGACGGCCAAGTCGCGGCGGACGCTGGCGCTGCCCCAAGCTGCCGTCCAGGCTCTGCGGGAGCACCGCAAGCGGCAGGCCGAGGACCGATTGGCGGCGGGAGCCTTGTGGCAGGATCACGGCCTGGTCTTCGCCTCGGCCATCGGCACGCCGTTGGATGCGGCGAATGTGCGGCGCAAGTTCCGCAAGGTCACCGAGGCGGCCGGGCTCTGGACGGGTTGGGCACCGAGGGACCTGCGGCACACCTTCGTGTCCTTGATGTCTGCGGACGGCGTACCCATCGAGGAGATCGCCCGCCTGGCCGGGCACAACCGCACCGCCACAACAGAGCTTGTGTACCGGCACGAACTGCGCCCAGTCATCACTACGGGCGCCGAAGTGATGGACCGAATCTTGAACGTCGGCGGCAACCAGTAGCCGCCCGTCGGCTCGGTCGGCTGCCATGACCCATGCCCGTCGCGGTCTTCAAACATGTTCCGCGGTCGTGCGGGCTCACCGCCACGGCGGGGTCCTGAATCCGGCGACATCCACCCCTGCCGTCGGCTCGCCACCGAGGCGGCAATACCGCTCTGACACGCCGAGCGCGACGGCCACTCCTCGCAGCAGGACCAGCATCCCGGAAATCTGGATTACACCGCTGGGAAGCATGATCCCGGCCGCCGTGAGCACTGCCCCGGCCACCAAGAGCCTAGCCCCTCGCCGGGTGCGCACGGATTGGGCCAGACGCATCAGCCCGACGATTGCCAGCAGCGCGCCTGTGCGGATCCACCTGCGGATCCGCCTAGTCCGTACGTGCCGCGCCAACCTCGGGGCACCGTACCCGCCGGCAGGTCCGCCGGACGAGCCCCACATCACCAGGTTCTGCCGATCCGATCGCAGCCTCATGTACCTCGCCGCCTTGTGCGTCCCCATGGTACGCCGATGCGCTCCCACCGCCCAGGGTCCCGGGAGCCGGGCATTTAGTGGGTTATGTCCGTTTCGCTCGTCCTATGATCAAGGCGGCGCGCTGCGGTCGCCGCTTTGATCAACGCCTGTCAGGCATCGGCCGCTGAGCAGTTGATCTAAGCGGGACCCACGCGGTGGCTGCGGAGTGGTTACCAGGCCGGTTCCGTTTGAAGCCCTGCCGCGGGACAAGAGCTACAGCAGGTCCGCAGGTGAGGTGAGGACGCGATGACAGGGCTGACTGTGTACCTGATCGGGGCCATCGCCCGATGTAATGACGGCGCCTGCGCCTGGTTAGCCGGGTCGTCATAGACCCCGTGACCGTGACCGTGACCCACCTGGTGGTCGAACCGGACGACCCGCATCAGCTCGGCCGCCTAGTCCCGCTTGACCTGCTCGGCACGGCACCAGGGGAGATCTCGCTCGGGTGCACGGCAACGGAGTTCTTCCAGCTCCCTCACGCTGAAGACACGCAGTCCCCCACGCGGACCGGCGGACCCGCCGTGTACCGCCCCGGGCGGCCAGTCCGGCCGGCGCATCGTCGGCCCGCTCGGCTTCGCGGTCAAAACCCCGGGGCCGCAAGCCTTCACCTATGACGTTCTGCCTGCCGGGAAAGTGGCCCTGCGCGGCGATGACCCGGCAGATGCCCTCGACGGCGCTATCGGGCACATCATCGGAGTTGCCGCAGCCGCGGGCAGCCGCCAGGTCGCCTACCTGCTCCTGCACGCCGGACACCCGCTCGGCAAGAACATCGCCATCCCGATCATCTCGCCGCTTCCATCGACAGACTCGCCATCGAGCACGACGCCCCTCGCTTCCAGCCGCACGTCACCGTGTTGGTCACTCTGGACGCGGCCGAGGACGCAGCTGCCCGGATACTCGCATCGCTGGTGGCTGACGTGCCGCCTGTTGAGCTGACGTTCACTGCGATCGGGCACGAGGACACATATTTCCGCTCGCTGTATCTGCGCGCGGCGCCTTCTGCGCAGCTTCAGGCACTGCACGAAGCCGGACGGGAGACCTTCGCGCTAGACCGGTTGCCTCCCGCACCACATTTGAGCCTGCTGTACTCCAACATGACCGAGGAACACAAAGATCCCGTAATCCGCGACCTCGGCGTCTCCTTGCCGTTGGCTGCTTGCTTTGATGCCGTCGAGTTGTGGGTGCGAGACCCCCGGGGGATCGACAGCTGGCATCGCGCCGCGCGGGTTCCGCTTTCCGGCCGCGGTCGCCGTGCCGTTAAACCCAGTCAAGATCGATCTCTCACGTACGCTTAATCATCTGCAGCCTGGTGATCGGCCGCGAGCACGGCGTCGACCAGGTCGAGTTCGGTCAGCGCGCTTGCCAACTCAGTGACCGGTCTCTTGCCGTGTACGTGCATGGTTACCACGACCATCGCGGGGCCGTCGTCTGTCTGGTTGGCGGCTGGCCCGTGCGCACGGTCGCCGACCGGTTCGGTGGCCAGGTCGTCGATGATGAAGCCGCGCTGGGTGGTCTCGTTCAGCACTCGCCGCAAGATTCCGTGTCCGTCGGGGTACCGGACGCGGAGCGTGGAGGTCCCGGCCGTAGCCAGCGGCAGGCGGTGCCGCACGATCGGCAGGAGCAGCGTGACGATGAAGTAGATGCCAGCGGTCAAGGCGGCCAGGATCAGCAAGCCGGCGCCGGCCGCCGATCCCACTGCTGCGGTGACCCAGATGGAGGCGGCGGTGGTCAGCCCGCGGACTGCATCGCGGCGGACGAAGATGAGTCCGGCACCGAGGAAGCCGATGCCCGAGACGACTTGGGCGGCCATCCGGGAGGGGTCCAGGACGATCAGGCCTTTCTCCAGGACGTCGGTGAAGCCGTACTTGCTGACCAGCATGAACAGGGCCGCGCCGACCCCGACCAGGATATGGGTCCGCAGTCCGGCGTCCTTCTGGCGGAGCTCCCTTTCCAGGCCGATGGCCCCGGCCAGCAGCAGTGCCATGCCAAGCTCGCCAGCCTGCCGCCATCCCTGCCCGCTGAGCGTGTTCACAGCCGGGGATACTGCCGCCTGCATCGAGACGATGCCCATTCTGGCCTCCTTTCACCGGGTTGCCAGCGCTCCGGGCAAGCTATCTCATGCTCGCAAAGCCGTTCGTCCATGGCGCTGGCTACGGCCAGGGGCTTGCCTCGTGCCTGGTGTTCGCGGCACAGTCGAACACTTCTGCTCGTTTTAAAACGATTAACCCCAGGAGGTCACACAATGACCCGAGTCCCAGCGGACCCGGCCGGGGCCCCGTTCCGCCAGCGAGGCCGGATCGGCCGCTCAATACCGGTACTGGCCGGTGCCGTGATCGCAGCGGCGGGCTTGACGCTCGGGTCGCTGACGGCGGCCAGCGCGCTGCCCTTCCATCACGCTCCCGGGCTGTCGATCGATCAGCAGGCGGCCAAGGTGCACGCCGAGGACGCCTACGACCCGGTCAACGGCAACAACGAACTGAACCTGGGCGTGCTGGAGGACCAGATCGAGCACTACTACGGCTCGGCCAGCGCCACCTTCCCGGTGGTCGGCACGGTCACCGTGCCGTCCAGCACTAGCAGCTACGCCAAGCAGATGAAGCAGATCGTGGCCGGCGCCGAAGGCTACCTAGCCGCCGCCATCCGCCACCACCACGGCGCAGGCAAGCCAGCCGTCGTGTTCGACATCGACGACACCCTGCTCAACACCTACGACTACGAGATCGCCGAGCAGTTCGGCTACACCCCGGCCAGCAACCTGGTCTGGATCAACGCCGCGGCGTTCCCGGCGGTGTTCTACATGCCGCAACTGGTCAGCTTCGCCGCCAGCCACGGCTGTGCGGTCTTCTTCATCACCGGCCGGCCGCAGTCCCAGACCGCGGCCACGATCAACGACCTGACCAGCGCAGGCTACGCCGCCCCGGCGCCCGGGCACCTGTTCCTCAAGCCGCCGACCCCGCCGTCCTACCTGCACTGCGCCAACCCGTCGTCTTGCACGACGATCGAGTACAAGTCCGGTACCCGCATGCACATCTCGAGCCTGGGCTACTCGATCGTGGCCGACTTCGGCGACCAGTACAGTGACCTGCTCGGCGGCGACGCCGGCCACCAGGTCAAGATCCCCGACCCGATGTACTACATCCCCTGACCGGTCCCTCGTCCCGTGCGGCCCGCCATCTCAGTGGCGGGCCGCACTCCCTAGGTTCACAGTCGGCGGGCAGATACTCATCCGGTCGGTCGTGCGGCGGCGGCTTGCGCTACTGCGGCGGTGGCCAGCCCTTCGTCGGTCAGGCGGTACCGTTTCCCGACGTTCTGGCCCGGTGGTGCGTTGTCCGGCCGGGCTATCTGAGTCAGGCCGTCGGCGGCCAGCTGAGCCAGGATCGGGTGCAGCCACTCCGGTGCCAGCCGTGTCTGCACGGCCAGCGCGGACCGGTTCTGCCACTGGGCGGGCTGGTCGCACAGCGCCTCCAGTACCAGGAGCGTCTGCGCCGGGAACTGCGGGCGTGATGGCATACCGGTGAGCCTACAAAGCTGCAGGCCGTCGGCCGGGGATTGCAGGGTGGTCAGCGTGGCGGCGCCTGCCCGGCCATCTGCCGGGACCGGACGATCGTGCCGGGCTGGCCGGCGGCGATGTCGTCCAGGCTCAGCCCGGCCGGCTCCGGTAGCACCAGGGTCAGCGCGAAGCCGAGCGCAGAGACTCCGGCGGTCAGCGCCAGCGTGCCGCGCAGGCCCAGCGAGGACTGCAGCACCGGGAACAGGAACACCCCGATGAACGCGCCAAGCTTGCCGATGCCGGCAGAGATCCCGTGCCCGGTAGTCCGCATGGCGACCGGGTACAGCTCGCTGGGCAGCACGAACGTGGTCATGTTCGGCCCGAACTCGGTGAAGAAGTAGCTCACCCCGTACACCAGCAGGAACGGGACCACCGCGGTGGTTAGTCCGGGTATGGCGGCGATGATGGCGAAGCAGGCCGCCATCACCGCGAACCCGGCCAGCTGTAGCCGCCGGTGCCCTATCCGGTCCAGCCAGACGATGGCCAGCACGTAGCCCGGCACGGCCGCTACTGCGAAGATGGCCAGCTGCAAGGCGATCTTGGTCATGGTCGAGGCGTGCGGCGAGATCAGGCCCAGGATCTGCGGAGTGGAGATGGTGTTGCCGTAGTAGGCGTAATCGAGCATCCGGCCGTCCCGGCCAGTGTGATCAGCCAGCGGCGGCTGGTCAGGAACGTGCGCAGGCTCACCCCGGCACGGTCAGGCCGCCTCGCCGCGTCCCGCACCTGGGCCTGGTAGCGAGGCGATTCGGGCATCCGGCAGCGCAGGTAGATCACCGCGGCGGCCGGCACCGCGCCCAGCGCCAGCAGGACCCGCCAGGCCACGTCGTCGCTGGCGCCGGAGCCGAGCAGGGCCAGCGCGATCAGCGGCCCGACGATCAGCCCCAGCGCCTGGGTGCCGAACACCATCCCGACCAGCCGGCCCCGGTCTTTCCGGTTCGCGTACTCGCTCACCATCACCGCGCTGACCGGGTAATCGCCGCCGACTCCGAACCCGAGCAGGAAACGGAACCCGATCAGCATCCAGAACGACCCGGCCAGCGCGGCCCCGAGCGCGCCGGCGATCATGATCGCAGCGACCAGCCAGTACACCCGCTTGCGGCCCACCATATCCGCGTAGCGCCCGAACACGAACGCCCCAGGAACGCGGCCGCGAGCATGACGCTGTTCAGCACGGCCACGTGACCCGAATCCAGGTGCCAGTCCTTGGTGATCAGGGTCGAGGCGATCCCGATCACGAACAGATCGTAAGCGTCGGTGAAGAACCCCACCCCCGACGCCACCACGGCACGTAGGTGAACCCGGCCCAGCGACGCCTCATCCAGCGCCGTGACCAGATCGCCGGGCTGGATGTCCGCCACCGCATCACCCCGCAGATCACGCCGCCCGCGCCTCGGCCAGCCGTATTTTGTGTTCTCGCCGCGGAACGTACCTATCCCGGGCGACGCTCAGCCGACCTGCAAATGAACACAGGATGAACAAGACAAGTCAGGCACGTGAATGAACCTTTGCCCGTCAGCCCGAGGCCGCATCCGCTCCGCCGCGTACCATGGGCCGTGATGGCCGAAATCCGGAACTGCGAGCTGTGCGGCACGCCGTTCGCTCCACGCCGCGAGCACGCGCGGTTCTGCTCAGCCTTCTGCCGGGCGGCCTGGAACCGCCGTCACGGAAGCGGCACCCCGGCCGACACCAGCGCGCTGGGCTGGTCCATCACCGCGATGAAAGACACCATCGCCCGGCTCCGCCAGGCCAGCGGCTGGGACGCGGCCGACGGCTTCGCCGTGATCAGCGAGGCCGTCTGGCGGGTAACCATCGTCGACGCCGCCCTGATGCGGTCCCATCCGGAAAGCTACAGCCAGGTCCTGGCCCGCCAGGACCCCGGCCAGCGCCGGATCACCGAGCAAACCTTCGCCGGCTTGCGGTTCGTCCGCAACCGGATGGACTACCACACCCAGCCCGCCGATTTCATCCAGCCGCTGGACCCCGGCCCCGGCGTTGCCGCCTGGACCTGGAAGCCAGTAACCACACCTGCATGCGCCGTGCTTACCCCCCGCGGCCAGGACTGGGAAATGACCCGGCACCGGGCCTACCAGGCGCAGCTCGCACACCGCGCTGTCGGCGAGACATTCACCCAGGCCACCGCGTTCCTCGGCATCGCCGCCGAAGGCATCCTCAGCCGCGCCTGATACTCCAACGGCACTTCCTGCTCGTGCTGGCTGAAGGCCGTGGACGTGGTGCGCTCGATGACGCGAAGGCGTGTGGGCAACAGAAGACCATGCGATGGCCGCTGGCCTCAGCGTAGACCTGGAGTGCTGCGGCGGGAATCCGGTGACTGATGCTGAGGGCTGCGCCCGGTTCTCCCCGCACCGTCCCGAGTTCGGCGGCTGTGAGGCAACAAGGACCAAATATGCTCGCGGCCGAGGGCGATAATGGTGCTTCCACGTGCCCCGCGCCTGCCTCGGCGTGCGCAAATGCCGGGTCGGGCGGAGCGCATGAACGGGAAGGCGTCTTATCCTTGGCGGGGACCTCGATCGGTGAGGGCGCGGTGCTGCTGGGCGCCGGAATCCTTGCTGGTGTGGTGGGCTCGGCCGGCGGCACGGCTTCGCTGATCTCCTATCCGGCGCTGCTGGCGGTCGGCATTCCGGCGCTTCCCGCTAACGTGACGAACGCTGTCGCCGTCATGGCTTGCTTGCCCGGTTCGGCGTTGGGCTCCCGGCCAGAGCTACGCGGGCAAGGGCCGCAGCTGCTGCGCTTGGCGCCGCTGGCCGTAATCGGCGGCGTCGCCGGGGCTGTGCTGCTGCTGGTCACTCCTGCCGCAGTGTTCGGCCGGGTCGTGCCGTTCCTGGTGGCCCTCGCGGCAGTTGCCCTGCTCGTCCAGCCACGGGTCGGTGGGGGACAGGAAAGGCATCCCGGTAAGCGCGGCAGGCTCGTGGCGTATTGCGGACTGTTCGCAGCCTGGGTCTACGACGGCTACTGGGGTGCCGGGGCCGGAGTGATGACCCTCGCCGTGCTGATGCTGACGGTCGAGACCGAGCTCGCGCGGGCCAATGCCGTCAAGAATGTGCTGCTGGGAGTGGCCGATGTCGCCTGCTCGGTCGTCTTCGTCCTGTACGGGCCCGTGCGCTGGGCAGCGGTGGTGCCGCTGGCGCTCGGCTTCCTGGCCGGTAGCAGGGTCGGCCCCGCGCTGGCCCGACGGATACCCCAGAACCTGCTTCGCATCGCGGTCGCACTAGCCGGTCTCGGGTTCGCAGTGCACCTGTGGCTCAGCCCCAGCTAGCGGTAGCCGGTAGCGCGATGGCGAACACACCGATGACCGGACCCGCCGGGCTGAGTCAGCGCGGACGGATCCAGGTTAGGTCCCGGCTTCGAGTTCGGTGTCGTGTTGGGCGGCGTGCTCGAGGATCCGTGCGGAGGGGGTGATCTCGGGTCTGGGTGGCTGCAGGATCGCATCGGGGTGCGGCGTCCACCAGGAGGGCAGGGTGGCAATGGGATTTGGCCAGTCCGGGTCCGGGCTGGATGTCATCGGTCGCTGGCGGTCACCCATGTGCTGGCGGAATGCCTGGTGTTGCGCGGCAAGTTCGCGGATCCAGGCGGCCGTCTCAGCGAGCACGTTTTCTGGGGCTGGCTGCGGCTGCTCGCGCTGGCTGTCGTTGACGGTGGCTGGTTCAGCGGAGCGTAGAGGCTCGATCTTCTGGTCTGGGTGTCGGCGGCGATGGCCAGGCGGCGGGCACCGGCGGTGGCGTGCTCCCATTCCTGCCGGTCGGTCATGGCCTGGGCGAGGGCCTGTTCTCGTTGCTGGTAGGTGTCGCGTAGAGCCTGGTAGCTGGCGGCCAGGGTCTCGTGGCGGGCGGTGCGGGCGTGGTCGCCGTCCTTGCGGGCGGCGTCGGCTTCGGCGGTGGCGCGGATGGCGCCGAGGGCGGCGTCGAAGGCGCCTTGGCGGGCTAGCCGGAGTTCCTGGCCGGCATGCGGGGGTGCCCAGGCGGTCTGGGCGGCGTAGGTGTCGCGGCCCTGGCGGGTGGTGACGTGGACGGCGCGTTCGTCGCTGCGTACGACGCATACCGGATGGCCGCGGAATCACTCCTGGCCCGGCAGGCCTTGCGCGCTACTGGCGGCGACGGGTCGCACATG
>Ga0335075_10015296_pt1 | contig 11505 bp, 9 predicted proteins | sample Lox_Sample_24_FD_206723 | JGI IMG/M metagenome (GOLD analysis project Ga0335075, IMG submission 206723) | Soil microbial communities from Loxahatchee National Wildlife Refuge, Florida, United States - Lox_Sample_2.4 | ecosystem: Environmental > Terrestrial > Soil > Wetlands | place: USA: Florida...
CATAAAAGTCAGCGAATGTGCTGATGAAATATTCATCTTCGATTGTGCTGCGGTGAAGCGGCACGATGTCCAAACGATGAGCCGCCAATCTGCTAGTACTCCAATAAACAGATTGTGGGTTTTGAGCTTGTCATTGATCATTGTAGATCATTGTCAAATTGATTGTAGATCACTGTTAATGCTGAACCAAAATGAGGTTTGGCGGCGGCACTTGTGCAAGCCATCGCTTGAAACGGCAGCGGCCGGGGCGCTGTTGAAGCAAAGAACCGTGATTCCAACAAGACGTCATATCAATAAACAATCATTTTATTATTGGAAGTCTTCTCTCAACACCACAATGCCCTTCTTACTCATACAGTTTAGAAATCTTTGTCTCTGCAATTATGCCCTCTTTGGTATTGAGTAACCTCTAGTCATGAAGTCACCACCTTTCTGACTCGCTCCATTTGATGAAGTATTTGAAAACAGACTTTTGAGATTATCATTCAAGCCGAGTTTTCTTCGTTTATTCCTCTCTTCTTGCTCGTCGAGAACTTTTGCTGTTAGAGATGCTGTAGCGGCATTTTTGATACCCCCAGAGGGCGTCGCAGTGCCACTTCTTGACTGAGGCGTCGGTGTCCCGTTGTAACTTCTGGGCATTTGATCCACTTCGGCTAGTCTGCTCTTGAGCTTCTCTATTCCTAAACTCTCAGCGCCGCTTGTATGATTCTCGTTAGTAGTGGAATCTGAAGTCTCAGTAACTGCCTGCTTCTTCCTCTTCTTTCCCCCAGGAGCCTTCTTCAGAGAATGTGTCAACCCGGCTTCCTTCAGCTTTCGTATCCGATCGGTTAATCGCGAGATATCTTCTTTCGTAAGTGGGAGAATGGGGATAACATCTTCAGTTTTGTAAAACTCATTGCACTGTAAACAACTCTCTCCCGCGACCTCTTTGATCGCACTTTCGGAAAAGGCATGCCCACATGGAACGAGATACACTGCTTTTGTATGTGGCCCCAGCTCTTTGCTTGTGATCGGGCATATGCGCTTCTCCCCTTTGCCACCGCTATTTTGCTCAACCTGGAACTTGACTTCGACGACATCTCGAAGGGATTTTATGCGCCCTCCTAGAATTTCTTCATGGTCCATTTTGGTGGAATCCTCAGCAGGATCGTCTCCTGGCAGTAAGTATTCAAGGACAGCATCTTTATTGTAGAGAGTACCAGCACAGTCCGATACGATAGGTGTAGCGAGGGTCCGTTGCGAGAGGGGACAGTATGTCCAGGCGTGAGTTTGCGACTCGAGCTGAGCGGCCTTCACTTCAGAGGTATTGGGGTTGCGAGCAGCGTTTTTGACGAGCTCGCGTCTTGTCGGGATACTGAAATCTGTTAGTCTTGAAGCACAAGATGTATATTGCAAAGCACATGCCTGCCACCATCATTACCCATTTCCGAGTACTCTAAGGAATGCAGAGTTGTTGAAGATGCTTGGGGCGAATTGTCAAGCGATATCGATAAAGTCGATAGCCGCGTAGCTCGTCTATTTTGACAGGGGTGAGGTTAGTTCTTGCGAGACCCGAGGCGGACGACTTCAAGGTGGTAGCACTACGACCAGCTTATCGCGACAAACTTCCTCGACAACTTCCCAACATCCATGCTATGGATGGCGAGCTCAGCTAAACACTAAGATGGTCCCGCGCTGCTGAATATCAGCAAGATGTCGCAGCAAGCTCAGGACGTGCTGAACCGCCTTATTGGGGAGCTGCGGTCTCGGTAGGTTGATGCGGTGAAGTTCCCCATATAAGACAAAGAAGCTGACCCGGAATAGTAATGAGGATGTTAGAAAGAGGGCTGCGGCTGATCTTAAGGAGCTTGTGGTGATCACACAAAGAGGTACAGCTTGCGACATTAAACCCCTCAAAGCGTGCTAATATTTGAAGCAGACTTCCCACAGGAACGCTTTACCGAGTTCTACAACGTGGTGTATAGCAAAATCACACAACTAATAAGCCATGGCAATGATCCTATCGACCGTCTAGGCGGAGTGCTTGCACTCGATGCGCTCATCGATTTCGACGGCGTTGACCTTGCCCAGAAAACAACAAGATTCACTCAATCGTTACGTACAGTTCTTCGGGGAAAGGATCTTGTTGCTATGCAACCGGCTGCTGTAGCACTTGGGAAACTATGCAGACCGGGTGGATCACTCATCTCAGAACTGGTTGAAAGCGAAGTTAAAACGGCTTTAGAGTGGCTGCAATCCGACAGAGTGGAGGAACGACGGTACAGCGCAGTACTCATTCTCCGCGAACTGGCACGGAATGCTCAAACTCTCTTGTATGCATACGTTCCGCATATATTTGACCTCATATGGGTGGGGCTCCGAGACGTTCGACTGCTGATTCGGGAGACGGCCGCCGAAGCTATCAGCGGCTGCTTCCAGATCATACGCGAGCGAGACCAGAACATGCGGTTGACGTGGCAATCGAAAATATATGAGGAGGCTGTGCAAGGTATTAGGGTGGGCTCAGTAGAGTCGATTCACGGATCACTCCTTGTGATAAAAGAATTGCTTCAGCAGGGGGGTATGTTCATGCACGACCACTACCAAGAAGCGTGCGAGATCGTCTTCCGATTCAAAGATCATCGAGAACCTGTAATCCGCCGGACGGTAGTTCTTTTGATTCCCGAGCTTGCCAATTATTCTCCGACGGATTTCGCTCAAACGTACCTTCATAAGTTCATGGTGTTTCTCTCTGGCATGCTTAAGAAGGAAAAGGAGAGGAATGATGCCTTCCTAGCCATTGGCAATATCGCCAATGCAGTCAAAAGCGCCATTGCGCCATATCTTGACGGCGTTCTCATCTACGTCCGGGAAGGCCTAAGCGTCAAATCACGCCGAAGTGGTAGTGTTGATCCGGTATTTGACTGCATCAGTAGATTAGCGGCAGCTGTTGGGCAGTCGCTGAGCAAGTACATGGAGGCTCTGCTGGATCCAATTTTTGCATGCGAATTGACTCCCAAGCTGACCCAAGCTTTGGTAGACATGGCCTTTTACATACAACCTGTCACAACAATCATTCAAGATAGGCTTTTGGATATGCTTAGTATGGTTCTCTGTGGCGAGCCTTTCAAGCCTCTTGGAGCACCTACGCCCAACAGTATCACAGCTGCGCCTGTTGTACCCAAGGACTCGAAAGATCCTCTTGCTTATGAACATCGCCAGGCAGAGATCAAATTAGCATTAAACACGTTAGGGAGTTTTGATTTCTCTGGGCATGTTTTGAACGAGTTTGTCCGCGACGTCGCAATTAAGTATGTCGAGGACGAGAGCCCTGAGATCCGAGAAGCTGCCGCCCTGACCTGCTGTCAACTCTATGTACGAGACCCGATTGTCAATCAAACCAGCCATCACGCGATCCAAGTAGTAAGCGATGTCATAGAAAAGCTTCTCACGGTTGGTGTGGCAGATCCCGAACCTGAGATACGACGAACCGTTCTGGCTGCCCTCGATGAGCGCTTCGACCGCCATCTTGGAAAAGCCGAAAACATTAGAACTCTATTCTTCGCTCTGAACGATGAAGTTTTTGCCATAAGAGAAGTCGCAATTACCATTATTGGTCGACTTACCCATGTTAATCCAGCATATGTTGTACCCTCTTTAAGAAAGGTTCTTATCCAGATGCTGACAGAGCTTGAATTCTCCGATGTTGCAAGGAATAAAGAGGAAAGTGCAAAATTATTGAGTTTGCTTGTGCAGAACTCTCAGAAACTTATCAAACCCTATGTTGATCCCATGATGGAAGTGCTACTTCCAAAAGCTCGGGATCCAAGCGCGACGGTTTCTGCGACAATCATTAAAGCACTTGGCGAGCTTGCCACCGTTGGCGGGGAGGATATGTTACCGTATGTTGACGAACTTATGCCGATTATTCTTGAAGCTCTACAGGATCAAAGTTCAGCTGCCAAACGAGAGGCAGCGTTAAGAACTCTGGGTCAACTGGCAAGCAATTCAGGCTATGTCATCCAGCCTTATATCGATTATCCACAATTACTGGAGGTCCTACAAGGTGTCATCAGAGGAGAGACGCAACGAGGTCCTCTTCGTCAGGAGACCATTAAAGTTATTGGGATTCTTGGTGCCCTTGACCCGTATAAACATCAGGTAATTTTCTCCGTTCCATTTCCCGTTTTATATTCCGATAATGAGATTGCTAATGGCTTGCTACAGCAAGTGGAAGAGAAATCACCAGAAATGCAGTTGCGGCTTGAGTCTAATCAGATGACAGACATCTCTCTCATGATGACTGGACTTACCCCTTCGAACAAAGAGTACTATCCGACTGTTGTCATTAATGCGTTATTACAAATACTCAAAGACCCTTCTCTTGTCCAACATCATGCGGTGGTTATCGAGGCTATAATGAATATTTTTAGGACTTTGGGTTTAGAGTGCATCTCTTTCCTTGACAAGATCATTCCAGCCTTCATCGCAGTTATAAGAAGCTCATCTGCCAATCGACGCGAGTCCTACTTCAATCAATTGAGTATACTGGTGACAATCGTTCGACAACACATACGCAATTACTTACCCGAAATCGTGGAAGTTCTGAAAGAATACTGGAATGTATCACCATCGCTGCAAGCAACCATTCTTCAGCTGGTGGAGGCCATTGCACGCTCCCTTGAAGGAGAGTTCAAAATATATCTTGCAGGCTTGCTCCCTCTCATGCTTGGTGTTCTTGAGAAAGACGTATCAACTCGGCGACAACCTTCTGAAAGAGTTCTGCATGCGTTTTTAGTCTTTGGCTCGAGCAGCGAGGAGTATATGCACTTAATCATACCGGTCATCGTTAAGGTATTCGAAAAACAGCAGCAGCCTTCGTTTATCCGCAAATCTGCGATTGAGACGGTTGGCAAACTTTCTCGCCAGGTCAATCTGAATGACTATGCTTCAAAAATCATTCACCCTCTAAGTCGGGTTCTAGCTGGCACAGATCCAGCTTTAAGGCTGGCGGCGCTTGACACACTTTGTGCGCTCATATTTCAGCTTGGGAAGGACTATCTTCACTTCGTTGGTACTGTTAAGAAAGTCCTGGTAACTCATCAAATCCAGCACCAGAACTATGAGCTCCTTGTAAGCAAGCTGCAAAAGGGGGAACCACTACCCCAAGATCTTAGCCCTGAAGAGAGATATTATAATCAGAATGACGAGGCGCCATTTTCTGATATCAGTAACAAGAAACTCGACTCGAATCCAATTCATCTCAAGTCTGCATGGGATGCGGCTGGTAAGTCAACGAAAGAGGATTGGCAGGAGTGGATGAGGAGATTTAGCGTCACTGTTCTTATGGAATCTCCGAATCATGCCCTACGAGCATGTGCAAGTTTGGCAAGTGTCTATCCACCCCTTGCGAAGGAACTCTTTAATTCAGCCTTTGTGTCGTGTTGGGGTGATCTGTTTGAACAATATCAAGTAAGTAAACCTATATCATTTTGTTTAGGTACGCAGTCTGATTTGATAGGATGACTTGATCCAAAACATTGAGATTGCCATGAAATCGCCACATATTACTCCGGATCTTCTTAGCATATTGCTCAACCTGGCTGAATTCATGGAGCATGACGATAAGGCACTACCCATAGATATTAGGGTTCTAGGTCGTGAGGCAGGCAGATGTCACGCTTATGCGAAAGCTCTGCATTACAAGGAGCTTGAATTTCTTCAGGATCAGAGTGGACAAGGAGTAGAAGCATTGATAGGGATCAATAACCAGTTGCAGCAGTACGATGCCGCCATAGGTATTCTGCGAAGAGCACAACTATACTCCGATGGAATTACGCTCCGAGAGACTTGGTTCGAGAAATTAGAGAGATGGGAAGAAGCGCTTGAATTCTACAAGCAGCGCGAAGCAGAGACGGCACAAAGTGGAGGGAAAGAAGCGGAGAAGATCGACGTGATCATGGGAAAGATGAGATGTCTGAATGCCCTGGGCGAGTGGGATCAACTATCCGCAATGGCGCAGGACAAATTCCATACATCGACTTTAGAAGTCCAGCGCATGATAGCACCGCTCGCAACGGCATCTGCTTGGGGCCTTGGGAAATGGGATCTAATGGACGATTACCTTAGCGTCATGAAGACCCATTCACCTGATCGATCTTTCTTCGGAGCAATTCTGGCCTTGCATCGTAACCAGTTCCGCGAAGCTGCGCTCTACATACAGAAAGCCAGAGAAGGTCTCGACACTGAACTGAGTGCTCTAGTTAGCGAGTCGTACACCCGTGCATATTCCGTTGTGGTGAGAGTTCAAATGCTTGCAGAGCTGGAAGAGATTATTACTTATAAGCAAAATGATAACAATCCGGCAAAACAGGAGACGATGAGACGCACCTGGGAAACGCGCTTAATTGGTTGTCAGCGCAACGTTGAAGTATGGCAGAGAATGCTTAAGCTTCGCGTGCTTGTAATCAAGCCAAAGGAGAATATGCAGATGTGGATCAAGTTCGCAAATCTCTGCAGAAAATCCGGACGAATGGGACTTGCTGAAAAGTCATTGAAGTCGCTCGTTGGCAACGATGATAGCCTCGAAGTAATATTACCAGCGGCTGGTACGGACTCAGGGCGGCAGCACTGCCGCAACCTTCCAAGGCACATACCTCCGCAGGTCAACTACGCTGTGCTAAAATATCACTGGGCTACCGGTCGCCAATCTGCAGCACTTGAAGGTTTAAAGCTTTTCACTGCTGATCTGGCCGAGCAATTGAATACTGCTTCGATGGCAGCCCAAGGAATGAATGGCGTAAACGAGCTCCACGGGATGAATGGTTCATACCCTAACGGCGTCAATGGAATTAATGGAAATGCATCTCATTTCGCACTTTCACCAAAAACTATCGAGGAGTACACAAAATTACTTGCACGTTGCTGTCTTAAATCTGGAGAATGGCAAGTGGCTCTTAACCAAGGTGACTGGCGCCACGATCATGTCGACGACATACTTGCACAATATAACCATGCGACTCAATTCAATCCTAATTGGTACAAAGCGTGGCATGCATGGGCTTTGGCCAATTTCGAGATCGTCCAAGCTCTCAGTCAGAAGCCTAGTCGTGATCTTGCTGTTGTTCCACATCCCATAATCGTTGATCATGTCGTTCCGGCTGTACGCGGATTTTTCAAGTCAATAGCACTGTCGAATGGGAGTTCTTTGCAAGACACACTACGATTGTTGACGCTATGGTTTGCCCATGGGGGCAGCATCGAGGTCAACGCTGCTGTCACAGAAGGCTTTGCCTCTGTCAGTGTTGATACCTGGCTAGAGGTCATCCCCCAACTTATTGCTCGTATCAATCAGCCAAATACTCGTGTTCGCGAGTCCATTCATCGTCTACTCTCTGATGTCGGCCGAAAGCATCCTCAGGCTTTAGTGTATCCATTAACGGTTGCAATGAAATCTGCTCAAACGACTCGACGGTCAAAATCTGCTGCACAAATCATGGAGAGCATGCGCCAGCATAGTCCCAATCTGGTTCTGCAAGCCGATATCGTGAGTCATGAGCTCATTCGTGTTGCGGTCCTGTGGCATGAGCAATGGCACGAAGGCCTCGAAGAAGCTTCTAGGCTCTACTTTGGAGATCACAACATAGAAGGCATGTTTGCTACATTAGCACCTCTACACGAATTGCTCGATAAAGGACCGGAGACTCTTCGCGAGATATCCTTCGCGCAAACCTTTGGCAGAGATCTCCAGGAAGCACGAGAATGGTGTTACACATATAAAACTTCGGGAGACGTTGGTGATCTCAATCATGCCTGGGATCTATACTATCAAGTTTTCCGGAGAATCGCACGACAACTACCACAACTCAATAACCTGGAGCTTGCCTACGTATCGCCAAATCTCTTGGATGCCAAGAACTTAGACCTCGCGGTACCAGGGACGTACAAGAGCGGCAAACCCATTGTTCGCATCTTATCTTTCGAAACCACATTCACCGTAATCAACTCGAAGCAACGGCCAAGGAAATTGAGTCTCAATGGCAGCGACGGTAGCCCGTACGCCTTTGTGTTGAAAGGGCATGAAGATATTCGGCAGGATGAGCGTGTTATGCAGCTTTTCGGTCTCTGCAATACACTTTTAGCACATGACTCCGAGTCTTATAAACGGCATTTGAACATCCAACGCTACCCCGCTATCCCATTATCACAGAGCTCGGGCCTTCTGGGCTGGGTACCGAATAGTGATACTCTTCATGTTCTGATCCGGGAATACCGTGAGAGTCGTAAGATTTTGTTGAATATCGAACATCGCATTATGCTACAAATGGCTCCAGACTATGACAATCTCACGCTCATGCAGAAGGTCGAAGTCTTCGGATACGCGCTTGACAATACCACTGGGCAGGACCTCTATCGCGTCCTATGGCTGAAGAGTAAAAGCTCGGAAGCCTGGCTCGATAGACGTACAAATTACACGCGATCATTGGGTGTGATGTCAATAGTTGGCTACATTCTTGGTCTTGGTGATAGACATCCTTCCAACCTGATGCTTGATAGAGTCACAGGGAAAATCATCCACATTGACTTCGGTGATTGCTTTGAGGTCGCTATGCATCGCGAGAAATATCCTGAGCGCGTTCCCTTCCGGTTAACAAGAATGTTAACTTATGCAATGGAAGTTAGCAACATTGAGGGCAGCTTCCGGATCACTTGTGAGAATGTGATGAGGGTGGTAAGAGACAATAAGGAGTCCTTGATGGCAGTACTAGAGGCTGTAAGTTTCCCCCTAAAACTCACCTAATAGATACATTTTTACTGATTCTTGCAGTTCATTCATGACCCATTACTCAACTGGAGGCTCACTGCGACCAATTCCCCTGGTGAAGGTCCCGACTTCCGGTCTAATCGACGTGGCTCAATAATGCCATCAGAACAACGTAGACCTTCTATCATGGACGCCGATATACCGCCCACCGAGTTGATGGCTCAAGACCCTACGGCTGCGCCTGGCGGTCCTCCAATATCAAGATCTCGTGCTAGGACCAATTCTTTAGCTGCGCCAGAAAATGGTCAAGATGCTACGGAGATTCAAAACGAGAGGGCCGTGCAAGTGCTCAACCGGGTTAAGGATAAGCTAACAGGCCATGACTTTAAGAAGGAAGAAGAGCTGAGCTACATCAATCAGGTAGACAAGTTGCTGATCGAGGCGACAAAGTTCGAGAACTTGTGCCAGCATTATATTGGGTGGTGTAGTTTCTGGTAAGAAGGAGCTGATGGGAGCAACAGTCCTTCCGGGATTAGCCGCGGACCCGCATGACTTAGTTCAGAATTATGTATTGTAAGGCTCATCGGATATGGGCGTTTGGCAAGGATTATAGACAATTCTAGGCATAAGGTAGATGCGATAGGTTTCATTCAGCAGGACAACTGCTCGTACCAAGACTGGCGTTATTGAATTAATGGTTACTTGTTTGAATAACGCTGAATACTACATAAGTAGAGTACTATGCTCGCGCTTGATCTTGACCCATCAAGCCGGCTCTAGTGCTCGGCAAATTCTCGGGAAAACTTTATACCTCGGACATGTGAATCCTATGGATGAATCAAATCGTCACTTGTGATAATGTGTAGACACAAACACTTTGCTCCATAATATGTGATCAAACAGTCCAAGCATGGCGACGCCAGCTCATGACGGCCCGAAGCCGCCTCGGGACAAACTGACGGCAAAGTCGACTACAGATCCAGTCTTGAGGAATGCGCTGAGATATACCATTTCTGCCAAGGAGTACCAGACTCTACATAAATACATCATTTCGCGGTCGAAGGTACTCAGGAGAAATACGCCCAGCGTTTCTCAGGTAGAGAAGCTCGTGGAGAGGCCCGGACGCGATGATCACAATGCTGCTGCCGTGCGAGCAAGTCTACGCGTTTTCCTTGCGACAGCAGCTGGGTTAAAGGCATGGTCAATCATCAGTGAAAGGCTCTTTCGCAGTGCTCGAGCTGGGTAGGCTCTCTATCTATTGAAATGAGCTACGGGAGATGGCTAATAAAGACAGGAAACCGAGGATATCAGTATGGAAATCCCCAACCCTACGACTTTCTCTATCTTTGTCAACGATTCTCCTCTTTCACCGTCTCCTCTTTCGCTTTTTTACGCGTCTCAGGGCTCATCTCCTTACGGCCGATGCAAAACCATTTCGAAAACGAAATCCTCGGACGAGCAGGACGTTGACTTCCACGTTTGCGCCTGCTGTAGGAGCTAGTCTGGCGGGGTTCATGCTGGGCGTGTATCCTAGCGATCAGCTTCGGATAACAATCGCTATGTATGTCCTAAGTCGTGCTGCGGAGGTTACTTATAACCTTGCTGAAGATGAGGGGTGGATATGGGGAAAGAAAGGGAGTGTTTGGGAGAGGCCATGGTGGTGGGGTAGCTGGTTGCTGATGCCATTGGCATACGGTCAGTTACTGCATGCATTTGTATTCGATAGGGACTGTTTCCCCGCAGTAAGTTATTCAAGATCCTATGTGAAGTTTGTCGTTTATACTGACTTTGACAGTCATTTGGAGACTTAATCCTCAAGAATTCGCCTCAGTACATCCAACACCGTCCCCTTGACTACCCTGCACATCTTCCATGGCCAGGAAGATACGATATCGTCGATAACTTGGCTGAGATGGCACGCTTGAACTATCCGTGAGTTTCAGGCTCGATGGTCGGCCACAGTTGTGCCTCAGCTAATTGATTTTAGGCCTTTCATCTCACCTATTCTGTTTCCCAACATCCAGACCCTCCCATCAACTCTCACCTCAATATCCCCTATTACCTCAGCCGCACATCCACTAATTGGCTCACTATCATGCGCACTCCTCCATCCCGCTGACCCGTCTTGTCTTCGCACCTACGTAACCTACTGGATCCGTGCCTTCCCTCGTCTCGCCCGCTTTTTCACGATCGTGTTCACAATCATCTCTATACCCCGGTATAAGTCCTTCTACAACAAGCCCCTCACCTCCCTTGACAAGCTTGGCCGCACTGTTTTGAAGATGAGTGTATTTTTCGCTGGTGCCGTGGGTACGAGTTGGGGCTCCATCTGCCTCTTCCAGCAACTGCTGCCAAGGAATGCACTTCCCACGCAGCGATTCTTTTTAGGCGGTTTCCTAGGAGGCTTGTGGGCTTTCTTTGTCAAGGATTCTGGACGAAGTGACTTCTTATATTGTTTTAGGCTGAGTGTAGAGTCTGCATGGAAAGTAGGCGTGAAGCGTGGTTTGTGGAAAGGATTCAAAGGTGGGGACGTCTGGTTATTCGTGGTGTCCTTGGCGATTGTGAATATGGTATACACAAAGGATGCGGAGGCTGTGAAGGGTGGGTTATTTAGAAGGGCAGTCGCTGGGCTGAGAGGAGAGAGTGCGGCGTTGGGGCAGAGGGAAAAGACGGATGGAGATGTGAACAAGTAATGTCCTTTATGTATTATGAAACCATGCGATGCAGTACTTTGATATATCCTACTAGCGCTTTTTGGGAAC
>Ga0335075_10015297_pt1 | contig 11504 bp, 9 predicted proteins | sample Lox_Sample_24_FD_206723 | JGI IMG/M metagenome (GOLD analysis project Ga0335075, IMG submission 206723) | Soil microbial communities from Loxahatchee National Wildlife Refuge, Florida, United States - Lox_Sample_2.4 | ecosystem: Environmental > Terrestrial > Soil > Wetlands | place: USA: Florida...
GCCGAGGCTGACGTCCTTGTCATCGGGGTTGCGCAGACCCCGGACGGCCCGAGCGTCGCACCCGGCGCGGACGGCGTAGACGAAGCGCTCGGCGGTACCCTCGCCGACACGCTCGCGGCCCTCGGCGCGACCGGCGAACTCGAAGAGCTCACCAAGATCCCCGGCGGCGGCAAGCTGCCCGCCGCGCTGATCGTCGCGGTCGGGCTCGGCACCGCCTCCGGCGACGGCGGCGACGCCTTCGACGTCGAGAACCTCCGCCGGGCCGCCGGAACGGCGCTGCGATCGGTGGCGGCGAAGACCGGGACCGTTCGGGATGACGGGGTTAAGTCTGTCGCCGTGGCGCTGCCGGCGCGGACCGCAAGCGAGGCGGAGGCCGTCACCACCGGGGCGCTGCTCGGCGCGTACACCTTCCGCAGGTACCGGGCGACCCCGGCCGTGTCGGTCGCGGTGTCCGTGCTGACCGACGACGCCGCGGCGGTGCGCCGGGGCGAGGTGATCGCCAACGCGGTCAACCTGGTCCGCGACCTCGTCAACACCTCACCGCTCGACCTGCCCCCGGCCGCGCTGGCGGCCGAGGCGGAGCGGGTCGCGGGCGCGGCCGGCGTCGCCGTCGAGGTGCTCGACGAGGCCGCGCTGGCGGCCGGCGGGTACGGCGGCCTGATCGGCGTCGGCATGGGCTCGACCCGGCCGCCGCGGCTGGTCCGGCTCTCCTACACGCACCCGGAGGCGACCAAGACCGTCGCGTTCGTGGGCAAGGGCATCACGTTCGACTCCGGCGGCCTGTCGCTCAAGCCGCCGAAGTCGATGGAGACGATGAAGTGCGACATGGGCGGCGCCGCGGCCGTGCTCGCGGCCACCGTCGCCGCCGCCGAGCTCTCGCTCCCGGTCAACATCGTGACCTACATGGCCATCGCCGAGAACATGCCCGGGGGCGCCGCCCAGCGGCCGTCCGACGTGATCACAATCTACGGCGGCAAGACCGTCGAGGTGCTCAACACCGACGCCGAGGGCCGCCTGGTGCTGGCCGACGGGCTGGTCCGGTCGGCCGAGGACAACCCCGACGTGGTCGTCGACGTCGCCACCCTGACCGGCGCGGCGACGGTCGCGCTGGGCCTGCGCACGGCCGGCGTGATGGGGTCATCGGACGCCGTCGCGGCCTCGGTGGCCGAGCTGATGCGCGAGGTGGGCGAGCCCGCGTGGGCGATGCCGTTCCCCGAGGAGCTGCGCAAGGGCCTCGACTCCACCGTCGCCGACCTGGCCAACGTCTCGGCCGACCGCGGCGGCGGCATGCTGACGGCCGGGATCTTCCTGCGCGAGTTCGTGCCCGCGGGCGCGGCCTGGGCGCACCTGGACATCGCCGGGCCGGCCTACAACGAGAAGGCGCCGTTCGGCTACACCCCCAAGGGCGGGACCGGCTCGGCCGTGCGCGCGCTCATCGCGATCGCGGCGGCGACGGCGGACGGAACACTCACCGGCGCATAACCGCGCCGCGATGACATGATTGGCACACTGACTTAGGTCAAGAAGAGGGGATTACCGTGGCAGAGGGCGGCCATTACGACATCGTCATTCTCGGCGGCGGCAGCGGCGGGTACGCCTGCGCGCTGCGCGCGGCCGAGCTTGGCAAGCGCGTGGCCCTAATCGAGAAGGACAAGGTCGGCGGGACCTGCCTGCACCGAGGCTGCATCCCCACCAAGGCGCTGCTGCACGCGGCCGAGGTGGCCGACTCCACCCGCGAGTCGTCGAAGTTCGGGGTCCAGGCGACGTTCGAGGGCATCGAGATGCCGGCCGTCCTGTCCTACCAGCAGGGCGTCGTCGAGCGGCTCTGGAAGGGGCTGCAGTCCACCCTGGCGGGCAGGAAGATCGACACGATCGCGGGCGAGGGCCGGCTGACGTCGGCGAACTCGGTGGTCGTCGGGGACGCGACCTACACCGGTGATTACATCGTGCTCGCGACCGGGTCGGTCCCGCGCTCGCTGCCGGGGCTGTCGATCGACGGCTCGCGGGTGATCTCGTCCGACGAGGGGCTCTCGCTCGACCGGGTGCCCACGTCCGCGATCATCCTCGGCGGCGGTGTCATCGGGGTGGAGTTCGCCTCGGTCTGGAAGTCGTTCGGCGCCGATGTGACGATCGTCGAGATGGCGCCGCAGCTGCTGCCGCTCGAGGACGAGGCGTCGGCCAAGGTGCTGCAGCGGGTGTTCAGGCGCCGCGGGATCGCGTTCGAGCTCGGCACGCCGTTCCAGTCGGTCTCCTACACCGACGACGGCGTCTCGGTGACGCTCGGCAACGGCAAGGTCCTGGCGGCGGAGATCCTGCTGGTGGCCGTCGGCCGCGGGCCGGTCTCGGCCGACCTCGGCTACGACACCGTCGGGGTGGCCATGAGCCGCGGGTACGTGGACGTCGACGGCTACTGCCGGACGTCGGTGCCGAACATCTTCGCGGTCGGCGACCTCGTCGCCACCCCGCAGCTCGCGCACGTCGGCTTCGCCGAGGGCATCCTCGTGGCCGAGCAGATCGGCGGGCTTGACGTGCGGCCGATCGACTACGACGGGGTGCCGCGCATTACCTACTCCGAGCCCGAGGTCGCCTCGGTCGGCATCACCTCGGCCCAGGCGGCCGAGCGGGGCATCAACGTGGTCGAGGTGAACTACCCGCTCGGCGGCAACGGCAGGTCGGTCATCCTGCAGACCCAGGGCCAGGCCAAGGTGATCGCCGAGGCGCCGCCGGTGGCCGGCGGCAAGCCCGGGCGCGTGCTTGGCGTCCACCTCGTCGGCAGTCGGGTCGGCGAGCTGATCGCCGAGGCGCAGCTCATCGTCAACTGGGACGCCGAGCCCGATGACGTCGCCGCGCTGATCCACCCGCACCCGACCCAGTCCGAGATCATCGGCGAGGCGCACCTCGCGCTCGCCGGCAAGCCACTGCACTTCCACGCGTAAGGAGTTATCACCGACATGTCGGTCTCCGTACTTATGCCGCAGCTCGGCGAGAGCGTTACCGAGGGCACCGTCACCCGCTGGCTGAAAAAGGAAGGCGAGCAGGTCACGGCCGACGAGCCGCTGCTCGAGGTGTCGACCGACAAGGTGGACACCGAGATCCCTGCGCCGGCCTCCGGCATCCTGCGCGGCATCGTGGTCGACGAGGACGAGACGGTCGCGGTCGGCGCGCAGCTCGCGGTGATCGAGGACGCGGACGCCCCCGCCGCGGCCCCGGCCCCGGCCGCCCCGGCGGCCGGGCCGGCCGCGGCCGCCCCGGCCGAGCCCGCCGCTCCGGCCACGCCGCCGGCGCCGTCTTACCAGCCGCCCGCGGCCGCTCCCGCCGCGCCGTCGTACGCGCCGCCGTCGTACGCGCCGCCTGCGCCTGCCTACCAGCCCCCGGCCGCGGTCCCGGCCAACGGCGGGCAGTCCGGGTCCGCCAACTGGTCGTGGAACGAGCCGTCGACGCCCGCGGCGCCGTCCTACGCTCCCCCGGCGTCACCGCCCCCCGCTGCCTACCAGCCGCCCGCCGCACCCGCCCCGGCGCCGGCGCAGCCGGCGCCCGAGCAGCCGGCGCCGGCGCAGTCGGCGCCGGCGCAGTCGGCGCCGGCGCAGTCGGCACAGACGGCACAGTCGGCACAGACGGCACAGTCGGCACAGACGGCACAGTCGGCGCCCGAGCATGAGGCGACCGTGGCCGACGCCTACCCGGAGCCCACGCCGCTGCCTTCCGGCGACTCGCCGTACGTCACGCCGCTGGTGCGCAAGCTCGCCTCCGAGCACTCGGTCCCGCTCGAGTCGATCGCCGGCACCGGGGTCGGCGGCCGGATCCGCAAGCAGGACGTCATCGACGCGGCCGCCAAGCGCCGGGCCGACGAGGCCGCCGCCGCCGCTGCCGCCGCCGCCCCTGCGGCGCCCGCCCTGGCGGCCGCTCCCGCCGCCGCCGCGCCCTCGGCGGCTCCGGCCGCGACCCGCCCGGCGATCGTCCCCGACGCGCTGCGCGGCACCACCCAGCGGATGTCGCGGCCGCGCCAGGTCATCGCCAAGCGGATGGTCGAGTCGCTGCAGACCTCGGCCCAGCTCACCACCGTGGTCGAGGTCGACGTGACCAACATCGCGCGGCTCCGCGACCGGGCCAAGGCCGCCTTCGAGGCACGCGAGGGCGTCAAGCTGACGTTCCTGCCGTTCTTCGCGCAGGCGACCGTCGAGGCGCTGAAGATCCACCCGAAGCTCAACTCCGTCATCAACGCGGAGACGCAGGAGGTCACGTACCACGCGGCCGAGCACCTCGGCATCGCCGTGGACACCGACCGCGGCCTGATGGTGCCGGTCATCCACGGCGCCGGCGACCTCAACATCGGCGGCCTCGCCAGGAAGATCTCCGACCTCGCCGCCCGTACCCGCGGCGGCCAGGTCGGTCCTGACGAGCTGTCGGGCGGCACGTTCACGCTGACCAACACGGGCAGCCGGGGCGCGCTGTTCGACACCCCGATCATCAACCTGCCGCAGGTCGGCATCCTCGGCGTCGGCAGCGTGGTCAAGCGGGCCGTGGTCGTCGAGGACCCGGCGCTTGGCGAGGTCATCGCGGTCCGCTCGATGGTCTACCTGGCGCTGACCTACGACCACCGGCTCGTCGACGGCGCGGACGCGGCCCGATTCCTGGTCACGGTGAAGAACCGTCTCGAGGAGGGCGGGTTCGAGGCCGACCTCGGGCTGTAGTCGGTCACCGGCCTAGTGCTGACTCCGATTCCGATGAAGGTGGCGATCACCGGCTCGTCCGGGCTGATCGGCACCGCGCTGACGGCAAGCCTGCGGGCGGACGGCCATCAGGTCGTCCGCCTGGTCAGGCGGCCGCCGCGCGCCGCCGACGAGATCCGCTGGGACCCGCGCGCCGCCGACGCGGGCAACCCGGTCCTGACCGGCGTGTCCGCGTGCGTGCACCTGGCTGGCGCCGGGGTCGGCGACCACCGCTGGACCGCCGCCTACAAGGCGGAGATCCGGTCCAGCCGGGTGCTCGCGACCCGGGCCCTTGCCACCGCCCTGGCGGGCTTGTCGCCCCGGCCCGCGACGTTCGTCGTCGCCTCCGCGATCGGCTGGTACGGCGACACCGGCGGCGCCGCGGTCACCGAGGACGCGCCCGCGGGCAAGGCGTTCCTGTCCCGGGTGGTGGCCGACTGGGAGGCCGCCGCCTCGGCCGCGCGGTCGGCCGGCATCCGGGTTGCGCACCTGCGCAGCGGCCTCGTCCTCGGCTCCGGCGGCGGCATGCTCGGCCGGCTGGCGCTCCCGGCCCGGCTCGGCGTGCTCCCCCGGTTCGGCGACGGCCGCCAGGTGATGAGCTGGATCTCGCTGACCGACGAGGTCCGCGCGATCCGCTTCCTGCTCGACGGCGGCGACGCCGACGCGTCCGGTCGCAGCGGCCCGTACAACCTGACCGCGCCCAACCCGGTCACCAACGGGGCGCTGACCTCAGCGCTGCTCGCCGCCTTCCGGCGCCCCGACTTCCGCTGGCTGCGCGTCCCCGCCCCGCTGCTTCGACTGGGCCTGGGCGAGATGTCGTCGGAGCTGCTGACCAGCACCCGGGTGCTGCCGAAGCGGCTGCTGGACGCTGGCTTCGAGTTCGACTACCCCACCGTCGGCGCCGCGTTGGCGGCCGAGCTGAAATAAGGAGTATGTCGAAACCGTCGTTGGGACGACGGAAACGACAGACGGGTCGGCAAGGCCTGGCTTGCGTGAGTCGCGTGGGTTGTGGGTTACGACTCGGGCTGCATGATGATGTCGAAGTCGGCGTGCCGGAAGGGGACGCCGGAGACGTTCCACTTGTCCGCGAGGGCGGGGTCGGTGACCTCTTCGAAGTCTTCGACCAGGGACTTCTTCACCGCGAAGACGGTGTCGGACTCGATGTACTCGCTTCCGGCGACGAAGATGTGCGTGGTCAGCGGGCGGTGGCCGGGGGCGGCGACGATGAAGTGGATGTGGGCCGGGCGGAATGCGTGCCGGCCGGTCGCCTTGAGCAGCTCGCCGACCGGGCCGTCGGTGGGGATCGGGTAGTAGCTGGGCACGATCGTGCGGAACCAGAACTCGCCCTTGTCGTCGGTGGTGAAGAAGCCCCTGCCGTTGGTGCGCGGCTGCACGTCGGGCTGCTGGACGTCGTAAAACCCCTGGTCGTTGGCCTGCCACACGTCCAGGGTGGCGCCGGGAAGCGGGCTTCCGTCGACCGAGACGACCCGGCCGGTGACGACGCACGGGGTTCCGCCGCCGACAAGGTCGATGGTGTCGCCGAGCTCGCGCACCGGGGAGGTCACCACGTGGAACGGCCCGAGCACGGTCGACTCGGTGGCGACGCCGAACTTCCTGTTGCTGATCGTCTCGGTCAGCATCGACAGGCCGAGCACGTCGGACAGGAGGATGAACTCCTGCCGGTCGTCGTCGCACTTCTGCCCGGTCCTGGTGAGGAAGTCGATCGCCCGCTCCCACTCGGGGATGGTCAGCTCGACGTCGCGGGCGAACGCGTGCAGATGCCGCACGAGCGCGGTCAGGACCTCGCGCAGTCTCGGGTCGGTCTGCGCGCCGAAGCTCTCGATGACGGCGTCGGCCGCCGTCTCCTCGGTGAAATCGGTTGCCATGGGACCGAGGCTAAGGCCGCGCTCAGGTGCCGGTCTACCACCGGTGACTGTGAGATTTTCGGTCCGAACGGCCGCTGGTTCCACCGCTGCGGGCCGCTTGCCCCTGTCGGGTGGCGACGTCGACCCCCGCGAGCGGGATCTTCCAGATCGGCAGCTGGCGGCGGTCCTCCGCTGACCAGGCCGAGGGGCCCGATTCGCTCATCGCGGCCAGGGCGGAGATCCTGATCAGCCGACGGGCCGCGTTGAACATGAGGAACGCGAGCGGCAGCTCGATGAACACGGCCGAGGCGAGGCTGCCCCAGATGTCGCGGGTACCGGTGTCGAGGATCACGTCGAACCAGGCGTCGCAGCACAGCAGCGTCGCGGTGATCAGCAGGAACGCGATCGCGATCTGGCGGCCGCGCCACAGCGCCCACCCGGTGGCCGCGAACCCGAGGAACTCGAGGATGTCGAACCCGACCCAGGCGCCGCGCCAGTAGTGCGTGTGGAAGGAGCGGTGCAGGGTGAGCGCGAGCACGATGATCCAGGCGGCGAGGGCGGCGCAGGCGATGATCGAGAACAGGACGCCGACCCGGCGGCGACGGGAGATGTACAGGCCAAGCATGGGATCCGGGCAGTCGTAGGTCGCCAGCGTGCGGGCCAGCTGGCGCCGTTCGGCCGCGCTCAGGTCGCGCAGATCCGACTCATTGATCACAATTTGGATTCCTTCCCAGCTGACGCGCCGGTATTACAAGCGTCGTAGTCTCGATGATGTGAACGCTGAACTCGTGTACGCCCATGTCGGCTTCGGCCAGGAAGCCGTGGAGTACCGCCAGGCCTGGGAGACGCAGCGCGCCGTCCACGGACGGCGGGTGCTGGGCGAGATCCCCGACTGCTGCCTGCTGCTCGAACACCGGCCGGTCTACACGGCCGGCAAGCGGACGGCGGTGTCCGACCGGCCGTTCGGCGACCCGGGGGCGCCGGTCATCGACGTCGACCGCGGCGGCAAGATCACCTGGCACGGCCCCGGCCAGCTCACCGCGTACCCGATCGTGAAGCTGCGCGAGCCGATGGACGTGGTCGCCTACGTGCGGGCGCTCGAGGAGGCGATGATCCGGGTCTGCGCCGAGTTCGGGCTCGAGGCGATCCGGGTCGAGGGGCGCTCGGGCGCGTGGCTGCCGGCCTCCGGTTCGCTGCCGGAGCGGAAGGTCGGCGCGATCGGGGCCCGGGTCGCCCGCGGCGTCACCATGCACGGGCTGGCGCTCAACTGCGACTGCGACCTGTCGTGGTACGACCGGATCGTGCCCTGCGGCATCAGGGACGCCGGGGTGACGTCGCTCACGGCCGAGACCGGCATCCCGGTCTCGGTGTCGGACGTGACCCCTGTGCTCGAGCGGCACCTGACCACCGCGCTGGGCTACCGCACCTGGTCGCGGATCCACACCGTGACGCCACTGCTCGCCTCGGCGGCCTGAGGCGGCTGCGCTGGCGGTGGGCCCAAATGCGCTTTTGGGTCCACTCTTGCCGGCCCAAAAGCGCATTTGGGCACGCTGGGCGGGTGGGGGTGAGCGGGTGGGGGTGAGCGGGTGGGGGTGAGCGGGTGGGGGTGAGCGGGTGGGGGTGGGCGGGGTTGGGCCGGGTGGGCGGGGGCGCTCGGCGGGTGGGGGCGCTCGGCGGCGGGAGGGGGGGCTGGGCGGGTGCGAGGGGTCACAGGGTTGGAGGGGCGCGGTTGGTGGCTGGCGAACGTAGGGTGGAGGGGTGGTGAGTACCCCGGAACTGGCCCCTGAGGGGCGGCGGATGCTGCGCCTTGAGGCGCGCAACGCGCAGACGCCGATCGAGAAGAAGCCCGCGTGGATCAAGACCAAGCTGCGGACGGGACCCGAGTACACGGCGCTCAACGAGCTCGTTAAGCGCGAGGGGCTGCACACGGTCTGCCAGGAGGCGGGCTGCCCCAACATCTACGAGTGCTGGGAAGACCGCGAGGCGACCTTCCTGATCGGCGGCGACCAGTGCACCCGGCGGTGCGACTTCTGCCAGATCGACACGGGCAAGCCGCAGGCGCTTGACGTCGACGAGCCGCGCCGGGTAGCCGAGTCGGTGGCGGCGATGGGGCTGCGCTACGCCACCGTCACCGGGGTCGCCCGCGATGACCTCCCCGACGGCGGGGCGTGGCTGTACGCGCAGACCGCGATCGAGATCCACCAGGCCGTCCCCGGCTGCGGGGTCGAGCTGCTGGTGCCCGACTTCAACGGGAACCCGGACCAGCTGGGCGAGGTGTTCGCCGCCCGGCCGGAGGTGTTCGCGCACAACCTGGAGACGGTGCCGCGGATCTTCCGCCGGATCCGGCCCGGGTTCCGCTACGAGCGCTCGCTCGACGTGCTCCGGCAGGCGCACCAGGCCGGGCTCGTGACCAAGTCCAACCTGATCCTGGGCATGGGCGAGACCAGGGACGAGATCGCCCCGGCGATGGCCGACCTGCGGTCGGCGGGGTGCGACCTGCTGACGATCACCCAGTACCTGCGGCCGTCGGCCAAGCACCATCCGGTGGACCGCTGGGTCAAGCCGGAGGAGTTCGTCGAGCTCCGCGAGGAGGCGCTGACGATGGGGTTCGCGGGCGTGATGTCGGGTCCGCTGGTCCGCTCGTCGTACCGGGCCGGGCGGCTGTACACCCAGGCGATGGAGCAGCGCGCCATCGCGGCCATGTGACCAGGACCCGCAGAGCGGCGGCATCTTGCTGTTATCCACGGGGGTGGGAGCGTGGGCGGGGGTGGGCGGAGTCAGGGACCGTTCGAGATGATGGATTTGCGGGTTTGACTTTTCCTCGGTTACAGACCTGTGCGCCGGAAACCGTATGCTGCCTGGTGTTGGCTCACATTATGAGGGAAGGCAGAACCGGTGGTTGACAACAACAGCTCTGAGGATCTCGCCAAGGCCGGGCGGCTGAAGCAGATCCGGATGGTCGCCAAGCTGGTCAACCAGCAGAACAAGCGCGCGCTGCCGATCACGGCCGGCATCGCGCTCGGCGTCATCCTGGTGTTCGTGCTGGTCGGGCTGTTCACCGGGCTGATCGCATTCCTGGCGCCGGTGGGCGTGCTGATCGGCCTGTCGGCCGGCATGATCGTGTTCGGTCGGTTCGCGCAGCAGGCGCAGTACTCGGCGATCGACGGGCAGCTCGGCGCGGCGGCGGCGGTGCTGCAGTCGATGCGGGGCGACTGGACCGTCACCCCGGCCGTCACCGGCAACCGCTCGATGGACGTCGTGCACCGCGCGGTCGGCAAGAAGGGTGTGATCCTGGTCGGCGAGGGCGTGCCGACGCGGGTGGCCGGGCTGCTCGCGGCCGAGCGGAAGAAGACCGAGCGGGTCGCGCACGGGGTGCCGATCACGGAGTTCCAGGTCGGCAACGCCGAGGGGCAGATCCCGGTCAGCAAGCTGCAAAGCTCGATCATGAAGGTTCCCGGCACGCTCAAGGCCCCCGCCGTGAGCGACCTGAACTACCGGCTGAGGGCTCTCCAGCCGAGCATGCAGGCGCCCAAGGGGCCGATGCCGAAGGGCGCGCGGCAGCCGAAGATGCCCCGCCCGCGCTAGGACTGGATTACATCCGCACGACGATCGTGTTGGCGGCCCGGTCGTGCAGGCCGCGCAGGTCACGGTCGGTTATGCAGGCCGGGACGACGAACAGCAGCAGCAGCGTGCGCACCGCCGCCCACTTGAAGCCGGGGGCGGTGCCGTCGGTGCTGATCGCCCGGATCCCGAAGATCCGCTTGCCGACGGTGAGGCCGCTGACCGCGGTCAGCAGGTACACCTCGAGGACGAACAGGCCGAGGGTGGCGTACTGGGCGGCGAAGTAGTGCTTGTCGCCCGCGCCGCCGAACAGGACGTGGCCGGTGAGGCTGGACGCGATCAGCGCGCACAGCAGCCAGTCGACGATCAGCGCGAGCAGTCGCCTGCCCATCGGGGCCACCGACATCGGGCCCTGCATCGGCAAGCCGAACCGCTTGCCGGGGTAATCAGGCGTATTATCGGCCGCAGCGGCACCGCGCGATGAGGCTACGGCCGTCGCGGTCCGGGTTCGCGGACGCCGGGGTTGTTGGGACACAGAACCTACGGTATCCGCTTGCCCGTCTCGCCTGCGCAGGGGTCGTTCCAGGCCGGCTGGGTGCCGCCGGTGACGCGTAACACCGGTGAAACGTTGCGGATACTGCCAGGAAATTGCGAGCGGCTACCGTCCGAAGCGCGTCCACGACGAAAAATCTCGATAAAGCTCCTAATGCGCGCCCCGTACAGGGAGGGTTGATGTTCAGTTCTGCCGAAGAAGTCCTCGCGTTCATCGCTGAGGAGCAGGTGGAGTTCATTGACGTCAGGTTCTGCGACCTGCCGGGAACCATCCAGCACTTCACGGTCCCCGTGTCAACGTTTGACGCGGACGTCTTCACCGAGGGGCGGATGTTCGACGGCTCGTCCATCCGCGGGTTCCAGGCCATCCACGAGTCCGACATGCTGCTGCTGCCGGACCCGGCGACGGCCGTGCTCGACCCGTTCCGCCAGCACAAGACGCTGAACCTGACCTTCTCGGTGTTCGACCCGCTGACCGGCGCGGCGTACTCGCGTGACCCGCGCAACGTGGCCGCCAAGGCCGAGGCGTACCTCAAGGGCACCGGCATCGCCGACACGGCGTTCTTCGGTCCCGAGGCGGAGTTCTACATCTTCGACTCGGCCCGGTTCTCCACCGGCCCGAACGAGGGGTACTACCACCTCGACTCGATCGAGGGCGCCTGGAACACCGGCGCGCTCGAGGACGGCGCCAACCTGGCCTACAAGCCCGCCTACAAGGGCGGCTACTTCCCGGTGTCGCCGACCGACCACTTCACCGACCTGCGGTCGGAGATGGTCAACAACCTCATCAAGTGCGGCATCGAGACCGAGATGCAGC
>Ga0335075_10015299_pt1 | contig 11504 bp, 12 predicted proteins | sample Lox_Sample_24_FD_206723 | JGI IMG/M metagenome (GOLD analysis project Ga0335075, IMG submission 206723) | Soil microbial communities from Loxahatchee National Wildlife Refuge, Florida, United States - Lox_Sample_2.4 | ecosystem: Environmental > Terrestrial > Soil > Wetlands | place: USA...
GCCTTTATTCTTTCTCTTATTGCGGTTCTTCTTCATGGCCGCCATCAGCCCAGTAGCTGGGAAAGCTTCTTCTTCTTCGGCATCTTTGGCAGCCTCTTCTTCTTTGGCGGCCTGCGTGGCGGCTGCTGCTATGGGGTCAACACTTTCACCAAGCTCAGACTCCCAGTCGTCGGCCTTCTTATTGTTCTTCTTTTTGGGCGGCATCGTGTTCAGATAGACGTGAAGTAGCTGAAAGATTTAAAATCCCACAGTAACTCACGTCCCTTGGCGGTTGAGGAGAGATTTTTGGAGATCGTGCGCAGATTGATGTTGTTTTGTTGGTGGGGCAGTTGTGGCGTATCTTAAGCGAGCCTTACGACGTCTATATCTAGAATCAAACTTGAGCCCTAGAATAAGGTGATTATACGTCGGAAGATATGTACAAATGCTATCTAAGATCAAGAGTTATAATACAAACATAAGCGGGAGAGCTAAAACGTTCACATGTCAGGTTGTACGCTTCCCGTGGGACGTTCACTTCGAATTGATATGTGAGACTCGGCTGTATCTAAGGTTTTACACGTGAATCACAGCTTTCTATATACAAAGTAGAATTTTATTTAGCGATGTTTATAATACCGGACGAAGTACATCAGCCAGGAGCCGATATGTCTCTTCCAAGCAGCTCTCAAGTGATTTGTCTGCTAACTGCTCAGAAGGATTGGCATCTCCATGATGCAACTCGTTGACGAGGCTGCAAAATTCTTCGATTACTCGACTATCCCTACCCGGCTCCATCCGTGCTTCATCCGTCATGAGTAGTCGCTCTAGCATTCTGTGACTCAAATACGGCCTTAGGACCTCTCCATCCACATGCTTCGTTCTTGGATCGGGTCTGTTCCCTACCTGACCAGGGATGTGACTCAGAAGCGGGTTGTCACTGGACCGATGGGCAAGGTTTTGAAGGAAAAAGAGTAATTTCCAGGTCCCTTCTTCAAGAATTGAAAAATGTGTGATAGATCCGTCCACTCCCATTCCCAGTAATTCACCCGTATGGTGAGTAGATTCTGTTGCAGAGGACTTCGAGATCCGATCCCATGGTGGACGTGTTCTGCCAAATCGGAATTTTAATATAGAACACGGCAGGTCTGCTTCGAAGATGATCTTGTGATTGCGCACAAGGGACTGCGCCTTTTTGCAATACCACAGTCCCGCAACTGTACAGTCTAAATCCCCTACAAGAACAATGGTAGAATCTTCTTTGATGTTGTTATAGAAATTATTCCTGAGAGGAAATTGGTCCAGCCCATTACGCTCAGTCTCATCAGCGAATTGAGGAGCAAGTTGCCCATGTTGGTCCGAGGATTTGGGATGCTTTCTTTTATCGACAAGTAACAAGGTTACTAAAGAATGCTTGACGGTCAAGACATTCAACCAATGGCCTTCGATGCTCATAGAGACGGCTCGTGAGGAGAGTTTGTATTCGGCGTGGGTCAAGAGCTTATCAGCTAATACGTCCACAGTGGCCCAACGTACTATCTCTCCCACGCAAAAGAAAAATGAGTTGGCGCACGTCACAATAGAGGACACTGGAGCATCATAATGCTCTTCGAGGAAAGCAACGCAGCGTATTTCATCTTGTTGAGAAGGTCTGGGCTTTGTTGGATCCTGGTGTAGTATTCTATAGATAAGAAGGCTGCCCTCACTTGTGCCCAGAATTATAAGATCAGTTTTTGTGTTCGAGCCTTTCCATTCCCATTCGACTAAACACAGTATCTTTTCGCCAGGACTACCTAGCCCAGACTTGGAAGCGCCGAAACTGCCGACTATGCCGCCAGAATGAGGATCAAGGAACTTAATAGTCAACCGTCCTTCTTGGGACATTCCGACAATAAGTTTCTCAAGTCGATGTGAGTAGAGCAATCGATGAGGCGAACCGAACACAGGCATTTTTCTCGGGATTGGCTTTGCTTGAGGGTCCAGCGAAGTCACCAAAAGTTGGTTCCCACTATAAAGAAGTAATCCTTGAGGTAATATTGATACATGATTCACTGATAACTGCTGGTGGAGGGCCTAAAAAGATGTTAACATGTGACACAGAACGCAGAAACTAAGAGATGCTTCTCAGAGGATGCAGAAATTTAGCTTGTGACAAAAGTTACTCACAGTCTCCGCGGCAGTGAACCAAACACGATATAACAGCGGATCAGCGTTCGACGAACAATCATATGTCACCCGCCACAACTTTGAATCACAGCAGATGAGTGCTACATTTGGAACTGCTGAGTCTGTTTTGAAAGTCACCGGTGTGGAGCCCATAGGATATTGTGATGTCCTCCTCTTCTCAAGGACACCATTAGAGGTCATTCTGTAACAGATCATGATTAACGTTCCACTTCGATAGCCAGCCAGAAGTAGTTCGTTTTGCCCTGGATCACTCTGTGGCCCTCGAAGGTTTGCAATGCTTACACACGCCTCCGGAACTACACCACACTCTGCTATGATAAAAGCATTAGCTATGTTCGTCAAAATAATAGCGCCAGATGTTACAAACTAGGATGACAAGTGAACTAAGACTAAGGATGATGGTTTAAGCACATAAAGATATTTTCTTTTCCAGGACTTTCACAAAAGAGCTTAAACTCACTCTCTTGGTCCAGTGGCCAGTAATCAGCATGATTCTCAAACCTCAAGAGGCCCTCCCTGTCTTGTATCTTGAAAATGGCTGATAGTGACAGAACACTTGGTTTGGCTGAAAACTCAGTGCCGCGTATGAATCTAGACTCAGCAGCGCAGATAATTCCGTAGGTGGACCCGTCACTCTGCCTCACAATTGAGATCGAATTAGGATATTGACTGAGGGAGAAAGAGCTACCGAAGACATCAACGTGCGGCCCTGTTCGAAGTATGTCGTCAACAATCGTGTCTGTCGAGTTAGTTCCTATGTGCAAGCGTAAAGCACTAAGTTGCAAGTCACCACTCGCATCTTTAATAACGATTAATGCAAGCTCGTTCTCAAATATCGCGGCTGCCACAATTGTTTGGGTCGGTGGGTACTCTTTACGACATATTCCTGTCTGGTCACCCTCAAGTTGCATTCTGATGCTTGTTAGCCTACAATTTGATCTAAAATAGCGAGGAAGAGCGTATGAAGATTCGAAGGAAATGCTGCGAAGTAATTCGGGCCATTGAAGGTAGTAAATGCAAAACGACTCACATGAGCGGCTCGGCGGAAATACTGATTGTTCTCTCAGTAATCTGGACTATACTTCTACTGCAGGCACCTGCTGCCAGCGTCCGGGATTTAAGATCTAGCCAAGTTGAAGACTGTGAGATCTCTTCGATCTCCTTAAGATCGGCAGTAAGATGGAGGAGAATGGACTCGTCGCCGACAGAAAGTAGGAATAACGATGACGACGGCATCCCAGACATCAAACCCCCTTCGGTAGGCACGCTGAGAGGTAAGACCCATGTTTCTATAACGGGGTAATTAATCCCTTCTATGTCCAACCTGACCCGCGCTTCATATCCATATCGAATCTCCGAAACTGCACCATGTGATCCTCGTCCCGTGCATGCAAATACCTTATCCGGGTCATCCAAAAACAATCTTCTTCTTTTTGACTCAGAAGAGTCTTGAGGGATGGGTGCAGAACTCTGGGTTCTTGCGGTAGTTACAAAGTCAATTGTTGGAGCCCAATTCGATATTGGTTCAACTAACTGCGCCCATTTCCTTGCAGCCACCTGGACTCATTAGCCAAATCCTCAGCACTAGAAAGTTCTATCAGCTTACTAAATATGATCCACCGTCGCATGAGTCACCACCCGTGATGAGGAAGTCCATTCCATCTGGAGCTAATTCAAGATTGGTAAACGCAGTGCCGATGTTGCTACTGAAATTGCCTGCCGGAATAATGCTCTGTACTAGAACAGACGAGTCTGAGACAACTCCCAAAAACGCTATGAACCCATCCTCTCGAGCCATATAGATATCGTCGTGACTCTTTGAGTACCTGGGATGGCGTAGCGGCCTAGTCCAAGCTGTCCATAAAGGCGGTCCAATGCCTAAATGAATTGGGGATACTGCAAATTCCGGCTGCGGAACAATTTGAAATGTTGGCGACCCTTCAAGTAAGTTGTTACATTCCACAATGGATTCGACGCAGACGAACAATATTGCTGACATGATTGTCAAAGGTATAAGCAATAGTGGCATGCGACAGCTAGGTGGAAGGGTATAACCTCTGAGATTATTTCGACGTATTTCTTGTAGACTTTGCCCTGCTTCCCACTCGTAGACAAACATTGAGGTAGATCCATTCCTTACGACGAGTAAAAGGAGGATGATATGATCAGGGTCGTCAGCGGCCGGAAACAGAAATTCCATCTTATGGATGACCCCTCGTACGTGGAGATGGTTCTGCGATGAGACATGTTGAAATGGCTCTCCATGCAGTCTCTGCATATTTAGCTCCTCTCTTGACTTTAGAGCATAGATTGCGAAGCTGATCTCCGACGCTGCTACGGCCACGTACCGAGAGCTCGGGTCCACCTTCAAGTGCTTCGCTGGCGGCTCCGTAATACCTCTATGTATCACTCTATGGTGGCTCGTGATGAATTCCACGTCCATGTCAAGGTTGCGGGCGGATAAAAAGGTTAAGTTTCCAGATTCCATTACGAGCAGGATGAACTGAGGCGGAATCAACTCCGGCCCGGCAACATCTACCATTGAAATATCTCCATTTTCGTCATGCATCTGAGAGAGCATTGAGTCTCCAACACTGCTTACCTCAAAGCTACTTGATCCAATGATGCACGCATTACAAATTCGTTGACCAAAGTCACTCTTTCGAGCTACATCATGAAAGTGGCCGTTACTGTCTAATCGGCGAATCTGCACAAAGTAGTCCTGTAATCGTCAGCCCTTGGCTTTTAATCGAAAATCAACTGAAACATGCAGGGACCGTTAGAATCACCGCGCGCGGTGCTGCTCGGATATAAAGGTGAGGAAGCAGCCAAAGTGTAAAAGGTAACGGACATAAAACACTCAGGTCCATCAACTCATAATGAGGAGGTGGCTGGACCTTTACTTCCTCTTTTGCTTTCTTTTGAGGATAGGCTTAATCTTTTGTCCGTGAAGGTGTAGAGTCTTGCAAATTGGGATTAAAGAAAGCGCACTTACTCCGATGAAAGCGACGTCGCGATACTCAGAGCTTCTGATTCGAGCAGGGAATACCCAGCGTATGACAGAGCTGCTGATCACAGTTTGGGTTAGTAGACCAAAGGAAGGTACCTGGTCATTTTCTGTCTGAAGCCCTTCCTGTTTCCTTTCCTGGTGTCGTTCCAGAACTGTACTGACGTCTACATTCGTTGTCATCCATTGGCCGTCCACTAAGGTGCCCGTTTGGAGTGTTCCGGCCATGTTGCGCGGACCCTGCGTTTATGGCAATCCTTGTGATACTGTGACCTTAGACACGCTATGTTCCGCAAGGCTGGCCGGCAGTTGATATTTGCTTCTGACTGCAAAGCATAGTTAGATGCGTGAACGGAGCTTGCTGCAAAGCTTACGGTATTTACTGATTGGATAGACTCGGAAATACGATGGATCCGTGAAAGCCTATTCTGGAGTACGTTTGATGTACAAGGCTAGCCACGGCAGCGCAGCCTAGCCGCTTTCGTCGCTCGTTTAAGACTGTGGACGAATGATCGTTCCGTCCAAGACAACTTTGTACTTTGCTTCTTTGCTTTTTGCGGATAGAGATTATGAGGTACATTAAAGCTGGAGGACTTTCAGTACCTCTGTCCTTGCAAGTAAGGTCTTTTCCCACCGATTAAACACCTGAAGGGTTTGTTCATATCAAAATTCCGTGGTCGTTATCTGGATCACCCATGAAACACATCAGACCTTCGCTGGGACGTGGCTATGGAGCTGAATGGAAAAGTAGTCGAAGGAATAGAGCACAAGCCGGAGTTCGCTACTCAGTCTCGACAGCGGAGTTTCACAGCAGCCCAGAGCCGGAAAGCAGTTTCAATACTCGACGCCTGCAAATGGAAGGATACTGACACCCTGAGAGCTTTGGCGGCGTCCGACGGAGGACTATTGTCAGATGAGCTTCGGCGTCAAGCATGTCAGTGACATTTACTCGAATTCTTCCGATCACTTGGCTTACGATCTTGTACAGGGCCCTTACTCCTAGGCATTGTAGGAAATGCCGAAGAAGAGAAGACTGAGTCGAAAGATACGAGAACCTGGCGGTCTCTCCCTGCACATCGCGACGAAGATCAAGTACGCTTAGATGTCGATAGATCCTTTATATACTACCCTGATAGTAAGCCATTACTCGCCGGTATTAGTGGACTTAGTGACTGATTAGCAACCTCAGATCAATCTCCGAAAGAGCTCGATGGTCGAAAGGAAGAGCTGTCCGACCTCATTACGGAAGTGCTACGACAGCAACCATATCTCTGTTATTTTCAGGGCTATCACGACATCTGCCAAGTATTCCTACTTGTTCTAGGACCTAGTCAACGTGCGGGGGTTGTGTCACGTCTGTCAGCCTTACGTATTAGGGATTTCATGCTGCCAACGCTCGCACCTGCACTTGATCAACTTCGTCTCATACCAACCATTCTTTACACCGTGAACCCGCAACTGTGTCACCATCTTTCACAAACACAGCCATTTTTTGCCTTATCGGGTACCCTGACAATGTATGCCCACGATATTCAAGAATACGGGGATATAGCTAGATTATTTGATGTCCTTCTTGCTCGAGAAGCTGTCTTTTCGGTATACCTCTTTGCTCAAATCGTGCTCCAACGATCAGACGAGCTCTTCGACACGCCAGCCGATGAACCAGAGATGCTCCATTCGATCTTGTCAAAGTTGCCTAAGCCTTTAGATATCGAAACACTGATTGCAAGAACAATCCAGCTATTTGAGCAACATCCCCCGGAGACCTTGAAGGGCTGGCGCATGATATCTTCTTCAAGCGTCCTGAAGACTACAAGGTGGCAGCAGGATGCGGCGAAGCAGACCCTTGAGGATGGCCATATGTACTTTCAACGACAAGTTAAGGAGCTCCAATGGGCGGAGCAACGGAGGAGAGTTATGAAGACCCTTTGGAAGTATAGAAAACCGGCTTCTGCTGTTGGAGTAGCTGTCCTCGTCGGTGTTCTTTCCTTTTATATCAAGAAGTCCTCAGGAGGACTCGGGTTCTTATCGGCGCTACAAAGATGGTCACATATATGGAGTCCGTAGTATAGACACATATTTTGTCAGGGCGCAAGCCAAAATGCCCTCATTGTAACATTATCTGCTGTGATAGATATATTTTCAGCCAGGATCCATAAATATAGTTCAAGATCCCCCTGCAAACGCCATCTTTAATGCTTCAAAGTGCTCTCTCTGCTCTATCGCCAACTTGCCATCCAGATCACCTACAATAGTCAAGATCAAAGAATAATTATTGTACAGGAACCGCTCCCTCTTTCTCGCATCTCCGATACTCTTACTCAGCTTCGTCAAAAATGCTTCCATCTCGCTTTTAAGCCTGCCCAGACTAGTACTCACAGGCTCGTCATCACCAGCCTCCACGCTCAGGGCCAAGATTCCTTGCAAGAACTGGCCAAAGCGCTGGGTGAGGAAATGCGGTGCCGCAGACTGCTTCACTTGCTCGGCTTTCGAGGACGGCGGTTGTGATGAGATTGATGATGCGGCTTTCCGGATTGACTCACAGTGGAGATCCATAATGACTTGGAAGCGCGGCCAGAGAAGCATATTCGTACCATTAATGTAGCCATCTACCGCGGGGATTTTGCGGCGCTGCAACTCAAAAGCAAAGTGTTGGTTTAGACGGACGCACATGAGAAGTCCGAGACAATCAACTGTTTCTCCGGTTAGGGAACGCGTCAAGGTCCTTCCAAGGTTGAAAGTTGGTTCAAAGATGTAGTTAAAGTGCCGAGAAATTGCAGAGATTGATAGGGACGGGGCGAAAAATGAGGTCAGGAAAGAGTATTCAGCTGAGGCGTTGTCCACCAGCGCCAGATTAAAATTCCGGAATGGAAACTCGAGATAGTGATAAGTTTTATCTTCTTCAGCAAGATATGAAGCTAAAGCTGTTTGATTTGACGTCCTGAGAAGGTCAATCCGTCGGCCAAGATTGAAAGCATCATGCGGCAGTCCGCCAGTTTTGGATCCTGATAAAATATTGGTCTTCCGTAATCCATCATCCTGGCCCAGGACATCGTGCTTGTCCATAATATAGAGTTTCAGCTTCTCTAGTGCTCTCGCGTAGCGTGTGAATTGATCTAGAAAGTACCAACGCATGGTGTTCATGTATGCTTGCCCAATTTCCTCTGCCAATGTCTCATGATGCCTTGACAAGAACGCATACAAGTCCTTGTATCGAAGGAAGTGTTGTTGCTGTATAATCTGAGCATTGATATTCGGTGAGCGAAGAGCCTTAATCTGGGTAGCAAGGAAGTCTCGGATTTTCTCTAAAGCCTGGCAAGTGTATGTCAGCGATTAGAGCCATACTAACATGTTCAAGCTAACCTTATTTACTAAGTGATCAAGTAATGGTCTTAGGTCATTGATGCCTTTAATATTTCGTTGTTCTTTCGACTTCAAATCTAGTGCTTTAGAACGTTTTTCCACTTCTGCAAGTGCCTTGACCCATGCTTCATCAATCATCCCTTCTGAAATTTTCCTAACAACAGCTGGTGACACAGTAATCTCTTCGACTATTGGGCCGAGTCCTTTTTCTACCACTTTTCGATTTTCCAATCGAATGCTGAGAGCTGTCGATCTTGCTTGCAGTGTTTCTATCTCTGCAGAGACTGCGCCCAAATCATTCTGAAATTTCGTCAGATTGATCTCAACAGAATTGAGCACATCATCGCAGGCGCGAATTGAGCGGTGGAGGTCTTCAAATTTGGCTTTGTCCCTCTCATCTATCAAAAGAGCATCAGTAGGCGAAAAGGACGAACCAATGATCTACATACATTCTTCGAGTGTCTGTGGCACATGTGAATGAATATCGTCACTCTCAGATTGTTGTGACTTCGCAAGTTCCCGCAAGCTCAACCCAGAAAAGTCCAGATCCTCTTCGAGATTGAGATCGCCCGTACCATTCCCAGAGACATCTTTTATGTCCGAATCCTTGCTCTCGGCCCTAAGGAGTTTTTGGAGTACCTCTAAAGGCTCTGGATAGTCATCGATAACCGTAGACTGCTTTAAACCTGAACCGTTCGTCTTCTTGGAACTTCCTAGGAGAGAGGTTGTAGAGTCATTCGACACCAATGACAATGTAGACGATTGTGGGCTAAACCCAGGCCTTTTCGACGCTGTCGGAGGAGCAAGATGACTGGAACGCCGCGGAAGTGGGGAGTACGACCGATTATGGGGTGGAGGGGGCGGGGTGGAATGCCCAGACAAACGATCGAGCCACATGTTCCTATGCTACAGACATTGATATGAGTCAAAATAGAGGTAGTTAGGAGCTAGTTACAACACCCAAAACTTAGGTCAAGAAAGGGACTCATAAGGGAAGACGTGAGTCAGTTTTGATTTTGCGTCAACGTGAGGCTACGATCAAAGTCTTAGCCTCCCTTACCTTTAGCACAAGCAAAGGAAACTTAGGCCGCTTCGTCATTGGTGCCTTCGGCCACCCTAGCACGATTCGCTACAAGGACCCGCCCACACTTGGAAGGAACTTGTTCTGGATTTTGTTCTCGATCAAACTTTCGATCTTATTAAATCAACCACATCCTCTCCTTTGTGCTCTTCCAACTTTACACTGTCGCATACCGCCTCCTTGATCCATTCTTACATTGCGACATCAGATAAGATGACGGAGAACAACGATGCACAGGTGAGCTCGTTCTGCAACACCCCGCACCCGCCCCACCATACAAATCTGGCGGATGGGCGCATTCGCCTCAAGCCCATCATACTTCACCATATTTAATCATCTATGCTGACTGCAAACCTCAGCATGAGCACACCTTTGATTCTGCCGATGCTGGCGCTTCCGCTACCTACCCCATGCAGTGCTCTGCCTTGAGGAAGAACGGATTTGTCGTCATTAAGAACCGCCCTTGCAAGATCGTTGACATGTCCACCTCCAAGACTGGCAAGCATGGTCACGCCAAAGTTCATCTTGTTGCCATTGATATCTTCACCAGCAAGAAGCTTGAAGAACTCTGCCCATCTACCCACAACATGGATGTTCCCAACGTCACTCGCAAGGAATACCAGCTGGTAGGTGACACCAAAGACTTGCCTCAGTGCCTGAGCTGATACTTAATGAAAAGCTTGATATTTCTGATGATGGCTTCCTCTCCTTGATGTCTGATGACGGCGAGACCAAGGACGACGTCAAGGTTCCCGAGGGTGAGATTGGCGAGAAGATTGAGCGACTTTTCCATGTCGAGGAGAAGGACACCAGTCAGCCTTCCCAATAACAATGCCATTCGATCTACAAAGCTAACAGTCTTGATTATAGACGTTGTCGTTCTCACTGCTATGGGTGAACAGGCTGCGATTGAAGCGAAGGAGGCTCCGAAGACTGGTTAAGCCGACTTCTTTCGCTACCACGACATCAACCTCGTGTCCGCAACGGCATCTCCTATAGAGTCTGCAATCTTGCCTGCTATGGAACTTTGAAACAAGTATTCTGTTGCGTTCAAGAGTTGCGTTTTATGGTCGATGTATGCTTGGGGTTCTTATCTGGACATCTTGATTCTACTGGTTATTTGCCACAGGGCTTTGCGTACATCGTCTTCCTTTTGTAAGACCCTCTGCTGCACGTCATCACACTTGACCGGCGTAGTCCAAAGTGGACGCTTAGGATGTGGCGGCCACATGTCCTGTAGAAATTAAATCTTCACAAATCCTGTCAAATAGTTATGCTATGCTCGTGATGAAAAACGATCGCCATGTTATCACATTACTGCAATATCCTCATAATTTACAGCTTGGTAGGGAGGTCAAAGTAAACGTCTTATAAAAGAACTCTGCTAGTCAAATCTCGGTAAGAAATAGTCTTAAATCTGTCAAACTATGGCATGAGTAGGCGCGATTTCATGCAGATTGAGCAAATATATGGAAAAAAGGTAACCAAAGGTCCGGTCTGCGCTATACCTTGTTGGACACGTCTATTTAATGGCATCAGGTCCAGAAATATCCTTCATGCCACGAAAACATTCATGTCTGAACACATAGAATACCACAGGTTTCCTCGCGGCGAAGCGTGCACATATGAGGGCTGCCCGGCAAAGCGCTACTACGTAGCTGATGGGAAACGATTCTGCAACCGCGGCCACGAGCAGGAAGGATTCCGGCAAGTCCAGCAGGATGAAGACGACTTCAACTCTCAAGGCCGCATTACCAGGAGGAAGCGAGAGGAGAAGGAACGCGTTGAGAAGGTTTTCAGCGGCCGAGAGGCTACACAGCTGTTTCTACAGTGCTATCAGCTCGTGCTTTGGAAGCAAGTCAAATGGCTGATCAATGTGAAAGGGCT
>Ga0335075_10015300_pt1 | contig 11504 bp, 14 predicted proteins | sample Lox_Sample_24_FD_206723 | JGI IMG/M metagenome (GOLD analysis project Ga0335075, IMG submission 206723) | Soil microbial communities from Loxahatchee National Wildlife Refuge, Florida, United States - Lox_Sample_2.4 | ecosystem: Environmental > Terrestrial > Soil > Wetlands | place: USA...
CACTGTACTAGACGCCCAGTTCTCTTGCCTGAACGTGATATCCGCATCCAGCCATGCGACATATTTCCAGTCCGCTGGCAGGCGCGAAATGCCCAGATTGATCAGGTTCTCCTTATTCCACAACAAAGTATTAGCCCGCACCGCGACATGGTTTACTCCAACTGTGCCAGCTAACACGTGCGGCCGTTCACCCAATACGCACTCGACCGTCGTCAGCCGCACTCCGCTTGCCAGCATATGCGCTTCAAATTCTTTATACAGGCGTATCCGGCTGTCCCAGCCAATCGGATTAAAGATCGCAGTGACAACGTGTAGCAATTCCGCTTTCATGAGATTCCGCGTTTACTCCGCTTGTACGATTGCACTGGCCGTTGTTATCTTCCCCGTGCCCGCCGGACATACGACGCTGTCACCCAGGCGTGCGACTCCCTTGACCGCTGCCTCTCCGCCTAAAAGAATCTGTCCTCCGCTGGTTATTAGTACATTCCCGCTGCTGTCGATCGCGATCGTGGCTCCGCTGGCTGCAATCGTGACAGTGGCGCTCGGCAGTGAACAGCTTAATGAATGCGCCGCACGATCATATTCAAGCGAAGTGCCGTCCTTGAAGCTCCAATGAACCTTGTCCGCGCTCTGCACCGGCGTCGTGTCGGCAGTTGAATATATTGCTCCTAGCACCGCGCCGTCCTCGTCATGTTCATCCATCATGCATACGACCTGTTCTCCCACGTCAGGCAGCCAGTAAGCCTTGTCCGCCTCCGTCTTGGGTACTACTACTGGCAGCCACCATGACGTCATCTGGTCGCGGTCGGGAAACGATACCCGAACCCGGCAGTTGGTTACGTCTTGAGTCTTGACTAAGCCCACTCTGAACATTTGCGCGGTCTTCCTTCTCGCCCTTTCCTGCAGCCGCCAGTTTTCCCGCCCGGCAGTTTTACTCCGCGAGATTCCGTGCCTCGATCTCAGTCGTATAGCCAGCCGCTCTGGTTAGCCGATGCCGCGCCTGCTCAATTAGGTAATTGCCGTCACTCACTCCAAAGCCGGTGATCGTGACCACATTGCCCGCCGCGAAAGCCGGCGATCCGCTGCAAGCCAGCCCTGCCGTGCGCTTCACCATATTTCGCGCATGGAGCATGCTGCTCGCCTTGAGCTGCGCCTGCTGGCCATTCTCACACCGGCTCACACGTTTCGCGTTGTCTGTGGTCGGCACGGAAACGCTGGTATTTGCGCTCTGGCTTATCAAGGCCTTAGCGAAAGGCTGCTGATACGCCACTTGCGCCGTCTCATAGATCCGATAAGAACGATCCTTGAATGAAAACCGCATTACGCTGTCTCGGGCTATGCTCGCAACCGGTTGCGCAGCCTCCAGCACGCTCCTTGCGTAAAAGACCATGGTCGAGCCGCGGATCGTGAAATCGTAGTCATGCTCAGTCGCGATGCGCCGCAGAAAGCCCAAATCCGTCTCCTGATTTTGCGTGATTCTCTCAAATACAGGATTCAGTTCGTCAGCTTCGCTGATCATGGCGAGCGAATATTTTCCCGCTATTGTGCTGGCTATCTGTGTCAGTGTCTGCCCCTCGTAGCCGCAACTTCTTTTTGTACGCATCGCCGGTGTGATGTAAGTCGCGAGGCATCGTATATGAAAAGTATCGGGCGGCCCGTTTAGCAGCAATTCGTCGATCTGGAAACTGCCGCAAGGCAGCTGCGCCTCTCCCGTATACCCAATAGTCAAATTGATGACATCGCCTTCCTGTGGATACCACGGCCCTTGCCATAGCTTCTGGCTGTCCTCCAGTAGGATCTCCAGATCTCCCGACGCCGCACCCAGGCGGTCCGTATATGCGATATCCAATACCATGCTGGATATATCCGACGTGATATCAACCGATTGATAGGTTAATACCCATCCGGGTGATCTCACTGAATAGGATACGCCAGCGCCCATTTATCCACGCCTCTCGCTCAGTTGTCGCTTCATTGATCGAGGGTTCGCCCCACGCGTCTCTCTCGCACCAGTTTAACTTTGACTCCATGGAGGCAGATTCGCCGTCTCGGTCTGTTGAACGAACAGTATAGGAATCGCGATTTGCCGCCCTGCTTCAAACACCGGTTCGATCGGTACCGATGGATTCGCCATTATGATTGGTGAGTATAAGGTTGCATCGCCGTAGTATTGCCAGGCTAAGAGGTCCCAACGCTCACCTGCCACGGTCAAATGGAGAATAAACTGTGAGGATGCCATTAGTCAGATCCTCACACTGCGCTTCTGACTATCGTGGCGGCAGGAACGTCATCAGGTTCTAATGCACCTTGTAGATTCGACGCAGCTGGATCAGCCAGAAGCGGCGATACACCAGGCGCTCCTGTCACGGTGGCAACATAACTCCCAGTCGCCGGAGCAATAGTCGCAGCCACTCCGAGAGCGCCCGAATATGTGACCGCAGAGGTCTCCTCCCCTTCTGGCGCCGGGACAATCGCAATCGGAATAAAGTCAGGCTGCGGCGCAACCGTCGAATCCACTTCGGATGAAAGCGCCCATTCTTTTAACTCCAGATGAACCGTCATCGCTATCACGTCGCCAACCGCAGTCATCTGGGTCGAGGCCACCCGCAAAGCGACGATGACGAAATAGCCCAGATGTTCTCCATTCCCCAGAACCAGCGCCTGAGCACTATGCTCCCGCGCCACCGCCAGAAGGCTTTCGAGCTGAGCCAATGGAGTTGTAAAAGAAGCGTGGAACCGCAGGTCGAATACTATCGTCCGGAGCCCTTCGGACAACCATTGTAGGCGCGGCCGCGCTTCGACTACGTCATGCTCCGCATAGGTCCATCGAAACGATGATTCGAAGGAGACCGGCGAAGTTAGAACTTCGAATGTTATTTCACCTAGCGTGGCGAACATAGCTATCCCCGCCTAAGCCAACAGTAATTGAGGCCAAAGTTACTGAGCCTTCAGCTCAGGAATTCGACTCGCCGCTGTTTCGCGATCTCATGTTCAATCAGTTGCACCAATTCGTGGCTATGGCGGCTGAGTGCTTCTATGATATTCTGCTTGGCCGCATGGCTTGACTCACCCTTGACTACAACTGTTGGATTGAAGTTTACGGTTAGAGCTGATTGTGAACGCTGTTGCGAGAGCGGTGTGCGCTGTTTGCGAGAAGAATCCGTATTCGCCTTGATGCTCCGCTGTTCTCCTGCGTCGCTGCTCGCCAAACCTGGTTCTGCTGCCAGGCTGCGGCCGATCCGCTGAGCGCCCCTGCTTGATTTCGCCTGGCCTGGCCGAACCGAGGAAACCGTCCCCCGCGACCTTAACGGCGATGTTTGCCCGAGGTCCCGGCTTGCTCTGTAATTTCTCGCTAGCCGGTTCAATTTACCAATAGATGAAGATGAGTAGGCCGCAGATTCGATTCCGGCAGGCGCAACTTTGGACCGAAATGTTCCAGGCTTTGGTCCTGTGTATGATTCTAGTTTCAGCGCCCTCAACCATTTATTCCCTGGTACTAGGTTGACTGCTTCTCTGCGCGATTCGCGCCGCTCTCCCACCTCATCTTCAACCGCTCCAGACTGCCCCCTCGCCCGGGTGGTCGCTGGCGCTTGCCGTCTCGCACCTCGGCCGCGTATCAGCGCTCCTGTGCCGTTCAACCTTCTTCCGCTTTCCGCTGAATTGTCCTTGCGCCCGGCCGCCGATCTAATTGAGCTTTCCAAGGAAATCTCACGCGTTGGATGCCCACCTGTTCTGATCACCGGCGACCCGGTTCTCAGTCTTCCCTGCGCCGTGAGCCGTCTGCGCATTAGCGCAACTAGATCCGTCAACGCCTCCCCTTGATTGGTGCTAGGCCGCTCGAATGATCGAAGCGGCGAATCACCGCGCGATGTGCTCAGACGCCCCGGTTGGCTGACTGCCGCCCGATACCCTGGAGGGTTCACGGCGCGTCTGAAGCCTGCCAATTTTCTTGCCCGGCCTCTCATTAGCTTCGCCAAGGGCCCGTCTCTATCGGTCTCGTCCGTTCGATCTCTGTCAGAACGACCTTCGCGCATAGCGCTCAGCTCCGATTACGCTCAATCCCGGCTCCGCTGCTTTCACGCGGTTTCGCCAGTGCGACCCTGAGAACACGCCCCATTACTTCGGCGCCGTTCAGTTCTTTGATTGCCGCCTCTGCATCCTCTGCGGTCATCATGTCGACGAACGCAAACCCGCGCGACAAGCCGGTCCATCGGTCTTTCATCACCTCCGCTTGCTCCACGCCGCCTGCTCGCGCAAATAGTTCCCGAAGCGAATCGTCATCCACGTCAAAGTTCAAGTTGCCTGCGTATAGCCGTCTGTCGCTCATGCTCACCGTCCTCGATCTTTTCTCTAGTCGAACCGCGCTACTCTAAATCGCGTTCCAAGTACGCCTCCAGCTCTGCTGCCCAGAACGCGATCTCGTTCAGGCTCATCCCTGCCAGTTCAGTGAAAGATATTCCGAACTCAACTAGAACCAGCAAGGTTGCCGCTCGCATTACATCCTTGCTGCGGCGGCTGGCGAGAGGCTTAGCTAAAAATTTCCCGCCTGCTCGATTCCCTCCACAATTTCAGCTTCGAGGCTAAGAACATCACTCAGTTCCATCGCAAGCACATCTTCATACACGATGGTCTTCCCATCGACTTGGGCCAGCTCTGCAATCAATGCAAACGTGATCGCTGTGGGCTCCGGATTATGCCCAACTGCCCTGTGAGCACGCATCAGGTCCCTGCCAAAGCCCTTCCGCACCATCGCTACTCGTCCGGACGGTAATTTAAGCTCTTTTGCCGGCTCTTCCTTGCTCATTATGTCGCTGCTCCGTATGCTCTCTTCGTACTATGCCCCCTTCCTCAGCCGCCCAGGTTGGACCGGAACGCCGCTAGCTGATCAACTCCGTTCACCACGTAGATATTTGCCAGCACGTCATAAAGATGTATCTGCGTTCCCGAAATATAAAGTTCGGAATGGTAAACCGTGATCACTGAAGTCGTATCGACGTTCTCATGCTGGCGAAATGTGAAATTCCCAGCCTCTTTGAAAACGCCGGTCATCAGATAAATTAAAGGCAGCTCAGCGGTTAGCCCCTGGCTCGTGTATTGCTGAATATCTCCCATAACTTGAAATGAATGAGCATTGAATGGACTAGCCACTACCGATAGAGCTTCCTGGTAAAGCGAAGCCCACTTGATTTTCGCCTCGAGCTTGTCGACACCCGCCCAGAATTCCGCCGTCCCTGCCATGCCGAGAGCCTTGTGATCCACCATCCGCTGCTTTGGCTGCGCGACCTCGATCTCTTCCGCGCGTCCTAGCAGCCCAACTCCGTCGATATAGATATTGGCGTTCGTGATTCGATTAACTGCTATATTCATCCGTCACATACCTTCTTTTCGCTTATCCCTTCAGGCGCCTTCGTAGCCAAAGTGGCAATCGTTCAAGCGTTGGCCGCCGTTCCGGTCTGAGCAGTCGTATTACCTAGCTGGCTCAGCAGCGTCGAATCGATATAAACATTGAAAGTCAGCCGCTCAGCCGGCGGCGGCGGCATCACATCAATATCGAATACCAATTGGCCTGCCGCGATCTGGCTCGGCGGATTCTCAGATGGATTATACGAAGCTGTGCCTGCTACCAGCGCTCCGCGTTGGATCAGGCTCCTTAAAAACGCGTTTACACTTGCTAGAATAGCTGTGATGAGCCCATTACTTATCGGCTGATCCATGAATTGCAGCATAGCCAATTCGACCGATTCTTCGATCACGTCCATCGTTCGGCGGATGCTGATGAAATTATCTGGCGTGGTAATCACGGGAAATCCTGCTGATCGGTTCCCCCATACTCTCAGTCCGGTTCCAAACGCATTGAACACGGTTACGATCCCATTGGCATTCAGATTGTTTACGTCTGACGCCGCGTCGATCAGCGAGGCGTAAAGTGTCACGTCCGGCCCCAGGATCCCGCTTACGGAGGTGTTTGACGGCGACCACCAATAGCCATTCTGCAGATCCTGGTATGCGATTGCTCCCGCTACCCATTGCGAATACGGCCCGGTCGCATTTTGATTCGCCACCTCCTGAACCGGCGTCGTCCCATTCAACGTCACGCCCGTGGGCACCAGTCCAGTGTCATAGAAAGTCTCCTGCGGGTAGCACAGAATCGCCCGCGTTGAGCTCGTGTCAAATGCATTACCAGCCACTCCCCGGTTCGCGATCGCGGTCGCGGGAGTGGTGCTCGGGGGCGAGTCAATCAAGGCCATCGCTCTTATCTGTTCTGCGAGGGCGAGCATTGCATTGGCCACATCTGCGTTTTGCGAATAGCCAGGCGCGATCAGAACTTTCGCAAAGAAGCCCATCGTTCCAAACGTGCTCATTAGCGCTTGCAACCCGCTATAGCTGCCGTTAACTACTGACCCAATAATGTCACTGTCCTGGACCTTGGTCGGGTCGGCGTAACTGAATGACACTACGACCGTGGCACCCGCCGCTATTTCGCTGCCCGCAGCTAGCGTCACTACGCCGTTGATCAGGTCGGTCTGATAGTCAGCCCCCGCAACATAGGCTGTCCCTGAGTAATAGCTATAGCTAACCAGAACCTCTTCGGCGGCGCCGATCGCTCCTTCAGCCAGCTGGCTCACCAGGCCCGTAACCGCGTCGATTGTATAGTCCGTGCCTTGAACGTAGGTTGTGCCAGCAGGATCGCTGGTCACTACAACTGTCGTGCCCGCAACATTACCATGACTTAGCTGAACCGTTGCCGGCGAACCCGCAAACGTATGGCTTTCTCCGCTGATCGGCGACGTGGCCGTCGGCAGCACCGACACGTTCGCTACCCCCATATGCCCAAGGTTAATTGCCCCGGCTGCCGAAAATGTAGCCGTCAGAATCAGATCGGTGGCATGCACAGAGGGGTCGAAGACGTTTACCACTATCACCTGCCCCGCACCCTGCTGCAGGATCGCATTCAGCGCGTATGGAATCGTATAACCCTGTACTGTGGCGCCGAAGTTCGCAGCGTCCAGCGCCGAACTGACCAGCGTCGGAACATTGGTACCCGGCGCAGCCGCCGGTGCTTGAACGTTCCATACCGGCGCTGTACCGACTAGGCCAATAACTGAAGACTTGACTACTGATATCGGCGCGGGACCGGTTGTCGTTTCGATTACTTCAACGCCGTGAAGAAATGACGCAGGCATTCAGTTTACCTCTGTTAGTTGCTCTCGCGAACCGGCCGCATGCTGCTTGGCGGCCGCCATTACTATTCCAGTGCGATTGTGGCTCTAATCCTGGCGTATAGCCCATTCTCAACTTCGGCCGGCAGATGGATCACCGGCCTGGCTTGGGACCGCGGTCACCGTCTCGCCGTAGCTGTATGCTATACTCACTGTTGCGCCAGGCGGGATTGCTCCAGATGGATTCGCGCTAATCACACCCGTCACCGCATTTGCGCTGTAGTCAGTTCCGGCTATGTACTCAAATCCTGTTGACGGATTCAGCATCTCGAGCGCAGTGATGTTGCCGTTAGGCAGCGTGATTTCGCCGCTGGCATCAAACGCATATGGCGCCGGTGCCACGCTAATCGTCGTGATCCCCCCCTTCTCCTGCGCAACGCCGAGCACGAACAAAGGATAGTTTTCGATGACGGACGGCTCGACCGCCATTGTCTTGAGTCCAAAGGTGATCGCGTAAATCCACACGCCGCCTTGCTTATCCCGTTCCAGGAATTTTTCACTCACGGGGTAGGCCTTGCTGAACCCGCGTATCCTGAAGCCCGTCAGCGCCGCGCGTATGCTTTCCAGCAGTGCGTACCCGCCTGGACTAGTTCCGTCCGGCTCGCCTCCGAAGCTCCATCCCAAGTCCCTCACCAGCAACGATACTGCGAATTTGAGTGTCCGCTCCTGAACTATCGCCGCAGTATCTTTCAGCGGCCCGTAATCAGCGCCCTCATAACGTACTAGGGCCGCCCCGATTCGATGAGTCAGCCGGTAGGCGTGTGGCGAATCCGGAAAATGTGCTACTTCAACGCTAGTGATCTGCGATGCGAGGCGTGCCACCAGCGCGAGCTCAATCGTGGCGATATCGATCGGCTGCGCTGGCGCAAATTGAACTCCGGTCCACGATGCGTCAAGCATTACTGCCGCCATCCGTTCGTTCTCCCTGCGGCTAATAGCTTTGCAGCGTACGGCGGCTGAAAATCCGTATCGGCCTGCCGCCGCAGCCTTCCTTGATCGCGATTTCGTTCAGTCCCTCGGCCGGCTCCAGGTTATCTGCCGTAAGTCCCAGCGTTACCTCTCCGCGCGCCACCCGCATCAGCAGTTGCACCGCGTCATCATAGCGTTGGCGCGCGTCTGCCATATCGTGGATTGGCCGCAGCGCCTGCAGCCGGTACATCGCAACGTCGCAAGCGAGGCGATTCAGCACGGCCGGCGCATCAGTGAGTGGCAGCGCGAAGCGTCCATCCAGATAGCCATCGATTTCCGCCGACGCATCTGCCAGCGCCTGATCAATCACAGCGGTATTGATCACCGTCTGCGCCGGATCCTCATTAGTCAGTTGTACGAGATCCCGGTTCGGATACCTCGCTATCATGTCATCAGAACTGGCGTATACCACTGGCTATCTCACCTCCTTCTGCCGCCGCTCGCCGCGGCCGATTCCGTTTCGTCCGAGCGATCTGTACTTCCGGAATGCATGCCGCCTAAGCCAGATACTCGCTTACGATCAGATTCGCACTGCCCTTCCAGATATTACTCGCCGGCACGCTTGCGCTAGCGTACGCTCCAACCATGAAATCAGAATTGAGCAATTGCAGCGCCTGTTCCTCGAGCGCCGGCGGCACCAGCAAATATGTATTATCCGGACTCGTCAACGCGCCGAACGGCAAGCCCGCGTCCGTCTTGAATGAACGCATCGACGATCGCGCCGCTCCATAGTTCACCGGGTTGCTCAGATCCATATTGCTTGCATATGCTAGCTGCCACAGTCCCACACCGGTATTCGCGCGCCCATCAACCCCAAACCGGTATTCACGCCGGTTGAATACTGCTTCGTCGCTGAGCGTGTCCATTCGCGTCACTGCGTATTCGCGCCGTAATTGAAAGATGAATGGCCGGATAGCCCGTGACGCATCGATCAAGTACCAGAACGGCCCGCTTCCCGACGTGTTGATATTCGATGCCACACTGTCGCGCACATCACCGGCTGCGCCGAGCGGCCCCACCGGATGGCTCGCAGAGAAAAACGGCTGTCCGTCAAAGGCTAATACGCTCGTCGGACTGTTGACCGAATTCTGGAGCATCGTGAATAAGAGGGAGTCCGGATGAACCTTCGTGTCCCATCCGAGCTGTTCGATTACCGGCTCATATACTCCGTAAGTATCATCTTCGATATCGTTGCGGCTGATACTGATCGTATCTTCAAAGTCCTTGTTGACGATCGTGTAGGTATGAGTCTCCAGCGCCTGAACCACGCGGTCGCCCAGCCATTCACGGAATTTGGTCGTTCGGCCAAGCCAGGGATACGTGGTTTGACGCGAGGTCGAACGCACTACCGTCGCAATCTTTTCATAGTACGAAGGCGGTTTTTCAAAGCCGCGCTGAAATATAATATCGAAGCCAGTGAACAGAGCAGTCAGATTTCCTGCCGTTATTTCCATTATACTTGCTCCACAGCTTATGCGGTTCGGCTGTTGCGATGTTGCATGCGAGGGAAGATAGCCTTGCAGGGCTAAATCGCTGGCGCCGCCTGATTCCAGAAGTCGATCCAGACCTGGCCGCTTGGATCGATTGCTACTATACGCCCGGCAACGCTCCGCGTCGGCGCCCCCCAGTTATAGTCAATATAGGCCGTCGCTCCCGCTGCGATGCCGCCGCCGCTGATCAGCATCACTAGGCCGGCCGGGAAGTCTACTACGTAGTCGATGCCTTCTGTATAGATAGTTCCCCCCGCGGACGTGCTGTGTACATTGACCTTGCTGACGAACTCGTGGCCCAGGCTTATGATTTGCGCTGACCCTGCGGCCGGAAAAACCGCCGTCTGGGCGGTTACTGCTGTCGCCCCGCTGCCGTCAGACAACGACACTGAATTGTCGTCCACCGCAAAGGCAGTGAGCCCAACCTGCGCCGCGCCAATCGATCCGTCGTTTACCGCATACATAAACACGCCGCGCCGTGCCACGATCGCGATCGCGCCAGCCGCTCCCGGATTATTCACCGCATCCTGGCCCGGAAACCCGTTGCTCACCATTTCGGCCCGTCCGATCAGCCTGAGATTCGGCGCGCTCGAAGCGGGCACCGCATTGCCGTTGCTGTCAAGCGCGACGATGCTGCCGAGGTAGATAGTCGTATTCGCCTCTACCGGATAAACCTGGATACGGCCGCCGTCCGCCAGCTCAGGTGTGTTCCTCGAATTAGTTAATGCCGCCATTCTGTCACCATTTTCCTACTGCTTGAATGTCTAGTGCGATGCGTCAGGCCGGCCGCGCTTGATTCATGTGAACTCGAGGAAATCTCTGCCTCCTGACTTTCGCGTCACGTACTCTCGCGGCTTGATTCCAAGACGTACGCAAATTGCGCTTTCGACCGGATTCAGCCCGGCCGCCGCACGCTCATTCACCCCCGCTTCTCCGGCCCGCTGGCTGGATTGGCCGGCACCCCAGCCAAATCCTCGTCCTGCTATTGTTAGAAGCGGCGACTGGTTAGCTATGAATTTCGCAAATCCGTCCGAGTCGGCCTGGCAATAGCTAATCGCCCATTCGCGCTGCGAAGGGCTGAGCCGCCCTTCCTTCATCGCATTCTCTACCGCCTTTTCGGCTTGCTCACGATGCCTCGCTGCCTGGAGGCGGTTCAGCTCCGTAAGCACTTCTTCGAACTCCGCAACAGGTACGTACCGGGCCGCATCTGCTCCCGCAACCGCACTCTGTATCTCCTCGAGCGGCGTATGGCTTGATCCGCTGCCTGCCTTCACCTTTTTTGCCTTGCTTTCCTTGGCGAGTTCTGCAAGCGCCGCCAGTATTTCTTCCGGTGTGCTCTCGTCCGTCAGGCCCAGGAGTTTCCGCACCTCACTGACAAATTCGTCCATATACTCACTATCCTCTTGGCGAGCGCGCCGATTGCCTCGTTTTGATTCTGTGGGACGCTTTCCATTCCGCGCAGAAATTGCAGTAAGCAATAGGTTTGGATTATTAGTCAGCGCAGCCCGCAGTAGCCGCACTACTTCTCCGTTTTCGGCATATTCAAATACAGGTGAGATGTAGCGGTATTCACGCGTCGCCACCGCGTCGGCTCCATGCGCTGTCCACTCAACTTTTCCCCACAGCGCTCCACCGCGCTCCGCGAAGCCGCAAATCCAGCCCGCTGCTGGCGCCGGGCGTCCCTCTGGCGCGCCGAAATCGGTCGCATGGTCGTAGTCAATCGGTAACCCCGCTTCCATTTGGAGGGCGCGGGTCGCCGCGATTACTCTGTCCGGCTTAGTCAGTCGAAAGGGCCCCCGGCCATCCCGTCCCTTGAACTCACCCG
>Ga0335075_10015301_pt1 | contig 11504 bp, 9 predicted proteins | sample Lox_Sample_24_FD_206723 | JGI IMG/M metagenome (GOLD analysis project Ga0335075, IMG submission 206723) | Soil microbial communities from Loxahatchee National Wildlife Refuge, Florida, United States - Lox_Sample_2.4 | ecosystem: Environmental > Terrestrial > Soil > Wetlands | place: USA: Florida...
TCGCCGCCGGATCGGCAAGGTCGGCGATGCGGACATTGATCTCCTTGCCGTGATGCTCCTTGAACAGCCGCGCGCGTTCGGTCAGCACGGGCGTCGGAAACAGCGCGTTCGAGTCGGTTTCGAGCGCCATTGTACGGCGAAGATAATTGTCGACCGCCAAGACCTCGTGTCCGCTCGCAGCAAACATCATTGCCGTCGGCCAGCCTAGATACCCGTCCGCCCCTAAAATCAGAATTCTCATGAATAACACCTACTTATCGCAGCAGCATCAGGTGATGCCGCAACCTGTTGACCCCTCGGCGACAGCGCCGTACGTCGGTTACGGGCTGAACCCCTCCAAACGTGTTCGATCGGGGAGTTGTTGGAGGGCGCGTCTATCAATCCCGTCCGGTTGTGTCCAGTCATTCCGGCCCGTCGCTCGGTCGCCCTTGCGAAGACATGGCGAAATATTGCGCACCGGCAACGCGCAACTCCTCCATCGGCTCGACCTGGGCGAACAAAGCCGTCCGCCTGCCAAGTTCGGCGATCGTCCGCATATGGCGGAAAGTCCGTTGATTGGTGCTCATGTCCTTCCGGGCAAGAAAAACAACATCGCCGTCCATGTGGGCGTCGAGCACCGGCTGGATGAGATCGAGGAAAACGCCTTTTTCCCTCTCCCACGAAAGCTCCTTCGCTGCCTGCTCCGCCTTTTCCGAGTATCGGGACGGACTGGCCAGAACTGTCGAAATGGCATCCGCTAGCGCCTGAGCGTCGTAGGATTTCGCGACTTCGCCGATTCCATATACTTCGACGAGCCAGCGGTGGTTCGGCAAATCCGAAACGACGAGCGGCGTCCTGCTCATGACGGTTTCGAACAGGCGGTTGGGAAGACTGGAATGGAAGCCGGGCGTTGCCGGGTCGAGCATCACCAGCGCGATATCGGCACCGGAGCGGTATCGGATCAGCTCGCGCGGCGGCTTCCGCGACAGGAAATGGACCCTGCCGCTCAGGCCAAGATTGCGGATCTCCCCAGATAGGCTTTCGGGCATTTCAGCCATGGGCGCCATCGTCGCCAGATGAATGTCCGAGCCGAGCTTGGCCATCGCTCGCAGGCACAGCTCGAAGCCGCCGCCGGCATACATGTTGTTCGGGAAGAGCAGCAGCCTGTCCCCCTCGGAGAGCTTGCAGTCGCGGCGGATGGCATCGTCTTTTTGGATCGACACGTAGTCGAGGCAGTTGCGGACGACGCCCACTTTTCGGGCGTGGCCTTGCTGTGTGAACCACGCCGCGACGTCGGGCGTCCCGGTGATGACGAGGTCTGCGGCTTTAACGATCGCCATTTCGTGCGCGGCCACAAGGGCGAGGGAAGGGGGATGATTGCGGAGACTACGGGCCAGATTGCTCGCGCGGCCGGAAAAGTCCGGATATTCGACGGCGTCGACAATGAGCCCGCAACCCGTGCGTTCATGAAGGCGCCGGCCGGCTTCGAGTGCCAGCGAGTCATGTACGACGCACACGGCGACCTTTCGGCCGGCGAGCGTGACGTCCGTCCAATCCGCAAACGCGAAAACCTGGGTGAAAAAGCGTTCCCAGATCGGGAGCGGCCTGACTTTTCGCCCCGTGACACGGCGAACAAACGCGCGGGCGAGTGCGGCGAGGCTCATACTGGACGGCTTCCCGGCAGCAGTTTCTCGACAACCGTCTCGCCAATCGCGAGAGACGATGTCAGGCCCGGACTTTCGATGCCATAGAGCGCGACCAGATTATCGATGCCGGTCAATTCGGGTCCATGGAGCGCGAAGTCCGCGACCGGAGCGCCCTCCGGGTAAATCTTGGGTCGGACACCGACATAGTCGGGATAGAGTGCGCTATTTGGCAGACCGGGCCAATAGCGCCGGATCTCGTTTTCGAACAGCTTCATACGGGCGCCGTCGGGATCTTCGAACGAATAGTCGACGCTGTCTTTCCATTCGATGTCCGGGCCGAATTTGGCGCGGCCGGCGAGGTCGAGCGTGAGGTGAATGCCGAGCCAGGCGCCGCTTGGCATCGGATAGATCAGCCGGCTGAAGGGTGCTTTGCTGGCCAGGCTGAAATAGTGGCCCTTGGCCGGGTAGGTTTCCGGCACCGCATAGCCGGAGCGGTACCCCAGCATTCTGCCAAGCCGCGTGGCGCTCAACCCGGCTGCAATGACGAGCCGCTGACATGTAAGGTCGAATGTTCCTTCCGGTCCCGATGTCGTCAGAACGAAATCGCCGGAGGGGGTGGTTTCGATGGCGTCGACAGATGTGTTGAGGACAAGCTGTCCGCCGCGGCTCAGGAAATCGCCTTCAAGCGCTTGCATGAACTCATGACTCGAAACGATGCCTGTGGACGGCGACAGCATCGCCGCCACGCAATTCACCTCGGGCTCAAGCACCTTCGCGTCGTCAGCTGACAGTTCGACGAGATCGCTAACGCCATTTGCGTGGGCCGTGTCCCGGATCGCGGCGAGCCGGCCAAGCTCGGCGTCGCTCGTCGCAACCAACAGCTTGCCGCATTTGCGGGTTCCCACGCCATGCTCGGCCGCGAAAGCATAAAGCATGTCGCGGCCGCGCACGCAGAATTTTGCCCGGTTCGAGCCTGTCGGATAGTAGAGCCCGCCATGCACCACCTCCGAGTTGCGCGAACTCGTCTCGGTGCCGATCGCGTCATGGCGCTCGAGGATCATTACTTCCTGGCCGGCGATGGCCAAGGCCCGGGCGGTCGCAAGGCCGACCGCGCCTGCTCCAATGACGACCGTTTCGACGTCTGCGGTCACGCCTGCCGGCTCTCCGCATTGCCCAGCCGCTTGACCGGCTTGGCGGGCACGCCCGCCACCAGCCAGCCAGGCTCCACGTCCTTCGTCACCACCGCGCCGGCGGCAACGACGGCATGGGCGCCGACCTTGATCGACGGGATGAGGCTCGCGCCGGTAAAGACCGTCGCGCCTTCGCCGATGTTGCACCAGCCCGCGAGCCGCGCGCCCGGTGCCAGGTTCGCATAATCGCCAATCTCGCAATCGTGCTCGACAATCACGCCGGCGTGGATCATCACGCCGCGCCCGATCCTGACGAAGGGCTGAATGATGGCACCGGCGTTGATGATTGCGCCGTCGCTCACCGTCGCGGTCGAGGCGATCGTTGCGCCGGGATGAATGCTGATGAACGGCTTGAGACCAGCGTCGACGGCTGCCTGATCATGCTCGCGCTTGCGCGGCGCATCGGGGCAGCAGACGATGAAGTGTGTGGCGGCGACGTCGTTTATCGCCGCAAGCGACTTGTCGTAGGGGAGGGAGGGCGCGCCATACGCGGTCACGAACGGAAAGTCGGTGTTGGCGTCCCAGCTCATCACCGCCGCGACCTCGACGCGGTTGCGGTGGCATATCTCAAGCACGTATTTCGCCTGGGCGCCGACGCCGATCAGCAGGAGGCGAGTGCGCGGTGTCTCGGGCATCGGCGTTTCATCCTTGGCACTGGCCCGACATACGCCGGTCAGCGATAGTCGAACGGCACGTTCCGGAAGCGCTGCTGGGTGAAGTCCCAGTTCTGGGTACGCAGCTTCTCGATCATTTCCTCGAGCCCCTGGTCGACGCTGTACTTGGCCTTCCAGTTGAGAGCGTTCTTGATCTTCTGGCAGTTGATCTTGTAGTCGCGCCGATCGGTGTCTTCCTCGTCGCGGAAGGTGATGCGGGCGTCAGGCACCAGCGCCTTCACCTTGTCGGCGAGTTCACGCACCTGGACGTTGTTGGTCTCCTCACCGACGTGGAAGATCTCGCCATGGCGCAGGTAGCGCGGCGCTTCCAGCGCGGTGACCAGGGCCGAAGCCACGTCACGCACGTGGATCAGCGACCTATACTGCCGTCCACCGCCGAAGATGGTGATCTCGTCACCTTTAACCGCCTTGTAGGCGAACAGATTGGTAACGAGGTCCAGCCGGGGGCGCGGTGACCAGCCGAAGATCGTCGTCAGCCGCACGATCGTCGGCGAGAACTGCGGCATTTCCTTCGCCTTGTTGAGGATGATGTGCTCGGCGCGCAGCTTGCCATGCGCATATTCAGAGAGCGGCATGGTCGGGGTAGTCTCGACCACCTCCTCATACATGCCCGCGACATTGCCGTAGACCGAGCAGGACGAGCAGAAGACGAGATCGCGCACGAGGTCCATCTCGTGGTCGGTCATGCAGTTGACCAGCGTGTGGGTGCTCTCGACGTTTGTCGTGTAATGAGCCTTGTGATTGTAGGCGCAGGCCGGCTGGCCGACGATGCCGGCGAGATGGATCACACCATCGATGCCTTCCAAGGCGTAAGATACGTCGCGTGCGTTCCGGATGTCGCCCTCGATGAGCTGGAGCTGATCCTCGCGGCCCATAAACTGATCTTTGCCGAAGAAGAATGTGTCGAACACAACGGGGAAGTGGCCCTTCTCGATGAGCAACTCGACCACGCACGAGCCGATGTAGCCGGCACCGCCGGTGACCAGGACACGCTTCTTTTTCATAAACCCCTAGAACTCCGATTGAATGTCGAGACTTGCGCCCGCGAAGCACCCTGAATGCACCTGCGCTGCCGGTCCGCGTCCGTTCCAGCACGTCCCCGATGCGCGAAGAGGAAGAACTCGGGCAGTTAACGCAGGGCCTTGGCGATGTCAATTACCGCCCAAACGAGCGCAACCCGTGCGCCCGTTCGGGTTTCGGATTTCGGATTTCCCGGAGTTGCAGGCTCTTCAGGCCGGGAGCGGCCTGAGCGGCGTCAGACGAGCTTGCGCAGCAGCGCCAGGACTTCATCCTTGCCAACGGCGGGCTCCAGATCGGAATTGTAGACCCGGTCCGCCGGCTTGCCTCGCTTCTGGTGCACGCTGAAGTCGACGCTGGTATAGAGGTTGCGCCACGCCGGCAGGACGACGAACTTGTCATCCACCTCGATCGTGCGCTTGATCTCCTCGTCGGTGGTCAGCTCCTCATAGAGCTTTTCGCCGGGACGGGCGCCTGTCACCTTGATCTGGATTTTTTCCGGCTTGTGGCCGTATTTTGGCGCCAGTTCCTCGATCATCACCTCGGCGAGGTCGGAGATCTTGATCACCGGCATCTTCGTAACGAACACCTCGCCGCCCTGGGCTTCGACCAGCGAGTCGATCACCAGGCGCACGGACTCTTCCAGCGTCATCATGAAGCGGGTCATGCCGCGCTCGGTCAGCGTGATCGGTCCGCCCTTCATGATCTGCTCTTCGAAGATCTTGATGACCGAGCCACTCGACCCGGCGACATTGCCGAAACGCGTCGAGGCGAAGATCGGCTTCTTCGGGCCAAGGTTGAGCGCATTGGCGGCGGTGATCAGCCGCTCGCCCATCAGCTTCGAGGTGCCCATGACGTTGGTCGGGTTCACCGCCTTGTCGGAGCTGGTGAACAGCACCCGCTCGACGCCGGCGTTGCGCGCCGCGGTGATGACGTTCTGGACGCCAAGGATGTTGGTGCCGATCGCGGCCTGTGGATGCGTCTCGCAGAGCGGCACATGCTTGTAGGCGGCGCAGTGAAAGACGTGATCAACGCCTTCGAAGAAGGTGCTGAGATGCTGCACGTTCTGGACATCGGCCATGTAGCAGGCGATGCGCTTGTGGGGATTGTCCTTCTCGAAGGCCCACAGCAGGGTCTCGGAATGATCGAGTGCCCGGACTTCTTCCGCGCCCGCCTTGAGAAGCTGGCGGACCAGCTCTCCACCCACCGTGCCAGCCGCGCCGGTCACGGCGACGCGCTTGTTCTTGAAATTTCCGCTCATGAACCCTGTCTGGGATGCGCGACCCGCCAGGCCGCTCGGGAAAAACCGACGCGTCGTCTATCATAGGGGGTCTGGTGCCACAAGGCAGGGATACAGTGAGCCAAATTCCGTGCGGAGCGTGGAGTTGCAATTGGAACAAGCCCTGCTTAAGTGCCGCGATGCAATCGGATACCGGTCATTCTCTTCCCTTGGATTTGAGCAAGGGCGCATTTCTATGCGGGTTTGCTCGCGGCGGTACAACATGGGCGCGGCAGGTCATTGGCGCCCATCCTGACGTGTTCGATATCACTGAACCGGTCACTTTTGTTCCCGCTCGGGCGCGAGCGGTTTCCGCCGAATTAGTGGCTGAACGAATTGGTAACCGACTGCGCGACGTTCCTAACGCTCTTCATGGCCTCTCTCAAATGAAGCGCTTTATCACCAAGTCACCGCCAAATTCGGAAGTTATGTCGGACATGATGGCGGCAGTTCCTGGTGGCAAGTTCATCTATATCGTCCGGGACCCCCGGGACGTTCTCATCTCACATCAGCGAACCGGGGTTGCCTGGACGGACGTGCTTCGGGATTTTGACCTGGCGATGAATCGCACAGCGCGATTCTACAGAGGTTTCTTGAAAGCTCGCGGGAGCGGAGAGGTTTTTTGCTTCCGCTACGAAGATTTGCATCAACGGTTTCCTGATACCTTCGCGCATATCTGTGATTTCTTAGGCCTGCGCCATGACACCAAGCTTTCGCATCGAGTGATGCGAGAAACAAGTTTCGCGTCGGCCACAGGGCGCAATCATGAGGAGGCGACCGGGAAACACGCGCGGCGGGGTGTAATCAGGGATTGGGCCAATCATTTGACGTACAGCGATGCGACGGCATTTCGTGGCGATCCGTTGTGGACGGAAATGATGGCTGAGCACGGCTATGATTGGCGGACCGTGAGCATCGCCTCTCTGTTGGGGGATGCTCGATCAGCTGGCGTCCCGGCAGGTAAAGGCACAGGCCCTGGGATACGGCTTATTTACTCGCTGGGCAAAAATCTCTGGGAGCAACGTACGGAGTTTGTTGGCCGTCTTGCCTACGCGTTGGAGGTTGCAGAACGAAACGGCGTGCTCCCCATCATCGCGATTGGTCACGAAATACCTGCTGCTGCTGTTGTCGGCTTGAGAGAGATGCTCGCCGGGCGGCGCATTGCCCTGGAGGTAGAGGTTCCGGGCGGCTCCGAGCACCATGATGTGCCTGTGAACGGAGCGGCAGGTCTCGTTCAGTCAGCGCAAGCGAGAACAGCCGAGACCTTCGCTACTCTTGGAATCGCGCCTACTGACGTGGTTATCAATGCGCGGAAAAACGCCGACGAGGCGCAGGCCGCGAAAGCTGCTGAGAGTCTCGGGCTCACACCGGTGACGGGCAGAGCATACGCCATGGCGCATCCGTCTGCGGTTCTACGTGTGGCTGACTCTACTCTTGCCGTAGCCGGTTTTACACAATCCTTTGACCCCGAAGAATCCCAGGCATGGAAAGAAGCGGCTGCCAAGTGCGTAACCGTATACGCCGATCCGCTGCGAATGTCGGTCGACACACCTCTGGCACTTGGGTTCCGAACCGAATTCGACGATCTTCGCAACGCTGACTGAAAGACTTAATCGATCACGCAAACTCAATTCGGCTGACCAGCGGACGCTCGGGCCGGATCGGTCTTGCCGATGGTGACCCAATACATGCCGCCGTCGAAATTCGTGCACCAGCGAACATCGACAGTCGCGATGCGCGGATCGAGGCCCTGCAAATGCTCAATCAGATCTTCCGGCTCGGTGCTGACTTGCGCCTGGCGAAAATAGGAATTTGCAGACAGACTGATGACAACATACCGGTTGGCAATGTCGAGCAACGTGCCAAGCCGGTTCATGTCCGAGCGTTGACGATGGGTCCAGGGATCGAGGAGGATGACGTCAAAACGGCGCCCCTCCGCGCGGAAACGGTCCATGACCTTGTACGCATCATCGATCACATAATCCCAACTAGCGGGATAGACCTTCCGCATTTCTTCGGTCTTTTCCGGATCAAGATCGACAAGGGTTACATCGTGTATTCCGTGATTGTTTAGGTGAATCACGTCGCGGACACCGAGCAGAGCGGCCGTGTAGAACGCCGCCGCACTCGTCGAATCCTGAAGGACGAATTCGGGGAATTCGCGATTGTCCGTCTTGCTGTTTATCCAGTCGAGCATCTTCGCCTTGGTGAGGCTGATCTCCTCCATGGCGTAGGCCGGCTCGAAGAGCGTCTTTTTCTTCCACCGCGTGAGCCCGGGACGGCTGTCCTGCTTGGAAGGAAGTTCTGTCCACCCGGCATAGATGATGTACTTGAAATCAGGCTGCGTTTCGTAAAGCCAACGCACCACTGAGAAGTGCAACAGGTACATCACGCCTTGATCGAGGTAGGATCCGTGGCCAAGGATATGCCTATAGCGTGCAAAATTGCCGTTGCGCTCCAGCATGATGTATCCGACGAGCCGTTCGTCGGTGACAATGCCGTCTGCCTGCTGGTGCCCGGGCGCCGGTTCGAAGACACCCCACCAGTAGTCGTTGTGCAATGGGTCGGCGGGCGCTTTAACTTCCTTGAACTCGCGCGGGACACCGCCCAATTGCTCGATGGAATAGTTGTAGGGCTCACGCATCAAACCGCCTTGGCGCTCACCCTTCGAATGGTTTACCTCGAAGATGTCTGGCACATAGTTCAGCGGGTTTATCTGCTTGCAGTGAAAACCAGCGTTTTCCGCCTTCCGGAAATTACGCAGGGCCATCGGTTTTGGCCCGGTTTTCTTGATCTGCTCGAGATAGCCGTCGAAAGTCCCGAATCTTGGCAGATCGAGGACCGCGAGAACTCGGGTGCTGTTGAATGCAGTTGGCATCTCCTTTAGCAGATCGTCGCGTCGCTGCTCGCAGACCGTGCCGCAGCCGCGATCAAGCATGAAGTTCAGACGAACGCGCGGAAGATCGTTCGTCGCGAAGTTCGTGCCATATTCCCCCGAAAGAGATTTCTCTCTGGCGGTGAGGCCCTCCACAAGTTCCCTGAGTTTTGCGATCGCCGGTTCAGCCGTGTCGCCCAAACCAACGAGCAGATCGGTCGATGTGTTAACCGCCGAGATCGTTTCACGGATATGGTTCAATCGCGCGTCCCGCTCGTCCGCAATAGCGTCCTTCATCGTTGCGGAAGCGATTTCTGCTTCTGCAACTCGTTCACGTAACGTCTCACGAGCCTCGTTGATGCGCTTGATGTTCTCCTTCAGACCATCGCTGCCCTCGCGCAGCCGCTTGTTCACATCCCGAAGATGAGTGCTTGTTTCGCGGAGCTTGCTGTTGGTAGCGCGCAATTGGACGTTTGCTTCCCGAAGCTTTACGTCCGAATTTTCCGGCTTCGGCTCATGCTTGCTACCCGTGGTGCGCGCCCAGGCGGAAACAGGAGCACCTAAGCGCTGCTTCAACCATTGTTTCAGCGTCATGATCCTTGCTTCTCCTATACGCGCACAACGCGCAGTCATGTCGCGGCGACAACGCGCGCAGCCTATCGAACACTAACTTCCGCGAGCTTGCGCTTTAAGGTTTTCGGCAAATTCCAGATTGAAGGTCAATTGGCCATTGCTGATGGAGGCTGGATGATTGAGCAGCTGACTGGGCGCCCCAGACGCCAGCCAACTGTTCAAGTTCTCAAGGTAAAGCCGCTGGTTTCCCCCTTCGCAATAGATAGCGCCATCGGGCCGCGTTTCGGGGAGATAGTTGTTCGAACCGTCCGGATTGTTGTCCCGCTCGATCTTGCCAGGACTTCCCTCGATTCCCGCGTCCCGAGCCTCAGGCTCGTCGACGATGAGAATTGGGTCAACGAATCTGTTGGCATCAACGATCCCTTCTCTGAGCTTGCGCACAAGTACGGTTACGGGATCGCCATGGTGATTGGCCGAACGGATCGACGGCACGATCGATTTGAGCTTGCGAAATTGGTCCACGAGGATGTCAATCGTCGCGGCTCTGGCACTATCTCGTGTGAATGCGGAAAGCCGGCCGGTCCCGTGTCCGGATAAAAGCGTCAGGAGTTCGTTAGGCGCCTGTTCGCTTTTCAGCCATGCCTCGAAGCCCTCGGTGTCCCCTTGGAAAATGCTCATCCGCAGCCAAGTTGAGAAGGGCGAGGCATGGAGTCCGACGCTCACATGGTTCCCAACGAGCTTCTGGAAGATGCGATAGCCATCCTCAAGTTCCACATCCAACGGCGCCTGCGCCACCGTGAGATAGAATGTCGTTGAGATATCTCTATCCTTGTTCGCCAGAGCCAGCCCGAGTGCGGGGACGATGTCCCACGCATGAACATCATGATAGATGTACATCGTGTGAGGCTTGAGACCGTGATCAAGATATTCGTCGAAGGGCGCCAGGCGATAGCCGTTCGCTTGGATGACATCGAGCAGAGCATGATAGCATCCGATCCATGGCGAAAACATCGGCCGCAGAATTTCCAGTGCTTCAAATGGATCGTCGGCCTCAGAGATCACCTGAAGGAGGCGCTGAACGACTTTCGCGCCAAATATATTGACGAGTTCACGCTTGGGCCGACGATGATAGCTGAGCAACAAAGCGCGTGCGCCCAATAGCCGCAGACTAAGTTCCGATTTCTTTTCCGCCTCGCCGTCGCCAATCATCGATAGTGCCAAGGCCGTAAGGTCCTCGGAATTCTCAACCCCGGACTTTGCTGCCGGACGCGGCGCCCCCTGCTTGGGAGACGAACTGATGACAGATGGTTTCAAGTAGCTTCCTGTCGGTGCAAGGCGCGAATACATATTTTCAGATTTTCTCGTGTCAAGTTTGCGTTTCCAAGCGCTTCCGCGCGGCGATGCGCTCATTTCTTCGGCTTCGATGCCTCCTCGACCCACCATCGAGGGTGTATGAGGATGTGCATCAAACCACTGGTTACGCGCTTGTTGAAGTGCTCGATCACCTCGTTCACGTTGCTTTTGATCGCCGTACCGCCGCGCATCAACTCCGCATACTCGATCAGATCATAGACCCGGCCAGGATCCACCGGATCGACCCGCACCAGTCCCCACAGGCGTTTGCTGCTGTCAGAAATGTACGATTGATGCGGAAGCAAAGAAACGTCGCAATCAAAACCGACCGAGGACAGTGGTATTCGCTCAAATCCGAGATCGCCATCGAACAGCGGACTGCGTTTCATGATGGCGAGATCGGAGGTTTCGAACTCCTTCCAGATTTCGAAATTGATGACTTTGTTCTCTCGGCACACCCGTGAACCATGAGCTGATCCGAGGTTCACGGGAATGCCCAGACCACGAAGGAAGTCCAGGGGGCGGCGAAGACTTTCGGCGACGGGCGTTCCGTCAGTCAGATAGCTTTCCAACGCATTGTAATGAAGGCCTATCCGATGTCCGAGGTCGACAATCTCTCTGCATTTATCGAAAAAATCCTGTGAATAGTCGAAATAGCTGCACGTGTTGTTCAGAAAATAGGTTGAAGTGAGACCGTATTCTTTCTCCGCTCGCGCTAATTCGAGAGAATATTCGATGCTCCAATCCTCATCGTGGCGGATGCAAAAAACTTTCTCGTCTGCGTGGTAATCATCGAAAAACGCCATGCGCCCTTCGATGCTCTTCAAAAGTTTTTCATAGTCGTAATCAAGGTTTTTCTTAAAAGCCGGTCGGCGCATGCCTTTGATCCTTAGTCAAGAATAGCGATTGTGCTCGGCG
>Ga0335075_10015302_pt1 | contig 11503 bp, 10 predicted proteins | sample Lox_Sample_24_FD_206723 | JGI IMG/M metagenome (GOLD analysis project Ga0335075, IMG submission 206723) | Soil microbial communities from Loxahatchee National Wildlife Refuge, Florida, United States - Lox_Sample_2.4 | ecosystem: Environmental > Terrestrial > Soil > Wetlands | place: USA...
GCGGGGCCGGGGGGGCCCCGGGGGGGGGGGGGCGCCCCCCGGGGGGGCGCCCCCCCGCGACCGGATTGCCGCCCCAGACCTCGCTGACCATGCGCCCGGTCGCGTCGAGCGCGGCGGCGTTGTGGCCGTAGTCCACGATCACCGGGCCGCCGGCGGCCAGGTACGCCTCGCCCCGGCCCGGGTTGGAATCGCCCGGGGCGAACGTGGTGAGCGCGCGCCTGATGTCCTTCGCGCTGACCCCGGCTGCGCGGCAGGCGGCCACCGCCGCCAGCGCGTTGGCCACCAGGTGCCGGGCCCGCCCGCCGAACGCGCCGGGGAGCTCGGCGACGCTGAGCAGCACCCGCTCGCTGGCGGCCTCGAACTCGACAAGCTTGCCGTCGCGCAGCTCGCAGGTGGTCCCGCCGGCCAGCCGGTGCCGCTCGGTCACCGGGTTGCCGGCATCCAGGCTGAAGTACCTGACCACCGGGTGGTGCCTGCGCACCCGCGGCCGCCCGGCGATGGCGGCGACCGCCGCGTCGTCGGCGTTGAGCACCACCGTCCCGCCGTCGTGGATCTCCTCGGCGACCAGCGCCTTGACCCACGCCATCTGCTCGAGGTCGTCGATGCCGTCGGTGCCCAGGTGGTCGGCGGCGATGTTGGTGATCACCGCCACGTCGGCCTTGTCGTAGCCAAGCCCGCCGCGGAGGATCCCGCCGCGGGCCGTCTCCAGGACCGCGGCCTCCACGCTGGTCTCGTCGAGCACCATCCCGGCGGACCGCGGGCCGGAAGCATCCGCCTCGTAGATCACCCGGCCGCCGGCGTACACGCCGTCCGTGGTGGTCATGCCGACGCGCAGCCCGGCCTGCGCGAGGATGTGGCCGATCATGCGGACGGTTGTGGTCTTCCCGTTGGTGCCGGTGACCGCGATGACCGGGATCCGGGACGGGGCGCCCGGGGGATAGAGGCTGTCGATGACCGCGCCCGCGACGTCCCGCGGGGCCCCCTCGTCCGGGGACAGGTGCATCCGCAGCCCGGGGCAGGCGTTGACCTCGAGCACGGCGCCGCGGCCGCCGCCGCGGCCGTCCGCGGCCAGCGGCGCGGCGATGTCGGCCAGGCGCACGTCGACGCCGCACACGTCGAGCCCCACCACCGCCGCGGCCCGCCGGCACATGTCCGCGACGTCGGCGTGGATCCCGTCGGTGACGTCCCGGCTGGTCCCCCCGGTGGACAGGTTGGCGTTCCGACGCAGCGTCACGAGCTGTCCCCGGGCCGGCACCGAGCGGGGGCCCAGCCCCTGCGCCGCGAGATGAGCCGATGCCGCGGCGTCGAGCCTGATCTTCGTCAGCTCGCGGGAGTGGCCCTCGCCGCGGCGCGGGTCGGCGTTCACCCGGGCGACCAGCTCGCCGATGTCGCTGCGGCCGTCGCCGGTCACCGCGGCGGGCCGCAGCTGCGCGGCGGCCGTCACCCGGCCGTCGACGACGAGCACGCGGTAGTCGGTGCCGGGCACGAACCGCTCCACGACGACGGCGGCGTCCTCGCCGGCCGCCGCCGCGTACGCGGCAGCGGCCTCGTCCGCGGTGGCCACGCCGACGGTCACCGAGCGGCCGTGATTGCCGGTGCGCGGCTTGATCACCACGGGGCCGCCGAGGGATTCCAGGGCCTCCGCCGCCTCGGCGGCGCTCCGGGCGACCACGCCGTCCGGCACCGGGATGCCCGCGTCCGCGAGCAGCTGCTTGGCGAGCGTCTTGTCCGCGGCGACGTCCACGCCGATCACCGAGGTCTGTTCGGTCAGCGCCGCGCGCACGAGCCGGCGGTGCCTGCCGTAGCCGAGCCGGAGCATGCTCAGGTTGCCCACCCTGCGGACGGGTATCCCGCGGCCGCGGGCCGCGGCGGCGAGCGCGGCCGTGCTCACGCCGAGGCGTTCTCGCTCCACGACGGCCGAGATCCGGGCGAGCTCGGCCGGCAAGCTGGCGGCACGTTCTGCCAAAAGGTCGTTGACCACGGCGATGGCCAGCCTGAGCAGGGCCTCCGGGACCCCCGACTCGGCCGGCTCGTCCCGCGGGCACTCCATCATGATGTCGTAGCGCCCGTCGGCGCCCGCCCAGATCGTCCGGCCGAGGTGCACGTCCCGGCCGGCCAGCCCGGACAGCTCGAGCGCCACGTGCTCGGTCACGTGGCCGAAGTAGGTTCCGCGGTCCATCGCCGCCAGGAACCCGCCGGGGCGCCCGGCGGCGCAGTGATGGCCGGCCAGGCCGGGCAGCGCCGCGGTGAGGCGGCCGGCGAAGCCCGGATGGTCGGTCGTCTGGATGCCGGTCAGCTCGGCGAGCTCGATCCGTGCCAGGGTGACGGGCTTGCCGGTGTAGACGTTCGGTCCGCTCAGGTGACGCAGGTCTTCCAGGCGCACGTGACGCTCCCTCGGATGGGATGACGCCGATCAGTACCGGTCGTGCGCGGGGCCGATGGCGGCCTCGCGGGTCTCGATGTTGAAGATGCAGCCCGGAGGGAGCAGGTGCAGGCGCACCCCGAACAGGGTGATCGCGTCGTCGTCCCCGGCCGGGTGGACCACCGTGGCGTGCTCCGCGTCGGCGACCGTGACCACGCCGCTGCCGAGCACTTCGAACTGGCCCGGCTCGACGAGGATCCCGGTGTTCTCGTCGATGCCGACGCCCAGGTGATCGGGGTCGAGCGCGACCGCGCTGAGCAGCCGGGGGAGCCGGCCGCGCTCACCGAAGTGCATGTCAATGAGCATCTTGGGGATCAGCCCGAGCCCGGGGCCGGTCCGCACCGCCGCCGCCGACACCTCGGGGCCCTCCCCGCCGAGGATCATCGTGCGGCCCAGGGCGGTGGCGCCCGCGCTGCTTCCCGCTACCGCCAGGCCGCCGGCGGCCAGCCGGTCGCGCAGGATGTCGTTGATCCGCGAGCCGACCAGGGCGCGCAGCCGGGACTGGTCGCCCCCGCTGATGAACACCCCGGTCGCGCCGTCAAGGATCTTGGCTGCGTCGTCGCCGTCCGCATCGGCCCGGCCGCGCAGCCGCAGCGGGGTGATCTGCTCGGCGCCGAGCCTGCGGAACACCCGCTCGTAGGCGGCGTGCACCTCGTCGGGGGCCCCGGTGGCGGTGGTGACCAGCACGATCCGGGCCACGTGGCCGCCGCACAGCTCGACGAAGCGTTCCAGCAGCGGGGCGCCGTGGTACCGGTCCTCGGCGCCCCCGATGATGAGCAGGCGGCCGGGATCGCCGCCAAGGCCCCCGTCGTCGTCCTCCACGCCTCCCCCTCGCAGGGGTTGTTACCCTTCGTAGTGGAGTACGAACCAGAACGTAACGACAGGTGGACCCGGCCGCCCGGTGACCGCGCCTGGCCGGTTCAGAACGCCGGGCGCCGCGGGTTCCTGGCCGCGTGCCGCGGCGCGGAGCGCTGCCGGGAAAGCTCCTCGGGGAGCTGCAGGAGCGGATTGGTGGCGCTGGCCACGACGTCGCTCGCGATGTCGATGACCCGCCGGCCGCGATTTCGCGCCGCGGACCTGAGCTGCTCGAATGCCTGGCGAGGGCGGATCCGGTGGCGTTCGGCGAGCACGCCGATCGCCTGCTCGATGCGGATCCGCGCGGTCAGCGCGTGCTCGAGCTGGCCGACGGTGGTCCGCAGCCGGTGCGCCTCCTCGTCCAGCGGCAGGTCCGGGGCTGCGGCATCGCGACGGGCGTGCCTGGGCCCGGCATGCACGGCGGCGGGCGCCGGCTCCGGGGCCGCGGAGACCGCGGGCTGGATCTCCGTGGGCAGTTCCGCGGCGAGCAGGTCGGCCAGCACCATCGCGCAGGTCAGGTCCGGCAGCTCGTCGTCGCCGACCCGCCAGCCGCCGGCGGTGCGGCGGACGACGGCCTCCCCGCCCGGCCCTGGCGCCGCGTACACGGCGAACTGGTCCGTGCCGGGAGCGGGCGAGGCCCCGTTGGACGGCTCGGCCGGGGCCGGCCCGGCGAACGGCTCACCCGGCTGGCCCGGCTGCGGCCCGTCGGCCTCGGCCACGGAGCGTAGCGTTCTGGACCGTTTTTTAGACATCAGTTGCGGCCAGCTCGTGCAGCCGTTCCTTGACCGCGGCTGCGGAAGGGTTCGTGAGCGCGCTGCCATCGGGGAAGACAACGGTCGGCACGGTCTGGAAGCCGCCGTTCACGCTCATCACGTACTCGGCCGCCGCGGGGTCCTGCTCGATGTCGACCTCAGCGATCTCGATGCCGTCCGCCGCGAGCTGGCGCTTCAGCCGCTTGCAGAACGCGCACCACGTGGTGGTGTACATGGTCAGCGGCTGTGTCATCTGCCGTCCTCCCGTTGAGCTTCCCGCATTACTGAACCTTACTAACGTGTTAACCCTTCTTGTGCTTCCCGCCCGGCGTGGCGCCTGGCGTCGGTGGCATGCGGAAAGATGTCGAGCCGACAAAGCTTAGCGGCCGGAGCGAGCAGCCGGGAAGGTGCCGTCATGGATTCCGCGGATGCCGTGCTGGCGGCGCTCGACCCCGAGCAGCGCCAGGTCGCGCTCGCGGCGCGCGGGCCGGTGTGCGTGCTGGCCGGAGCGGGGACCGGCAAGACGCGCGCGGTCGCGCACCGGATCGCGTACGCGGTGGCGACCGGCGTGACGGACCCCGCGCGGGTCCTGGCCGTCGCGTTCACCGCGCGCGCGGCCGGCGAGCTGCGCGGGCGGCTCCGGCTGCTCGGCGACCAGGCGCTTCCGGGCGCGGGCATGGAGCGGGTGCAGGCGCGGACCTTCCACGCGGCCGCGCTGCGGCAGCTCACCCACTTCTGGCCGCTGGCGGTGGGCGGCCCGCCGCCGCGGGTGCTGGACTCCAAGCTCGGGCTCATCGCGGAGGCGGCGCGGCGGCTGCGGCTGCGGCTGGACATGCCCGACCTGCGGGATGTTGCGGGCGAGATCGAGTGGGCCAAGGTCACCGGCGTCAGTGCCGACGAGTACCCGCGGGCGAGCGCGAAGGCGAGCCGGGCGCAGCCGGTCGCGCCCGGCACGCTGTCCCGGCTGTACGCCGGTTACGAGGAACTGCGCATCGAGCGGCACCTGGTTGACTTCGAGTCGGTGCTGGAGCTGACGGCGGCGATCCTCGCCGAGCACCCGCCCGCCGCCGCCGAGGTCAGGGACCGGTACGCGTACTTTGTCGTCGACGAGTACCAGGACGTCAACCCGCTGCAGAAGCTGCTGCTCAACGCGTGGCTGGGCGACCGGGACGACCTCTGCGTGGTCGGTGACCCGCTGCAGACGATCTACTCCTTCACCGGGGCCTCGCCGGCTTACCTGAACGGCTTCCCCGAGGAGTTCCCTGACGCAACGGTGATCAGGCTTGTGCGCAGCTACCGGTCGACGCCGCAGGTGGTCGCGCTCGCGAACCGCCTGGCCAGAGCGCCCGGGCAGGGGCCCCGGCGGCGGGCGCCCGGGACCGCGCGGCCTGGCGCTTGGCCGGTGCCTGGCGGTTGGCCGGTGCCTGGCGGTGCGCCGGGGCCGGGCCGGGTGCCGCTCGTCGCGCAGCGGCCCGGGGGCCCGGATCCTGAATTCGCCGAGTACGCCGATGAGCGGGCGGAGGCGGCGGCGGTCGCCGCGCGCGCGGCAGCACTGATCCGGTCGGGGACCGCACCGCGCCAGATCGCCGTGCTGGTCCGGACCAACGCGCAGACGCCAGGGTTCGAGCAGGCGCTGACCGACGCGGGCGTGCCGTTCGCGGTCAAGGGAGCCGAACGGTTCTTCGACCGGGCCGAGGTGCGCCAGGCGCTCGGCCTGCTGCGGGCCGCCGCCCGCTCGTCGTCGGCCACCGACGGGCCGGGCGGCCAGGTCAGGGCGGTGCTGTCCGGGATCGGCCTGAGCGGGGAGCCGCCGTCGGCACAGGGCCAGGCGCGGGAGCGGTGGGAGTCGCTCGAGGCGCTCGCCCAGCTCGCCGGCGACTTCTTCGCCGGAGCCCCGCAGGCGTCGCTCGCCGACCTGTGCGCCGAGCTCGCCGCGCGCGCCGCGATCGGCCACGCCCCGGCGATGGACGGGGTCACGCTGGCGTCGCTGCACGCCGCCAAGGGGCTGGAGTGGGATGCGGTGTTCCTCGCCGGGCTCACCGATGGGATGCTGCCGATCGTGTACGCGCAGACCGATGAGGCGATCGAGGAGGAGCGGCGGCTGCTCTACGTCGGGATCACCAGGGCGCGGGACCTCCTGTGCCTGTCCTGGGCGGTGTCACGGTCACCCGGCGGCCGCGGCGGCCGCAGGCCGTCCAGGTTCGTGGAGGAGATCCGGCCGCGGGGACGCAGGAACGCCGCTCGTGACGCGCTGGCCTGGGGCGCACCGATGAGCGGCCGGTCATGAGCAAGGCTCTCGACCAGGTGCTCGACCTGCTCGACCTGGAGCAGATCGAGGTGGATATCTTCCGTGGCCGCAGCCCGGAGGGAGAACGCCGCCAGCGGGTATTCGGTGGCCAGGTGGCCGGGCAGGCGCTGGTCGCGGCGGGACGCACGGTGCCCGCGGACCGGTACGTGCATTCCCTGCACGCGTACTTCATCCGGCCCGGTGATCCCACCGTTCCCCTCATCTACCTGGTGGAGCGGGTCCGCGACGGCCGCTCGTTCACCACCCGCCGGGTGACCACGATCCAGCATGGAAAGACGATCTTCACGCTCTCCGCGTCGTTCCACCTCGACCAGCCCGGTGTGGAGCACGCCGACCCGATGCCCGACGTGCCGCCGCCCGAGGCGGTGCCCTCGACGGCCGACCGGATGGAAAAGCTGTTCGGCCCGTCGGTCCGCGAGTGGTACAACGGCAACCCGATCGAGATCCGGCACATCGGGCCGCTGACATTCGAGGCCGAGCGCGACCCCGCGCTGCGGACCACCCGCAACATGGTCTGGCTCAGGGCCAGCGGCGAGCTGCCCGACGACCCGCTGGTGCACGTGTGCGTGATGACCTATGCGTCGGACATGACGCTGCTCGACTCGGTGCTGCTCGCGCACGGCTTGTCCTGGGCCGACGGGCGGACGACGGGGGCGAGCCTCGATCACGCGATGTGGTTCCACGGCCCGTTCCGGGCCGACCGGTGGCTGCTGTACGCCCAGGACTCGCCGGTCGCGCGGGGCTCCCGCGGGCTGGCGCGCGGCGAGGTCTACACAAGGGAAGGCGAGCTCGTGGTGTCGGTGGTGCAGGAAGGGCTGATCCGCACGTCCGAGGAGGGCTGATCCGCGGCGGTCAGCCTGGCAGGCCGGCAGCAGAAAACTGGCAACAGAAAACTGGCAACAGAAAACTGGCGGAAAAACCAGTTGCCCCATCCCGGAGAGGCTACGTACGCTTTCTCGCATGCCCGTGGGTCTACCGACGACGCCCGTGGAAGGGAGGTGCCCCGGATGCTGAACACGATCTCAGATATTGAGGCCGCCGCTGAAGCGCGCGCACCGTTCGGCGTGGGCGCCTGCCTGCCCTCCGACGTCGTCCGGCCCGACCGGCCGCACGAGGGCACCGGCGCGTTTACGCACTCGCGTGCCTTCCACGGCGCCACCGCTCTCCGTCAGCGCGAGCTGGCTGGTGACGCGGGCATGGCGCTCGGGCGGCCGAACTCCGGCATGAAGCAGCAGTACCCGTACCCGACCCGTATCGCCGCCAGCGGCGGTGCCAAGGGTTCGCATCCGGCGAGGGAACCGGAACCGGCCTAGCAGCTAGGCCGGCCAGATCCCCTCAAGGCCGCGGACCCGAAACCGGGTCCGCGGCCTTCGTCATGCGAGGCCACCGTTTTGTCAGACGCGTGAGAGACCTTAGGACGAGAACACGAGAGGGGATGGCACCGATGCATTGGCCCGGCACCACCGCCGTTCTGGAGGACCAGGCGGGGTTCGAGGCGGAATCCATGCAGGTAGGCGCAGTCGAGGCGCAGGTGGCAGGCGCCGGTGTCCCGGCTGGCGGAGCGAAGGCTGACCGGCCGGCTGGGCCCAGCCTGGCCGTCCCGGTACCCGGCGACGGCGCGGGCATCGCGGTCACGATGGCCGGCGTGCCGACCGGCCGGATGCTGCCCTGCATGAACGACCCGGACCTGTTCTTCGCCGAGTCCCCAGCGGACGTGGAGTGCGCCAAGGACCTGTGCAGGGGCTGCCCGGCGCGGCTGGCATGCCTCGCCGGTGCGCTCGAGCGCCGGGAGCCCTGGGGAGTCTGGGGCGGCGAGCTGTTCCTCCGCGGCGAGATCGTGCCGCGCAAGCGGCCCCGCGGACGCCCAAGGAAGGACGAGGTAGCGGCCTGACCAGCCGCTGCGGCAGACGCTGAGGTGGAGGATGAGATGTTCCAGGTGGATCTGACCCGCGAGACGGTCAGGGAACGACAACAAATGCTGCGGGCGCAGGCCGCGGCGGATCGCCGGGCGGTGCGGGTTCGGGCGCTTGCCCGGGCGGCCCGCCGGGCAGAGCGGGCCGAGCGCCAGCTCGCCCGTTCGTGGCACAAGGCCGTGCGGCTCCGGGGTGAGCTGGCGGCAGCCGAGCAGAGTCCCTGATGACCGGTCCCGTCCGTGGGCGGCGGCTGATGGGCCGTGGCCCCGGCGGACGAGCCGGGACGCTGGCCGACGGGGGCCTGCAGGGCCCGGGAAGCGTGGCTTCCCGGGCCCTTTCCCTTTGGCGGCGCGGCGATGTCAGCCGTTCGGGCTGGCGGCTCCGGCGACGGCGCTGTCCGGGTCATCGCGGTCCGGGCTGGCCTGGTCCTCCCCGCCGGGACCGGTCCTGTCCGCGTACCCCGGTATCCACTTGATCACCTCGGCGCGGAATCGGCCCTCGCACCCAAGCTGGCACAGCACCCCGATCCCCGCCGTCGACACGCGGTGAATCAGGATGTACGAGGGCGGCAGATTGAGCCGCCGGCCAACCGCGGCGGACCTCATGTCGGTGACCCGTGACGCCTCGGCCCGCAGCCACTCCCGGCTGAACGTGAACGATTCCACCTTGGATGGCTCGGCGAGCGGTGCCAGGTAAGCGTGCAGCGCGTCAAGGTCGACCTCGACGCCCTCCTTGAGGAAGCCGTGCACCCGCAGTTCGTGCTCAACGGTCTCGATGTCACGGTCCTCGTGCATGAGGAGCAGCAGCTTGCCGAAGAACGCAGGGAAGCCGTCCGGGAGCCTGTCCACGGCACCGAAGTCGAGAACGCCGAGCCGTCCGTCGTCCATCAGCCGGAAGTTGCCGGGGTGCGGATCCGCGTGCAGCAAGCCAGCCCGCGCTGGCCCGGAGAAGAGGAACCTGACGAGCAGGATGCCCGCCCGGTTGCGTTGCTCGGTGCTGCCCCCGGCGATGATCCTGGACAGCGGGGTGCCGTCCATCCACTCGCTGACCAGGACATGGTCGGTGGCCAGGAGCACGTGGGGCACGAGGAACTCGGGATCGTCCGCGTAGGCGTCCGCGAAAGCCTCCTGCGAGGCCGCTTCCAGCCGGTAGTCGAGTTCCTCGGCGACGCGCTTGCGCAGCTCGTCGAGCAGTGGCTTGACCTCGAGCCCGGGCATCAGCACGCTGAACAGCCGGCCGAGCCGGCTGAGCTGCGTGAAATCGCTGATCAGCGCTTTGCCCGCCCCCGGGTACTGGATCTTCACCGCCACCTTGCGGCCGTCGTGCCAGACGGCGCGGTGCACCTGGCCGATGGACGCTGCGGCGGCAGGGGCGTCGTCGAACTCGGCGAAGTGATCCCGCCAGCCGGCCCCGAGGTCGGCCACCAGCACCCGGTGCACGGTTCCGGCGGGCAGCGGCGGCGCGGCCTCCTGCAGCTTGGTCAGCGTCGCCCGGTAGGGGCCCGCGATCTCGGCCGGCAGAGCTGCCTCGAAGATCGACAGTGCCTGCCCCAGCTTCAGCGCGCCGCCCTTCAGCTCGCCGAGGACCCGGAAAATCTGCTCGGCGGTACGCTGCTGAATCTCCTGAGCCACGAGCTCTGCGGGCCGCCCGCCGAGGCGTTTGCCCAGGCCAAGCGCGGTCCTGCCGGCCAGTCCGACCGGCAGGGTGGCGAGTTTCGCCGTCCGCGTCACGGCACGGCGGGGCAGGTCGTTCACGGGTTTCGCGGCGAGGGAGTACCGGTAGCAAGCCCGGACATGGGGCGCCGCTTCACCTCCCTAGCACATGTAGCTGTGAAGATCCCATTCTCCGCTACCTGACGGCGTACTCGCCACACGAGCAGTCGCGGTGCGGTGGCCACGTCCGGCGGCGCCATTGCCACCCGGGCAGGACGAGTTCCAGGGTGCCATTGGTCACCGCGCCGGCCGGTGCCGCCCTATCGATAAAGCCCAGCACCTGCGCGGCGGCCTGCGCCGCCACCGCCGCGGCGAGCGGCGCATCGCACGCCCGCGGGTCTGGCTCGCGGCTGGTCAGCTGGGCGAGGATCAGCGGCCACGCCGGGTCCCGGTCGGTTCTGGCCAGGTCGAGGCACCTCAGGCAGGCGGTCCGGCCGGGGATGACCAGCGGGCCAACGACGCCGATGGCCTCGTCCGCCAGCACGGCCAGGTGCGGCACGCGTTCCTCCATCAGGCCGGCCCGCAGTTCCTGGGGCGGCCGGCCGACCAGGACCGCAAGGTCGGGCCGCGGCGCTCTCATCGGCCCGCCGCCTGCCCGCCTCGTCTGCTCCGGCGGCGAGGTTTCCCCGGCGGGAGGCGCATCCGTGACCCGGCCGATGCCGGAGGCGGAGAGCAGGCGTGCGATCCCGGCCCCGACCCTGCCTCCGCCGTGGATCCTGACCAGCGCCTCGAGCCTGCGGGCGAGGGTACGCGCACCGCCGTCACCGTCCCGGTGAGCGAGCGACGCGGTGGCCAGTTCCCCCGCGAGCCGTGACCGGAGCAGCGGCGGCAGTAACCGTAAGGTGGCGGCGGGGAAATCGTCCAGGACACCGGCGGCTGCGAGCAGCGACAGCACTTTCTCGGCGGTGTCCTCGGGGATGCCGCGGCCGGCGGCGGCCTGGATGACCTGGGCGCGGTCCCGGCTTCCGTCCAGCAGGCCGATCATCTGCGCGGCGCCGGCCATGCCCGTGAGCGCGACCGCCCGCCGTGAGTCGATGCCGATCTGCAGTGTGTCGCGGTCTCGCCACACCGGCAGCAGCCCGGGCTTCAGCGCTGGTCTCACACGTTCAGCGTGACAGCCGATACCGACAGTCGCCCGGTGCCGGCGGCCGCACGTCGGCCCGGCGCTGGCGCAGTGCAACGACAGCAGAACGCCAACGATGCTGCTATGACGACAGCAGAACGCCAACGATGCTGCCTTGGGGCGCGGGCAGGGGCCGCATTGTGGCGGAGGAGGGCCGTTCACCGGCAGCCCGGACGTACGGTGATATCCAGAGCGGCGGAAGCGGCGAGTGAGGTGGGGGGTGCCCGGGTGGCGGGTGCCCGGGTGGCGCCAACGATGCTGCACGTCGGCCCGGGGCTGGCGCAGTGCAACGACAGCAGAACGCCAACGATGCTGTACGTCGGCCCGGGGCTGGCGCAGTGCAACGACAGCAGAACGCCAACGATGCTGTACGTCGGCCCGGGGCTGGCGCAGTGCAACGACAGCAGAACGCCAACGA
>Ga0335075_10015303_pt1 | contig 11502 bp, 12 predicted proteins | sample Lox_Sample_24_FD_206723 | JGI IMG/M metagenome (GOLD analysis project Ga0335075, IMG submission 206723) | Soil microbial communities from Loxahatchee National Wildlife Refuge, Florida, United States - Lox_Sample_2.4 | ecosystem: Environmental > Terrestrial > Soil > Wetlands | place: USA...
GCACAGCACCTGCCGGCGGGCATTCTGAGCCAGGTTGCCTACGGCGTCGTGTTCGCCATCGCGGACAGCGACCTGTCGAACGGGACCCTCGGCGCCCGGGCAGCGACGATTACGAGCCTGCTGATGCTGGGAGTTCCCGAGACGCGCGCAATCGCTCTCGTGGGCGACCAGCCATGACCCGCAGCACTCGAGCGGAGCCGCGGATCGTCCTGCTCCGGACGCGACATCGTCACCGCACCCCGCCAAGAATCCGGTGAGAACAGTGTGATCGCGACGATGTCGACGGGTCTCTAGTCCGAAGTTAGCGCCAGTTCGGTAGGTGGTTCTCGGTTTGACCTGGTGGTTTACCGGTGTGGCCGGGTTTTGTTCTGGCTACATCAAGGTGAGCGGGATCGGGACGCCGATGAGGTCGAAGGCTTCCCGCTGGGCGCTGGTGGGCTCGGCGAGCATCGGCACGGTGGCGGTGGCGCCGGCGAACCGGACCTGGTTGCGGGTCAAGGTGGCCAGGTGGTCGATCAGGCCGCGGAAGCTGCGGTAGGGGCGGCCTGCCTGGTCGCGCTGGTATGACGCCTTGGCCTGGGCGTACGCGGACCTGCGGGCGGGGGTGACCGGGTTGTCCTGGCGGAGCGGGTTCTGGTCGGTGAAGGTCAGCGGCGCCCAGGCCTGGCGCAGGTGCCAGGTGAGGTAGGCCGCGAGCATGCAGATCAGCACGTGGGCCTTCACGCGTTCTTCCAGCCGGTGGAACACCGGCCGCAGGTCCAGGTCGTCGGCCTTGATGGAGCGGAAGTCGCGCTCGACGCGGGAGAGGTTCTTGTAGGCGGCCACCGCTGCGGCGGCGCCGAGCTCGCCTGCGGGGACGGGGGTGCGGATGACGTAGATCCCGTCAGGGTGGCTTCGGCGTCGATCTGCGCCTGGCGGCGGGCGGTGGTGAGGCTGTCATCGGTGATGGTGACGTCGAAGTGCTTGCCGGTCTTGTACTTGTTGATCACCTTGCCCACCTCGACGCCGATCTTCGCCGCGCCGGACAGCCGCCCGGCGGCGATGCGGGCGATGAGCGGGGCGAGCAGCTCGGGGTCGGTGAGCAGCCCGTACTCGATCTGCAGCTTCCCCTTCTTGCCGTCGCGGGAGTAGCCGCGGGCGGCCAGCGGACAGTGCGTGCCCTCCAGCCACGATGACGACAGGTCGAACAGCGCCATCCGGCCCGGGTTCACCGCCGGATCCAGGTGCCTCGGAGGCGGGCACCAGCGCGGTGCCCTTCAGCGCTGCCTCGACCGAGGCACTTTCCACTAGATCCAGCGAGCGCGAGTCAACTAGGCGGGCGTGGTGGCCTGGAAGCTGCTGGAGAAGTTCACGCTGATCCGCGGGCCGGATGGCCTGGCCTGCTTGGGCACGCTGTGCAGCCAGTCGCGCTGGCACCGGCCGCCCATGACGATCAGGTCGCCGCTGCGCGGGCTTATTCCGATGCTGCGGCCGCCGGACCGGGGCTTGATCAGGAACCGGCGGGGTGCGCCCAGGCTCAGCACGGGCACCGTGCAGACAGGCCGCTTGCAGGTCGGCCAGTCGCCGTGCCAGCCGGTGCTGTCGCGGTGGTCCCGGTAGAAGTTGATCCACAGCCCGTCGTAGCTGACGCCGTACTCCTCAGTCAGCCGGGTCGCCGCTTCGCGGAGCGCGGGATCGGGCGGGTCGGCGAGGTCGTTGTACTCGGCGGTCAGGCGGGGCTCGAGGACTACGCGGTTGACCATCCATCGGTCGCGCTGCTCCCACGCGGCATTCGCGGTCAGCTTCGCGAGAAGTTCGTCCGCGTCCGGCCCGGGCAGCCAGCCCGGCACGTACTCGACCCAGGAGGTCTCGTCAAGCGTGATCCGGTTGATCATGTCATCGCTCCTGCCGCTAGCCGTCCGTCCGTGCGGTGATCCGCGTGCGCAAGCCGGTCACCGTGCGCTATCAGATGGGCTCCGGCCAGTGCCAGCCACGGCTGCCACGCGATCGCCGGGCCGGCCAGCCCGAGATCGGTGAGTGCCGCCTGCAGCGCCGGGTCTTCCACGGGGAACGCGTCGCGCCGCCCCGTCCGGAAGGCGACATAGCTGCTGTTCCCGCCGCTGCCGGCGGCAAGCCGGGTGATCGCCCCGGCTTCGGCTTCCGGGAACCCGAGTGCGGCCAGGTTGCCGTCAGCGACCGCTGCCGCGTCGGGGAATGTGTGGGTCAGTCCGTCGGGCAGCCCTGGTACCGGGGTGCCGAAGCTGGTGACGAGCGCTTCGAGCAGCCGGTCACGGTCGGGGTGCCCGGACAGGATCGCCCAGACCTTCAGCTCGAACGGGTTCCACGCGCCCGGCACTGCGAGGCCGGGCCGCTCGGCGACCAGGGGAGCCAGCACAGGGTCGCCGCTAAGCGCGGCCACTCCGGCGGACTCGTCGCGCTCGGTGCCGAGCAGCTGGGTGACGCATTCCACCACGTGGATCAGGCCTTCCCAGTAAGGCAAGTGCACGCGCAGCAGAAGCCAATCCTTGTCGCCGGGCGACACTTCCAGCAGACCAGGCGCGCTCGCTACCGTGATCGTCCGCCGGTAGGTGTTGTCGCCGACCGCTTCCACGCCCGGTACGCGGCGCGCGGCGAGGAACGCGCACATGGCATCCCAGCGGTAACCGGGCAGGGTCGGCAGTCGCAGCGCCAGCCCGCCGTCTGCCGCGAGCCGGTCCGCGCGGCGCCGGCGGTCCCGCAGGTCTGTCGGTGACGCGCCGAATACCTCCCGCATGCTCCGGTTGAACTGCCGCAGGCTGCCGAACCCCGAGGCGAAGGCGATATCCAGCACGGTGAGGTCGGTGTCGTCGAGCAGCCGGCGGGCGAAGTGCGCCCGCCGGGACCTGGCTAGCTGGTCAGGTGTGGCACCCAGGTGCCGGAGAAACAGCCTCCGCAGGTGCCGGGCGGATACCCCGACCTGCCGCGCGAGTGCCGCCTCGGTGCCTCCGTCGTCCAGCGCGCCCATGATGACCCGCTGGACGGCCTCGCAGACGAGCTCGGGAGCACTGGAGCCGACCGGCCCCGCGATCCGGTACGGCCGGCAGCGGTGACAGGCGCGGAACCCCGCGGCCTCGGCGGCCGCCGGGTGATCGAATAGGCGGACGTTGTGCGCCAGCGGCCTCGCACCGCATCCCGGCCGGCAGTAGATGCCGGTAGTGACGACCGCAGAGTATGTGGTCATGGCCTTAGGTATACGCCGGGATGCTGACAGTTCACCGGCCAGATCCGGACAAGATCATCCACCGGGACTGTCCGGATCTGGCCGGACTCCGGACAGCCTGCACGCGGATGCTGGACCTCCATCGTCAAACTCGCAACGGAGGTTCACCATGCTGGTGAAGATCTTTCCGATCAAGCTCAAGGACGGCACGCAGGACAAGGTCGAGGCGGTCGTGCACGAGTTCGCGCCCAAGGGACCCGCAGTGGAAGACGGAACCCTGTCATTCCGCGTGTACCGGGACCCGGACAAGCCCGACTACCTGCTGTTCGTCGAGCACTTCGCCGATCAGGCCGCCTACGACGCGCACACAAGCTCCCCGGCTTACCAGGAGCTCATCGCCGGCCAGTTCGCGAGCATGATCGTTGAGTTCGTCGAGGTTGATCACGAGCTGGTCGTCGCGGTCTGACCCGTCGGGGTGAGCCCCGGCGAAGCTGTCCGGATACGGCCAGCCCGCCGGGGCACGCCCGGCCTAGCGTGTCGGCTGTGCCTAACATACTGAACGAACAGGCAGAAGCCTTCGCGAGTCTGCACCGGCCAGGAGATCCGATTTTGCTACCGAACGCGTGGGATGTGGCGTCTGCCGTCGTGATCGCCGCTGCCGGGGCGAAGGCTATCGCGACCACCAGCGCCGGAGTTGCCTGGTCCCTGGGCGTGCCCGACGGCGCGGAGCTCGGCGCGAAACGCCTCGCGGCAGTCGTCGCCAGGATCGTCGCGACTGTCGGCGTACCTGTGTCAGCTGACATCGAGGCTGGTTACGGCAATGTCGCCGCGACGGTGGAGGCCGTGGTCCAGGCCGGCGCCGTCGGCGTCAACATCGAGGACAGCCACGGCGGCCTCTTGCTCGACCCGGCAGAGCAGGCTATCCGTCTTGCCGCAGCCCGGGCTGCCGCCACCGACGCAGCCGACGGGGCGCGAGTCTGGATCAACGCCCGCACGGACGTGTTTCTCGTCGGCTCCGGGAATCTGGGTGAGGCCCTAGAACGCTCCGCCGCCTACGCCGCAGCCGGCGCGGACAGTTTGTTCGTGCCCGGCATGACTGATCCGGCTGGGATTGCCGAGCTCGCAGCAGGACCGCTGCCGATCGCGGTGATGGCCGGGCCAGGCGCGCCGCCCATAGCCGGTCTCTCGGCAGCGGGCGTGGTCCGGATCAGCCTCGGCTCCGCCATCGCCCAGGCCGCCTACGGCCTGGCCGCCCGCATCGCCACCGAGCTACTGACCACCGGGACCTACGAGTCCACCGCCAGGGGCGTCGACTACGCCACGATGAACCATGCCCTCGCTTGGCCCGCTGGCGTACGGCGATGATCACCTCATTCCACGATGGATGGGCTGGACGCTGCCGACGTCAACCATCGTGCCCTGCTTCCCCCTTAATGTGGCTGCACAGAGCGTTCCCGTGTTGTCTCGCGTTGTAGCCTTGCGGCGCGTTGTGCTGCGGAGTCTGCGGACATAGGGCGGACGGCGTCCGGCCGGTGGGAGCGGTGAGCAGAAGCGCCGGCTTTCCGCAGATGGCCGCGGACAGGGTCTGCCGCGAGCGTATTCCGGCTGTACGTGCGCCGCTGGGTCGGAGGGTGAATCCCCGGTGTCCGCTGGCGGCCCGGCCTGCCGCACCTGCGTCCAGGCGCTGCCGGAGACCCGCCGGTGAGCGCGGCCCGCGCCCCGCGCGCCCGCGAGGTGGCGACGGCCTCGGTGCCGGGGCGGATCTGCCTGGCCGGTGAGTCGCTGGACTGGATGACCGGCGGGAACTCGGTCACCGCAGCGGTCCCGCTGCGCACCCGGGTGACCGCCTGGCGCGCGGACGGCTCCGACGCGCTGGCGCTGATCTCCGGGCCGCCGCTGTACCAGAACCGGCTGGTGCCCGCTGCCCGCGCCGCCGCCTCCGTCTACGACCGGGACGTGCTGGTGCTCGACCACATGCAGGCCGCCGCCACGATCACCCCGCCCGCAGCCGGTGAGCTGGCCGGGGTGGTAGTCACCGCGAGCACCGACTTGCCGGTCGGCGCCGGGGTGCCTTCCAGCGCCGCCCTGACGCTGGCCGTGGTCACCGCCTTGTCGGCCCTGCGCACGGGCGAGGTGCCGGAGGCCGTCGCCGCGTGCACGCTGGCGCGGCAGGCCGAGACCGCCGAGCTGGGGACCGGGGCCGGATGGATGGACTTCCTGGCCTGCGCCAGCGGCGGCGTCTGCCAGGTAACCGCCGGCAGCGCGCCGCGCCTACGTGGCCGAGACCACCGCGCTCGTGGCGGCGCTGTCCGCGCTGCTGCGCAGCCCGGACCCGGACTACCGCGAGGCCGGGACGCTGCCGAACGCCGCGCATGCCTGCTGCGCGACCTGGTGGCGTGCTCCACGCCGCTGATCGATGCGTGCGCCGGGCGGGAGCGGCAGTGCTCGTGCATTACTGCCCAGCCGGCCGTCACTGATCGCCGGAGAGAAGGGAAATGGGCTCATGGAGTACCACGAGCCCATTTAGCCCCGCCCTGGCGCCGCTGGCTGACCGGTTCGGTCAGCTTGCGTACGTCACATTCGTGCACGAGCCGTTACTGCAATGCACTGGCGTGCCATAGATCGGGCCGCTAGCGGTACTACCATTTTCGATGAAGCTCAGTACTGGGGCATAATAAGCATTAGCGGCTCCTGTCTCGTCGGAGATCGTATACGTAACTCCGGATTTCTCAGGGGTGTACGTTTCAGCATTCGTTGTGTTACCGCAGTTAGCTACAAGAAATACGTGGCTCTCTTCCGGCTGTACGCTCCCGCAATTAGATAGGCTCGCGTGAATATAGATCTGCGTAGCGGAAGAACTGCATTCGACCCGGCCGGTGAATGTTACGACTGCCTTACCGTTAAGCGTTTCCTGAGTAATATTGCTTACTGTGGCGCTACAGCCGTCAGTCGTAGATCCGGCCACACTGGCGGCAACCGAGTCGCCGCCGACGATGCCGTTCTCACTCACCGACTGCGGCACGTTCACGGACGTGATTTGGCCGGGGTTGCTTTGCGCCGCTGCGGGAGCGGCCAAGGCTGTGGTGCCGGTGAAGGCGGTGACGGCACCGGCCAGCGCGAAGACAACGGCGATCCGCCCAAGCGGCCGGCGCCGCCTTGATGGTGCTGGGCTGGTCAGGGGGGCAGGCATTGTGAAACCTCCATCTAACGAGAACCGGCTGACACAGTTCTTACGGATCGCCGAGCGAAACGGATTCCTGTTGTGACGAAGTTTTTCTGGGTCTCCGACCGGGCGAGGCCGGCGACCCGCCGGAGGCGGGCCTGGCCGCCGGCCGGCCAGGAATCATGCACACCTGGACCGGATGGCCAACTACGATGCTCCGCCTGGTGAGGCCAGCCGTAAGCCACCGCACCGTCGCAGGACCTGATTTCCAAGGTCACGCATCGCGCTCAGGCCAACTAGGTTGCTCCGTAATGGCCATCTTCCGTGCTCCGTCACAGCACTGGTGCACGGACCGCACTGCAAGGTGCGATCGATGGCACTTTGAAGTGCCATCGGCCGTGGTGCTATCACGGTAATCACCTCCGGGGTTCCGCGATTATCGGGAGGTGGCCTGGATTGCGCGGTGGCGGGAGAACCTTGCGCGCGGCGGTCCTCGTATGCTGCGCGTCGGCCGGGCTGGCGGGGTGCGCCGCTAGCACGCCCGGCAGCCAGTCGACGGTGCCCCCCGGACCGCGGTGTCGGCCCCGGCCAGCACGGCTGCGACTGGTGATCCCCTCGAGGCATTGACGGTCACCGCTCCGCACCTTCATGCGCAGTCCTCGGCAACTTCAAGGATAGACACGGCGCCGCAAAGTCACGCGACATACCGTCATGGCGCTTGCGGCAGGGATCAGCTGGGACGTCACCTGACGGGGGACCGGGGTGCGGGCGGGGTTATCGCTGCTGTCCACGACCGTCGTGGCGTCGTTCCGGGTCGCGGAGTCCCAGGCGCTAAACACCAGCGGGCGGAACAGGACGCCCGCCGAGGGCGCCAGGGCGATCCCGGCAAGGGCGGCAACCGCGTCCACGTACAAACCAAGGTGTTCTCGGCCCTCCAGGCCGCGTCGTGCGTGAAAAGCGACGGTTGGCAGACCACCGCCGTGCGACGGTGTAGGGATCGGGCTTAATTGATCAGCGCGACCTGGGGCGTTGCATGTAGTTGAGCAGTGTCTGGGCAAGGATGGCCCGTGTAGTTGAGCATTCGCTGCCGCAGCCGGGTTCACGGTGCGTGACTGCCGTGGGGTAGCGGCGGCATAGTGCAGTCCGGCCTGGTGGAGGCGTTCATCGGCTTCGTCTTGGGTCAGGGTGGTGACTGCCTGTCCGGCGGCGTGTTGCTGCTTGGCGTCGAAGGCCCTGGTCCAGACGCCTGCGGCCCAGCAGCGCTGCAGTTCGCCGGGGTCGAATGGCCGTCTGCGGGCGGTGGCGTAGGCGTCGAGGAATTCGCGGGTCTCGGTCACGGTGGTCAGCTCGGGATACCGGTAGATGGCGGCGGCCAGTCCGGCGATGACCGCCTCGCTGTCGGTGATCAGGCTGTCCCAGTCGTAGGCCACCAGCAGCCGGCTGCCGTGCCAGCGCAGGTTGTCCGTGATCCAGTCGCCGTGCCCGATCACCGCCTGGTCCCGGCCTTCCCGCAGTTTCTGCCGGGCGGCCCGGCCTGCCTCATCGATCCAGCCCGGTCCGCCGGCCTCGTTCAGGTCCGCGTCCAGGTCCTCGGGCCGTGGCCATAGCCCGCCCCGGCTGTGGTTCCACGCTGCCCATGCTGGCGCGGGTGCCAGCGAGGGCACTTGCCCGGGTGGCGGAGCCAGGTGCACCAGTTGCGCGAGCGCTGCGGCAAACGGCTGTGCGGTGCGTTCGGAGTCGGGCAGCATGGCCCCGCCCGGGATGTAGCTCTCGGCGGTGGCCTCATGCGCACCGAGCAGCGCGGGGCCGGCCAGGGGCTGCGGACAGGGATACCCGGATTCGAAGAGGCGGCGCTGCACTTCGGTGCATGCGGCGATCCGCGTTGCTGGCGGGCGGACCCGCACCACGACCTCGCGCCCGTCGGCTAGCCGTGTTCCGATCACGCGGGTAAGGTGGCCCGTCCGGAACAGCTCGCTTTCCGCCGGGCTGCCCAGGTGCATCTTGCACCACGCGGTCAGGCTTGCCGTCTCGACCACGGGTAGTTCGAACGTCATCTGGCTCATTCTTCACCGAGCCGCTGTCTCAAGGGGCTACTTCACGAGGCATCGGCAGCGGGCAAATCCGATTCCGGGGGCGAGCCGGTTCATGGTGCGTGACTGGGGTTCTTCTTGCGGGACTGCGTGAGTGCTTCGAGGACAGGACGGACGTCGCGTGCGAATTGCTCGCCGTCGGGGGTCAGGACGATCATCCCGTTCGGTCCGGTTCGCAGGAGCGCGGTGCCGGTGACGGTTTCGAGCTGGCGGATCTGGCTGGCGAGGGTGGCGTGCCTGATGCCGAGCTGGCGGGCTGCGCTGTGGAGGCTGGCCTGTCCGGGGAGGGCGAGGAGCCTGCTGATCCGCTGCTCGGCGTTCGGGCGGGTGAAGGCGTTCCAGACGGCTGGCGGGAACGTGCCGGGGCTGGCCAGGGGGTGGCGCGCCCGTTGACGCCGTGCCGGACAGGGATTCCGGCGGTGCGGGCCGCTGCGGCGAGGGTCTCGGCCGGGATCCCGGTCTCGGCGGCGATGTCCTTGAGGCTGCGCATGCGTACTTGGTATTGCTCGCGCAGCCAGCGCGGGTCGATGCTCCGGTTTGGGCTCTGTGCCGGCTCGCGGAATTCAGTGCTTGCGAGGACCTGCCTGATAGCGCCCTCGCTGCATCCGGTGAGCCGGGCGATCTTGCGGGCTCCGCCCTCCCTGCCAGACTGGTGTGAAACAGGATGAATCTGTAAACATCCGTGCATGAACCCAAGCAGGGCGAGACAGGGGTGCCCGGGTCGGCGGTGGCCACCACCAGGCGGCGCGCGCCGTCCGGCCCCCACCAGCCCAGCGTCGCCTCAGCGGCCCACCAGGTCTCGGTGTGCCCGTCGCGGAAGGTCCGGGTCACCTCCTGCCAGTCGCCGGGATCATCCGGCCCGTTCCAGACCAGCCCGCGGGCCGCGTCCACGGGTGTGTGCGCGTCCGGGCCGTAAGCCCAGGTCCCGCGGCGCGGCTTGAGCGCCATCACGAACGGCAGCCCGGCCTCGGCCAGTCCGGCGCGGAACCCGTCCTGGTCACCGTAAGCACAGTCCGCCACCACCGCCCGGAACGCGAACCCCGCCTCCCGGGCCTTGATCGCCAGGTCCGCGCCTATCTTCAGCTTGGTGCGGAACCCCGGGTCGTTCTTGCCCTTGGCGAAGTGCTTCGCCGGGGTGCAGGGCACCGCGTGCACCGGGTAGCAGACCCGCTCATCGGCCCACACCGTGGTAACGGTGACCACCCCGTTGTCGGTCTTGCCGTACCGGCCCCGTGACCGGGATCAGGTGCGCCTTCAGCGCCGCTTCCGGGCGGCAGCCGACGGCGGGGCGGCGATCCGCACGCCGCCTCCCAGCCTGCGGTCACCGCGTCCACAGCGCCGCCCCGCCCCGGTGGACCGGCCGTGCGCCCGCGTGCGTGCCGCTAGGCTCGACGGTGACGCCGGGTCCCGCCGCCGGGCCCGCCCCGCTCGAAGGGGACCGTGATGACCGCGCCCGACCGCACCTGGCCGCGCCTGCTCGCCGCGCTGCTGGCCCGCGAGGACCTGAGTGCGGACGATACCCGCTGGGCGATGACCGAGGTCATGGACGACGCCCACGAGCCAGCCCAGCTCGCGGCCTTCCTGACCGCGCTGCGCGCGAAGGGCGAGACCGCGGCGGAGCTCGGCGGGATGCTCGACGCCCTCATGGAGCGTGTCATCCCCCTGCCCGTCGACGGCTCGGCAGTGACCGACGTGGTCGGGACCGGGGGCGACGGTGCGCACACCGTCAACATCTCCACCATGGCCGCCCTGGTGACCGCCGCCGCCGGGACCCGGGTCGTCAAGCACGGAGGCCGCTCCGTCTCCAGCAAGAGCGGGTCCGCCGACGTCATCGAAGCCCTCGGCATTCCTCTCAGCCTGACTCCGGACCAGGTCGCCCGCTGCGTCACCGAGGCCGGCATCGGCTTCACCTTCGCGCCGAACTACCATCACGGCCTGCGGCACGCCGCGCCCGTCCGGCGCGCCCTCGGCGTCCCGACCGCGATCAACTACCTGGCCCCGCTGACCAACCCCGCCCGCCCCGCCACCGCCCTGATCGGCTGCTCCAGCCTCGCCATCGCCCCGGTCCTGGCCGCCGTGCTCGCCGAGCGGAGCGTGACCGCCCTCGTCGTGCGCGGGCACGACGGGCTGGACGAGATCACCACCGCCGCCTCCACCGACGTGTGGGCCGCCAGCGAGGACGGCGTCCGCAAGGCGGCCTTCGACACCGCCCGGTTCGGGCTGGGCCGTGCCCGGCCCGGCGACCTGGCCGGCGGGGACGCCACCTACAACGCCAAGGTCGCCCGCGCCGTCGCCGCCGGCGAGCCCGGCCCCGTCCTCGACGCCGTCCTGGCCAACGCCGCCGGCGCGCTGGCCGCCCGCAACGGCGCCGGCGGCGCGCTGGCCGCCCGCAACGGCGCCGGCGGCGCGGAAGCCTTCGAGTACGCCTTCGCCGCCGGCCTGGAGCAGGCGCGCGCCGCTGTCAGCAGCGGGGCCGCCGCCAGGCTGCTCGACCAGTGGATCGCGCTCGCCGCCGAGCTCGCCGGCCCCCGCTGACCGGGCCTGCGCCGCCACCGGGACTGCCCGCCGGCCAGCAGCGGGACCTGCCGCGACCACGGCGCCCCGGCCGGCCACCGCCGCGTCACGTCCGGGACCGCGATGTCGCCCAGCAGCGCGGCGAACGCCTCGCGCGCTGGGCCAGCGACACCAAAACGGCTTGAATGGCGGGGAGTGCGGCGTGTCACGGCATCCGGTTATGGCTGGGCTGGGCTGGTCCCCGGGAACGCTTGGGGTGGTCTTCAGGTGGCGGCGGAAGTGCAGGCGGAGGCGTGGCTGGCCGGCCTGGGTATCCCGTTAGACCGGAAGGCGGGGAAGCTATCCGGGGCCGGCCGTGCTGGCTTGCACGGTGGCTGGCCTGGTCTCGCGCACCGGGTTGGTTCCGGTGCTGCCCGCCGTGGCGGCCGCTACGCCTGCCCTGATCTCTGGTACGGTCCGTGCCTCGGTGTTGCACTGCCTGGGCCTGCTGGTGGTAGCCATGCCTACTACGAACGACTCCGCCGTGGCGTCGATAGGGCGAACGTAGCTTGATGGGC
>Ga0335075_10015304_pt1 | contig 11502 bp, 8 predicted proteins | sample Lox_Sample_24_FD_206723 | JGI IMG/M metagenome (GOLD analysis project Ga0335075, IMG submission 206723) | Soil microbial communities from Loxahatchee National Wildlife Refuge, Florida, United States - Lox_Sample_2.4 | ecosystem: Environmental > Terrestrial > Soil > Wetlands | place: USA: Florida...
CAGGCGCATCTCGGCCAGCCGGTCGAGATCTGGGGATGGGCCTGGGCCGCGGAACCCGTCACCTCCGTCGAGGTGACAACCGACGGAGGCCAGACCTGGGCCACCGCCCAGGTAGCCGACCGCGTCGACTACGGGTGGCAGCGATTTTCGCTGCCCTGGACGCCTTCCTGCCTTGGCGAGCACATTCTCGCCTGCCGCGCGGCAACGCGCGACGGCACGACCCAGCCTGGTACTCCGCGTCGCAACCGGATCTACCAGCGCATCATCTTCGTGACACAGGAGGCGACATGAGCAACATCGTCACCATCGCCGGCGCGCATCTGGAGCCTGTCCTGCTGGACAAGACCGCAACGCTGAAAAAGGCCGTCGCCGCGATCGCCGAAGCAGCGGACCGGGGCGCTCGGCTCGTCGCCTTCCCCGAGTCGTTCATTCCCGGGTTCCCCATCTGGGCGGCCGTGCGCGCGCCGGTCTACAACCACGAGCTGTTCGCCAGGTTCGTCCAGAATTCTCTGTACCTCGACGGGCCTGAGATCGAGGAACTGCGCCGGGCGGCCCGGCGGGACGAGATCGTGGTGTCGATGGGTTTCAGCGAGCGCAACCCGGCCAGCCTGGGGAGCATCTGGAACTCCAATGTGCTCATCGGCGCCGACGGGAACGTGCTCAGCCATCACCGCAAGATCGTCCCGACGTTCTACGAGAAGCTCATCTGGACGCCCGGCGACGGCCACGGCCTGCGCGTGGTCGCAACGCCGATCGGCCGCCTCGGCGTTCTGATCTGCGGCGAGAACACCAATCCGCTGGCGCGGTACACGCTCATGGCCGAAGCCGAGCAACTGCACATCTCCACCTACCCGCCGCTGTGGCCGACTCGGGACCCCGCCTCCGGCGGCCGTAACTACGACCTGGAGAACGCGATCAGGATCCGCGCCGGGGCGCACTCGTTCGAAGGCAAGGTATTTAACCTCGTTGTCTCCGCCGTCTTCGCCGAAGACTCGGCCAAAGCGCTGCAGAGCCTGGGGGAGAGCGCCGAACGGATCGTGGCCGAGACCGCGCGCGGCATATCGCTCGTCATCGACCCCTTCGGCGATGTGGTCGGCGACGTCCAGCGCACCGAGGGAATCCTCTACCGCACCGTTGACACCGACGACGTGCTCGAACCAAAGCAGTTCCACGACATCTCCGGCTCCTACAATCGCTTCGACATCTTCGACCTGCACGTCGATCGGAGGCGCGTCCAGCCGATCACAATCACGCCCGATCCGGCTCCCGCTGGGTTCGCCGGATCTGCGCCGTATCCGTCGACTGGTCCAGCCGATCCCGGCTGGCCTGAGACCTCGATCCAAGCAACGTGACATTGGCCGGAATGGAGAGCAGGCTCTGTCTAGGCCGGTGCGTCGGCTGGGAGTCCCGCTGCTAGGGCCGCGTCCAGCAGGCGCTTGTCGTAGGTCACGAACGAGGTCAGTGCGCGACGCACGCAAAGGGCCGTGCCGAGGTGGATCGCGTCCAGGCTGCGCACAGTGACGGGCCGAATGGCCTGCGCCTGGATTCGGACCGAGGGATCCAGATCGACCAGTTCAATCAGGTCGAGAACGGCCGGGAGCCTGGCCGCTGCCTCAGGCGCGTATCGCGCCAGTGCGCGGAATGACTCGACCTCTGTCAGCACGGAACTGATCCAGCCGGTCTCAGATCGCTCGTCAAGCCAGCCGCGCAGCGCCGCCGACTCCGCCTCGGCATGGACGAGCTTGACCACGGCCGCCGAGTCTAGATAGATCATCACCGCTCGCCAGAACGGTCCCGGGCCAGTTCGTCCCCCACGTTGACTCCGTCCGGCTGCCCGAGATCCATCTGCAGGATCTCTCGACGCATGGCGGCAGCCCGCTCGCGGCGGCTCGCAGCCTCCAGCACGGCCTGGCGAATGGCACTGGACCGCGATACACCGCCGTGGGTCAGCACGTCGAGGGCATGCTCGGTCTCGTCATCAGTCCGGATGGTGATCGTGTCGGCCATGTCTAAATCGTAAGACGAAACGTCTTACAGTTCAACCCATGGTGTGCCGCGCGGCCGGCGAAGGTCGACGAGGCGATTTATCAACAGCCGGGTCGGCTGTTCGGCTCGGCGGGTCGGCCGAGCTGCGCGGCCAGTTCCTCGCGCGAGTGAACCCCCAGTCGCTGGTAGACGTGACGGAGGTGATACTCGACCGTCTTAGGGCTGAGGAACAGCGCCGCGGCGGCTTCCCGGGTGGTCTTCCCGCTGACGAGCAGCAACGCTACCTGCAATTCCTGCGGTGTCAGGTCGTCGATGTCCGCCACGTCGCGCCGCCGACTCGTTTCACCGGTGGCCGCTAGTTCGGCCCGCGCACGGTCGGCCCAGGGCCGTGCGCCGATCCGGTCGAAGCCGTCGATCGCGGCCCGCAGCTGCTCGCGGGCGAGCATCCTGCTCCGGGACCGGCGCAGCCGCTGCCCGAACGCCAGCCGCGTCCGCGCCGCCTCGAATGAATCCGGGGTCTGCTCGTGCAGGCTTATCGCGCGTTCGAAGGCAGCGGCGAAGCCGTCGCCGCCGGCCAGCATCCCCTGGGCGCGCAGCGCCCGGGCCTGCGACCATGGCTGCCCTTTGGCCTCTGCGGCGGCCGAGAACCGGGCGGCGGCCTGCTGCGCGTCGCCGTGGCGTCCGACAGTGAGGTACGCCTCGACCAGTTCGGTGGCCGGCGAAAGGTCCGGATCGGTGATCAGCAGGTCGTCGAGCAGTTGCTGCTGGCGCTCGAAGAGCGCTACCGCGCTGGCCGCGTCGCCCAGCCCGAGCTCAAGCTCGCCCAGGGCCGCCGTGGCCCAGATCTCATGCAGTCGGGTGCCCGTCCCTCGGCAGAGTTCCAGCGCCTCGGCGGCGCCGGCCCGCCCCTCCTCTTCCCGGCCGCGGCGCGCCTGCAGCCACGCGAGCCCGGCCAGGCCGAAAGCCAGCTCGGCCCGCTGCCCGCTTTCCCTGGCCAGGTTGATGGCCTCTTGATACGTCGCCTCGGCGACTGCCCAACGCTCGGTTGTTGCCTGGTCGCGCGCCAGCAGGTTCAGGGCGAGCGGGAGCGCGCCAACCGCGGCGCGAGACCGCGCCGTCTGCAGCGCGTGGTCAAGCAGCGAGCGTCCGGCGCTGGCCTGGCGCAGGAACAACGGTGCGATGGCCAGCCACGGCAGCAGGCGGAGATCCTCGCGGACCTCGGCCGAGTCTTCGGCCAGCGCGACCGCCTCGTGGACCGCCTCGGTCCCGGCCGCGGCGTCCCCGCCGAAAATCCGGGCCATCCCGAGGGCTATCGCGGCCAGAAAGCGGGCGCGTTCCGACGAGTCGACCGGAAGCCTGGCACCCGCCTTCTCGGCCGCCGCCAGCATCTCGGCCGGATTCCCCGCGTAAAAGCAGGCGCTTGCCGCCTCGGCCAGCATGGCCACGGCGGATTCGGGCTCGGCCTGTTCCGCCGTCGCGGTGAGGATCGCGTGGCCGGTCATCACCGGCCCTCGGAGCGCCGCGATGTGCCCGGTCAGCCGGTCCACCTCGATGAGCGTGCGGGCATCGCCCGCCAGCGACCGAGCTTCATCGAGCAGAACGACGGCGCGCTCCGTCAGCCCCGCCAGCCAGCCCGCCTCGGCCGCCTGCCACAGCAGCCACGCCCGCCGCTCGCTGTCGGCCGCGAGCCGTCCGGCCCGCTCGAAGGCGGCGGCCGCGGTGACGTAGGCGCTGCGGTCCAGGCTGCGGGCGGCCGCCTGGGCGAGCGCCGCCGACGCCGCATCGTCAGGACCAACCGCTGCCGCGGCCAGGTGCCAGGCGCGACGGTCCGCGTCCCGGTCGGGAAGCACGGCGGCCATCGCTCGGTGGGCCGCACGCCGCTGGGCGGCGGGCGCGCCGGCATACACGGCCGACCGAGCCAGCGGATGGCCGAATTCCACTGTGCCCGCGCGCAGTCTGACCAGCCCGACGCGCTCCGCCGGGCCTAGCCAGGACAGGTCGGTGTCCAGCCGGGCCGCCGCTCGCTCCAGGATGGCCAGGTCGCCGGTGTCGCTGATCGCCGCCAGCAGCAGCGCCTGCTGGGCCTCCGGGTCAAGCTGGCTCGCCCGGCGCAGAAACGCAGCCGAGATCCGGTCCGAGACCATCACTGGGGCGCCCTCAGGCGCCAGCAGCAGGTCCCCGGCATCGGCCGCCAGCTCGCGCAGCGCCAGCGGGTTCCCGGCCGTGGAGAAGTACAGCCGCTCGACCGCCTCTGCCGAGAGGCCCGGAGCCAGAGCGGCCGCCTCATCGAGGCTCAACCCGCTCAGCCGGATGGCCGGCAGGTCAGCCCCGTCGAGCAGGGACGACTCGCCCTCACGGACCGTGACCAGGACGGCGATCGAGTCGGCCACCATCCGCCGGAACGCGAACAGGAATGCCTCTGCGCTCGAGCCGTCTAGCCACTGGGCATCATCCACCAGAACGGCCACCGGCGCCTGCTCGGCATAGGCCGCGAGCAGGCTGAGCGTGGCCGCTCCAACCGCGAAACGGTCCTGCGCCGCACCCGGGCGCAGGGCCAGGGCCGCCTCCATCGCGACGGCCTGCGGTGCGGGGATCTTGTCAAGCAGCACCAGGGCAGGCCGGATGAGCTCGAGCAGCGACCCGAATGGAACCTGCGCTTCCGACTCGATCCCGCGTGCCCGCAGCACCCGCATCCCGGCCGCCTGTTCGGCGGCGTAGTCGAGCAGGGCCGTCTTGCCGATTCCGGGCTCGCCCGCCAGCGTCAGCACCGCGCTGGCACCGGACCGGGCCCGCGCCAGCGCCTGCTCGATTTCCCGCCGCTCGTCAGCGCGGCCTAGCAGCATGCCGCGATTGTAAGCACCTGGTGCCGGGCGGCAGAAGCGCGAGCAGCACTAGGTGACCCACCGGAAGCGACGCCGGGCCGCCCCAATTTACGCTCGCCTGGACAACGACCAGTCACCGAAGTTCAAGGGAGCGGCATCGTGAGCATCGACCAGCAGACCGAAATCGACGAGGGCAAGCTGATGCAGTTCGTGTTCCGCGCGGTCGGCGAAGTCGGCGCCGCGCTGAACGCGGCCCTGGTCGTGATGGGGGACAAACTCGGCCTCTACCAGGCCCTGGCCGAGGCAGGCCCGCTGACGCCGAATCAGCTCGCCAGCCGCACCGGCACGGCCGAGCCGTACGTCAGGGAATGGCTGAACGCCCAGGCCGCGGGAGACTTCGTGGAGTACGAGCCGGAGACCGGCCGCTACGCGCTGCCGCCGGAGCAGGCGGTAGCCCTGACGGATGCGAACAGCCCGGCCTACCTTCCCGGGTTCTTCCAGTTGACGCTCGGTTCGGTGATCGACTCGCCGCGAATCACCGAGGCAGCCCGGAGCGGGGCCGGGTTCGGCTGGCACGAGCACGGGGCCGACGTCCCCGACGGCTGCGAGCGCTTCTTCCGGCCCGGTTACAACGCCAACTTGATCTCGCAGTGGCTGCCCGCGCTGGACGGGGTGGTCGACAAGCTGGAGCGCGGGGCGCTGGTGAGCGACGTCGGCTGCGGACACGGGTCGTCCACGATCTTGATGGCCCAGGCCTACCCGAACTCGGTCTTCGTCGGGACCGACTACGACGACGGCTCGATTCAGACCGCGAGGCAGCGGGCCGGCGAGGCCGGAGTGGACGACCAAGTCCGGTTCGAGACCGCCGCCGCGTCGGCTTACCAAGGCGACGGGTATGACCTTGTCACCATGTTCGACTGCCTACATGACATGGGCGACCCGCTGGGGGCGGCCCGCCATGTCCGGAGCTCGCTGAAGGCCGACGGCACCTGGATGATCGTGGAGCCCTATGCCGAGGACCGGGTCGAGGGTAACTTCAATCCCGTGGGCCGTGCCTACTACGCGTTCTCCACGCTGCTGTGCACCCCGGCCTCGTTGTCGCAGGAGGTCGGGCTGGCGCTCGGCGCCCAGGCGGGCGAGGCGAGGATCAGGGACGTGGTGACCGCCGCGGGCTTCAGCCGCTTCCGCCGCGCGGCCGAGACGCCGTTCAACCTCGTCTTCGAGGCCCGCCCGTGAGCTCGGCCGGGCGCCTCAGGCACGAGCCCGATGGCGTGGCCCGCGAGCAGTCGCGGGCCCGCTATCCCGACAGCTCGGGCTACGTCAAACGCGACGGCGTGCGGCTGTACTACGAGGTGTACGGATCCGGCGAGCCGACCGTCTTCCTGCTGCCGACCTGGTCGATCATCCACTCCCGGCACTGGAAGATGCAGATTCCCTACCTGGCCAGGCACTGCCGGGTGCTCACCTTCGACGGGCGCGGCAACGGCCGCTCAGATCGCCCGGCGGCCGGATACGACGAGGCGGAGTTCGCGGCCGACGCGCTGGCGGTGATGGACGCCACCGAGACCCAGCGGGCGGTCATCGTCTCGCTGTCGGCCGGCGCGCAGCGCGCCCTCATCCTGGCGGGCGAGCATCCGGGCCGGGTGAGCGGAGCCGTGTTCATCGGCCCGGCCATGCCGCTCGCCTCGCCGCCGGCCGACCTGATGGCCGGGGTGGCGCCCACCGAGGATGGCTGGCCGAAGGACGATTTCAGCTCCTGGGTGCGGGATTACCGCGGCTTCCTGGAATTCTTCTTCTCGCAGATGTTCACCGAGCCGCACTCGACCAAGCCGGTCGAGGACTGCGTCGGCTGGGGGCTGGAGACCACCGCCGAGACCCTCATCGCGACCGAGATCGGCAACGACCTCGACGAGGAAGCCGCGCGCGAGCTGTGCGGCCGGGTCCGCTGCCCGGTCCTGGTGATCCAGGGGTCGGCCGACCGGATCACCGGCCCCGACCGCGCGATCGCGCTCGCCGAGGCGACCGGCGGCGACCTGGTGCTGCTTGAGGGCTCTGGTCACGGCCCCCACGTCCGGGACCCGGTCCAGGTCAACCTGCTGCTGCGGGACTTCGCCGCCCCCTCGCCCCCGCCCCGCCGCTGGGTGCGCGGCAAGGCCCGTCCCAAGCGCGCACTGTACATTTCATCGCCGATTGGCCTCGGACACGCCCAGCGAGACGCGGCCATCGCCGAAGAGCTGCGCAAGCTCCACCCCGACCTGGAGATCGACTGGCTCGCCCAGGATCCGGTCACCGCCGTGCTGGCCGCCCGCGGCGAGCGCGTTCACCCGGCCAGCCGGTACCTGGCGAGCGAGTCGGGCCACATCGAGTCAGAATCGGCCGGTCACGACCTGCACGCGTTCCAGGCCATCCGCCGGATGGACGAGATCCTGCTGGCCAACTTCATGGTCTTCCACGACGTGGTGCGCGAGGAGGACTACGACCTGTGGATCGGCGACGAAGCCTGGGAGCTCGACTACTACCTGCACGAGAACCCGGGACAGAAACGCGCCGCCTACGCCTGGCTGACCGACTTCGTCGGCTGGCTGCCGATGCCCGGCGGCGGTGAACGCGAGGCCTTCCTGACCGCCGACTACAACTCCGAGATGATCGAGCACATCGCCCGCTTTCCCCGGGTGCGCGACCGCGCCATCTTCGTCGGCGAGCCGGACGATATCGTCCCGGACGCCTTCGGCCCGGGCCTGCCGCTGATCCGCGACTGGACCAGGCAGCACTACGACTTCCCCGGCTACATCACCGGATTCGATCCGGGCCAGCTCGCCGATCGGCGGGCGCTCGGCTACCGCGACGACGAACGGCTCTGCCTGGTCACCGTGGGCGGCTCCGGCGTCGGCGGATCTCTGCTGCGCAAGGTGATCGCCGCCTACCCGCAGGCCCGGGACCGGGTGCCGGGCCTGAGGATGATCGTGGTCACCGGACCGCGGATCGACCCCGGCTCGCTGCCCACCCACGACGGCCTGGAGATCCGCCCCTACGTGCACGAGCTCTACCGCCACCTGGCCGTGTGCGATCTAGCGGTGGTTCAGGGCGGCCTCAGTACAACGATGGAACTGACCGCCGCGCGTCGGCCGTTCCTGTACTTCCCGCTCCGCGATCACTTCGAGCAGAACCTGCATGTCCGCCATCGCCTCGAGCGCTACCGAGCCGGCCGTTGCCTGGACTTCGACAACACGACCCCGGCCGACATCGCCAACGCGATCGCCAGCGAGATCGGCCGGGACGTCGACTACAGACCAGTCGAAACCGACGGCGCCGCCCGCGCGGCGGCCATGCTGGCCACCTTGCTCTGACCTTGCCGCCGAGAGTGGATCGCGATCCCGGACCCATTCGGTGTCAACAACGTTGACACCGAATCGGCGTCGCGGTAGTGTCAAATCTGCAGGGAGACGGATGCCCAGAATGTCCCACGCTGGCAGGGCATTCGGGCACCGGCCGGTTGTGTCCTTGCCGCGACTGGCCGGGTCGGCTTCATGCTCAACCAGGACGCCCTGCGGAAGGGCAAGTTCCTGACGCTCGGGCGTCCCCATACCTGACCGCATGCCAGGGCGAGGTCAAGCGCCTTTCGCCGACGCGGCCGGCAGTTCGCGGCGTGACCGTGTCAGTCAGGACCATCGTGCCGTCGCGAGCGCTCACGACAGTGCCGGGAGGAAGCAGAACATGGCACTAGCACCAGGTCAGGTGGAGACAAGTCAGGTGTCGCGGTCCGCGCGCCGAGGTTGGCGCCACGTCGCTGACAGCGTCGTCGGGTCAGATCCCGGCCTGAACCAGTTGCGGACGGCGCTGTCGGCCGTCGGGGCGGTTGGCCTCGCGATCGCAGCCGAGTACCTTTTCGTCAAGGCGAGCGGCGCGCTGCAGACCAGCATCCCGTCCGGGGCGCCGCCCGGCGTCGTCGGCCGTGTTGCCGCGCTCAACCACGCCTCCCTGGTCACCGCCATTGTCATCGGGGCAATTGTCGCCATCGTGGCGGCGCTAGCGGTGACTGATCCGGCTCCGCGCGGTCAGCTGGCCACCCTGCTCTGGTTCCCGCTGCCCCTGATCGGCGGCCTGGCCGTAGGCATCGAGCTACGCCAGTGGCGCGTGCTCAGCTTGACGATCATAGTGATCGTGCTCATGATCGGGGCCTACCTTCGCGGTTACGGTCCGCGGTGGCTGCTGGCGGGGGTGCTGCTGTTCCTCGGCTACCTGACGGGCTTCGTCCTCGGTGCAAGCACGCCAATCGGCGACGTCGGATGGCTGGCGGCCGAGATCGGCGTGGGCCTGATTGCCGTGATGGCGGTGAAGCTGCTTGTCGTTCGCGCCGATCCGACCCGGGCACTGCGGCGGACCCGGCGCTCGCTCGAGGCGCGGCTGCGCAGCGCGGTCCAGATGGTCGCCACCGCGTTCGAGCAGCCCGGCGGCCGCTCGCACTGGCGCCTGCAGCGGCGGCTGGTCCGGGTCAACGAGGCCGCGCTCATGATCGACGCCAGCCTGAGCGGGGCGCGGGCGAGCGCGCACTCGGCGAAACTCGTGCGTCAGCGGCTGTTCGATCTCGAACACGCGTTGAGCGAGCTGGCAGCGCTAACCGAGGCGATGGCCGGACTCGACCTGCCCTTCGGCGTGCGCTCAGCCGCCCGGCAAGCGCTGACGGCGGCGCAGGACGGCATGACCGGCGGCGCCCGCGAGAAAGCCCGCGAGATTCTGGGCTGCCTCGACGAGCCCGATTGCCCGTGGCCCGCAACCTCGGCGGCAGGGCCGGACCCGCGGGAGATCTCCGGCGAATTCGCCGCTTCGGTGCTCGACTACGCCGACGCCAGCCAGAACTGGAGCGATCTCGACACCGGTGTGCGGCAACCACAGCAGCCGGACACGGCGGACACGCGCTTTATCCCGGGCACAAAGCTGTTCGCCGGCTGGCTGCCCGGTACCGCGATCGTCAGCGCACGTGCCTCGCTCGCAACAGGCATCCGCAGCGGGCCCGCCCACGTGCGCCTGAAGCCGAACGTGCGCGCAGCGATCCAGATCGGCGTTGCGGGCGGCCTAGCCGTGATCGCCGCTGATGCCCGCTCGCCCCAGCACCTCTTCTGGGCAATCCTGGCCGTCTTCCTTGTCTTCTTCGGCACCAACAACTCCGGGGAACAGGTCGCCAGGGCCGTCGCCGGCATCATCGTGTCCACCGGGGTCGTGCTTCTCAGCGGGCACAGCGACGCGGCGGCAATCGTCGTCGTCCTCATTTCGGTGTTCCTGGGCAGTTACCTGCTCCGGATCAACAACGCGTTCCTGGTGGCAGGCATCACCATCGCGTTGTCGGAGCTCTACGTCCAGTTCAACGAGTACAGCAATGGTCTGCTGCTGCTACGGCTCGAAGAGACCGCCATCGGTGTCGGCATCGCCGGGGCGACGGTGATCTTGGTGTTGCCCCTCTACTACACCGGGGTGCTGCGCGTCGCCCTTGCCGCCTATGTCCGCGCGCTGTCCGAGTTGCTGAGCGCGGTTGCCGACGCGCTGCCGGGGCCGTCTGCCGTGTCTGCGACTGGTACCGACCTGCCGCTGCTGCGCACCCGCACGCGCGCAATGGACGCCGCCTACCAGGCACTGCTTGCCGCGGCGGGTCCGTTGAGCCGCCACCCGCTGCGGGGGCGACGGGAGAAGGTCCGATCCGTTATCGCAGCCGCCGGAGACTCACACCAGCAGGCCGGCGCACTGGCCGCAACGATCCCGCACCTGGACAACCTCGACGAGCGGAGCCTGGGCGGCCTGACCTTGGCCGCACATACGATGCAGGGCTCCCTTGCTGCATTGCTTGCCCGTATCGACTATCCGGGGACAGGGATCTACACCCGCTCGACCGCCCTGCTCGACGACCTTTCAGAGCGGCTTCCGCTCACATCCGGATCGCCTGACCGCCGTCAGCGCGCAGTCCACGACCTCCGAAATGCGGACGCCGCAATGGCAAGGCTGGCGGTGACCTTCGGCATGCCCACAGACGAGCTGGACCTACCGAGTCCGGCATCCACTCAGTGTTAGCGCACGCACGATCACAGCACGAGGACGATCTTGCCGCGGACGTGGCCCTTCCCGAGCAGCTCGTAGGCATCCCGGACCTGGGCGAGCGGGAAGGTCGCGGCGATGGGACTGAACAGCGATCGACCCGACACCGCCCGCCGCCCCGGCGACGACGACCGTGTCACCCGGCCAAGCCGATGACCTCGTCGCCGCTCGCGAATCCAGTCACCCCCGGGCCGCGCTGTTCGACGATCCCGGCGAGGTCTGCGCCCTCGCCGGACGGCAACGTAGCCGGATACTGCCCCTCGCGGATCTTTGCCTCGCCCGGGTTGATCCCGGTCGCCTTGACCTTGACCAGCACCTCGCCAGGTCCCGGCTCCGGCTGCGGCACATCTATAACCTGGAGGACGTCCACCCCGCCGTGGCGGTCGAATCGCACTGCCTTCACAACCACACCTCTGTTCTGTTCTTGACTCCGAAGCTCTATGTTTGTCAGTGTCAGAGTCAACGACGTTGACATTAGTTAGGCAGCTAGATAATGTCAACACTGTTGACATCGATAGGCAGGGGAATGATGCGCGACGACAGCAGGGACGGCAGGCGCGGGGCTCGTCGCGAGGTCCACGAAGTCGCCGGGGAACCGCCTTCTGGCGAC
>Ga0335075_10015306_pt1 | contig 11500 bp, 7 predicted proteins | sample Lox_Sample_24_FD_206723 | JGI IMG/M metagenome (GOLD analysis project Ga0335075, IMG submission 206723) | Soil microbial communities from Loxahatchee National Wildlife Refuge, Florida, United States - Lox_Sample_2.4 | ecosystem: Environmental > Terrestrial > Soil > Wetlands | place: USA: Florida...
AAGCCGGGGGTCATCGGCCGGAACGGCACGGACCCCGGGTCATCATGCTGACCACCTTCGACCTCGACGACTACGTGTACGAAGCGCTGCGAGCCGGGGCGAGTGGCTTCCTGCTGAAGGACGCCACTGCCGCCGAGCTAGTGCACGCCGTCCGGGTCGTCGCGGCCGGCGACGCGCTGCTTGCTCCCTCGGTTACCCGGCGGCTGATCGCCGACTTCGCCCGTCGGCCGCGGGCGGAGCCGTCGCCTCCCTCCGCCCTTAACGTGCTGACCCAGCGGGAGACGGAGGTGCTGAGGCTGATTGCCCGTGGCCTGTCCAACGCGGAGATCAGCGACACCCTCGTCATCGCCGTGCAGACGACGAAGACCTACGTCGGCCGCATCCTGACCAAGCTTGACCTGCGCGATCGCGCACAGGCTGTAGTACTCGCGTACGAGTCCGGGCTGGTTACGCCAGGCGACTCCGGGTCCGTCTGAGGCGGGCCCGCGGTGTCAGTCGTCTGTCGGCGGTTACCGGAACGAGCACACTCAGCTAACCCGCTGCACCGCGGCTCGCACTCAGCTGGCGGACGTGACGCGGATGTAATAGCCGTCGGCATCGATGAGGCGGAAATCTGCCCCACGGCCGCGCTGCCAGCGGCTCCGCCCGGGCTACCGTGGCCACGCACCGCGACCCGCGGCTATCTCGGAGGCCCGGATGCCCGCGGGCGATGACGCGCAGGGCAGCTGCACTCAGCGACCACGGACCCTGGATTCCGCTGCAGACCTAGTTACAAGGTTTATTAGGAGCACAGGAATGATCAGAAACGATACGAGCCGCGGCGGCGGCGAAGCGAGGTGGCGGGCGTGACGAAGATCGCGATCCTTGACGACTACGTCGGTGTCGCGTTGGAGTATGGCGACTGGTCGGCGCTACCCGACGACGCCGAGATCACCGTCTACCGTGAGGCGATCCCCCCGGAACGGCTCGTCCACGAGCTGTCCGGCTATGAGATCGTCGTCATCACCCAGCAGCGAGCGCGTTTCCCCCGCACAGTGCTTGACGGCCTCCCCAAGCTGAAGCTGCTCGTCTGCAACGGCCGGACAAGCAACGTCGTCGACCACCAGGCCCGGATCGAGCGGGGAATCATGCTCTGCGGTACCGCCGAGACCAGCCGCGGCGACGCTGCGCGTCCCGCCGGCTACCAGGCATCACCCGGGCTGCCCGCGCCGTCAGAGATGGCCTGGGCGCTCATCTTCGCTGTCGCGAAGCGGACCGGGATCGAAGACCGCGTCATCCGGGCCGGCGGCTGGCAGACCGGATTCCCGGTCCCGCTCGCGGGGAAGAAGCTCGGCCTCCTCGGCGCGGGCCGCCTCGGCGGAGCGATGGTACCGGTAGCCAAGGCGCTCGGGATGGACGTCGTCGCGTGGAGCGAGAACCTCACGCAGGACCGCTGCGCGGAGCTCGGCATCCGGAAGGTCACGAAAACCGAGCTCCTCTCGTCCGCGGACGTCCTCGGGGTCTTCCTCGTCTTCTCTGAGCGCTCTCGCAACACGCTGCGCGCCGATGACCTGGCAGAGATGAAGCCCGGCGCCATCCTGGTGAACATCTCCCGCGGCCCCATCGTCGAGGAGAAGGCCCTCATCGAGGCCCTCCTCTCCGGCCCCCTGGCCGGCGCCGGCCTCGACGTCTACGACCGCGAGCCGCTCCCCGCAGATCACCCCTTCCGGTCGCTTGCCAACGTCGTCCTCACTCCGCACATTGGCTACGTGACCGAGCACCTCTTCCGCACCGCTTGGCAGCGCATGGCGCAGGACGTCGCGGCCTACCTCGCCGGATCCCCGATCCGCGTCGTAACCGACCCAGCCGACTGCCCCCCGATGGTGCCGCAATAGGCGGTGCCTCGGGACGCTCTTGCTACCGCTGCCAGTGGATCGCGGCCAGCCGCTCGGCTGACACGTAACCGTTGTCGGTGAACCACCGGGCCGAGTCTTCGATCGCCAGCCGGGCTGGCCGCGACTTATGGCCGATCTCGGCGCGCGCCCGGTCGTCATTGAAGATCATGTTGGTCGTCGCCATGCGCGCGCCCTCAAGCGGCACGCGTGGCTCGCGGTTCAGCAGCCTGGCTTCGACGAGGTCCGATACCATCGCGGCCGCCACGCCGACCGGCCGCGGAACCTCGAACCGAGGCATCGGCAGGCCCGAGCAGTCGGACAGCGCCTGCAGGATCGACCGCATCGTCATGTTCTCGCCACCGAGGATGTAGCTGCGCCCCTGCCGGCCGTGCTCGAGCGCGGCGACATGACCTGCTGCGAGGTCATCGACGTGACACACGTTCAGCGACGTATCCACGAAGCCGGGCATCTTGCCATTCAGGTAGTCGAGCACAAACTTGCCGGTCGGGGTCGGCGTGCGATCGCCGGGGCCGAGCGGGAACGTCGGCAGCGCGATGGTGACGTTCAGTCCCTCTCCGGCAGCACGCAGCACCTCATGTTCCGCCGCGAACTTCGTGCGCTTGTAGTGGCCGAACAAGTGCGACACGTCCGCGTAGCAGGTCTCGTTTGCAGGCTGGCCGTGCCTGGTACGGTCCAGGCCGAGTACGCCGACCGTTGAGGTGTACACGAGGCGCTGTGCGCCGGCAGCCCGGACTGCATCAATCACGTTGAGCGTGCCACCCACATTGACCTCGTGGAAGATTCGCGGATCGCGAGCCCAGAACCGGTAGATCGCGGCGAGGTGGAAAACATAGCGAGCCCCGGCGACTGCTGACCGGAGGCCGGCCCCGTCACGGATATCGAGTACGACACGCTCCACGTCGAGGCCGCGAAGGTTACCGTCGTTCGCGCCCGGCTCAGTGATCGCGACCACGTGAGCGCCTCTGGCCTGCACCGCGCGGGCAACAGCCGAGCCGATGAATCCCGCCGCGCCGGTGATGACCACGCGATCGCCCGGCTCGATAGGCGCGACCGCCGACATGTACCCGGCGTCGCTCGCGGACGACTGGGTGGCGGGCGACTGTGCAGCGGAGGTCTGTGTAGCGGAGGTCTGTGTAGCGGACGACCGTGTACCGGAGGACTGAGCCGCCGATGACTGGGCCGCCGATGACTGGGCCGCTGCCGCGGCAGGTCCCGCCACTGGCCGGGAACTGGCGATGCTGCGCAGTGACTTCCGGTGCATGACGCCGCGCACCATCGTGCGGCCGAACTCGTAGGTGAGGCCGGAGCCGCGCTGTGCGTCGGCCATGACATCGTCCAGCGCGGCGATGAAGTAGTCGACCTCCTCTGGTCCGGAGATCAGCGGCGGCAGCAACTTGATGATGTTGACGTTGTCGGCAGCGACCTGCGTGATGATCCGGTGCCGGTGGAACAGCGGCACGACGACCATCTGCGAGAACATGCCTGTCCGCAACCGCTCCAGCGTCCGGAACCGGCGAGCCGCCGACTTCGACTCGGGCTCGCCGAACTCGATCCCGACCATGAGCCCGATCCCGCGGATGTCCTTGATCAGCTCATACTTCTCGGCGAGTCCGCGGAGCTTGCCCTGCAACTCGGCCCCGGTACGCTCCGCCCGCCCGATGATGTCCTCGTCATCGAAGGCCGCAAGCGTGGCAAGCCCGGCCACCATGGCCATCTGATTGCGCCCGAAGGTGGTCGAGTGCTTGAGCGCGTCCTCCATGGAGTCGTAGACGCTGGCGAAGATCTTCTCTGTCGTCAGCATGGCGCCGATCGGCACGAAGCCGCCCGACATTGCCTTGGAGATCGTGATGATGTCGGGCTCAAGGCCCCAGTGCTCGTGGCACAGGAACCGGCCAGTGCGTCCGAGCCCGGTCTGAACCTCGTCGGTGACCAGCAGCGTCCCGTAACGGCGGCACAGGGCCTGGGCTGCCCGCCAGTACTCGCCGGGGGCGCAGTAGACGCCCTTGCCCTGGATCGGCTCGACGATGAATGCCGCCACGTCCTTGCCGCTCAACTGCTGCTCAAGCGCGGCCAGGTCGCCGAACGGGACGGCTGCGGTCTCCAGCAGCGAGCCGAAGCCCTTGCGGAATTCCTTGCCGCCGTTGAGCGCCAGGGCGCCGGTCGTGAGCCCGTGGAAGGCGTGCTCGGCATACAGGATCTTCGACCGCCCGGTCGATGCCCGGGAGAACTTGATGGCGGCCTCGACCGACTCCGCACCCGAGTTGCAGAAGAACACCCGCTGGATGCCTGGGTGCGTACGGGCGACGAGTTGCTCAGCCAGGAGGCCGGGAAGGAGCGCGCAGTCCATCTGAATCATGTTGGGCAGGTCCAGGTCGAGCGCCTGGTGGAGCGCGGCCTTGATCCCAGGGTGGCTTCTTCCGAGGGCATAAACCCCGAAACCGGACAGGTAGTCGAGGTACCGCTGGCCAGCGTCGTCGTAGAGGTAGCTGCCCTCTGCGCGTACGTAGTTGCGGTCGAACCCTAGCGTCCTCAGTGTCCTGGCTAGCTGGGGGTTCATGTACCGCTCGTGTAGGGCAAAGTTCTCCCCGGAACGCTCCGCGAACGTGCGGGCAACGTCGAAGGGCATGCTTCTCCTCGCGCTTAAAGTCACTCGTTTGCCGGTTGTCCGCTGGTGTGGCACCAGGGATTAGCCGCCCCCGTAGTCGACCATCTTCTCGCACGGAGATACAAATTGACCCCCACTAGCCGGAAGTCTTGACCCGCCGCTTAGCGGAAGTCGCGGCTGCGAGCAGCGGCGACGACGCGGAGCCGCTCTAGTTTGGTGGCCAGCAGGCTGACAGCACCGTCTAGCCGCTCGACCCGGCCATGAATGAGCAGCGCGTTCGCATCTACCCCGATCTTGCGGAAACGCTGCCACACATTCGGCGGGCAGATGATGTTGGCCATCCCGGTCTCGTCCTCCAGGCTGAGGAAGACCACGCCACGCGCAGTCCCCGGCTGCTGGCGGTGCGTGACCAGCCCGCCGACGAGCACGTTCCTCCCATTCTCCGCGCCCGTCAGACGATCGGCGGGCAGCACCCCCCGCTCGTCGAGCATGGCCCTGATGTGCTCGATCGGGTGCGTTCCGTAGGTCCCGGTCGCCCACAGGTCGGCGAAGGTCTCCTCGGCGGCGGTCATCGCCGGCAGCGGCGGCGCGGTCATGCCCAGCGTCGTGCCGGGCAGCTGGTCCGCCCGGATGGTCGCCGCGGCGCCCGCCGCCCACAGTGCCTCCCGCCTGCTCACGCCAAAGCAGCCGAACGCGCCACCCAGGGCCAGTGCTTCCAGCGCGGCGACCGGCACAGTGGTACGCCGGGCAAAATCCTCCAGGTCCGCATATGGCTGGCCAGCAACGATCTCCTCAGCCGCCTTGGTGCCGAGATTGCGGACTTCAGACAGCCCGAGCCTGATCACTGGCTGGCCCGGCACCGGCAGTCCCCCGGCGGGCGGATCAGCCGTAATAGCCCCGTTCCCGGCCTCTTCGTTTTTCTCCAGAGTCGCCAGCACGCCACTGGCGTTCACGTCCACGCCGCGGACCGTGACGCCGTGCCGGCGCACGTCGCTGATGAGACTGGCGGGCGCGTAGAAACCCATCGGCTGTGCGCGCAGCAGCGCAGCGGCGAATGCGGCCGGGTAATAGCACTTCAGCCAGGCGCTGGCGTAGACCAGGTAAGCGAAGCTGATCGCGTGCGACTCGGGGAACCCGTAGCTGGAGAATGCCAGGATCTTGACGTAGATGTCCTCCGCGACATCGAGCGGGATGCCGCGCTCGGTCATGCCGGCCAGAAGCCGCTCGCGGAGCTCTTCGATCCGCTCCGGCGCGCGCTTGGAGCTCATCGCCTGGCGCAGCCGGTCGGCTTCGGTCGGGCTGAACCCGGCGCAGTCGATGGCGATCTGCATCATCTGCTCCTGGAACAGCGGAACGCCGAGCGTCTTGCCGAGCGCGTGCTCCATCAGCGGATGCGGCAGGTCCGGCTGCTCGTCGCCGTGCCGCCGGCGCATGTACGGGTGCACCGAACCACCCTGGATCGGGCCCGGCCGGATCAGCGCCACTTCCACGACCAGGTCGTAGAACTTCTCCGGGCGCAGCCGCGGCAGCGTCGCCATCTGAGCCCGTGACTCGACCTGGAACACCCCGACGGTGTCAGCCTTCTGCAGCATCGCGTAAACGCCGGGGTCCTCCTGCGGGATCGAGGCCAGCGTCCAGCGGATTCCGTGCGCCTGCTCCACTAGTTCGAAGCAGTCCCGCAAGGCGGTCAGCATGCCGAGGCCGAGGAGGTCGAACTTGACCAGGCCCGCATACGCGCAGTCGTCCTTGTCCCACTGCAGCACGCTGCGGTCCGGCATCCGCGCCCACTCCACCGGGCACACCTCCCCCACCGGGCGGTCGCAGATCACCATCCCGCCGGAGTGGATGCCGAGGTGCCGCGGCAACCGCTGCATCCGGCCTGCCAGCTCCACTACCGCACCGGGAACGCCCGCGTCCGGGGGAACTGGCTGACCAGGCCCGTACTGCCGCGGGCCGACCTGCCGGGACCACTCGTTCTGCTGCTCTGGCTCGTAGCCGAGCGCACGCCCCGCGTCCCTGATGGCCATCCGCGGCCGGTAGCTGATCACGTTCGCCACCTGCGCGGCGTTCTGGCGGCCGTACTTGGAGTAGACGTGCTGGATGACTTCCTCGCGGCGCCGGTGCTCGATGTCCAGGTCGATATCCGGCGGACCGTCCCGGCCCGCGGACAGGAACCGCTCGAACAGCAGCCCGTGCTGCACCGGATCGACGCTGGTGATCCCGAGCGCGTAGCAGACCGCCGAGTTGGCCGCCGAGCCGCGGCCCTGGCACAAGATGCCGTTGTCCTCGCAGAACTTCACGATCTCGTGCACGATCAGGAAATAGCCGGGGAAGCCCAGCTGCTCGATGACGCTCAGCTCACGGGTGATCTGCGCGTAGGCGCCGCTGACGCGTTCCGCCTCAGGGGTGCCGTACCGGCCGGGTGCCTTCCGGGCGACTAGTTCGCGCAGCCAGCTAGCCTCGCTGTGGCCCTCCGGGACTCCGAAGTCCGGCAGCCTCGGCGCGATGACATGAAAGTCGAACGCGCAGTCGGCAGCTAGCTCCGCCGTCCGCTCCATCACGCCGGGGTAGCGGTCCAGACGGGCAGCCATCTCCGCGGCCGAGCGCAGGTAACCACCGCCGGACGCGGCCAGCCAGCCGTCCATCTCATCCAGGCTGAACCGGGCCCTGATGGCGGCAAGCGCCTGCGCCAGCCTCGCGTCCTGGGGGGCGGCGTAGTGCACGTTCCCGGTAGCAATGGTGTCCAGGCCGGCCGCTTCCGCCAGTGCTGCCAGCGTGTCATTGCGCTCGTCGTCGGCTGGCTGGTTGCCGACCGTGAGCTCGACCTTGACGTTCTCCCGGCCGAACGCGCCGACCAGCCTGGCCAGCTCGCGCGCGGCCGCATCGGGTCCCTGCGCCGCCAGCGCCGCCGGCACCGCGCCCTTGCGGCAGCCGGTAAGGATCACCCAGTGCCCGTCGTGCGCCCCGGCGAGCGCGGGCTCGTCATAGATGGGCAGGCCCTTCTCACCGCCGACCAGCTGAGCAGCACTGATGACCCGGCAGAGCCGCCGGTACCCCTCCGGGTCACGGGCCAGGATGAGAAGGTGCCGGCCCGCCGGGTCGGGAACGCCCGCCCGAGGCGTCCCGGCAGGCTGGGTCCCGGTCGCCTGGGCGGCGCGGTTGACACCGGCGCGGTTGACACCGGCGCGGTTGACACCGGAACGGTTGACACCGGGACGGTTGGCACCGGAACGGTTGGCACCGGAACGACGGCCGGCGGCCGCCCGGCGTGCCAGATCCAGACTGAGCTCAGCGCCGAACACGGTGCCGAGCCTGATTCCGCCGTCTCGCAACCGGGCCGCTGCCTGGGCGAACTGCGGTACCCCGTACATGCCGTCGTGATCGGTGATGGCCAGCGCCGCCAGGCCGCGCGCCGCTGCCTCGCATACCAGGTCGGCAGGACTCGACGCCCCGTCCAGGAAGCTGTAGGAGGAATGGCAGTGCAGCTCCGCGCCGACCAGCTCCCGGCCGGTCCCCCGGTCAGCTGGGGGTAGTGACCCGATTGGCTGCGGCCCGGCCGGCTGGCGCCCGGCTGACTGGCGCCCGGCTGACTGGCGCCCGGCTGACTGGCGCCCGGCTGGCAGGCGGGTCACCGGCTGGCGCGGCTCCCCGCCCCCTGCAGCCCCGCGCCCTGCAGCCTCACGCCCTGCAGCCCCGCCCCCTGCAGCCTCACGGCTCCGCCCGCGATCGCCGGCGAGGCCATGCTCCCGCGCACCCGCCGGCTCCCGGTCCCCCGCAGCCGCCTGGCCAGTGCCCTTGCTCCAGGACAGGCGGCGCTCGAACTCCCGCCACGGCACTGGCGGGTTATCCCAGCCCATGCCTCTGCCCTCCGCCGCTCAGGCTAGTCAAGCGCTCTCGGCTACTCACCTACTCGATTATCGTAACGATGGGTCCTGACATCTCAGTCGCAAAGTCGGATCTAAATTCGATTTTCGCGCTCAGCTAGCATGATCATTGTGAAGTTAGTGGTGCTATAGCACCACTAACTTCACATCCATCAAGATCATTCGCATCAGCGAGCCGTCCTCCGGGCTGTGGTGTGCCGGTTCACCGTCTCGGCATACCTTTCCACCGCGCCGCCGGGGCCAGGATTAGCGATCGCGGCTCTGAGCACCGGGGCCATCTCACCGTGACGTTCCAGGTGCGTGTAGGTGAATACGACCTCGGTCGAATCCGGCCCGGCCGGGTTGAACTCGACAACAATGACGCTGGCGCTCTCATCGTCCGGCGCTGGCTGCCAGCCGGGACCGATCCGCCACGTAACCGCCAGCCGGCCCGGCGGCTCCCACTCGGTGATCGTCCCCCTGACCACCTCGGTCCCGTCCGCGCCGCGCTCGTAGAACCGGCCGCCCACCCGCGGCTCCATCGTGATGGACTCCGGATCCCCGACCGTCAGGTGCCCTGGCGGCTGCCACTCGAGCTGCCGCTCGGTGTAGATCCGGAACGCCTCGGCTGGCGGGGCTGGCACAGTTACGGACACGCGCGGGGCTGCCTCTTCTCCTCGGGGCATGCTGCCGCCTTCCTCAACAGAAGTAGTTACGGTGCACCACCATTATAGTGAACCACTATATTCTGGCAAGTAAAGTCAGCTTTCATGCACGTGCCCGCAGACCTGCCCTCTCCCCGCAGCGACCGGCTCCGGCTCATGCTGGACGTGAAGCTCGGCCTGCTGTCGGTCGCCGACCAGCTCCGGCAGAACTGGGGCGCGCACGCGGCAGCCGTCGGCCTGTCCCCGGCCCAGGTGACCGCGCTCCTGACGCTCGTACCGGGCGAAGCGGTGCCGATGCGCAGTCTCGCCGCTCGACTAGACTACGACGCCTCCAACCTCAGCGTCCTTATCGACCGGCTCGAACGCCGCGGCGCCGTCGAGCGCCGCCTCGACCCGGCCGACCGGCGCGTGAAGGCACTGGTGCTCACCCCGGAAGGCGAGCGGCTGCGGGCAGCCTTCTGGCGCGCTCTCACCGAGGACCCCGGCCCGCTCGCGCCACTCGGCGACGCTGACCTGCGCGTGCTCGCCCAGGCACTCGGCGCCATCGGCAGCGGCGAAACCGGCCGTAAGGAAGCGTCGCAGGCATCGCCGGGCTAACGGCGGCCCTGCCCGCCCGACCTACTGCGCCAGCGCGAAGATCGCGTTCGACTCGTCGGCCGTGAGCTCCACCGACGCTGCCGCGACATTCTCGGCGACGTGATCCGCCGAGCCCGAGCCCGGAATCGGCAGTATCTGCTGCGACCTGCCAAGCAGCCAGGCAAGCGCAACCTGACGGGCGCTCACGCCGAGCCGGCGCGCCGCGGTGACGACCGGGATCAGCTCGTCGGCCTCCTGGATCGGCGCCCACGGCAGGAACGCGATGCCCTCGGAGTCGCACAGATCCACCATCGACTCCGACGACCGGTCGTTCAGGTTGTAGCGGTTCTGCACCGACACCACCGGAGTCAGCTTCTGCGCCTCCCGCAGCTGATCTTCAGAGAAGTTGGAAACGCCGATGTGCCGGATCTTGCCTTCCTGCTTGAGCTCCACCAGGGCCCCGATCGACTCGGCAAGCGGCACCTTCGCATCCGGCCGGTGGAACTGGTACAGCGGGATCTGGTCCAGCTTGAGCCTGCGCAGGCTGCCCTCGCACGCTTCACGCAGGTGCTTCGGCCGCCCGTCGGCCTCCCATCGCCCGGGGCCCGGCCGGACCAGGCCGCCCTTGGTCGCGATCACCAGGTCGTCGGCATACGGCCGCAGCGTCTCGGCGATCAGCTCTTCACTGACGTCCGGTCCGTAAGCGTCGGCAGTATCGATGAAGTTCACGCCGAGCTCGACCGCGCTCCGCAGGGCCGCCTTCGCCCTGTCGCGGTCCGGCGGCTGTCCCCAGATGCCCTCGCCGGTGATCCGCATGGCGCCGAACCCCATCCGGTTGACCGTGAGGTCGCCGCCGATGTCGATCGTGCCTGCTGCTGCTGCGTTCTTGCTCATAGAACCCTCTCTGCCTGAAGACTGAGGATCGAAAGCCAGGCCCGGCTGCACGGCGATCACGACTGCGCGGGCGTCCCGGACGCGCCTGATGGCTGGGCCGAGGGCCGGGACGGCGCTAGTCGCAGCCGCTGAGTCCACCCTAAATCACCCGGCCGTGGCCTCCATCGGGCAGCACCGCCGTCGCGGCATTGCTCGTCCGGAGATTTTTAGCGGGAACGTGCCTGCTTACCCTGGCGGCACCACCGTCACCCCGGGCCACCTGGCTGCAGTGCGCTGCCTCGCCAGCCGAGCCCGCGAGATCGCGGGCGTCACCCGGACCGGGTTGACCCGCCACACTCCGCCGAGGAGGTCGGCGAGTCCGTGCGGCGCGCACACCTCGATGGCACCTGACCTGCGCCTGACGCCTACGCAAGTAGCTGTCTCCGGCCACGTGGCGATAGCGTCGTGCACACAGCTGAACGGCTCGACCGGGGCACCGCCGAAGTAGCGGTGATACCAGGTGTGCACGGCCGCCTGGTTGGTCGCCTCCCAGGGCAGGTCAGCGACCGCTGCCAGCGTCTCCTGCGCCTTGGCATCACGCTCCGCGCTGAGGTCAGCCGGGTCGAAGTAGGCCACGTCCACGTCCCTGACCGAGTCAGGACTGAACTCGCCGTACAAGTGGCCCCACACCACGTCACGGACCGCGCCCGCGCCAATCCAGGCGTCCGGCAGGCCGCTCGCGGCCACTGCACTCAGTGCCCGCGCGAACCAGGGCTCACCACGTAGCAACCCGGTCAGCCGGGCGGCGTCCAGCCCCCCTGCCTGCTCCCTCTCCCCTCCCTCCCGCCCTGGCTGAACACCCGGGCAGAGGTGCACGTCCTCGGACATCGGCGGCCCCCAAAATGAATGTGGCACGAGAGTGAAGCGGCACGAAAGCAAGCGGCACGATATTGACGTGATCCGGCCGAACCGGACGGGCTACGGTCGGATCATGCAAATCATGCTGTCAGCAGGTGCCGACAA
>Ga0335075_10015307_pt1 | contig 11500 bp, 15 predicted proteins | sample Lox_Sample_24_FD_206723 | JGI IMG/M metagenome (GOLD analysis project Ga0335075, IMG submission 206723) | Soil microbial communities from Loxahatchee National Wildlife Refuge, Florida, United States - Lox_Sample_2.4 | ecosystem: Environmental > Terrestrial > Soil > Wetlands | place: USA...
ACGCTTTCCCCCAGGTCAAAGGCAGGCCTGAAAAATGCCCGCATGGCGCAGACACCCCAAAACTTGCGGCAGTCCCCGGGCAAGGTGGCTAAACTCTTGCGCGGTCTTGAGACGTACGTGGCCGGGCAGGCGGCACTGATCATCGACTACGCGGCGGCACGTCACGACGCGGAGCCAATATCGACGGCGCCGACCGAAAGCACCGTGCAGTGGCTGCTTCATCGCAGGATGGGCGCGAATCAGCAGATGCGCTGGTCGCCGCGCGGAGCACATATGATGCTGAAGGTTCGAACCGCCGTAGCGAACGGCACCTTCGAGCGAGACTACGCTGTAGCTGAGCGCCGGGCACGACGCCCGTTTCGCCGAGCCGCCTGACCCCCCACCTTTCGGACGGTCTCAGCGAGCTTTCGAATTCGGCGGCTGATGTGGACTATGGAGCGAAGTTTCAGTTTGCCGGCGCCCAACGCCTCCGGCGCAAAAGCCTGACATGACAGGCCGCAGCATGGCCACCCAAACTTTGCGAGGGTCCCAACGTCGTTCGCTATTTATTTACCGAATTGGTCGCCACGAGTGTCGATGAGGTCCTTTAATTCCTCGACCCCGACTTCGCCGCGCTCCATCACGCGCACCACGCGGCCGAGTTCGAGCAGCACGATCCGGTCAGCGACCGGAAGGACGTGGCCCATGTTGTGGTCGATGTAGAGTATCCCGAGCCCGAGCCCGCGGGCGCGGCTGATCGAAGTCAGCACGTTGCGCGTCTCCCTCACAGACAGCGCCGCGGTTGGCTCGTCAAGCAGCAGCAACTTGGCGCCGAAATGCATCGCCCGAGTGATCGCGACGGACTGGCGCTCGCCGCCTGAGAGCGTCGCCACCGCCTCATCGGCAGAACGGATACGTGTTAAACCGAGTTCGGCCAAGGCCCCCGTCGCTTCCCGCCGCATCTGTTCCCGCTCCAGCAGGCGTAACGGGCCGATCCGGCGAACACGTTCCTTGCCCAGGAAGAAGTTCCTCCAGAGGCTTAGCTGATCGATCATGGCGAGGTCTTGATAAACCGCCTCGATACCCGCAGCACGCGCTTCCGAGGGGCCCCGGAAGCGCACATCGCGGCCGAGGAAGCGCAGCGTGCCGGCGGTCGGTTGCAGGTAGCCCGCGAAGATTTTCAGCAGTGTAGACTTACCAGCGCCGTTGTCTCCGACTAGCGCCACCACCTCGCCCGGCCAAACAGCGAGACTGACACCGAAAATCACCGGATTACGGCCGTAGCAGTGGGAAACGTCGTGCAGTTCGAAGACCGGCTCGCCGCTTCGATCCACGACATTGGCCGACACATCGGTACCAGAGAGTGCGGCACTCATCGCTGGAATCGGCCGAAGCGGCCCAGACGGACGTTGGCGATGACCACGATCACCAGCATCACGCCGATGAAGGTGACATAAAACGAGCCGGGCACCCCGATCAGCACCAGGCCGATCTGGATTGTCGCGAGTAGGAACGCGCCGATGACGCTGCCCCAGATCGTACCGGAGCCGCCGAACAGAGAGGTGCCACCGAGCACGGCTGCAGTGATTGCCAGCAGTTCGTAGTTTTGTCCCTGGCCTTGCGTCACGCCGCGGATGTAGGCGAACTGCATGCATCCGGCGAGACCGCCGAACAATCCGCTGAGCGCGAAGTTGAGACGCTTGATCCTCTCCGTCGGCACCCCCATCGCCTTGGCTGCGCCGCGCTGGCCGCCGGTGGCGAGCGTCCAGTTACCGTAGCGCAGGCGCGTCAGCACAAACCAAAAGCCCGTAGCAATAACGGCCATCCAGAAGAGCGGCATGTAAAATGGAGAGTGCCCGATCCGCCCCCCCAGCGCGGCCATCGCGCTGCTCGGCTCGAACATAATCAGCTGATGTCCGCTGATCAGCAGATTGTTCAACCCCTCCAGGACAAAGAACATCCCAAGCGTTGCGATGAAGGAGGGGATGCCAAACATGGTCGTCACCAGTCCATTCACCACGCCGACGCAGACCGCACAGACTAGTGCGACGATAAGCGAAAGCCACTCGTTCAGTCCATTGCTGACGAACAAGATCGCCCAAATGATCGGGGTGAATGCAAAGTTCTGGCCGACTGAGAGATCGAACTCGCCGCTGATCATCAGCATCGTCACGCCAACCGCGACGATCGCGATGGTCGATGAGATGGTGCTGATCGCCGTCATCGTTTGCGGCGACCAGAAATGGTTTGTCTGCAGCGAGAAGAACAGTACCACTGCGAGCAGGCCGAGGCCAGGCGGCAACTCGGGCACATCGAGCATCGCATGGAGCCACGATCGCTGCGGTGCCGTTCGCCGCATCGGCGAGACCGAAGCGAGCGGCGGTGGCTCGATAGGGGCTACCATGGCGTGTCGCTACCCGCGTGCGGGAAGTGAGCCGCTCCGCTGGAATGCCGGGCCAGCCTAGCCAGAATCAACAGCGCCCAGCCCTGATGCAGGCGATGATCGTGTCGATGTTCTTGCTCGTTACGATCGAGGTGCCGGTATTCACATCCACTGGGCTGAGGCTGTATTTCGCCTGGTTCGCCAAATTTGCGACGGCGAAGTAGGCCTGTAGAAATGGCTGCTGGTTGATCGCCATCGTCAGTGTGCCGTCCTTGATCCGCTTGGCCGCCTCAGCGCCAACATCGAAGGTGGCCACCGGGATCTTCAGGTTGTTCTCGCCGACATACTGGGCCGCCGGATTGGCCGCGGGATTGCCCAGCCCGACAACCCCACACACGCCCTTGTCCGCCTGCAACGCGGCGCTGATCAACGAGAGGTTCTGGCCTTCGTCGCCGGTCGCGCTGAGGTCGGCGTGCGGATAATGTGCAGCATCGAGCGCCCGCTTGACGCCATCGCCTCGCAGCGTCAGCACGAATGCCGTCGGGAATGGATTGACGATTAGCACTTTGCACGGCGCCGACGGCAGGTCAGGCATCCAGGCCTTGGCCAGGATCTCGCCTGAGACGGACTCATTTTGCCCAACGAAGGCGAGGTTCAGGATCCGCTTGTCGCTGGGCGCGTTGTCGCCCTCAAAACGGTTGTTGTTGTATAGGACGACAGGGATGCCAGCGTTCAGCGCGGCGGTTGTTGATGCCTCCATCGTCTTCGAGACGTAGTCGATGGCGATGCCCGCAGGCTTCGCTGCGACGGCGGCCTGGATCAATGGCACCATACCAGCATCGCCAGTATCTTGTGGGGTCGCCTGGAAGACGACGTTGACGCCAAAGTCCCGGCCCGCCTGCTCGGCGCCGTTCTGTTCAGTAATCCAGAAAGAATCGGTCAGGCTCGGCGCGATCACATAGACGGTCGGCTCGTTCGTGGCTGCGGCCGAGGTGATGCGGGACATCGGGAGGGACAGCATCGCGGCCAATACGCCGAGGCCGAGAGTACGCATTGTCCTGCACTGGGTCGCCATCCTCATCCTCCCTGTGTGTTGCGCGGGGTGGCGGGACTAGGTGCCGCTCAGCCCACAGGCGGATTTGGCGTCCGCTCTTCCGATCGCGCGCGCGAGGCGATCGTACGTTGCACTGTCGCGATCGTCAAGTTATCCGCCGTCAGTCCCGGGGAAGGTCCGCTGGTATCAAACTGGACTTGGACCGTGAGATGGGAATGTCGAGAGATTGGGGGGATTGCCGGTAGGATCGGTACGATCAGTCGGGTCGGTGACCGGCTGGAGGAACTCGGATGCGGTGGGTGCTGCGGTTGGTTGAGACTGGCGATGATGCCCCCGCTCTCGGCGCCTGACCTGATGGAGATCTGGCGGCCGGTAGGTCTTCGGGAGATCGGGGACCTGGGCTTGAGCCAGAAGAACTCGACGATCGAGATCGTCAGTCGTGACCGATGCGGCCTGGACGCTCATGCCGCCAGGCAGGTCGATCTGGATCAGCGGCGGTACCCCTCACGCCCTTCTCGTCAAGCGACCTGTGGAACTCATCATTTTGTGGGTGGATCGGGACGCCCCCGGCGCGCCGCATTGGACCGGCTGTAACGTCGTGAGCGTCTCCCCGCTCATCCGTGAACTGCTCAGCGTCTGTTCAGAGCAGCCTTGGGACTACCCGCCTGCCTCTCGCTCTTCGCGTCTCGCGCAGGTTCTTCTCGAGCAACTCGAAGTGCACGAGCAGGCGCCGCTGGAGCTACCCGAGTTGAGCGACCCAAGAGCCGAGCGGGTCGCCGTCATGCTCAGAGCGGATCCGGCGGACCGAAGGTCGCTCGCCGAGTTAGCGTCGGCGGCAGGCGCGAGTCACAGGACGATCGAACGCCATTTCGCCTCCGAAGCGCGGATGTCTTTTGGCAGATGGCGCGTGCGGCATCGGATGATTACCGCGCTCGAACTGTTGGCACACGGGGGTAGTGTCAGCAACGTTGCTTACGCAGTAGGTTACGAGACACCGTCAAGCTTTATAGCGGCTTTTAGGGCTTCATTTGGCACGACGCCGACTGCTTACTTCCAGGATATGCATGATCGGCGCTCTAGCCAAGAATGACGATTTAATCCTCTAAAATCAGGACGTGGTTAGCGTGACATTGCGATTATCGCGGATCCGTTTCTCCGATTGGTTTGTTCCCGCGGTGACTTGAGAGTCACGCCTCGACGTGCTGCCCTCTCCCCGCGGGCGGGCGCTGGGCCGCAATTCCAGCGCCTGAACCGACCAGTGGTCGCCGAGGGCGGTCCATTAACACGCGATAATGCCCCTTCCCGCGTGTTAGAAATTGTGCTCTCATGCCGCCATGACAGACCCCCTCCGCGCCGCCCGATCACACTCTCTGCCTGCACCGGGGTGATGCGCCATGAACTCGACGAAGCGGTGGCCTGAGACACTGTCGCGGTGGATAGCAACTCGGTTTCCAATCCTTTCACGTTGGTAATACGGGTTCGACTTTCCGTACTGGACGCCAAGCGGAATGATCTCCTGTAGTGCATTGATGCGTAAGGCAAATTTTAGGCGCGAACTCGAATTGATCCCACTGGTGATCCCACCGGTCTGATCCCATCGGGATCACAACGTCTACGCCGGCATGGCGACGGCGCCCGCGCATGCGGATTTTGTTGGATTACGGACCGTCAGTGGTCAACGGAGGCTTCAAGAGATCATTATCGGCTGGCGCGGCTGGCGGCTTGAATACTCCGTCATCGTCGTCGTCATCCCAACGCGCATTTGCGCCATCGTTCGAACCTAGGCCGTGTTGCGTGGCCAAGCTTCCGGACGGAAATCCCTGAGTGTAGCCGTCGTTGAAACCGCGCTCATAGCTGGACTGTGCCGCCGCAGTGCCGCCAAGGGATACGGCCAGGGCGGCGAGCAGGACAGCGGCGACGGGGGGCTATCCGGGCATCTGGTGATCCCCTTGTCTCTGGCGGGAAATAATAGCGGCCCGTTACTGAAAAGGAGGCTCACCCTCCCTCGGCCAGCACGAAGACCAATGCTGCATGCGCGCCGCAAATACCAAATGGTTCCGGCGTTGTTTCCATCTCAGCCCGATAGGTGGGTCTGGGTCCACACTCGGGTCAGGCGCAGCCGGTCTCCCCCAACGTAACCGGCCCCGCCGCCCTGATCCGGTCGGGCGGGGGCAAGTAGTGGTAGGTCTAGGGTTGGGTTCGCCCCTCGCGCCCGACCGGCAAAAATTGACCCGACTACCGCGCGCGGAGTCGGGTCAAGCCGCCGTCCGGTGGCGGACCCGCCGCGGACCCATTCGGTTCGCGATTATAGCTCACGGTTTCGTGAGTTTAATTTGCTCACGGTTCCGTGATGTGAGATAGGGGTGTCGCCGCCGCTGGCGGCAGTTCCTCCTCCGAATTCCAACTCGGACGCGCGCCATCTCCCGGCGCGCGTCCTTTTTTCGGAGACGTCGCCATGCACTGGTGGGAGTTGATTTGGTCGCTGGTGCCGCTGATCGGCTTGGTCATTTTCTCGCTGATGCAGCGCAAGTGGTAGAGCGTCCTGCGCCCCGCCCGCGCCTTCAGTCCTGGATACAACGCAACAAATGACACGCGCCAAAAGCGGCCAATCGGCTGTTCGCGGAGATTCAGGCGGGTCGCGGCCTCTACGCAAAGAAAGCCCCGCGTGGGGGCGGGGCTACAGGGTCCGGGTCTCCAAAAAGGGAGGTTGTGGTGGCTGGCGCCATGACTACCAACCACGCGCATGCTGCCAATCTCAGGTTGCAACGTCCAGCATTTTTTGCGATGCGTCAAAACCGAAGGGCCGCCCGGAAGGAGCGGCCCAGTATGAGCTGGCAACTAGCGTTTGCGCGGCCAGCAGGAGCGCTTGCTGCGTCACCGATGCAGGCCCGTCAGCATCATCGCTACGACGCACCAGGCGGCGATCGAGGTGCAGACGATGAATGCTGCACCAGCCAGCCACGGTAGTCCCTGGTCGGTGGCCGCGCTGTCCCGAGTAGGAAGCTGGCACTCCATCTCCCTTTTCGGCCCGGTTTGGTCGCAAGCCGTGAGGCTCGCATGGCAGATCCGCCGTGGGGACTTGATCTGAGCCACGAACATTTACACGCATCTCGGCTAGTTCACGGAGCCGTGAGGTTGCCCGCCGATCGCGAAACGATCAATTTACGCTTTGGCAACTCTCTGGGTGTTCTTGCTCCGTTCTTCCGCCCGCGCTATCCTGCCGATATGCAAGACGAACCCATGGGCCAGGCCGCCACGGACGAGGTCGTCCAGGCATTAGCCTTCGCGCTTCGCTACGACGGCCGCCGGCGTGTCCACCACGCCGACGACGTCATGGCTACATATTCGTCCGCTTCCGTCAGACCCCCCGACGCCTGCAGGCCAGCCTGACCCAGACCCGCCCAGGGCGCCGTCCTCACCGCGATCCACGCCAGATCACGATGCCCACGCTGGCGGAGCAGCGCGCCGAGCGACAGGCCATGGCCGAGGAAGATGCCCGCCAGCAAAGCACGCAACCCGGCGGAGTGCCGGCTAGCACGCCCAGAAGCGACGCGATGGCGTCAGCACGCGTGGGGCGGTTAGGGAGACTAAGGGCGCAAGCCCTTCGCCTTCGGTGCTTTGCCGTCGCGAGCCGATGCCGAAGGTGGAAAGCAGCCCGGCAAATTCACTTTAGGCATGACAATGGACGAGGCCTGATTGGCCCTCCCGCGAATCCGCAGCCTGGCGACGCTTTGCCGATGACCCGCATCGATGCCGCGTCCGAGCAGGCATGAGCGAACGAATAATAGAGCCCTGCCCGGCATGGCGCCGCTCCCGCCCGTCGCCAGGCTCAGCGGCCGCCGTGGACGCGAGTGGCGGCCGCCTTTTGGTTCCTGGCGCGTGCGCACAGGACGGCGCGTTCAACCGAAATCGGTTGCTCACGATTGCGTGACACACTATACTTCACAAGATCGTGAACCGGGGTTAGTGATGACATCTGCTTTCGACGGCTTCGTCCTCAACAGGGTGGCCCTTGCCGTTGGGCAGGTCACCCACATCAATGCTGCGGCTATCGCGAGCGGCACCCGGCTTACCGAGGATTTGGCCCTGAGCCGGTTCGGCCGACTGCGGCTGGCAATCTGCCTCGAGGAGGTGTTCGACGTTGAACTGGCCAACGAGGTCGCCGCCTGCTTTGTTACGGTCGGCGACGTGGTCGGCTATTTCAGTCGCCGTTATTTCAGGGACTTCTCGGCGCCAGTTAGGGCTGCCGCGGCCTAGTTCCGCACAACTTCCACGCAGCCGGCGACGGCGGAAGTCGGTGGACACTCTGCGTGGCTACGTGCACGCCATCGGCAGCTTCCGCCACCACGCCGGGGCGGCGTTTCTGTGATGAGCCAAACCTGCATCGCCCGGCCGCGCGGCGCGTTCGACTACCGCGTGTTGTTCTGGATCGCCGTTATGTTTCTCGTGCTCGCTGACTTCGGCTGCACACCAGCCCGAGCACAGCCGGTCCCAGCCGTAGGCCAAGCTGCCAGCATGTTTTCCGCCGAGGAGGTGCGCGCCATCAAGGCGGCGTCCATCGCGCTGTGGCGGGCGAGCGAGGATGTCGCCGCCATCGAGGCCGGCCGGCGCCAAGCCGAGCAACCGGCTTGTGGCCCTACTGGCGCGTGTCGGATAGCGCCCGACGCGACACTCGCGCGGTCGTGGATTCGCCAGCCATAGCGCCACTTGCCGGCCGCTAAGAGGACGGCTGATCCGGTTCTAACACGACCGCATCCTCGTTTTTCCCGCTTGGAGCGGCTCGACGCACGATCCGATCGGCAGACCCGCGCGACTGGGTCCATCGCTACAACGAGTCGGGGCCTGACGGTCTGTTTGCCTGCCCTCCGCAAATGGTCCGCTGCCCGCAACATCGCACGCTGAATAGTTGGACAAGCGCGGTTACGCCGCCGGCCCTATATGCACAATATCGATAGTGCATGTGAAAATTCGCCATATCGCGGTGCCCCACAGAGGCGACCCTCAAGTGTAATAATCCGCCACCAGCGCGCCTGAATGGGCGCGTTTTGCGTACGCGGAAGATGGAACGATGAAAGAGGCTACTCTTACGCTTGTCGGCGCATGAGCGACGGTTCGCGCGTGCGGCTTCTATTGCACCTCGCCAGCCGCTATCAGGCCGGCGCCTCCCTCGATGAGCTCGCGCCTCTGTTCGGTTGTAGTGCGCGCACTCTCGCCGCCCGGCTGCGCGAGATCGGGGTCACGATCCGTTCCCCCGGCCGCCGGGGCCACGATGACTCGCCTGACTGGCGTGCCCACGCGGAGCAAATGCGCAACTGGGCTGGGCGGACGAACGATCCGGAAACACGCCGCATCATGCTGCGGATTGCTGCCGGCTACGACAAACTGGCCGACAACATCAAAGAAAGCGGCTCGCGCCAGCCCGATCCTCCATCGGACGAGTGATGACCCGTCAGATTTCCCGGACCGCACGCTCTCCGGGGGGACGAACGTCCCTCCCTCGCCGCCCACTCGGCGAATTTTTTCCGGGAAAACCGCGCATGTGGTGGAGTTCGAAATCGCGCACCGCGGTCCCAACCTACGGCGCAGCTACGAGGGCGATGCTACCTCTATTGTCACGATCACCCAACCGTTAGGATCGGCCATCCAACCTCGAAATCGAGGGGGCGCCATGTTCAACTTGCGCAGCCTTGATCTCAACCTGTTGACCGTCTTCGAGGCCGTTTACGAGCTCGGCACCGTCAGTGGTGCCGCCGATCGCCTCGCGCTCAGCCAATCGGCCGCCAGCCACGCCTTGGCGCGTCTGAGAGAGGCATGCAGCGACGATCTTTTCGTCCGAGCCCGCCAGGGTCTCGCTCCGACACCTGTAGCCAGGACGATGTATCCCTCTATCAAGCGGGCGCTGGAGGCCCTACGCGGAAGTCTAGCGGACGCCATCGGTTTTGATCCCGCCCGAGCACACCGCCGATTTCGCATTAGCATCCCATATTCGATGGGTCCATTTTTCGCCCTTGATTTGCGAGCGGCTGCCGCTGCGGTTGCTCCTCGCGTAGTGCTAAGCTTCGATACCGTTTCGCGACCGGTTGACCTCGAACACAACCTCCGCGATGGCTTTATGGACATCGCCATAGACTGGTTACCAATTGTGATGGACCCGTTCGTCAACGAGAGACTCTTTGATGATCGGCTGATGCTCCTGGCGCGGACAGGTCATCCCTTAGTCGATTCGGGCGTTACATTGGAGGATTTGACGAAAATGGAATTTGTCACCCTTCACCGTCGTCGCGAGGGCGAGCATCTGCCGCAAGCCATTAGAGAATTCTATAAGTTGGGAGTGCGCGAAGTAGTGCGAGTGAGCGAACTTCTCCAAATACCTATCGTCGTGGCGAACACTGACCTTTGGGCATAGGCTCATTGAGCATGGCGCGGCTGATGGAGCGGTCGAATCTTCGCATTCTATCATTCCCCATCGAACTCCCCGCTGTGCCGATTTACATGATTTGGCATGAATCGCGCCGCAACGACACCGCACACAGTTGGCTGCGCGAAGTCGTGGCGACCGAGCTCAGTCGCGTCGGCGGAGGCTGATACTTCAGGGGTGCACCGAGGCTGGGACAGCCGCCACCGCGAAGCGCCTCATGCACCGGATCGATACTCATTATGAAGAGATGGGTGCTGCGGAGGCCTTTCGCCTGACCCCAACATGCCCTACCGGGATCCGTGGGCTGCCCGGTGTTCGCCGACGAATTCGGATGAGTAGTCGCCACCCTGATTGTCGGCGCGCACTCCACGCGCGCATTTCCTCCCGCCTGCGTCAGGATGGCGTAGCGTGCGTGTGGGGAGCGCAGATCCCAATGGAGTGCCGTAGGGATGTCGCGCTACACGTGGAGATGCTCGCGCTGGAATACGACTGGGCGGAGGCGGCCGAGAAGGCGCTGGCGGACGGATTTCCGAAATGGGCTGAAGCCCTGCTGACCGGCGCTGTGGGATGAACGCCACCCGGCTGAAGGATGTAGGCTGGTTCGATGATGCGAGGGAGGTTCGCGTGCAATGCGGCGGCCTTCTTGTGCCGGGCCGCCCGCTTCGGCGGCAGCGCGATGCCACGTGCCCGTGAGAGCGTTTGAGAAGAGGCCTATGCGGCGCTCAGAGGGAACGCCGCACTCCTTGTCAGCGAACAGTTCGACGACGGATCAGGCCGAGGCCGGCAAGGCCTGTGCCGAGCAATGCGAGAGAGGCAGGCTCGGGCACCACATGTAAATCAGCAGGAATAAATTCGAAAGCCGGCTGGCCGATATCAGTCAGAGTCACCGTCGTGAATCCCGGATCAGAGATCGTCACGTAGAGAGGGGTCGACCCGTTTGGGGGACTTGTTATGCCCGCAAAGCTGGCTACTTGCGTGCCGATAATGCAGTTGCTGGTTGGGTCGCAGGTTCCGGGGCCAAACACAACTTGGTTGTAGCTATCGACCGTTCCCCATAGCAGGCTGAAGCTGTTCTGCGGCGTATTGAACGTAAACACGACGTTGTCGCCGCTCTGCGCAACAAAGTAGTTGTCGTTGCTACCGGATGGCGCCGCCCCAGGATAATAAGGACTTAGTGCGATGTCAGTTACTGATCCCTGATAGACCCCGGCCTCTGGTTGACCAGTCGTATTATCGAAGGTGATGGTGCCGCCAGTGAATGCAATCTCCGTAGCGTTCTGCCAACCCGGAGTGCTGGGCCCTGCCAGGACGTTCAGGTCCGCTAGGGGATCGGCAAACGGCGACGTTGACGCGTAGGTGATGGAAGGAGTCGCATTGGCTGCAGACAGGGAGTTCGCGGCCAGCACTCCAAGGACGGAAGCGACCAAGAGGGAACGAAAGGGCATATGAGGTTTTTTCCAGCGAGTCAGGCAACGACCGTATTACCCGACCGCAATCTTCCCTACCCGGAACCATGCGTCAAGCTGATTCTGGATAAATGTGCGGCATCATGGCGCATTCACACCAAGCACCTGGCTGACATCATATCGGCTTGCCGGCGATAATCACCTCGATCGTTCCGAGATCGGGGGTGAATATGGCGGAAAGTCATGTCGTGTCGGCGCTG
>Ga0335075_10015309_pt1 | contig 11499 bp, 10 predicted proteins | sample Lox_Sample_24_FD_206723 | JGI IMG/M metagenome (GOLD analysis project Ga0335075, IMG submission 206723) | Soil microbial communities from Loxahatchee National Wildlife Refuge, Florida, United States - Lox_Sample_2.4 | ecosystem: Environmental > Terrestrial > Soil > Wetlands | place: USA...
ACCGGCAGCAAGACCCACGTCAACCTGGGCGCCGACTGCGACGTCACGCTGTTCTACGCGGTCGCCGAGGAGGGGCTGACCAGCTTCCTGGTCGACATGACCCGGCCCGGCATCGACACCGTGGTGACCGATCCGGTGGGGCTGCGGCTCATCCGCACCGCCGACGTGATCTTCGACCGGGTCCGGGTGCCGGCCTGCGACCTGCTCGGGCCGCCCGGCGGCGGCCTGAAGACGTTCCTGTCCACGTTCAACATCAGCCGCCTGGGCAACGCCTCGGAGCTGATCGGCCTGGGCCGCCGCTCGCTCGAGCTGGGCCTGCGCTACGCGTCGCAGCGGCAGGTCGGCGAGGGCATGGTCACCGGCTTCCAGGGCATCCAGTGGCTGGTCGCCGACGCGTGGGCCGCGCTGCAGGCGGCGTCGCTGGCCCGTGACGACGCCGCGGTCGCGCACGAGCGCGGGGACGACATCGCGCTGCGCACCACCACGGCCAAGCACCTGGCCATCACCGCCGCCGAGCGGGCCAGCGACACCGCCTACAGCCTGACCGGCGGCCACGGTCTTTACTTCGGCGAGCCGTACACCGACATCGCGGGCGACATCAAGGTGCTCAAGGTGGCCGGCGGCTCGGCCGAGATCATGCGCAACTACATCGCGCGCCGGGTACTGGCCGACCCGGGGCACGAGGGCCTGGCATGAAGAACCTCGCCGAGGCGGTCGTCGGCCAGGCCAGGGCCCGGCCCGGGCTGCGTCTCGGAACGGTCGACGACCAGCTCGCCCTGGCCGACGCGGTCGAGCTGGCCGCGGGCCGGGCCCAGGTACTGCTCGGCGAAGGGCTGCGGCCCGGGCAGCGCGTCGCGCTGGTCGCGCCCACCTCGACCGGCTACCTGCTGACCTGGCTGGCCTGCCTGCTGGCCGGGACCCCGGTCGCGCTGGTCAACCCCGGGTACCCCGGCGACCTGACCGAGCGGATGCTCGCGCCGCTGGCCCCGGACCTGGTCCTGGGCCCTGGTGACATCGAGCTGGCCCGGGCGGGCGGGCGCGCCGATCCGTCGGGCCTGCCCGGGCTGGCCGCCGGCCGGTTCGCGGTGGCGTCCTATATGCACACCTCGGGCACCACCGGCCTGCCGAAGTTCTGCGCGCAGACCCACGACTACTTCGCCAGGCTGGCGGCGGCCATGGCCGGCGCGCTTGACCTGCGGCCCGCCGACCGGGTGCTCGCGCCGCTGCCGCTGTTCCACATCAACCCGATGGGCTACGGCATCATCACCGCCCTGCTCAATGGGGCCGACGCGCTGACCGTGCGGAAGTTCTCGGCCAGCGCGTTCTGGCCGGCCGTGGTCGGCGAGCGGGTCACGGTGCTGATCCTGCACGCGCCCCCGGTGCAGATACTCAAGCGCGCCACCTCGGCCAGCGACGCCGCCGGGCACCAGGTGCGCACGATGTTCTACGCCGACGCCGGGTTCCTGGCCCGGTTCACCATCCCGGCGGCGGTGTCCGGCTACGGGTCGACCGAGGCGGGCGGCATCTCCCACCTGGCCCGCTGGTCAGCGGCCGAGGACAACATCCCGCCCGACGCCAGCCGGCACGGCGGCCCCGGCCGCGCCGACATCGAATGGCGGATCGACGAGCGCGGGGTCATCTTCGTGCGCGAGCGCGAGCACGCCGCGCTGTTCGACGGCTACGTCACCGCGGCCGGGCTCGACCCGGCGCGTGACCCGGACGGGTGGTTCGACACCGGGGACCTCGGCCGCGCCGGCGGCCAGAACTACCTGGTCTTCCTCGAGCGCGCGGCCGAGTCGATCCGGGTCAAGGGCGAGTTCGTGCCGATCCCGTACGTGGAGGACCACCTCGCGGCGGTGACCGGGCTGCGCGACCACGCCGTGTGGAAGCGCAAGGGCGCCCTCGTGGACGACGAGGTCGTGCTGTACGCGGTCGGCGACCCGCTGCCACTGGACGAACTCCGGCGGCGGATCGCCGGCCTGCCCGCGTTCATGCGGCCGGTCGCGGTGGCCCGGGTCGGCGCGCTGCCCCGGGATGGCGCGGCCGGCAAGGTGCAGCGCCGCCTGCTCGGCGAGCAGCCGGTCCTCGACTGGGTCGAGCTGTCTTGACATCCTCCACCCGCCTGGAGGCGAGGGATTCCAGCCGCAGTCCTCGTGGACTGCGCTGTAGGTTCGCGGTTCATCGCCGTGCCTCAGTGCGCAAGAAGGCTCCCCGCGCTGCCACCGCAATGCCCTGCGGCGGTCCCGCCCGCCAGCGGCTTGGCTATCGCCGCCAACGCACTTACGCTACCGTGGCCCACCGACAAAACAGGGGGAGGGACGCGACGCTTCCTCGCCGGCCGCACAGCCGGGTCTCCGCGCCGTGAACTAGATGACCATCTTGAACGTTACGCTCCCCGGCTGGGCACACGACATGGCCGACCTGCACGTCCACGCGGCACCGAGCCTGCTGCCACGGCACGGCGACGACCGCGCCACGGTCGCGGCCGAGCACGCGGCCGGCTTCAGCACTGTGGTGCTCAAGGCGCACGAGGGCAGCACGGTCGAGCGCGCCGCGGCGGTCGGCGGCGAAACGTTCGGGGGAGTCGTCCTGAACAGCCCGGTCGGCGGGGCCAACCCGGACGCGGTGCAGGTGGCCGCGCGCCTCGGCGGCCGGGTGGTGTGGATGCCGACCGTGTCAGCGCGGACCCATAAGGCCGGGGCGGCATCGCCGGAGCTGGCCGTGCACCGCGGCTTCGAGCTCGGGCTGGTCGAGGTGATCACCGACGGCAGGCTGCGGCCGGAGTGGTTCGACGTGCTCGACGCGGTCGCCCAGCACGACCTGCTGCTGGCCAGCGGCCACCTGTCGGCGGCCGAGACTGCGGTGCTTTTTACCGAGGCGCGACGCCGCGGGGTGCAGCGGCTGCTGGTCAACCACCCGATGATGGCCTTCCTGGGCTGGGCCGATGAGCCTGCGGCGGTCCTGCGCGACCTCGGCGCGTACCTCGAGCTCGGCATCCTGCCCGACATCCTGGGCGGCGCCGCCCGGTCCAGCATCGGCCTCGCCGACAGCTACCCGGCCTCGCTACTGGCGTTCGGCGGCGACCTCGGCCACGCCGAGCACGACCCGCCCGCCGTGGCCGTCGCCCCGTGGCTGCAAGAGCTGGAGCATCGGGTCGGCCCGGCCCGGGCCGCCGCGATCATGACGACGCAGACCCGGGAACTGGTGCTGCCGTGAGGGGGCCTCGGTGAGCACGGTCGCGCTGCTGCCCGGAGACGGAATCGGCGCCGAGGTCCTGGACGGACCGGTGGCGTTCCTGCGCCGCCTGGAAAAGGACGGCGCGCCGGTCCGGGTGACCGGGCCGTGGCCGTACGGGACCACCGGGTGGATGCAGACCGGATCGATCCTGCCCGCCGAGACCGTCGCCGCCTGCCAAGACGCCGACGTGATCCTGTCCGGCGCGGTCGGCACGCACCCCGGCGTCACGGCCGAGCAGTGCCCGAACCCCGAGGCCGCGCTGATCGAGCTGCGCCACGTCTTCGACCTGCGCATCAGCGTGCGCACCGTGTGCGTTCCCGGCGCGCAGGACGTGACGATCGTGCGCAACATCACCGGGGGCGCCTACGCGGGCCCCGACCGGCACACCGAGAGCGACGGGGCCAGCCCGGCGGAGGACCTGCTGGTGCTCGAGCCCGCCCGGGTGCAGGAGGTGTTCGACATCGCGGCCGGCTACGCCCGGCCGGGCCAGGGTGGCCGGGTGATCAGCGTCGACAAGGCGAGCGTGTTCGCCACGTCCCGGCTGTGGCGGCGGATCGCGCACGCCACCGCGGCGGCCACCGGCATCGCGATCGCCGACGTGAACGTCGACCGGGCCGCGTACGAGCTGGTAGCCCGGGCCGACCTGCCGTCGGTGATCGTCACCGAGGGGATCTTCGGCGACATTCTCTCCGACGTGGTCTGCGCCAGGGCGGGCTCGCCGGCCCTGTGCGGCTCGGCGACGATCAACCCGGACCGGCGGTTTGGGCACGGCGCCACGGCGCTGTTCGAGCCCGCGCACGGCTCGTCGCCGCACCGGACCGGGAGCCGCCGGTCGAACCCGGCCGGCGCCTGGCTGGCCCTGGCCGACCTGCTCGCCTGGTGCCCGGATCTCGCCGGGCTCGGCCTGCACACCGCGGTCCGCCGCGGGCTCGATGCGGTCCTCGCCGCTGCCCCGCCGACCTACGACCTGGCCCCGCCCGGCGCGCAGACCATCGGCCTGGACGAGTTCAACGACCGCGTCCTCGACGCGATGAACGTGGAGGCGCACCGGTGACCGCGAGCCCGTTCCGGCAACTGCACCACATCTGCATCGTCGTTCGCGACATCGACCAGAGCGTCGCCTACTACGAGTCGATCGGCATCGGGCCGTGGCAGGACTACCCGCCGCTCACCGAGTACACCCGGCTGACCGCGCCCAACCCGGACGCCTTCTTCCGGATGCGGTACAAGCTGGTGAACCTGGGCAACGTGCAGCTCCAGCTGTGCCAGCCGCCGGAACTCGACTGCCCGCAGCGGCGTTTCCTCGATTCCCGCGGTGAAGGCGTTTTCCACATTGGCTTCGAGGCCGATCTCGATGAGGCGGCCGCCGCCGGAACCGAACTCGGCCTGAACGTCCTCATGCGCGGGCAGCGGGACAACGGCTCGGGATTCATCTACTTCGATACCCTCGACCCGGCCGCCGTGGTGCTGCTGGCCCGCGAGACCGCCAGGTAGCGCCGGTCTGGTCTGCGATACTGGGGCAATGCCCGAGACGCTTATCCCGATGTGCACCACCGATAATCTCCCCCCGGCCCTGCAGCAAGGCCGCGAGATAAACCGTGCATGCATATTGACCAGCCGTGACCACCCAAATCCCGGAGAAGCCCGGGATGGCCTGGCCCAGTGGGCGCAAAAAAATAACTTCGACGCCGTTGTCGGCGTCCGTTTCGTGGCCACCTCGGAAGTCCTTACGCCGGCTGAGATAACGACAGCGGTCAGATGGGCGGCCTACGGCACAGCGATCGGCTGGTGAGCGGCCTGGCCCGGGCCGCCCGGCGCGCCCCGGTGCTCCCGGCGGCGTCGGTTTCGGTTACCCGAACGGCCCCGGCTTGACCAGCTTGCGCGCGGCGTCCGGGTCGGTCGGGCCTTCGCCGAACGACGGGCAGAGCCGGGCGATCCCGCACGCGCCGCACGCGGGCTTGCGGGCGTGACAGACGCGGCGGCCGTGCCAGATCAGCCGGTGTGAGGCCGCGATCCACTCCTTCCGGGGCAGCAGCCCGGCGACGTCCTGCTCAACCTTGTCCGGGTCGGTGTGCTCGGTCCAGCCGAACCGCCGGGCCAGCCGGCCGAAGTGGGTGTCGACCGTGATGCTGGGCGTGCCGAAGGCATCACCAAGCACCACGCTGGCCGTCTTGCGGCCGACCCCGGGCAGGGTCACGAGTTCTTCCATCGTGTTCGGGACCACCCCGCCATAGCGATCGCACAGCGCCTGACCGAGGGCGATGAGGCTCTTCGCCTTGTTCCGGAAGAACCCCGTCGGCTCGATCGCCTGCTCAAGTTCCGCCCGGTCGGCGGCGGCGTAATCGGCGGCGCTGCGATAGCGGGTGAACAGCACCCGCGTCACGACATTGACCCCCCGGTCGGTGGTCTGGGCGGACAGGATCGTGGCCACCAGCAACTCGAGCGGAGTGGTGAAGTTCAGCTCGATCCGGGCATCCGGCCATAGCTCGCCGAGTTCGGTATTGATCCGGCGCGCCCGGCGGACCAGCGCGCTCCGCGACGGGGCGGCTGGCCTGCTCGTCACCCTGTGCTCGCCACCTGTGCTCGTCACCTTGTGCACTCTGCCAGATCCCCGTGCAGCACCGATGGTAATCACCGAGCCACGGCCAACCTCGGGCGTCGGCAGCGGCGGCGCTCACGATGCCTGCTCGGCGCCGTTCATCATGGCGATCCAGCTGTGGGGCGCGTCGTCGCCGAGCATGAGGTCGTAGGTGTCCTCATCTCCTGCTTGGGCGGCGCGCGGGAACATGGCCTGCTCGTACTCGGCCAGCGCGGCCTCGACGTCGCCGGGGTCCGCGGCGATGGCCTGGCCGAGTTCGGCTCCGTCCAGCATGGCCAGGTTCGCGCCTTCGCCGTTCGGGGGCGCGAGGTGGGCGGCGTCGCCGATCAGGGTCACCCCTGGCACCCGAGCCCAGCGCTGCCCGGCCGGCAGTGCGTAGAGGGGGCGCACGACCGGCTCGGTGTCGCTGTCGGTGATCAGCGCGGTGAGCTCGGGCGCCCATCCGTCGAATTCGGCAGCGACCCGGGCCGGCACCGATGCGCCATCGGCCACATCGGTGCCGGGGAACCAGTGCTGTGGCTTCTTGAGCTGGACGTAGGTGTGCAGGGTGCCACCTCTTTCCCGGTGGGCAAGGAAGCCTTTTCCGGGCGCGAGCGCGAACAAGGACCCGGCGCCGACCGCCTCTGCGGTGACGCGATGGCGGGTGTCGCCGTCGAACAGAAAGGTCTCGACGGACGTGAAGCCGATGTACTGCGGGGTGGCGTCGGACAGCAGCGGACGGATCCGCGACCACGCCCCGTCTGCCCCGATCAGCAAGCTCGTGCGGACGGTGGTGCCGTCGGTGAAGCGCAGCTCGTGGCGGCCCTCGCCGAGGGCCTGCACGCCGCTGACCTTGCGCCCCCATTGCACGATGCCGTCCGGGAGCGAGTCCAGCAGCATCTGCCGCAGCTCTCCGCGCGGCACCTCGGGACGCTCGCCCGTGCCGTCGTCGGGCCGGTCGAGCAAAACAGTCCCGGCCCGGTCCAGAACCCGATAGGACTCGCGGCCGGGCAGGACGAGGCCGTGGAACTTCCCGATCAGGCCAGCCGCTTCGAGCGCTAGCTGGCCGTTCCAGGGGTGGATGTCAAGCAGCCCACCCTGGGTGCGCGCGGCCGCCGAGGCCTCCGCTTCATAGACCGTGACTGGGATGCCACGCACGTGCAGGACGCGGGCCAGGACGAGACCGCCGAGGCCAGCTCCGACGACGGTAACCGGTGTAGTCATCGTGCTCCTCCGAAACGCTTTGGATTGCTACTCCAACGACGCTAGCACAAGTTTGGAGCGACGATCCAACCGTGGCAGAATGGGGCTTATGGCGACCAAGGCTCAGCGGGCTCCCCGGCGTACGGAGGCGCTGTCCAGGGACGTGATCGTCCAGGCCGCCACCGAGATACTTGACGCCGAGGGCGAGGACGCTCTGACCTTGCGGGCGCTCACCGTGCGCCTGGCCACCGGGTACGGGGCCATATATCACCACGTCGCCGACAGGAATGATCTGCTCGCGGCGGCCACCGACCACGTCATCGCTCACATCGTGACCGACCTGCCCGCCGACGCCGAGCCCCAGCAAGCGCTGCGTGCGGTCGCGGCTGGCCTGTTCGATGCGATCGTCGCCCACCCCTGGGCCGGTGCGCAGCTCACCCGAGTGCCGTGGCGGCCGGCGTTGCTGGACCTCTACGAGAGCCTCAGCGAGCAACTGCAGGCACTCGGCGTGCCCCCACGAGCGTTGTCCGACTCCGCAGGCGTGCTCGTGAACTACATCCTCGGCGTCGCCGGCCAGAACGCCGCCAACGCCCGCGCGCTCGCCAGCAGCAAGATGGACCGGTCAACTTTCCTCGCCACCGTCGCCGCACAGTGGGCGCAGCTCGACCCCGCCAGATACCCATCCGTGCACAAAGCCGGGACGCAACTGCGCGAACACGACGACCGCGAGCAGTTCCTCGCCGGCATCGATCTCATCCTGGCCGGCATCGAGACCGTGAACCGTGCGGGCAAGGACAGCTCTGCCCGGTAGGAGCCAAGGTCTCACCGGAAACGTCCGGGATCACCGGCAGGTCACCCCGCCACTGGGGCGGGTCGTCCCCATGCGAGCCCGGCTGGCGCGTTGCTGCCACGGGCAGGGGGCGCGTGTAGCGAGTGGCGGACCGGATAAAATAGCGGAGAAGGCCGCCCCAGAAACCCGGCGGCCAGCACTGAGGACGGCTGCAGTTCGGTCGCCCCCGCACCGACCCGCGGCGGACAGGCAAGTCCGCCGGCCCGGACCTGGAGGGGGTCTTCGTGACCGTCCAGCGTGTAGTCAATGCCGCCCTTGACCAGACCGAACCACTCACCGTTGATGACGCCTACGCCCGGTCGCTCCAGGCGGCGCTCAGCCCGTCGGTAGTCGGCCCGGTCGGCCTTGAGATCGAGAGCCACCTGGTGGACCTGGACTCGCCGGCCGATCGCGTGACCTGGGACCGGGTCGACCCGATGCTGGACACGGTCTGCGCCGCCGCCGGGCGAGCCGCGGTCACCCTGGAGCCCGGCGGGCAACTGGAGCTGTCCGGGCCGCCCGCGTCGGACATCCTGACCACCGTCACCGAGCTGAGCCACGACCGCCAGTGCGCCCAGCAGGCCCTGGCCGAGCTCCGCCTGGGCACCGCCCCAGCGGGCGCCGATCCGCTCCGGCCGCCCCGGCGGGTCAACCCGCGGCCCAGGTACCGCGCGATGGAGCAGCACTACGCGGCCACCGGCCGGGCCGAGTCGGCCGCGGTGATGATGAACTCCACCGCGGCCATGCAGGTCAACCTGGAAGCCGGGCCGGAAGATGGCTGGCCAGAACGGGTGGCGCGGGCCCACCGGCTCGGGCCGACGCTGGTGGCGATCTCGGCCAGCTCGCCGTGGCTGTGCGGGCGTGACACGGGGTGGAAATCGGCGCGGCAGCGGGCTTGGGCCGGGCTCGACGCGCGGGCGTGCGGGCCGGTGCCTGGCTGCGTGGCACCGGACCCAGCGGCCGACGCCACTCTCGACCCGGCGTCGGCGTGGGCGCGCTACGCCCTGCACGCTCCGGTGGCCTTCGTCCGGACCAGTGGCGACGACATGGCAGCCGTGCGCACATCGGTCCCGTTCGAGCAGTGGGCCAGCGGCCAGGTCCGCCTGGGCGGGCGGACCCCGACGGCAGCCGATCTCGATGCCCACCTGACCACGCTGTTCCCGCCTGTCCGGCTGCGCGGCTACCTGGAGCTGAGATACATCGACATGACCGCGCCCCAGTGGTGGCCGGCCATCGCCGCCGTCGCGACGACGCTGATGGACGACCCGGTCGCGGCCGACATGGCGACCGAGGCAACCGAGCCGGCCGCCCAGCTGTGGACGGAGGCGGCTCGCGACGGGCTCGGGGACGCGGTGCTGGCCGAGTCGGCCCGCCGCTGCGTGGCCATCGCCGCCGCGCGGGTTCCGGCCCAGCTAGCCCCCGCCGTCGCCGCCCTGGCCGAGCTCGTCGAGTCGGGCCGATGTCCCGGTGACCTGCTGGCCCAGCGCATTGCCGAGATCGGACCGCAAGCCGCATTCGAGGAGCTGGCTCATGCATGACGACATCGTCCGCGACCTGGAGAGCGCCCGCGCTCGCACCCTCCAGCTCACCGATCTGGACGAGCCGACGCTGCTGGCCCAGCATGATCCGCTGATGAGCCCGCTGGTCTGGGACCTGGCCCACATCGGCCAGCAAGAGGAACTCTGGCTGCTGCGCGGCGGCGATCCTACCCGGCCAGGAATGCTGGCCCCGGATGTGGACTCGCTGTACGACGCGTTCAAGCACCGGCGCGCCGACCGCCCGGCCCTGCCCCTGCTGCCACCGGTCGAGGCCCGCGCATACGACTACGAGGTCCGCGGCCGAGTGCTCGACCTGCTGGAACGCACGCCCGAGGACGACCTGTTCACCGCGGGCATGGTGGTGCAGCACGAAGAGATGCACGACGAGACGATGCTCGCCACGCTGCAGTTGCGGCAAGGGCCGCCGGTGCTCATCGCGCGGCGTGGCCTGCCGCCCGGCCGTCCGGTGGCCGGCGACCGCGTGTTCATCCCCGGCGGGCAGTTCATCCTCGGCGTCGACGCCGATAGCGAACCGTTCTCGCTCGATAATGAGCGGCCTGCGCACGCGGTCGACGTGGCGCCGTTCTGGATCGGGCGGGTCCCGGTGACCAGCCGGCAGTGGTCGGAGTTCATCGCCGACGGCGGCTATAAGCGCAGCGACCTGTGGTCGGCGCGCGGCTGGGAGCACCGGATCGAGGCAGACCTGGAGCGGCCCAAGTTCTGGAGCGCAGCGGGCACCCGCCGGCGCTTCGGCATCGAGGAGGACGTGCCGCCCGATGAGCCGGTGCAGCACATCTGCTACTTCGAGGCCGAGGCGTTCGCCAAGTGGTCGGGCGCCCGGCTGCCGACCGAGATCGAATGGGAGAAGGCCTGCGCCTGGGACCCGGCCGCGAACGCCCGGCGGCCCTGGCCCTGGGGTGCCTCGCCGCCCACCGCCGAGCTGGCCAACCTGGGCGGGCACGGCCTGCGGCCGGCGGAGGCCGGGGCCTACCCGCGGGGCGCGTCGGCCTACGGCGTCGAGCAGATGATCGGCGACGTGTGGGAGTGGACCTCGTCGGACTTCACCGGGTGGCCGGGATTCACCCCGATGATCTACCGCAGGTACAGCGAGCCGTTCTTCGGCGGCGACTACAAGGTGCTGCGCGGCGGGTCGTGGGCGGTTGCCGCGCCGGTGATCCGGCCCTCGTACCGCAACTGGGACCACCCGATCAGGCGGCAGATCTTCACCGGGCTGCGGCTGGCCTGGGACGCGGGGGACGCCTAGTTTGTGCCGTCACCTGGCCTGGGTGGGCGCGCCGCGCTCACTTGGTGAGCTGCTGCTCCAGCCTCCCCACGGCCTGCTCGTCCAGTCCTATGCACCGAGGCGTCAGAGTCACGGCCTCATGAACGCGGACGGGTGGGGCGTCGGTTTCTACGCGGGTTCGAGGCCGCAGCCCGCCCGCTGGCGCTCGAACCGGCCGCTGTGGGCCGACGCGTCGTTCGCGTCGGTCGCCCCCGTAATCTCCTCGCGCTGCGTGCTGGCCGCGGTGCGCTCGGCCACGGCCGGGATGCCGATGGACGAGACCGCCGCCGCGCCGTTCCAGTCCGGGCGGTGGCTGCTGTCGCACAACGGCGTCATCGACCGGGCCGCGCTCGGCCCGCATCCCGCGGCGGAGTCGGTGTGCGACTCCGCGCTGCTGGCGGCGCACCTGTTCGAGTTCGGCCCGGAGCGGCTCGGCGAGTTCGTCGTCGCGCTGTCTCGGCGCGACCCCGGCGCGCGGCTGAACCTGCTGCTCACCGACGGCCAGCGGGTTCTCGCCACCCGCTGGAACGACACGCTCAGCGTGCTGGCCACCGACGACGGCGTGGTGGTGGCCAGCGAGCCCTACGACGACGACCCACGCTGGACCGACCTGCCCGAGCATCACCTCGTCGAGGCCACGGCCGGAGTCGTGGCCATTACCGAACTGGAGGCGTGACCGATGCCAGTGGAAAACCGTGTCCTGGTCCATCCCGGCCGCTACCTCGATGCGCTGCGCGCGGACGTGCGGGCCGGCCTCACCTCGGTCCCGAAGACCCTGCCGCCCAAGTACTTCTACGACGCGCGCGGCAGCGAGCTGTTCGACGAGATCACC
>Ga0335075_10015310_pt1 | contig 11499 bp, 11 predicted proteins | sample Lox_Sample_24_FD_206723 | JGI IMG/M metagenome (GOLD analysis project Ga0335075, IMG submission 206723) | Soil microbial communities from Loxahatchee National Wildlife Refuge, Florida, United States - Lox_Sample_2.4 | ecosystem: Environmental > Terrestrial > Soil > Wetlands | place: USA...
CCTGGCCCAGGAGCTGCTCGAGAACCCGATGGTGTCCGGCGCGCTGTCGGCGGCGTTCGAGACGCGCGAGCGCGCGATGCGCGCCCAGGAGGTCGCGATGGGCGCCCTCAACCTGCCCTCCGCCGCCGATCTCGAGCGCCTCACCCGCCGTGTGCGCAGCGTCTCCCAGCGCCTGGAGGGGATCGAGGACGGCCTTGACCGCCTCGAGGAGCGGCTGCAGCGCTCCGACGGGACCGGCGCCCTGGAGACGCGGCTGACCGCGATCGAGGCCGCGCTGCAGCGCCTGGAGGCCGACCGGGCCGAGCCCACCCCGCCCGTCGGCCCCGCCACGCCCGCCGGCCCCGCCACACCCGCCCGCCCCGCCAAGCCCGCCAGGGCGTCCAAGCCCGCCCCGCGCACCCCGCGCAGCACCTCGCGCCCGCGCGCCCGCAAGCGCCCGGCGACCGGCTGACCGGCTGACCGGCTGACCGCCCGGTCAGTCCCCGGCGAGGGTTCGCACGGCGAGCTCTCCGAGCCGGTGCTCGGCGTCGCGCAGCGCGTCGGGGTCGATCCGCCGGCGCTCGCCGACGAGCAGGTCGGAGACGATGAGCAGCGCCCCGGTGCTCAGGCCGCGCCGCTCGCCGAGCGCGAACAGCGTCGCGGTCTCCATCTCGACGACGGACGCACCGGCCGTCGCCCATGCGCTCTCCGCTCCCGCAGGGGTGTCGTAGAACAGGTCGGTGGTCACCGCCACGACGGCACGGACCGGCGGGCCGAGTGCGGACCGCAGCCGCGCGAGCAGTTCCGGCGCGCCGGCCACCCGCTCGCCGGCGCCGAGCGCCCGGCTGGTGCCGTCGGCTCCGATCGCCTCGCGGACCGCGACGAGGTCGGCCAGCTCGAGGCTGTCAGCGATCGAACCGCAGGTGCCGACCCGGAGCAGCGTGCGCGCGCCCAGCTCGGCGAGCTCGGAGATCACGATGGCCGCGCTGGGGCCACCCATGCCCGTCGATTGGATGGTGAGCGGCCGGTCGTCGAGGAGCGCGTCGCCGCTGTAGCCCCACAGGCCGCGGTTGTGATTGAACATCAGCGGCTCGCGCAAAAGCGACTGAGCCAGGCGTAGCGCGCGGCCCGGGTCGCCCGGCAGCAGCACCCGTTCGGCGAGCGGTGCGGTCGGGCGGATGTGGATCGTCTCGGGCACGGCCGGCGGCAGGGTAGATGGTCCATACACTTCGCGCCGATGGCCGGCCACCGACCGATCGCGCGCAAGTGACGTTTGACACACGCGTGCGACGGGTGTAGACCTGTGAGCACACGCAAGGCACCAGGCTGGAACGTGGCTGCACCTCAGGGCGCGGCCGCGAGGCGCCGCCGGACACGTGACGAGCGCCAACAGCCGACGCAGCGGGCCGTCAGTCCCGCGGACGGCGGGGCTTCGCACTCCACGAAACCCCGTCGTCAACTTGCGTGGTTCTGCCGTCGAGGACGATGACGCTCGCCGAGGCGGCGGCCCGGGTCGGTGTCGCTCCCGCCACGCTGCGCGCATGGCGGCGCCGCGGGTTGATCCCCCAGTACCGGGGCGAGTGGACTCCCGCCGCAATCGGTGAGGCCCGGGTGGTCGCGCGCATGCGGGCGCGCGGCCACACCTTCGAGGAGCTTGCCCGTGCGACCCGTGACGGTCGGCTCGCCTACGGCTTTCTCCAGGATCTGTTCCCGCTCGAGCAGGAACGGATCCCGCTCGAGCTCGCCGCGGCGCAGACCGGTCTGGACGCAGCGCTCATCGTGCGGATACTGAGCGGTCTCGGGCTCGGCCCGCCGCCGGCCGACTGGGTGAGCGCCGACGAGGTCCAGCTGCTGCGCGACATCGCCCGCGTGCTCGAGGCCGGCTTCCCGCTCGTCGCACTGCTGCAGCTGATCCGCGTCTACGGCCAGGCGATCGCACGGATCGCGGATGCCGAGGTCCGGCTGTTTCACCTCTACGTCCACGAGCCGCTGATGCGCGCCGGGCACACCGGGGTGGAGACCGCCGAGCGGATGGACCGGCTCACCCGGCTCGCGCTGCCGCTGTCCACCCCGATCCTCGGTGCGATCCACCAGCGGTACCTGCAGCACTTCGTCGAGCAGGACGTCGTCGGTCACATGGAGGCCGATCTGGAGGGCACCGAGAGCGACCTCGGCCGCATGCGGGTCGCGATCGCGTTCGCCGACCTCGCCGGCTACACCCAGCTCACCGAGGAAGAGGGCGAGCTCACCGCCGTCGACGCGGTCGAGCGGTTCGTCGAGGCGGTGGAGCATTCGCTGCCCGAGAACGCGCGCGTGATCAAGACCATCGGCGACGAGGCGATGGTGATCGGCACCGACGCCGCCTCGCTGACGGAATGGGCGGTTGCCTTCCTCGAGGCTCATCCGGAGCGTCCCCGTCCGCGGATCGCGGTTCACGACGGCGCCGCGCTGTACCGCGACGGCGACTACTACGGCCGCGACGTGAACATCGCCGCCCGGGTGGTGGCTCGCGCCGCAGGCGGCGAGGTGCTCGTCACCTCGCCTGTCGCCGATCACGTCCATCACGCCGGCCATCCTGCCCGGCTGCGCTTTGAGGCGATCGGGGAGGTGCGGCTGAAGGGCTTCCAGGCGCCGATCGAACTGTTCCTGGTCACGCGCGCGAGGCGCTCCTCACGTGCCGCCAACCGTCCGCGGGAGCCACGGTGACCGACCTCGTGGAGCAGGTGCGCTCCGCCGGGCTGATCGCGCCCGGCCGGCCGATCGTCGTCATGTACTCCGGCGGACGGGATTCGACGTGCCTGCTCGATGTGGCGGTGCGGATCGCAGGGCGGGCCGCGGTGCGGGCGCTGCACGTGGAGTACGGACTGCGCGCCGCCGCCGGCGAGGATGCCCGCCACTGCGAGCTGATGTGTGAGGAGCTCGGGGTCGCGATCGCCGTGCGCCATCCGCGTCACGGCCCCGGTGAGGGCAACGTCCAGGCGTGGGCGCGCCGAGAGCGCTACGCGGCTGCCGCGGCGCTCGCCGCGGAGCTCGATCGAGCGCGCTCACCCGAGGCGGCCGAGCGCTGCCCTGCAGAGGTCGCTGCCGGTCACACCGCGAGCGACCAGGCCGAGACGATTCTCTACCGCCTCGCCTCCTCGCCGAGCCGGCGGGCGCTGCTCGGGATGCGGGCACACACGCCGGCCCGGCCGGGCCGCCCCGCACTCGTACGGCCGCTGCTGGCCACCACCCGCGAGCAGACGACCGCCCACTGCCGCGCGCGAGGCCTTCGCTACCGCGACGACGAGACCAATGACTCTCCCGCGTATGCCCGCGGTCGCATCCGCGCCGAGCTCCTGCCGGCGTTCGAGCGCGTCCATCCCGCCGCGGTGGCGAATCTGGCGACCGCCGCGGAGGTGCTCGCCGACGAGGCCGCTGTGCTCGACCAGCTCGTCGATGCCGTGCTCGCGGGGGAGGCAGAGGGCACCATCTCGCTCGCGGTGCTGCGTGCCCAGCCGCCGGCGCTGCGCCGCCTGATCGTGCAGCAGCTCGCCGACGGCGCCGCCGGCGAACCCGCCGCGGGTGTCGCCCGTCGCGCCGAGGAGGTGGCGGCACTGCCGGCGCGCGGGACCGCGTCGCTGCACCTGCCTCACGGAGTGCGCGCGACCGTCCAGGAGGGGATCGTGCGCTTCGACCTCACGCCGCCCGTCCCGCCCCGCATCTCATCCCACCCGCCGCTCGACATAGACTCCGGCGCAGCATGAGTGGCGAGCCCCCGATCGGCAAGATTCTCGTCGGCGCCGAGGACCTCAACCGTCGGGTTGGAGAGCTCGCCGAGGAGATCAACCGCGACTACGCGGGCCGAGACCTGCTGCTGATCGGGGTGCTCAAAGGCGCCGTGTTCTTTGTGTCTGATCTGATGCGCCGGCTGACGATCCCGGTCGAGGTCGATTTCATGGCGGTCGCCTCGTACGGCTCGGCGACGCGCTCCTCCGGCGTGGTGCGCATCCTCAAGGACCTCGATGCGGTGATCGAGGGTCGCCACGTGCTGATCGTCGAGGACATCGTCGACTCGGGCCTCACCCTGCAATACCTGTTGCGCAACCTCGCCGGGCGGCACCCGGCCTCGCTCGAGGTGTGCGCCCTGCTGATCAAGCCGGAGCGGCGCAAGGTCGACCTCAAGACCCGCTACGTCGGCTTCGAGATCCCCGATGAGTTCGCTATCGGATACGGTCTCGATCACGCCGAGCGCTACCGCAATCTGCCCTACGTGGCGGCGCTCGAGGAATAGCTCCCCGCCCAGCTTCGCCCCACATCAGCCGGGGGCGCGGGGGGGTTCTGCTGCTACGCTGACTGGTCCGCGGCGCCACCTTCGTTCAAGCTGTTGGGGCGTGGGGCCGATTCACTTTCCCGGGCCACCGTTATGAGCAGGTTCTTCAAGAGCGCCGCGTTTCCGATTCTGATCGTCGTTGTCTTGGCGTTCTTCGCCCAGAAGCTGATCGGGAGCCATTCGAGCGCGCCGAACGACACGTACGGCAACCTCATCGTCCAGCTGCAGAAGGGCCAGGTCTCCAAGCTGGCGCTGGACCCCAAGTCCAACAGCGTGACCGTCACGCTCAAGACCGGGAAGTCCTACACCGCGGGCTATCCGGCGAACGCCGCCAACTCGATCTCCACCCAGGCGATCAAGGACGGCGTCCCGGCGCAGTCGGTGTCGGTCCACAACACCTCCTCCAGCGTCTGGCTGTCGCTGGCCACCTATCTGCTGCCGGTGATCCTGTTCATCGCGTTCTGGTTGTTCCTCATGAACCAGGTCCAAGGCGGGGGCTCCAAGGTGATGTCGTTCGGCAAATCGCGCGCCAAGCGAATGTCGGTCGACTCGCCGAAGATCACCTTCCGTGACGTCGCCGGGGTCGACGAAGCGGTCGAGGAGCTGCACGAGATCAAGGAGTTCCTGGAGAACCCCAAGAAATTCCAGGCGCTGGGTGCACGCATTCCCAAGGGGGTGCTGCTGTACGGGCCTCCGGGGACCGGCAAGACGCTGCTCGCACGCGCGGTGGCCGGCGAGGCCGGCGTGCCGTTCTTCTCGATCAGCGGCTCGGACTTCGTCGAGATGTTCGTCGGCGTCGGCGCCAGTCGCGTACGCGACCTGTTCGAGCAGGCCAAGCAGAACTCGCCCTGCATCATCTTCATGGACGAGATCGACGCCGTCGGACGCCACCGCGGCGCCGGGCTCGGCGGTGGTCACGACGAGCGTGAGCAGACGCTCAACCAGCTGCTCGTCGAGATGGACGGCTTCGAGATGAAGGACAACATCATCCTGATCGCCGCCACCAACCGGCCGGACATCCTCGACCCCGCGCTCCTGCGCCCGGGACGGTTTGACCGCCAGATCGTCGTCGACCGGCCCGATCGCACCGGCCGCAAGAAGATCCTCGAGGTCCACACCCGCGGCAAGCCGCTCGCCCGGGAGATCGACGTTGACGTGCTCGCCGGCCAGACGCCCGGCTTCACCGGCGCGGACCTGTCCAACCTCGTCAACGAGGCGGCGCTGCTCGCCGCCCGCAACGGCAAGCGCGAGATCAGCCAGATCGAGCTCGAGGAAGGGATCATGCGCGTGATCGCCGGCCCCGAGAAGAAGACGCGCGTGATGTCCGACAAGGAGCGGCGGATCACCGCCTATCACGAGATGGGCCACGCGATCGTCGGGCACTTCCTGCCGCACTCCGACCCGATCCACAAGATCAGCGTCATCAGCCGCGGGCAGGCGCTCGGCTACACGATCTCGCTGCCGGGGGAGGACAAGTTCCTCACCACGCGCGCCGAGCTCCAGGACACCATGGCGATGACGCTCGGTGGCCGCGCCGCCGAGGAGATCTGCTTCGACGAGGTGACCACCGGCGCCTCCAACGACCTTGAGAAGGTCACGGCGACCGCCAAGCAGATGGTCATGCGCTTCGGGATGTCCGAGAAGCTCGGGCCTCGCGTCTTCGGCCACGACCAGGGACAACCGTTCCTCGGCCGTGAGTTCAGCTCCGAGCCCGACTACTCCGACGAGATCGCCCGGGAGATCGACGACGAGATCCGGCGGATCGTCGAGAACGCGCACGTGCAGGCCAAGGAGATCCTCCAGCAGCGCCGTCAGTCGCTCACGCTGCTCTCCGAGATCCTGATCAAGCGCGAGACGATCGAGAAGGACGAATTCGAGGCACTGCTCGAGGGCCGCTCCGAGCAGGAGGTGTTCGGCTCCGAGGCGCCGGCGCCGGTCGAGCCGCCCGCCGTCCCGCCCGCGACGCCAGAGCGCTCGCGCCCCGAGGGCCCGCGGCCACTGCCGCGCCCCGGCTTCGGCACCGCCGAATAGTCCAGGCCTCCGCGACGCCGCGTCGGCCATCGGTCCGCCGGACCTCAAGCAGAACCCCTGATGGGCCGATTCTGCATGGGTGAAGCAGGTCGCCCCTACCCCGTTCGCCGCCGTCAGTGATGAGGGGCGTGGCACCCGATGACGCAGGACCGGGACACCCGGCTCGAGGAACTGTTCGCCCGGGAGCGCGCCGCGCGCATCGAGGCCGAGCAGCTGGCCGAGCGCACCACGCGCGAGCTCTACGACCGCCAGCAGGAGCTCGCGCTGCTCGCGGCGGTCGCCACCGCCGCCAACCGCGCCCGCACCGCTGAGCAAGCGCTCGAGCACCTGCTGCCGGCGCTGTGCGTCCATCTCGACTGCCCGATCTCACTTGCCTGGCTGCCTGAGCAGGCGGGCGGTGGCCTGCGCTGCGCCGCGGCTCATCACACCGGCGCGCAAGACACTCACCGCGAGTATGTCCGGGGAATCCGGCACCGCCGGTTCGCCTCCGGGGAAGGGCTGCCCGGGAAGGTGCTGAGCACCGGCGGGGCGCTCTGCCTCGACGACGTCCGAGACGAGATCGATCTCACCGCGGACACGCTGCCACGCCGTCTCGGCCTCGGGGGCGCGATCGCGTTCCCGGTGATCGTCGGCGGCGCGGTACTCGCCGTGATCGAGTGCGTCGCCGACGACCCGATCGATTTCACACCCCAGGTGCTCGCGCTCAGTGCGTGTGTCTGCGAGATGCTCGCTCAGGTGTTCGAGCGCGATCGCGTCGAGCAGGGGCTGCGTCATGAGGCCTACCACGATGCGGTCACCGGCCTGCCGAACCGTGTCCTGTTCCGTGAACGGCTCACCCACGCGCTGTCGCTGGCCCGCCGCACCGAACTGGGGATCGCGGTCGCGGTGATCGATCTGGATCGCTTCAAGGAGGTCAACGACACCCTCGGCCACGAGCAGGGCGACCGGCTGCTCGCCGAGGTGGGGAACCGGCTCAGCGAGGTGCTCAGCGAAGGGGACACGATCTCGCGAATGGGCGGCGACGAGTTCGGCCTGGTGCTCTCGCGCGTGCGCTCGGTCGCCGATGCCGAGGCGGTGGCGGGGCGGATCGCGCAGGCGCTGCACGAGCCCATCCACCTCGATGGGGTCCCGATCGGTGTCGACGCCTCGATCGGCCTCGCCCTGCATCCCGCGCACGGCAGCGAGCTCGGTGAATTGATCCGTCGCGCCGACATCGCGATGTACGCCGCCAAGCGGACGCACTCGGGGTATGCCGTCTACTCGCCGGCGCTCGACCCGCACACATCCGACCGGCTCGCGCTCGCCTCCGACCTGCGGCGCGCGATCGAGGCCGGCGCGCTCAGCGTCCACTACCAGCCGAAGGTGCTGGTCTCCGAGCGGGCGCTCGCTGGGGTCGAGGCGCTCGTGCGCTGGTCGCACCCGGTGCGCGGCATGCTCCCGCCCGGCGAGTTCATCGCCCTTGCCGAGAACACCGGCCTGATGGGGCCCCTCACCAGCCACGTCCTTCGCACAGCCCTGGCGCAGGTCCGGGAGTGGCTCGACGGCGGGCTCGAGGTCGCGGTTGCGGTCAACGTCGCTCCGCGCAGCCTGCTCGATCCCCGCTTCCCCGGCGAGGTCGCCGATGCGCTCGCGGCGACCGATGTCCCCGCTCACCTGCTCGAGCTCGAGGTCACCGAGGACAGCATGCTCGAGGATCCCGACCTCGCCCGCGAGACGCTCAAGGAGCTCGGAGCGATGGGCGTCTCGATCGCGATCGACGACTTCGGCACCGGCTTCTCCTCGCTCAGCCAGCTCAAGACGCTCCCGGTCGGGACGTTGAAGATCGACCGCAGCTTCGTCTCGGGCATGTGCAACGACGCCCGCGACGCGTTCATCGTGCGGGCCGCGGTCCGCCTCGGGCACGACCTCGGAATGGCGATCGTCGCCGAGGGCGTCGAGGACGAGAGCACGTTCGAGCTGCTGCGCGAGCTCCAGTGCGATGCGGTCCAGGGCTACCTGATCCACCGCCCGGCCGACGCCGCGGCGCTCGCCCCGTGGCTGTCGGAGGTGCGCAAGCGCGCCGCTGACGGCCACCCACGTCCGCGCATCGCCGGCCCTGCTCGGTAACGTCCGGGCGGGATGGACGACGAGCAGCCCGTCACATTCGGCCGGATCCTCGCGCAGTTCACGCGCCGTGGGCTACCGCTGGTGATCGCGCTGTGCGGTGTGGCGCTGATCGCGGTCGGCGGCGACACCTACTCGAGCCTCGCCAGCACGCGCTCGGTCGAGACCGCGTGCGGGGTGGCGCTGCTGATCGTGGCCCTGATGGTCTGGATGATCAACTGGTTGTTCCGGCTGGGCGTCAGCTCCAACGCCGATCGCGTGCAGGAGGAACGGGCGCGGGAGTACTTTGATCGCACCGGGCGCTGGCCCGAGGACGACGGGGATTGAGCGCGGGCACGCCGGCGGATTTCCAGATCATGGGAATCCTCAACGTGACCCCCGACTCGTTCTCCGACGGGGGGCGCTTCACCGACGTGCCGCGAGCCGTCGCGCACGGTCTGGCGATGGAACGTGAGGGGGCCTCGATCATCGATGTCGGCGGCGAGTCGACGCGACCCGGCGCCGAGCCGGTCTCCGAGCAGGACGAGCTCGCGCGGGTGGTCCCGGTGATCGAGGGCCTGCGCGCCGCCGGGCTCGAGGCGAGGATCTCGATCGACACCTCCAAGGCCGCCGTCGCCGCCGCCGCCCTCGAGGCGGGCGCGGAGCTCGTCAACGACGTCAGTGCGCTGCGCGCCGACGCCGGGATGGCGGAGCTCGTGGCAGCGCGTGGAGTCACCTGCGTGCTCATGCACATGCGCGGCGAGCCGCGCACGATGCAACGCGACCCGCGTTACGAGGACGTCGTCGGTGAGGTCCGCTCCTTCCTGCAGGAGCGACTGGGAGCGGCGCTCGATGCCGGGGTCGCAGAGGATCGCATCTGGCTCGACCCGGGGATCGGGTTCGGCAAGACGGCGGAGCACAACCTCGCGCTGCTGCGCGAGCTGCCACGCCTCACCGATCTCGGCAGACCGATCGTGATCGGCACCTCTCGCAAGTCGTTTCTGGGCAGGCTGACCGGTCGTGACTTCACCGGGCTGGCCGCCGCCACGGTCGCCACAAGCGTGCTCGCCTACGAGCGCGGGGCCCGTGTGTTCCGCGTCCATGACGTCGCTCCGACGCGCGATGCGCTGATCGTTTCGGCTGCTACGGTCGGCCGCGCATGAGCGACGAGGACGACGAGCCGGACTACGGGGAGATCGACGAGGACGACGTCGACGACGACGAGGCACCCGAGCCCGAGGTCACGATCGAGATCAGCGGGCTCTCGCTCTTCACCCATCTCGGCGTGACCGCGGCCGAGCGCGAGGTCGGCCAGCGTCTCCTCCTCGACATCCGCCTCGACGCCGGCGAATGCGACGCGACGATCACCGACCGCATCGAGGACACGATCGACTACGGCCAGGTGTGCGAGGTGGCCAACCTCGTCGCCCAGCAGCGCACCTATCGCACGCTGGAGCGCCTGTGCGCCGCGATCGCAGACCGGCTGCTGTCCCAGTACGACGCGCACGCGGTGTGGGTCAAGGCCGCCAAGCCCGAGCCGCCGTTCGCACTGCCGGTCACCGAGGTGTCGGTCGAGGTCTGGCGCGAGGCCGCCAGCGAGTGAACCCGTCCGGGTTCGGCGGACGGACGACCCTGGCGTGAGTCGCGTCGGCTATCTGGGGCTCGGCTCCAACATCGGCGAGCGACGGGACCATCTCCTCGCCGCGGCCGCTGCGCTGCCGGCGCACGACGTCACGGTGCTCGCGTCCTCCTCGACCTACGAGACCGAGCCGGTCGGCCTCGTGCTCGACCAGCCGGACTTCCTGAACGCCTGCCTGCGGGTGGAGACCGAGCTCGATCCCGAGCCGCTGCTCGACGCGTGCAAGGCGGTTGAGCGTGAGGTCGGCCGGGCCGCCGGCGGAGTCCGCCACGGCCCGCGCGTCATCGACGTCGACCTGCTGCTCCTGGGCGACCTGGAGTTCCGCTCGGATCGTCTCGCGCTGCCGCATCGCGAAGTGACCTCGCGTCGCTTCGTGCTCGTGCCGCTGTTGGAGCTCGCACCCGACCTCACGCTGCCCGACGGGACGCCGCTGGCCCCGGCGCTCGACGCGCTCGGTCCCGGCCAAGAGGTCTCGCGCCTCGGCCCGCCGCTGCACTAACCTGGCGCCGCGCCATGCTGCTCGTCGTCGACGTCGGGAACACCCAGACCCATTTCGGGGTCTACGCCAAGGACGCGACCGAGGTCGCGGAGGACTGGCGCTTCGCCACCGTGCCGGAGTCGACCAGCGACGAGCTCGGCGCGCGGCTGCAGAATCTGCTCTCCCTGCGGGGCCTGGGGTTCGGCGACATCCACGGTTCGATCGTCTCCTCGACCGTGCCGCTGCTCTCCGAGGAGTGGGCGCAGATGGCCGCTCGCTACCTCGGGCACGAGATGCTGATCGTCGGGCCGGGGCTGCGCACGGGCATGCCGATCCGCATGGACAACCCACGCGAAGTCGGTGCCGACCGCCTGGTCAACGCGATCGCGGCCCACGAGCGCCTCGGCCGCGGCTGCATCGTCGTCGACTTCGGCACCGCGATCACCTACGACGTCGTCTCCGAGGCCGGCGAGTACCTCGGCGGCATCATCACCCCGGGCGCGGAGATCTCGATCGATGCGCTCTATCGGCGTGCGGCCAAGCTGCCCAAGGTCGAGCTCGTCGAGCCCCGCGCCCTGATCGGCAAATCGACGGTCGAGGCGATCCGCTCGGGCATCGTCTTCGGCTTCGCCGGTCAGGTCGAGGGGATCGTCGGCCGGCTGCGCGAGGAGCTCGGGGAGGACACCCCGGTGATCGTCACCGGCGGCCTGTCCGGGGCGCTCGTCCCGGCCGTGCGCGCTCACATCGACGACGTCGACCCGCGGCTGACCCTGACGGGGTTGCGGATCATCTGGGAGCGCAACCGGGCTGAGCTTCGGGCGTGACCCTGGGGGGTGGGTGGTAGCGCGTCCCGGCGGCGGCCGTCAAGCAGCGCCCGCAGTTCCTCGGCGTCCGTGTTTCGGTGGTGGCGCTGCTGGACTGCCGCCACCGTGCCGCGCCATGGGCAATGATCGGGTCGCACAGGGTGCCCCCGCACTTGGG